>WNFF01004619.1_pt1 | contig 15100 bp, 14 predicted proteins | sample 5400441 | NCBI WGS metagenome assembly WNFF01 (sample SAMN13153345, study PRJNA577476) | soil metagenome | isolation source: 120 cm saprolite under Douglas fir tree site 2 hole 3 replicate 1 | place: USA:California | collected 2015-04-18 | reverse complement strand
TCAGCCAGTGCTGACACGGCGCGCGAGACCAGCGCGCCGAGCGTGTCGGCGGCCGGGAACTCGGCCCCCCGCATCGCCGCCACCGACAGCCCTGACGTCCTGAACGCGCCAGGAGCAACCCGGAACGCCTTGACCCCCGCGCCAGCCGCGCGCTCGAAGATGGTCGATCCCGGCTGCCAGCTGACCGGATCGATGCTCGCGTCCCACCGCAGCGCATTGAGCAACTTGCCAGAACCGGGTACCGCCACCTGATAGCCGAGCAGGCCGTGCTGACCAGGCGGGCGCCCGGTGCCGATCGTGCCGAGGCTGGTCGCCGTGGTGGCCGGGAACCCGGCGGTCAGCGGCGAGGAGGTCATGGCCAGCTCGGACAGGAACGGCGCCGCTGCCGGGTGCGCGCTGAGCAATTCCCAGCCGAGCCCGTCGATCAGCAGCACGCAGACCCGGTCGGCGGGCGGCAGCTGCAGCGGATTCGGCTCGCCGGGAACGGCGAGCGAGGCGAGCACGGACGTCGCGAGCGCGTCGAGGCTCGATTCGGAATACCTCGGCAGCGTTGGCTCGACAGTTTGCGTGGTCATGACCGGCTCGTGGTCGAGGACAAGGCCTGGGCGAATGCCAGTACCTGCTCCACCGCCTCAGCCCCGTCCGCAGCCTCGCTGATCCGCATGGTGACATCGTCCGAGGTCATCGCCCCGGTGTAGCCGTGGTCGGCCTCGCAGTTCTCGTCGCCACAGTGCATGGGCTCCAGCTCAAGGTGCCGCAGCGAGTTCCAGCCAATCGTCAGCACGATCTCCGAAGGCATCGTGACGCCGCGCTGGTAGTTGGCCGGCTCGGGTATGACCCTGGTCAGGGCGACCGTGGAGATCCGCGAGCAGCGGATCGCCTCGGTGGAGGTTTCCGCCTGCGGCCTGGAGTCCGGCACGTTCTCGTCCGCCGGATACTCGTCGGTGTGGCTGTAGACGAGCCTGGTCGCCGTCAGCGCCAGCACCGTCATGTGCCGCCTGACCTCCATGGCGGGATCGAAATGCGCGTCAGATTGGACGAAGTAGGACACGATCTGCTCCGAACCGACCGCCGAGGACACCGCGTCGGCGATGATGCCCGGGTAGTAGCCGCTCCGCTCGATGGCCGACAGCATCCCGTCAGCCGAGGCTGTGGTACTCATCCTCACATCCTGCACCGTCCGGCGCGCGGCGCCGGCCAGGTGGTCACAGATTGACGGCCTGATGGCTCAATTCGGCGACGCTGAGATCAATAGCCCGCTGCGCCGCGGGCTCGGGCAGCTCGAGCGCGCCAGCGCCCGCTGAAGGCCGCGGCTTCCTTGGCGATCTGGCCGCGGCGCCACCGCCCCTGCCGCGGTAGACGAGCACCCCGTTCACCGGGTCGGGCACCGCGTCCAGCGCGGCCTGCACCCCTGGCAGGGTGCGGAAGGCCTCCCATCGGGCCTCGTCAGCGAAGCACACCTCGAACACCACACCATGCCTGTGCTCGATCCAGGCCCACTCGATCGCGCCCCTCGTGATGGCCGATTCCACCAGCTGCGAGCGGTAGGAGTCCTTCCACGACAGCGCTGCCTGGATCTGGGAGTCAAATACCTCGATCGACCACCACTCAGCCATACCAGCCAGGGTAAGCCCGCCATGGCCGTTTGCTCTTTCGCTGTTGGCATAACGGGTGCCTCGCGCCTCGGGTTACGGCAGCGGCAGCCCCGCCTCGACCACAGCGCTGATCTTGGCCGCGTACCCGGCCGCTTCCTCGTCGCTGTCGTATTTGTGCCGTGGCCAGAAGAACCCGCGCAGGCCGTCGCCCTTGGTGCGCGGCACCACATGCGCGTGCAGGTGCGGGACACTTTGGCTGACGACGTTGTTCACGGCCACGAATGTGCCCTGGGCCCCGAGCGCCACTGGCAGCGCGGCGCTGATCAGCCGCACGGCGTGGAAGAACGGTTCGACCAGCCGGCCGGGAAGGTCGGCCAGCGTCGGGTAATGCGCCCGCGGTATCACCAGCACATGGCCCTTGAAGACTGGTCTGGCGTCCAGGAAGGCGACACTATGCTCGTCGGTCAGTACCAGGTGCGCATCGGTGCGGCCGGCCGCGATCGCGCAGAATGTGCAGTCGCTCACCAGGGCACGGTAGCGTTTGCCCGTGGCTGCGGACGGGCATCGGCATGTACTGGCTATCGGCGGCCTCCGTGCCCCCGACCGCGTCGGGCTGAACAGGGAGAGCGCGCCGCTCCTGCTCGGCTACGCAGCCACGCTCACGGGCGCGAGGGCCCCGAGGATCTGCATACTCAACACGGCCGCGGGCGATGATTCCGGCGCCTACGTGCGGAGCTACCAGCTGCTCGGAGAGATTGGCGGCAGGCTCACGCACCTGCAGCTGTTTCCCATGCCGAACGCGGCGGATCCCGAGGACCTGCTGCTGTCACAGGACATGATCTTCGTGGGCGGCGGCAGCGTGGCTAACATGCTCGCCGTCTGGCAGATGCACGGCGTTGACTCGATCATGCGGCGCGCATGGCAGGCAGGCATCGTTCTGTCGGGGGTCAGCGCCGGTGCCATCTGCTGGTTCACGTCGGGGACGACCGACTCCTTCGGCATCGACCTGCGGCCATTCACCGGCGGGCTTGGCCTGCTCGCGCCGAGCTACTGCCCGCACTACGACTCAGAGCCTGGCCGGCGCCCGCTGTACCAGTCGCTGATCGCTGACGGCTCGCTGCCTCCGGGCATTGCCTGCGACGACGGCACGGCCGCGCATTTCGTGGATGATGGCCTGGCCGCCATCGTGGCTGACGCCCCCGGACCGTGCGGGTATTCCGTCGAGCGCACGGCGGAAGATACCGCTGCCGAGACCGTACTCGACACCAAGGTCCTGATCGGGCGATTATCAGCCATTCATGTGCGCAGCCGGCTGTTGTCGCTGTTCCCTGCGCCGCACATCCGCGTAAGATCACCGGACAGTCGAAACAGCCGGAGATTTACATAATGCTTACGGTTCATAACTTTTCGTATGGCCTGCTGACTCCTGCCCTGGCCTACCTGATGTCCTTTCTCGGCTCATTCCTCGGGCTGCGCTGCACGAGCAGGGCGCGGGCGAGCACCGGCGCGACCAGGATGCGCTGGTTGCTCGTGGCAGCGGTCTCGATCGGGATCACCGGAATCTGGGTGATGCACTTCATCGCGATGCTCGGCTTCACGATTCCCGGCGAGACAATCCGCTACGACGTCCCCATCACGCTGCTGAGCATGCTCATCGCCGTTGCGTTCGTCCTGATCGGCCTGCTGATCGTCGGGCTCGGCCAGGGCACCACGGCGCGGTCGCTGCTCCTGGGCGGCGTGATCACCGGGCTGGGCGTCGCGGCCATGCACTACAGCGGAATGGCAGCGATGCGGATGCCGGCCCGCATGAGCTATAACCCCCAGCTGTTCGCGCTGTCCATCGCGATCGCGATCGTGGCCGCCACGGCGGCACTATGGGCCACGCTGCGGCTCAGTGGCGTCTGGTCCGCCTTCGGCGCCGCGGCCATCATGGGCGTGGCGGTCAGCGGCATGCATTACACCGGCATGGCCGCGATGCGCGTCTACCCGCATAACGGCTCGTCGATGGCTATGGGCGGTGCCGATGCCGCGGCGTTCCTGCTCCCGCTTGTCGTCGGCGTGTCCATCACAACCTTCGTCCTGACCGCCACCATCGCGCTGTCGCCGACGGCCGACGAGATTTCCGCCGAGGCTGAGCTGATGCGCAAGATCGACAGCGTGAAGGCGCAGCCGACGATCGTCAGAGCCCCAGCCCTCCCGCCGACGAACCACAATCCGAACTTCAGGAAGTTAACGCTGAGACAATAGCCGGATGAGCGGGGTCACCGGGGAAGGCAATGGCTGGCTGCTACTCGTCTACCGGGTGCCATCCGAGCCAACGAGGCTCCGCGCCGCCGTCTGGCGCAGGCTCAAGAGCCTGGGAGCGATCTACCTGCAGAACTCGGCCGCGGCGCTGCCGGCCAGCATCGATGCCGAACGGGCGCTGCGGAAGCTGCGGCGGGAGATCCTGGACATGTCAGGTACGGCCGTGCTGCTGTCCTGCTCGGTGCTGGAAGGCGAGCAGGGCGTCATGGCGGCGTTCCAGGCGGCCAGGAACGACGAGTACGCCGAGATCGTGGACAAATGCGAGGATTTCCTCGGCCAGGTGCGCAAGGAATACGTGGCCGACCACTTCACCTACGCCGAGCTTGAGGAGAATGAGGTCGATCTGGTCAAGCTGCGGAATTGGTTCGGCCGGGTCAGTGACCGGGACGTCTTCGGCGCGTCGGGACGCGAGGCGGCCGAGCAGGGCCTGGCAGCGTGTGAGCAGTCGCTTGAAGATTATGCTGCCCGGGTCTACGCCGAGGAGGCAGAGAGCCGGTAGGCGAGTAAGGAAGCGCAGAGCCGGTAGGGTTAGCGCCCGCGCACAGCGCGCCACAGGCTCATCGGCAGCAGCGCGACGAGCAGCACGGGGACGAGCCACCAGGCGGCAACATCGGCCGCGTGCGCGAGCAGGTACGTCGCGGCGAGTCCGATCGCCACTCCCGCGGCGACCAACCAGTCGTCGCCGATGACGAAGTCGTAGAGGAACGCGCCGAACGCCCGGATACGGCCCGCCATGTCAGCGCACCTCTGCGACGGCCGGTGCCGCGGTCGGGCTGGCTGACCTGGCTGGCATCCTCCGCAGCAATGCGACCAGAGCCAGCGCGAATGCTGCGATGGCCGGCACGATCACCAGCAGCGCGGAATCGGACCCCGGCCAGTGTGCGCCTGCGCCCTCCGCGCCCCAGAAGGTCCCGAACGCTGTCAGCATCACGCCGACCGCGAACTTCAGCGTGTTCTCCGGCACCCTGGCCAGGGGCGCGCGCAGGGCCACCCCCGCCAAGGCGACGACCACTACCGCGCACGCCGCGGCGAGGGCCGCGAGGGGTATCTGGTGCGCGTTTCCGCCGAAGGTCAGGGCGATGAAGACCACCTCGAGTCCCTCGAGTAGCACGCCCTTGAAGGCAAGAGTGAAGCCGTACAGGTCAGGCACTAGCCCCGCGTGGCGGGCCGGTTCTGACTGGGCGGCTCTGACCTGGGCTTGGTAGATCGCGTCCTCATCATGCAGCGCCTTGTGACCGCTGGCCCGCAGGATCGCCTTGCGCAGCCATTGCAGGCCGAAGACGAGCAGCAACGCGCCGACGAACAGCCGCAGGGCCTGAAGAGGCAGAGCGCTCACAGCCGGGCCAAGCGCCGCGGTGATCACCCCAAGCACGACCAGGGCGGCGAACATGCCGGTGTTAGCCGACCGCCAGTCCCGCGCTGTACCAGCCGCTAGAACGATGGTCGTCGCCTCAACGGCTTCGACCGCGCAGGCGAGGAACACAGCAACGAACAGCGCGCCAGCTCCCACCGCCACCTCCGGGGTTTGAACCTCCAGGCGTCCTGCGCCAGTCTAACAACTGTCAGATCCTGGCTATGACGCTCGTTAGCATATCGGGCGGCGCGCGACCGCTGGACGACGTCGGCAAGCGACAGGTCTGAGCGCTTCGCTGGCGCAGTTGCCCTGGCAGGCCTAGCATTCCGGTCGTGGCCGTGCTTTTCGGACTGACCAAGCGGGTGCTGGTCGGGCGCCCGATGCAAAGCGAGCATCTGGGCCACACGCTGCTGCCGAAGAAGATCGCGCTGCCCGTCTTTGCCAGCGACGCGCTGTCCTCGGTGGCGTACGCGACCGAGGAAATCCTGATCGTGCTGTCGGTGGGCGGTCTCGCCCTCATCGGGTACACGCCGTGGATCGCGGCGGCGGTCGGGCTGCTGATGCTGGTCGTGGTGGCCTCCTACCGGCAGAACGTGCATGCCTATCCGTCCGGCGGCGGCGACTACGAGGTAGCAAGCACCAACCTGGGACCGCGGACCGGGCTGGCGGTCGCCAGCGCCCTGATGGTCGACTACACGCTGACCGTGGCGGTCTCGGTGTCGGCCGGCGTCGCGAACCTGGCGTCGGCCTTCCCGGCCCTGGCTTCGCACGTCACCTTGATCTCGGTGCTCGTGGTGGCCGTCATTGCGCTGATGAACCTGCGGGGGGTTCGGGAGTCCGGGACCGCGTTCGCGATCCCGACCTACTTCTTCATCGGCGCGGTCGGCTTGATGATCGTCTGGGGGATCACCCGGCTGTTGCTGGGCGGCCACGTCGTGTCGGAGAGCCAGCACGTCCAGGTGCTGTCCCCGCACCAGTTCGCCGGCCTCGCGCTGATCTTCGTGCTGCTCAAGGCGTTCTCGTCCGGCTGCACCGCGCTGACCGGCGTCGAGGCCATCAGCAACGGGGTGCCGGCGTTCCGCGCGCCGAAGAGCAAGAATGCGGCGGCGACGCTCGCGCTGCTCGGTGGAATTGCCGTGGCCATGTTCGCCGGGGTCACCGCCCTGGCGCTGATCAGCCACGTGCACGTGTGCGCGCCCGGCGACGTGTGCCGGGGGCTAGCGTCAGGCCCGCAGCGGACCGTCATCGCCCAGGTCGGCCGCGCGGTATTCGGCGATTCGTCGCCGCTGTTCTACGTGCTGCAGCTGTTCACCGCGCTGATCCTGGTTCTCGCCGCCAACACCGCATTCAACGGGTTCCCCGTCCTTGCCTCGATCCTGTCCAGGGATGGCTACCTGCCGCGCCAGCTGCACACCCGCGGCGACCGGCTGGCGTTCAGCAACGGGATCCTGCTGCTGTCCGGGTTCGCGATCTTGCTGATCGTGGCATTCAACGCCTCGCCGACGCGGCTGATCCAGCTCTACATCATCGGCGTCTTCGTCTCGTTCGTCTGCAGCCAGACCGGCATGATCAGGCACTGGAACCGGCACCTGCGCACCGAGACCGACCCGGCTGTCCGGCGGCACATGAAACGGACCCGCGTCATCAATACCGTGGGTGCCTGCTTCACCGGCGTGGTGCTGGTGATCGTGCTCATCAGCAAGTTCGCCAGCGGCGCGTGGATCGTCGTCGTCGCGATGCCGGCCATCTGGCTGACCATGCGCAGCATCCACCAGCATTACGCGAGCGTCGCGGTCGAGCTCGAGCCGCCCGCCGACGTTCCAGTCACGCTGCCTGCCAGCAACCGGGCCATCGTTCTCGTCTCGAAACTGCACCTGCCGACGCTGCGCGCGCTGGCCTACGCGCGGGCCACCCAGCCCAGCCACCTCGAGGCGGTCACGGTCAGCGTGGACGACGCCGAGACAGCCAGGCTGCGCGGGGACTGGGAGCGGGCCGGCATTCCCGTGCCGCTGACGGTCGTGGCCTCGCCGTACCGCGACATCACCAAGCCGGTCGTCTCCTACGTGAGCCGGCTGCGCCGCGAGAGCCCGCGCGACGTGGTCACCGTGTTCATTCCGGAGTACGTGCTTGGCCACTGGTGGGAGCAGTTGCTGCACAACCAGAGCGCGCTGCGGCTGAAGGCCAGGCTGCTACTGCAACCCGGCGTAATCGTGGCCAGCGTGCCGTACCAGCTCAGGTCCGCGCGGGCGGACGCGCTGACGCACGCGAACGCCGCTCCGCCAGGCGGCGGGTTTACCCATGTCACGACCAAGCCCGCACCGATGGTGCCGTTCAGCAGCCGGGCGGCCGTACCCGATGAGGCGCATGAGGGCGGCCTCGCCCGGCTGCGGCATCACATTGCCGCAGCGAACGAACAGATCCAGGCCGAGGAGCTCCAGGCGCGCGTCGCCGACATCAAAGCCACGCCGATCTCCGACCTCGCCGACCGCGACCAGGCTGAGGTGGTGGGCACGCTCCGTACGGTCACCGTGCGACCGCAGGGCAACAGCCCGACGCTGCAGGCAGAGCTGTGGGACGGGTCGGGCAGCGTCACCCTGGTCTGGCTCGGGCGCCGTAGCATTCCCGGTATCGAGCCGGGCCGGCATCTTAAGGTCACCGGGCGGGTGGCCCATCTCCGCGGTGCCCGCACGATCTTCAATCCCGGTTACGAGCTCGGGCCCCCGGGCGGCGAGACGACCGAACCGGTGCAGGTGAACCGGTAGCCCATCCCCGGCTCCGTGCGCAGGTACCGGGGCCTGGACGGATCGGGCTCGAGCTTGCGGCGCAGGTGAGCCATATAGACCCGCAAGTAGTTGCCCTCGGTGCCGTACTCAGGTCCCCACACTTCCTGCAGCAGCTGACGTTGCGTCACCAGCCGCTCGCGGTTCCTGACGAGCACTTCGAGCAGCTGCCACTCGGTCGGCGTGAGCCTGACGTCCTGGCCCGCCCGCCTGACGCGCTTGGCTGCCAAGTCGACGCTGATGTCCCCGGTAGTGATGACCGGCTCGTCGGGCGCCGGTGAGGCCCTGCGGACGGCGACCCTCAGCCTGGCCAGCAACTCGCCCATGCCGAATGGTTTGGTCACATAGTCGTCCGCCCCGGCATCGAGGGCGGCTATCTTCGCTGTCTCCTGGCCCCAGGCCGAGAGCACGATGATGGGCACCGACGCCCAGCCGCGGATCCCCCTGATTACCTCGGTCCCTTCCATGTCGGGCAGGCCGAGGTCGAGTATGAGCACGTCGGGACGGTCACTGGCCATCGCGGCCAGCCCTGACTTCCCGTCGGCGGCGGTGCTGACCTCGTACCTGTGCGCGGCCAGGTTGATCCGCAGCGCCCGCAGGATGGGTTCCTCGTCGTCGATCACCAGGACCCTGGTCACTGGTCTGCGGCCATCGTCGAGCTCGCGGTTTCGGCCACGGGCAACGTGACGCGCATCGTCAGACCGCCGCCCGGAGTGTCAAGCGCCGTCACAGAACCGCCCATCGCTGACAAAAAGCCCCTGGCCACGGCGAGGCCGAGCCCGACGCCGGTGCCGCCCCCCGTGCCGCCCCCCGTGCCGCCGCGCTGGTCGAGCCGTTCGAACGGCTCGAACATCAGCGGCTTGAGGTGATCGGCGACGCCGCTGCCGAAATCGATCACGTCGAGCAGCACCTGGTTGCCCCGCTGCCTGGCGGTCATGACGGGCTGACGACCAGGCGGCGAGTGTGCGACCGCGTTGGCGAACAGGTTGGCGAGCACCCGCTCGAGCAGGCCAGGGTCGGTCCTGACGAGCGGCAGCTCGTCGGGCACCACCAGCCGTACGTTGCCGGAGCTCTCGGCCTCGTGCCTGGCCAGCGGCGCGACCTCGTCAATCGAGGCGGGCCGCAGGAACGGCTCAAGCGAGCCGGCCGCGAGCCTGCTCATATCGAGCAGGTTGCCGATCAGGTCGTTGAGCCGATCGGCGGACTCCTCCGTGGTAGCCAGCAGAGCCGCCTCGTCTTCGGCCGAGAGCTGCACCCCGGTCTGGCGCAGCGTGCTGATGCTCGCCTTGATCGAGGCTAGCGGGGTGCGCAGGTCATGGCTCACGGCGGCGAGCAGCGCCGTGCGCATCCGGTTTCCCTCCGCCAGCGCCTCGGCCTGAGCGGCCTGAGTGCGGAGCCTGTCCCGCTCGAGCGCAGCGGCCGCCTGGGCGGCGAAGCCGTCAAGGAGCTGGGCGTTCACCGGATCGGGCTGCCCTGCCACGACGAGCGCGAGTTCGCCCCCCGCCCGCACCAAGGTCGGCGCGGCGTCCGGCGGCGGCGTTCCCGATGTCGCCACCCGGACCCACTGCCCGTTGACGAGTTCGGCGAGCTCGGCGCTGCCTCCCCAGGTCGCGGTGAGATGGTCAAGGATCGCGCCAGGGGTGTCGGCTCCCCCGAGCACGGTCTGCGCCAGCTCGAGCAGGGCTGCGGCGTCCTCGCGGCTCCGCGCCGCCTGGCCAGCCCGCCGCGCGGCCAGGTGGACCACGCTGCTGACCGTGACCGCGACGGTGATGAAGAGCAGCAGCGCGAGCATGTTCTGCGGGTCTTCGATCGTGAATGTATGCACGGGGGGCGTGAAGAACCAGTTGAGCAGCATGCTCGCGATCACGGCCGCCGCCACGGCCGGCCAGAATCCGCCGACCACCGCCACCGCGACCACGGCCACCAGGTAGATCAGCAGGTCATCGGACAGGCTAAGCCAGCCCTGGGCCGGGATGAGGGCAGCAGTCAGCAGCGGCAGTGCGGCCAGGAGCGCAACCCCAGCCAGCTGCCGCCTGCGGTCCAGGCCGCCGGCCTGACCCAGTTCGCGCCACCACGACCGCGGCGGACGGCGCCGGCCAGGAACCTCCACAACTCTCAGTGTGCAGGACAATCCGAGCTTGCGCACCAGCAGGCCGGTCCCAGTTCCGGCCAGGCCAGCCAGGCTCAGCACGAGCGCCGCGCGGGCGCCGAGGTGCCAGGTCAGCTTGAGCTGAGCGTAAGGCGACCGGGAGAAGCCAGCCACGGTGAACCAGCCAGCGGCCACCACGAAGAGCGTCGCGCCCGGCTCGGCACTAAGGCCCGTGGCGGCAACCACGATCGCGGCGAGCGCCAGGACCCAGCGGCCCGACACGCCGCCGTGGCTGGCCGCGGCGATCGCGCCGACCAGCAGCAGCGCCGAGCAGCCGGCCGGCAGTGCGTAATAGGCGGCTATCCCGCGCGGGCGCCGGGCAGGCCGCGGCGAAGGTCTGGTCATCGCACTGACCAGTGCACAGCACGAAACGGCAGATCAGGGCGATCTTGATGCTGTGTTAACGTCGGTCGGCGCGGAATTGACGCGCCGTTAACACCGCCTGCCGCTCAACGGCGGCCGATCACGACGGTCGCGCCGAGCTCCTCGTCGCGGGCCACTGTCGCTGCCAGGCCGGCCGCTGCGAAGGCCGCCGCAGCAATCTCAGCCTGGCCGGAGGCTGTCTCGATCAGCAGGTGCCCGCCTGGGACGAGCCACGCAGCAGCGCCGACGGCAGCCCCGCGCAGCACCTCAAGCCCGTCCGGCCCGCCGTCAAGCGCCACGCGGGGCTCGTAGAGCCTGGCCTCTGGCGGCATCAGCGTGACTGCCTCGGTCGGCACGTAGGGCACGTTGGCCGCGATCACGCTGACCCGGCCGCGCAGCCGCCCGGGAAGCGGCTCGTACAGGTCGCCCGCGTAGACCTGGCCGCCGACCAGCGCCAGGTTGCGCCGGGCACACGCCACTGCGGCTGGGTCGATGTCGGCCGCATGGAGCTCGACGTCAGCGGCGAGGGTCGCGATCGCAGCGCCGATGGCTCCCGAGCCACAAGCCAGGTCGATGACGACCGATGCTTGCCCGGGTCGGCCACGCGGGGGGTTCCGGGGGGTCGTCCCCCCGGGCCGGCCACGCGTCGTCCCCCCGGGCCGGCCACGCTGGGGGTTCCGGGGGGCCGTCCCCCCGGGCCGGCACAGCTCTGCCGCCCTGCGGGCCAGCAGCTCGGAGCGGCGGCGCGGAACGAAGACGCCGGGATCGATCGCGATCCGCAGGCCGCAGAACTCTGCCCATCCGACGACGTGTTCAAGCGGCACGCCGGCGACCCGCTCCCTGACCATGGCGCGCAGCGCATCCGGCGAGCTGGGCGACTCGATCAGCAGCCGAGCCTCTTCCTCGGCGAACACGCAGCCGGCGGCACTGAGCCTGCCGGTAATGGCGTCAGCGCTCAGCGCGGGATCGCTGCTCGTGGGGGACATGCTCCAACCGTACGGCCGGCCGCCGTGCAGGGCAGCAATCCAGCTCGCGCGCAGGCACTAGGCTGGCAAGAGTGACAGCAACCCTTCAGACCACCAATTCAGCGGCCCGCGATGTCAGCGCGGACGCGATCGTGATCGCCGTCGGCCAGGACGCGGGCGGCCAGGACGCGGGCGGCCAGGGCACGGGCGGCCTCGTGCTGGCGCCGGGAGCCCAGGACATCGACGCCGCGCTTGGCGGCGGCCTGGCCGAGACGCTCAGCGCGCTGGGTGCCACCGGAAAGCCAGAGGAGGTCACCAGGATCGTGTCGGCCGGCAAGCTGGCCGCTCCGGTTATCGCAGCGGTGGGTATCGGCACGGCAACCGCCGCCGAGCCTGGCAGCACGGACGCCGAGATCCTGCGGCGCAGCGCCGGCGCGGCGGTGCGGTCGCTCGCCTCGCCGAAGATCCGCTCGATCGCGCTAGCCCTCCCCGCTGATGACGCAGCGAGCGCTGAGGCGACCGCACTCGGCGCCCTGCTTGGCAATTACTACTTCGGCCGCTACCGCAGCAACGGCCATCCCGCCGCCAAATTGACGCTGCTCGCGTCGGGGGCTCATGTTGGCCCAGCGGTGGCGAGGGCGCAGGTGCTCGCCGCGGCCGTGACGCTGGTACGGGATCTAGTCAATACCAGCCCGTCGCATCTGTACCCCGAGACTTTCGCGGCCGAGGCTGGCGAGATCGCCGCCTCGTCTGGACTCGGCATCGAGGTGCTGGACGAGACCGCGCTCGCCGCCGGCGGCTACGGCGGAATCCGCGGGGTGGGCCAGGGCTCGGTGCACCCGCCGCGGCTGGTCAGGCTGAGCTATCAGCACCCGGAGGCGTCGCGGACGGTGGTCTTCGCCGGCAAGGGGATCACATTCGACTCGGGCGGGCTGTCGCTCAAGCCGCCGAAGGCCATGGAGACCATGAAGTCGGATATGGGCGGTGCCGCTGCGGTCCTTGCGGCCATGCAGGCCCTCGCCGCGCTCAAGCCCGCCGTAAACGTCATCGGGTATCTGCCGCTGGCAGAGAACATGCCTGGCAGCAGCGCGCAGCGGCCATCGGACGTGATCACCATTTACGGCGGGACTACGGTCGAGGTGCTCAACACCGACGCGGAAGGGCGCCTCGTCCTCGCGGACGCGCTGGCAAGATCGGGCGAGGATGCGCCTGACCTTCTTGTCGACATAGCGACTCTTACCGGTGCCCAGGTGGTCGCGCTGGGGCCGCGGGTCAGCGGCGTGATGGCCAACGACGACGTGGTCAGGGATGCGATTGTGGACGCGGCAGCGCGGGCGGGCGAGGCCATGTGGCCGATGCCGCTGCCTGAGGAATTGCGCAAGGGCCTGGACTCAAAGGTGGCCGATCTGGCGAACGTGGCCGCCGAGCGCGATGGCGGGATGCTGGTCGCCGGGCTCTTCCTGCGGGAATTCGTACCCGACGGCGTGCGTTGGGCGCATCTGGACATCGCGGGACCTGCTTTCCATGAGGGCGAGCCGTACGGCTATACCTCTAAGGGCGGCACCGGCGCCGCGGTCCGTACCCTGGTCCAGATCGCGCAGGACGTGGCGGACGGTCGGCTCTAGGCACGCGCGGCAACCGGGGAGATCATGTCAGCGGCGGAGGCGACGAGGAGCGATTGGTGACCCAGACCGATACCGGCAGCTACGACCTTGTGATCCTGGGCGGCGGCAGCGGCGGCTACGCATGTGCCCTGCGCGCGGCCGAGCTTGGCATGCGGGTAGTGCTGATCGAGAAGGACAAGGTCGGCGGGACGTGCCTGCACCGTGGCTGCATTCCCACCAAGGCCCTGCTGCACGCCGCCGAGGTCGCCGACCATGCCAGGGATGCCGCCTCGGTTGGCGTGCGGACCACGTTCGACGGCATCGACATGCCAGCCGTCAATAACTATAAGGACAAGGTTGTCGACCGGCTGTGGAAGGGCCTGCAGGGCACGCTGGCCAGTCGGAAGGTCGAGATCGTCTACGGCGACGGCAGGCTGGTATCGGCAACGGCCGTCGCCGTCGGCGATGCGCGCTACGAGGGCGCGCACGTCGTGCTCGCCACCGGTTCGGAAGCGCGCTCGCTGCCGGGCCTGCAGATCGACGGGCAGCGGGTGATCACAAGCGACCATGCGTTGGGCCTGGACCGGGTTCCGGCGTCCGCCGTGATCCTGGGCGGCGGCGTGATCGGAGTGGAGTTCGCGAGCGTCTGGCGGTCCTTCGGCGCCGAGGTCACGATCGTGGAGATGCTGCCGCACCTGCTCCCGCCGGAAGAGGAGTCGAGCTCGAAGCTGCTGGAGCGCGCCTTCCGCAGGCGGGGCATCAACTATCACCTCGGCGTCGCCTTCAGCGGGGTCAAGGAGACGGCCTCCGGAGTCAGCGTGAGCCTGGAGAACGGCACGACGATCGAGGCCGAGGTGCTGCTGGTCGCGGTCGGTCGCGGGCCCGTGTCGGCCGGCCTGGGCTATGAAGAAGTCGGCGTTGCGATGGACCGCGGCTTCGTCTTGGTTGATGAGTACTGGCGGACCAGCGTCCCAACGATCTCGGCCGTTGGCGACGTTACCCCAGGCCTGCAGCTCGCCCACGTCGGCTTCGCCGAAGGCATCGCCGTCGCTGAGCGGCTCGGCGGGCTGCCGGTCACGCCGATCGACTACGACGGCGTTCCGCGGGTGACCTATAGCGACCCTGAGGTCGCCTCGGTCGGCATTACCTCGGCGACCGCGGCCGAGCGCGGGATCGAGACCGCCGAGGTGACCTACAACCTCGCGGCCAACGGCAAGAGCGTCATCCTGCAGACCCAGGGCGCGGGTAAGGTCATCGCGACCGCGGGCGGCGGTCCCGTGCTCGGGGTGCACCTGGTCGGCGCGCGCGTCGGGGAGCTGATCGCCGAAGGCCAGCTGATCTACAACTGGGAGGCGCTGCCCGCCGAGGTCGCGCAGCTCATCCACCCGCATCCGACCCAGTCGGAGGTGATCGGCGAAGCGCATCTCGCGCTCGCCGGCAAGCCGTTGCACTTCCATTCCTGATCCGATGTCAGTAATGGCGTAAGACCTGAGCGAAGGAGTCAGCGCAAGCCATGTCGGTATCCGTATCCATGCCGCAGCTTGGCGAGAGCGTCACAGAAGGCACTGTTACCCGCTGGCTCAAGCATGAGGGTGACCACGTCACGGCGGACGAGCCGTTGCTCGAGGTGTCGACCGACAAGGTAGACACGGAGATCCCGTCACCGGTCTCCGGCGTACTGCGCGGGATCACCGTCGCCGAAGACGAGACAGTCGAGGTCGGCGCCGAGCTCGCCGTCATCGACGAGGACGGCACCGCCGCGGCCGCCGAGACCGTCCCGGCCGGCGCTCAGGCCGCGGAGCCCGCTCCGCCCTATCAGCCGCAGGACGGCTACGGGCAGCCCCCGGCCGCTGCTGGGCAGGCCCCCTACCAGCCGCCCGGCTTCGAGCAGGCGCCTGCGCAGGCCCCGTACGAGCAGCCGCCCTATGAGCGGGCTCCAGACGCGGGGACCGGCTACGAGGCTCCCCCGGCCTACGCCGAGCCTGG
>WNFF01003131.1_pt1 | contig 15101 bp, 15 predicted proteins | sample 5400441 | NCBI WGS metagenome assembly WNFF01 (sample SAMN13153345, study PRJNA577476) | soil metagenome | isolation source: 120 cm saprolite under Douglas fir tree site 2 hole 3 replicate 1 | place: USA:California | collected 2015-04-18 | reverse complement strand
AGCTGCGCTCAGCGATAACCGCGCTCGCAGGGTTCCTCGGCGGGCAGCCCGGAGTATGCGCCGGCCTGCTCTCCTTCGCGGGAGCCACCGGACGGCTAGGAACCCTCATGGCCGCGAAGGACGCGGCGCTCGCCGCGCCACTTCGGAAACTCCTCGACGAGGGCGCCGCCACCGGCCAATTCACGACCAGCGACTCCCGCGACGCTGCCAACGCCATCCTCGGCGCGGCACTGATCGCTACGCTCACCCGCTGGGAAGACGGCCGCGACACACAAGACCCCGAATTTCAGCACGCGCTGACAGACCAGCTCGTCAAGAGCGTCACATGCGCCTGAACAAGCGCGCCCCCACGGGGCCAAAGAGCAGGACACGGTACCCTCCACGGACGTCCGCGAACTGCTCAGATCCAGTCGCGCGTAATCAGCGTTCGGCGCGCATTAGCCCGGTTAACGACCATGTGTTCGATCACTGCGCGTGATCACTGCGCCATGGGGGTTCAAGTCAGTTTCATGGGGGTTGGAGTCGGTTCCGGACACAGTAAAACCCCATAACCGGCTATTTTGCGGCAGGCGAGAACGTCACCCGGGCGCAGGCTTGCGCCTGTGCCGGGCGACCGGCGGTTTTCTCCTCCTTCCGGCGCGGGGGCTCTGTGAGCCGGGGGTTAGCCTGCTTTCCTGATAATGGTCTTGATGGCTTCGCAGGTGCCTGCCTGCAGGGTTCCCGCGGCCGGGTCGTAGGTGAGGGTGACGGCGCGGCCGCGCATATACCCGATCACGTCATCGGCGCCGGCCTGGGGCCGGGTGTCGGCTCCGCGGCGCGTGCGCCGCCGCCTGGCGGGCTCGGTGCCGGTCAGCAGGAGGTGCAGCGCGGGCAGGTGCGGCAGGATGCGGTCCTCACGGACGTAGGCGTTCTTCGGCCGGGCCGGATCGGGCGGGGCGGCGCTGGTGTGGCCGTGGCGGCACCGGTAGGCGGCCTTCCCGTTGGACCAGGCTGATTCCATCCGCCGCCCGCAGGTCCCGCAGGCCAGCAGCCCGGCCAGCAGGTACCTGCGCGTGCCCGGCGCCGCCGGAGCGATCACGGAGGCGGGGCCGCGGGCGGCGCTGATGTCCTGGGCGGCGATGAAGTCAGCCTCGCTGACCAGCGCCGGGTGCGCGGGCCGGTCAGAGATGACCCACCCGTCGGGCAGGTTCCACCGCTGCACGCTCTTGTGCCCCAGGCTGGTATTGGCGGGGTCAGCCAGCTCGGAGTCGGTGCGCTGCCGGTTCCACACCTGACGGCCGGTGTACCGCGGGTTACCCAGAATCGAGGTCACCGTGCCCAGTGTCCACGCCGCGGCCGTGCGGTGCGGGTTCCGGTCCGGGTCGGCCGCCGACGGGCACGGGATGCCCGCGTCGTTCAGCGCCCTGGTGATCCGCGCCACAGAATGCCCCGCCAGCCGCTGGGCGAAGATCCACGACACGACGTGCGCGGTTCCCGGGTCGGGCTCCAGGCGGTGCGCCCGCCGCCCCCAGGCGGCGTGCGCCTTGTTCGGGTGCGGCCCCGCATCGGCAAGCCGGTACCCGTAGGGCGGGCGGCCGCCCAGGTACCGGCCCTGCCGGGTCTGGGCGGCCATCGCGGTGCGGACCCGGATGCTGGTCCGGGTGATCTCCCGCTTGGATGACAAGCCCAGCACGGTCATCGCCTGCTCGTCATGCTCCGAGGCGTAGTCGACCCGGCCGCCTGCCTCCGGCATCCACAACTGGACCCCGTAATGCTCGAACAACGGCGCCATCGCCGCGTACTGGCTGCCGTAGAACGCCCGCTCGTACTCGCCGATCACGATCGCGTCCCACCCCCGGCCTGGGTCCGCCAGCTGCGCGACCAGCGCGGCGGCTTCTGGACGGCGGCCCCACGCCACCGTCCGGCTCTGGCCGACGTCGAAGAACTCCGCCACGACTACCCCGTGCCCGCGGACCAGCGCCCCCGCCTGCTCCCGCTGCCGGGCCCGCGAGGTCACCGGATCCTGCCAGTCCTCCGTTGACACCCGGCCGTAAAACACGAACCGCAACCCGCCGCGCACGCGTCCCCCGCTCTCCGGGAGGCCTGACCGCGCCGCCCACGCCACCAGCCCGTCCCCGCCCCCAGCCGCGGCAGCTTCACGGTTCCCCTCCAGCGCTGCCGTCACGGCGGCCACCTCCCGCCATCAACCCCACAGCATCCACCTGGTACCAGGCACCCCAGATACTCTGAATCTCCTCAGACCCACCCCCGCCTGCCAGCCCACCGTCACCACCCGGGACAAAAACCAGCACGCCAGCCCTCACCCAGCCAAGCCAGTCCACGTGCCCCCAGGAACGAGGCGACCACGTTCAGCCAGCCAGCACGACAGGCACCACTCACAGCGACCAGCAGCGGCGGCACCGCCGCTCAAAAACTCACGCATCCCTGCCGATTAGGGGAGCTTGTAACCTCAGGTGTGTGAAGATCTTTTAGCCCCTTTGCTGGCGTGTTCTTTACCTGATGCGTCCCGGGTAGGCGATGGCGAGCTCGTTGACTGCTTCGCGCCAGCCCATGACGCGCTGTCCTTCGAAGAGGCGTGCGGGCTGGTCGTTGCGCTTGGCGGTGTCCTGCCGGTGGACGGCGCGCTCGCGGGCGCGCTTGTCCTCGATGTTGAGGATGGCCAGCCACAGGAGCTTGACGACGGCGTCGTCGGTGGGGAAGTGGCCGCGAGTCTTGGTGACTTTCCGCAGCTGGTAGTTCAGGCATTCGATGCTGTTGGTGGTGTAGAGCAGTTTGCGCACCGGCGGGCTGAAGGCCAGGAACGGGGTGAAGCAATCCCAGGCCTCTTCCCAGACCCGGGTGGCCTGCGGGTACTTCTTCCCCAGGTCGGAGGCGGAGAAGGCGGCCAGGGCGGCGGACGCGGCGTCGGGGTCGGGCGCGGTGTAGATCTTGCGCAGCTCGGCGGCGACGGCGGCGGCGTCGCGGCGGGCCACTGGCCGCAGCGCGTTTCTGATGAGGTGCACGACGCAGCGCTGCACGGTGGTGGCGGGGAATGCGGCGTGGATGGCGTCCTCGAAGCCGTTCAGGCCGTCGCAGCAGGCGATGAGGATGTCGGTGACGCCGCGGTTGCGCAGGTCCGCGGTCACGCTGCCCCAGAAGCGGGCGCCTTCCCCGGCGGTGGCGGTGTCCAGCGGGGTCTTGGCCAGCCAGATGCCCAGCACGTGCTTCTCGCCGTCGGCGTCGATGCCGACCGCTATGTAGGCGGGCTTGTTCTGCACGATGTGGTTGTCGCGGACCTTGACCATGATGGCGTCCAGGAACACCACGGCCCAGACGGTATCCAGGGGGCGGCTTTGCCAGGTGCGGACTTCCTCCAGCACCGCGTCGGTGATCCGGGAGACGCTCTCGGCCGACAGCTGGGTGCCGTACACCTGGTCCAGATGATGCAGGATGTCGCGGACGCTCATGCCGTGCGCGTACAGGCTGATGATCATGTCGTCCAGGCCGCCGGAGATCCGCCCGGACCGCTTGGGTACCAGCAGCGGCTCGAAGCTGCCCGTCCGGTCCCGCGGCACCTCCAGCGGCACCGGGCCGATCCCGGTCTGCACCTGCTTGCTGATCGTCCCGTTACGCGAATTGCCGGAATGGTGGCCGGCCGGGTCACGCCGGCCATATCCCAGGTGCGCGGTCAGCTCCGCTTCCAGCGCCCGTTCCAGCACCGCCTTGACCAGCTCGCCGAGCATCGACCCCTCGCCGATCAGCCGCAGCCCCCCGGCCTCGTCCCGGGAGCGCTCCAGCAGGGCGTCCAGCAGCCGGTCGTCCAGCAGTTCCCGTAGCGGCACGGCCTGCAGCCCGGCCGAGGGGGGATTTTCCCCGTCGTAATGAGCAGTCTCTTCCAGGACCGGATTAGCCAGCCCCGTAAGGTCGGCCTCATGGTGTGTAACGGACATGATCGCTGCTCCCCCCGTAACAGTGGCCATTACCACTGGCCATCCAGTTCCCTTTGATCACTCCTTACACACCTGGAGAGATACCCCCGATTAGGGCGCGGGGTGGTGGGAGGCTCGATAACGCGGGGAGTCGCTCGGGATTTCCAGTTCTGTACCGCCACGTTGGTCGTCCAGCGCTCTGGGAGCGGCGCCACGTTCGTGGGGGCCGTGACTGGGCTTGAGCAACAACGGAACGGCCAGTGGCGATAGTGGGCTGAAGGCCGGTCATGACCGGGTGAGTTTCCGGGTCGACCCCAGGGTGTGAAGCCCCAGGCCCGGTCTTCTGATGGTCGGCCCTGTTCAGGCCGGTTCTGCGCCCGGTAGGCCGGCTGGGTCGTTGGGTCGCTGGCGAACGCGGCCGGGGCCCGCATCCGCCGCGCGCCGGTCACCAGTTCGCTGAGCCGGTGCCGCCTCCGCCAGCCGAGACGGCTCTCTGGGCCGGGGTGGGCGGCGGGCCTTGGGTTGGGGCGGGGATCGGTGCAGCTGGTCCAGGTGGCTGGGTGGAGGAGCGAGCCGCGCAGGGACAGGGCGACGGCGAGCGTCAGCCCTGCGCAGAGCAGGCCGACGGCGTCCACGGTGATGAGGGGGAGGTTGCCGGTGCTGAGCCCGTAGACCAGCCAGATGGCGTAGCCGCCGGCGTAGGAGGCGAAGAAGCGGCCCGAGACCTCACACGATGTGCCGCGGGCGAGCATCTGCCGTGCCTGCAAAAGCGTGGTGAGGGCGGCGAGCACGCCGTAGGCGGTCGCCGCGGTGCCGAGGAGCTGCGCGGCGCTGGTGAACATAGGGTTTCTCTCTTTCACTCTGCAAGTTTGCGGCTGGGATATCAGCTCTCAGGCTGCTGCGGCTCCGGCCGTGGTCTTTTCCTGTTGGCCGCCGGCGCCGGTCAGGTCGACGGCCTTGGCCCGGGGTCGGCGGGCCAAGATGGCAGAGACAGAGCCAAGGACGGACAGGCCGGCCGACACGAGCAAGGCGGGACGGAACCCATTGTCGAAGCTGACCGCGGTGCCGAGGTGCCCGTTGGAGACGAACACGGCCGAGGCCACGGCCACCGCCACGACCCCGCCAAAGCGCTGGAGCATGTTGAACACCCCCGAAGCGGTGCCCATGTCCGGTGGGGCTACTGCACCCATCACGGCCAGCGGCATCGTGGGAATTGCCATGGAGGTGCCGACCCCGGCGATTACGAGCGGGACCACTATCTCGGCGTAGCTGGCCGTGTGACCCGCCAGGAGCGCCACCCAAGCAAGCCCGGCGGCTTGCATGGCGAGCCCGAGCGTCATCAGTGGCCGAGCACCCAGCTTGTCGGACAGGGCGCCCGCCAATGGTGCGATGAACAGAGGTGTAGCCGTCCAGGGCAGGAAGCGCAGGCCGGTAGCCAGCGGCCCGTACCCGAGGCTCATCTGGAAGTACTGCGACATCAAGAAAGCTGCCGAGAAAATGGCTCCGTAGGCGAAGAACGCAGTGGCGTTGGCTGCTGAGAACTGCAGGTCCCGGAAGAGCCTCGTGGGGACCATGGGGGCGGCGGCGCGGCGCTCCCAAGCGAGGAACGCGGCCAGGACCACGAGCCCCCCGGCCATGAGGCCCAGGTTGGTGGCGTCCCAGTTGGTGCCACCCGACTCGACGAGCGACCAGATGACGGCCAGGGCGCCCAAGCTGGCCGAGACGGCCCCGACCAGGTCCAGGGCTGCTCCGCTCGCAGGCGCCTCGGGGAGACGGAGCCTCGACAAGGCGGCGCCTGCCAACCCGACGGGCACGTTCACCCAGAACACCCAGTGCCAGCTGAGCCCTTGGGTCACGCCCCCGCCGACGAGTGGCCCGGCGGCCACGGCAAGGCCGGCGATGGAGCCCCATATCCCGATCACGCGGCCACGGCGTTCTGGCCCGAACGCCGTGGTGAGGATCGTGAGACTGAGAGGCGTCACGATCGCTGCCCCGAGCCCCTGTATGGCCCGGGCGGCTATGAGGAGTGTTGTGCTGGGCGCCAGGGCGCAGGCCGCCGAGGCCAGGCTGAACAGCGCGAGGCCGGCGACGTACACCCGTCGCCGCCCGAAGCGCTCGCCGATGCTCGCCGCGGTGATGATCCCGGCGGCAAAGACGAGCAGGTAGGCGTTGACCGCCCACTCCAGGGTGGAGACCTGCCCGCCCAGCTCACGGTGGATGGCGGGCAGGGCGGTGACGACCACCAGGGAGTCGAGGGTCACCATGAAGAAGGCGACCGAGGTGAGGAGCAGCGCCCAGCCTGCCCTGGTGGGCTGCTTGGGGGCTATGGCTGGGGTTGGGGACATCGACTGCTTCCTTTGCTAGTGGGTACTCGGGCTGCTCGCCCGGTACGGGTAGTGATCCGTGCCGGGCGCGATATCTATCGCCACTGCCGGCAGCCAGGGGGCCCGCTCGATTGTGCTGGCGAGCTTGCGCACCGGGTCGGGGAGTCCTTCGGCTTCTCGGTTCATCCGCGCTCGGCGGGGAGGGCCCTGGAGCGTGCACGGAGGCCCAAAAGCCGATGAGCGCGCCGAGGCAGCTGGGCAGAACACCTGCAAAGGGCGGGAGCGCACGAAGGTGCCGGCAATGCTCACCACGGCGAGACCGTCCTCGCCGGCAAGCCACCGCCCGGCGTTGACAGCGTCCTCCGATGGATCTTGCGGCCGGCCCGGATCGTCACTGGTATGAGCACCGCTATGAACGCAATCCGGACAGGGCCTCGACGGGTAGTACACCTGGAACTTCACACCGGCGACCAGGTGCGGGCGGGCGCTTTTTATGCGGAGCTGCTGCAGTGGCGGCCGGAGCTGGTCCGAGCCGGCTCTAGCTGCTATTTGGCTCTGGACCTGGGTCCGGCTGTGGGCGGGGGGATCACCGAGTGCCAGACGCGGCGTCCGCTGTGGCTGCCGTACGCCGAGGTCGAGCGGATCGACGATGCGACCGAGCACGCCCGTCGGCTCGGCGCGGCGGTGCTGCTCGAACCACGGGAGGGGCCGTCGGGCTGGCGAAGTGTCGTGTCCAGTCCGGTCGCCGGGGAGGTGGCCTTGTGGCAGCCGAAGCGATGACCGATCAGCACGGTCTGCTTGACGCAGCCCGTAACGGCGACCAAGACGCCTCCGCCCGGCTGGTGGGGCCGTGCCTGGCCCAGCCTCGGGCCTGCTGCCATCGAATGCTCAGGCCCTATTTCGCGCAGGACACGGAGCGATGGATTTCGGGGCCGGCCCGGATCAGTACCACCAAAGCAGCCGATCCAGCTAGCCAGAAGGGAGCGACGAAATGACAGCTGTAGATCTCAACGGCGCCACGGTGGTCGTCACCGGCGCCAGCCGTGGCTTCGGGCGGGCCACGGCCGTCGCCTTGGCCAAGTCCGGCGCGCAAGTGGTCGGCGTCGCCCGCCACCGCGGTGGGCTGGAGGAACTGCAACGAGAACTCGGCGATGCGCTGAGCTGCGAGACCGGTGACGTGGCCGACCCCGAACTGCCGGCGCGGCTGTTCGGCACCTACAGGCCCGCTGCAGTCGTCCTTAACGCAGGCGCAACCCCCGTGATCGCCCCGCTGGACGAGCACGACTGGGACACCTTCAGCGTCAACTGGAACGTCGACGTCCGGCAGGCCTTCCACTTCGTCCAGCAGGCCCTGCGCACGCCGCCCCCGAATGGTGGCGTCGTGGTCACAATGTCGAGCGGGGCCGCGCTGGCCGGATCGCCGATGAGCGGCGGGTACGCCGGCGCCAAGGCCACGGTGCGGTTCATCAGCGCGTATGCCGCCGAAGAGGCGGCGCGACGCACGATCCCGGTGCGCTTCGTGTCCATCCTGCCCCACATCACCAACTTCGGGACAGGCCGCCTCGGAGTACGTGCCTATGCGGCGCGGGCCGGTATCACCGAGGAGGAGTTCATCGAGCGCGCCGGCGCGACCGCCACGCCCGACCAGGTCGCTAGGCATGTGGTCGACGTCATCGCCGACGGGTCATACTCGGCGCCGGTGTACCACCTGGCAGCCGACGGGCTGCGGCCCCTCGGCTGAGCCAATCGAACATAGTCGGTGAACCTCACAACGCCACCAGCATCCAAGAAAGGAAAGTCACATGTCGCACGCACTACAATCCCCCTCAACCGAAGTGGCCCCAGGGATACATCGGCTCACAGGTGGAGTTGTCAACTTCTACCTGGTCGAACAGTCCGGCGGCCTCACCCTTGTCGATGCCGGCACGCCAGGGGACTGGCGGTTGTTCCTGCGAACGCTCGACGGGCTCGGGCGTCGCCTGGACGATCTAGACGCGGTGGTATTGACCCACGCCCACCCGGACCATGTCGGCTTTGCAGAGCGAGCGCGCCGCGAGGGACCGGCGAGCGTATGGGTCCACAATGACGACGCGGCAGTAGCCCAGGGGGCGAAGCCAGGAAAGAGTGACGCCGGCCTGGCCAAGTACCTGGCGCGCACGGAGTTCTACCGGACGATGATCTCGCTCTCCCGCCGCAAAGGCGCCAAAATCATCCCCGTCGTGGAGGTGTCCAGCTTCGCCGACAACGACGTCCTCGACGTCCCAGGCAAACCCCGGGCAGTTCACACCCCCGGGCACACACCAGGCAACGCCGCGCTGTACTTCGAGGACCAGGACGCCCTGATTAGCGGCGACACCTTGATCACCCACAACCCTCTAACCGGCCGGACCGGGCCCCAGATCATGCCCTCCGGGTTCAACCGCGACACCCTCCAAGCTCTTGACTCGCTCAGCGCCTTGGAGCACCTCACCGCCGAGATCATCCTCCCAGGGCACGGCGAACCGTGGCACGGGCCGATCAGCCAGGCCGTTCAACTCGCGCGCGCCGCCGGACCAAGCTGACACTCGCCTTCCGCTCTCGGCGCCCGAAGGAGCCCAATGGTGTCCCGATACACCGCAATGTGCGACTTTCGCAAGCAGACGCCTATCGCCGTCGCGCCCGGGTACGTGCTGGAGGGCGCTGGACTGCAGATGCTCCCGGACGGAAATGGAGTCGGACGCCCTGATCTCTTGTGGGCTCACAAGGCCGAGGTAACTATGAGATCCGCGAAGAACAACCTGCGCGAGGCCGAGGACAGCGTGTTCGCCCTCTCCGCCAACACAGAGGTTCACCGCTGGCCTCCCTTGGCCGTGCTGGCAGTGTCCTATTTCACCGCGATCGCCCGGCAGTTCGGCGCGCGGGCGCTCTTGGAGCCGCCCGGCGGGCTGGTGGGCTGGCGTTGCGTCGTCTTCACGCCCGAAGCGGCTGTGGTGGTCTACTGGAAGCCGAAGCGATGACCGATTCCGACACGACCGCCTCTCCCAGCGGATCGTCGAAGCACGAGCGGGAGCTGCTGCTCGCAGCCCAGAGTGGGGACGGGGACGCCTTCGGCCGGCTCGTCGACCCGCTCCGGCGCGAGCTGCAGGCGCATTGCTACCGGATGCTCGGCTCCTACGCCGACGCGGAAGACGCGCTGCAGGAGACCCTGCTTCGCGCCTGGCGTAGCCTTGCCCGGTTCGAAGGGCGAAGCTCGCTTCGCTCCTGGCTGTACCGGATCGCGACCAACGCCTGCCTGCGCGCGATCGAGCGACGGCCAAAGCGGGTGCTGCCGATGGACTACGCACCGGCGGCCGATCCGCACGGCGCACGAGCGGGCCCGGTGAACGACCCCGTCTGGCTCGAGCCTTACCCGGACGCGAGCCTCGGTCTGGAGGGCCTAGCCGGCCCGGACGCCCGCTATGAGCAGCGCGAAGGTATCGAGCTTGCCTTCATCGCGGCACTCCAGCACCTTCCGGCACGCCAGCGGGCGGTGCTGATCCTCCGCGACGTCCTCGGCTTCTCCGCCCGAGAGACCGCTGCGGTGCTTGAGACGACGCCGGCGTCGATCGACAGCGCCCTGCAGCGAGCGCACAAGTCGGTAGACGAACAGCTCCCCAGCCAGGCGCAGCAGCAGACGCTTCGCCTCCTAGGCGACGACGAGCTGGGCCGGCTCGTCGAGCGCTACGTTGCTGCCTGGGAGCGGAACGATGTCGACGCCCTCGTCTCGATGCTCGCCCAGGACGCCAGGATCGCGATGCCGCCGCGTCCGACTTGGTACAGCGGCCGTGAGCAGGTCGCCGCCTTTGTCCGCCGCTACCTCCTTACGGAGCGCACCCGGTGGCGTCTGGTTCCGACCTCGGCAAACGGACAGCCCGCAGCCGCTGCCTACCTCTGGGTCGAACAGGCCGGCGCCTTCATGCCGGAGGGTCTGCACGTCCTCACGCTGCGCGGGGGCGAGATCGAAGAGATCATGGCCTTCCGCAGCCCCGAGGTATTCCCCAGCTTCGATCTGCCCGCATCGATCGCCGCCTGACCACAGCCAACACACGCCTCAATTACGTTAAGTCCCTGTCATCCGGGCGATCGCCACGGCGGGTTCGCCCGACGGGCGTACCTGGAACTGGCCGGGACCGATCAGGCGCGAGAAGAAGGAGGAAACCATGAAGCTCACGATCATCGCTGCCACCGGAGGCGTCGGCCGACAGCTGCTGCGCCAGGCCCCAGACGCCGGCCACGATGTCACCGCGGTGGCCCGCAACCCCGCCAACCTTCCCCAAGACGTCCTCGCCGGGCGGGCGGTGCGGATCGTCGCCGCCGACCTCGCCGCCCCGGACCCCCAGGTCCTGCAGGACGCAGTCGCCGGGGCCGACGCGGTGCTGTCCGCCCTCGGCCCGCACAACAACGCCGACGCCGGCATCGCCGCACCCGGCACCCGCGCCATCACCGACGCGATGCGCGCGGCCGGGGTGCGGCGGATCGTCGCGATCAGCGCCTCCCCGGTCGCCACCACCCCCTCGCCCGGCCGCCCGAACCCGCCCAGGCACGACCCCGGCGACGGGTTCCTCATGCGGCAGGTCGGCGAGCGGATCGCCAAGGCCCTGTTCGGCAAGGTCTACGACGACCTGGCGCGGATGGAAGACATCCTGCGCGAGTCCGGCCTGGACTGGACCATCCTCCGCCCGCCGCAACTCACCGGCAAGCCGCTCACCGGCCACTACCGCACCGCCGTGGGGCGGAACGTGCGCGGCGGCCGGTCGGTCCCCCGCGCCGACCTCGCCCACTACATGCTCGCCGTGCTCGGCCAGCCTGGGACCATCGGCCAAGTCATCGGCATCGCCAGCTAACCGGCACCCCCGAGGCGTTACCCAGATTACCGAACAAGGAACGACGACCCGCTTGCCCGAGTGGAGGCTGATGTACGTGTCGCAGGACTGGGCCCGCCGCTACGGCACGCCGATGACCTCCTAGCGGCCCCGGCCTCGCAGGCGAAGCAGGACGAGCTGGCCGTCGCGCATGCAACCTCCTCCGGCTCCACGCCTACTGGACCGGCACCCCGCTAGACCGGCGGCGAATCAGCCACCTGGCCCGCCTCGAACTCGGCCTCGCCGCAGACCTGGAATTAACCACCAGGATCAACATCGGCCGCAAACCAGCAGACATGACCTCTGAGAGATCGTCGCCGCCCGCGCGCAGATCATCCATTCGCGCCCGCCCATCTACGGCCTGGCCAGACAAGTCACTTCCGGTGCATATCGGCGGATATCGCGTGCCGCACGCTCGCTGAGCTGTCACCTTCGGTGACGAAGTGCCAGTGCCCGGTCTGACAAGTCAGATGCCCGGCGGGTCAGTCCTGGCTACTCCAGCCTGGGCCCTCATTTGCGCCCATCAGCGCTACGACGACGTCATCAGCGACTTCTCCGTCTGACCAGCACGATCACGCTCATTTGGGGCTGGTGACACGGTTCTATTGCTCAACCCAACCAGGCGGCCTTCAGCCCGCTATCGCCACTGGCCGTTCCGTTGTCGCTCAAGCCCCGCATCCTCGCTTTTCTTCTTTCCGCAGGGGCGCGTTCGGCTCGCTCAACGATAAAGACGCCGCCGGGCCCGCGAATTGGGCGGTGTCTGCGCGCCCATTCATGGCCGTGCTGGCGTCTACCTGTTTGGAGGCGGTCCCAGTCCGGGGCGCGCCCCGGATACAGAACAGGACCACAGATCATGGCCAAGTACGTTTTCTCCTTCCGTGTGCCCTCCGACTACAGGCCCAACGCCGGGACGCCGGCCGAGTGGCAGGCCTGGTTCGGCGGGCTGGGCTCGGCCCTGGTGGACGTCGGCAACGCGGTGACCGATTACGCCTCGCTCGGCGAGGTCGGCGGCAGCGACTCCCGGATGGTCGCCTACTCGGTGGTGCCCGCCGAGGACATGGACTCCGCGCTGGCGCTGGCCAAGGACTGCCCGGTGATGCGGGTCGGCGGCGGGGTCGAGGTCGGCCCCGTGATGGAAGCCGCCGGGTCGTGAGCGACGCCATGACCGCATCGACGGCACCGCCGGAGGGGTCGCTCCTGGCGACCGGGCGCGGCAAGGTCACGCTGGCGCTGCTGTGCGCGGTGACGTTCCTGGACGTCATGGACGGCGCGATCGTGAACGTCGCGCTGCCGACCATCCGTACGCATCTGGGGTTCTCGGTGCAGAACCTGCAGTGGGTGGTCAGCGGCTATCTGATCACCTATGGCGGGTTCCTGCTGCTGGGCGGTCGGGCCGGGGGCGCCTCCTTTTCCGATGCCGCGGCGTCTAGACCAGTGATAGCCGACAACATTGTCAAAGGAGCACGGAAATGGGAAAGATCGTCATCAGCACAAATGTCACACTCGATGGAGTGGTCCAGGACCCGGACGGCCAGGAAGGCTTCGAGCTGGGCGGCTGGTTCCACCAGTTCGTGGGCAAGGACCTCGAAGACTGGACCGCCAACGAGACGGAGGAAGCGCTGGGTGTCGAGGCGCTACTGCTGGGCAGGCGGAGCTTTGAGTGGTTCGCGTCCCGGAGGCCATCGCAGGATGTCCGCGTAAGCCGCGAGTGGGCGGACAGAATGAACAGCCTCCCCAAGTACGTCGTGTCGTCGACTCTCGAACATCCTCAGTGGAGCAACACCACGGTCCTCAACGGCGATGCGGTAAAGGAGATTTCGGAGCTGAAGCGGAAAGTGGACGGGGAAATCCTGGTCTACGGCAGCTATCAGCTCGTGCGCACACTGATAGAACAGAACCTGGCCGATGAACTGCGGCTGGTAGTTTTCCCGGTCGTGCTGGGAACCGGCCTGCGTATCTTCGACGAGACCAGCGACAAGAAGCCGCTGCACCTGGTCAACACACGAAAGATCGGTGACGGCCTGGTGTTCTACACCTACGAATTCGTGCAAGGCTAACGGCTGTAGACGGCGACGAAGTCGCGTTCGTCGGTGTTGAAGTAGCGTCCCCCGTTTTGACGGAATTCGGGGAGAAGCTTGGTGGCGGGCGGGTTGATGGGGTCGCGGATGCTGTCGTAGGTCATGAACGAGACCCACGCTGATCCCGGCCCACACGCCCAGCGCCTTGTGCCGGTCGGAGTCCTGGAAGGTGGTGGTCAGGATGGACAGCGCGGCCGGGGACATCATCGCCGCCCCGAAGCCCTGGGCGAGCCGGGCGCCGACCAGCAGCCCCTGGCTGTCGGCCAACCCGCAGGCCAGCGAGGAGACCGCGAACAGCGCGGTCCCGGCGATCAGCAGCCGCCGCCGCCCCAGCAGGCTCCGCGACCGCCCCGTTCGCGCCTTGGCCGGCGTCCATACAGGATGGAACTGCACACAAGGAATGAGGTGGCGGGAGTGGGGTTGGCGAGAACGGACCTGATGTCGAGGGCGCAGGCCGGCGACGGCGAGGCATTCCGAGCGCTGACCGAGCCACACCGTCGCGAGCTACAGGTGCACTGCTACCGGATGCTCGGATCGTTTCAGGATGCCGAGGACGCTGTCCAGGACACGATGCTCGCCGCTTGGCGAGGTCTCGAACGATTCGACGGGCGCGCCTCACTTCGCACCTGGCTCTACCGCATCGCCACCAACCGGTGCCTCGACGCGCTGCGCTCTGCTCGCCGACGTCCTGCAAAGCAGTGGGACATCCCGGGAATCGAACCACCGGAACCCACTGGACTCGGCGAAATCCACTGGCTCGAGCCCTATCCCGACGCCCTTCTGGACGGTGCGGTCAGTGTGCCGCTCGGTCCGGAGGCGCGCTACGAGCAAACCGAATCCATTTCCCTGGCCTTTGTGACCGCCCTGCAGATCTTGCCGCCTCGCCAGCTCGCCGTCCTCATCCTGCGCGACGTCCTCGGATTCCACGCGAACGAAGTAGCCGACATGCTGGACACGACCGTCGAATCGGTCAAAAGCGCCCTCAAACGCGCGCGTGCAGGAATGCAGCGCCGACTGCCGGTGACTACTGCCCGAGAGCAGCCGCCTGCTAGCGACTCACCTGCCGAGGACGCGATCGTGGCGAAGTTCGTCAGCGCCTACGAATCTGCCGACATCGACGCGTTGGTGGCTCTGTTGACCGACGACGTCTTCATGTCGATGCCACCGATGCCGCTGGAATACCAGGGCCGAGACAGCGTGGCCCGCTTCTGCGCATTCATTTTCGGCTCGGTACAGAGATTCGAACTGGTGCCGACGCGAGCCAACGGTCAGCCGGCATTCGGGGTCTACCGGCACACCCCCACCGGCATCCACGGAGTCGGCCTCTTCGTCCTCACCCTCGCCGGCGACCGAATCGGCGCCATGACCCGCTTCGAAAACACTGTCCTCCCCATATTCGGCCTGCCGCAATCCCTCCCGAGTGCACAGTAGACCGCCTTCGAGTCATGCCACGTACCACCGACACACTGCCCTGACCAGCGGTTACGTCATATCCGCCCGATTTTCGGCCGATACTGGGGTGTCAGTAAGACAGATGTCATCAGGTACACGCGATTGCGTTGAGCCAGGTCAGGAGCGACCCCTGCCGGCTGGCTGAGAGTCTTTGGCGGATCTCGGGACGTGGTTGATCGTGCGCGGCCAGTATTGATCCGGATTCGTTGGGTTTGCGGTGGCTGGTGGCCGCCGTACTTGCCGGGGAAACAGACGCCTGATGGCGCGTGTGCTGGATGATAATGATGAGCTGATCGGGAACTGGACGCTGGTCGGTGATGAGCTGGAGCAGCTGTCCGGCCGGCGTGGCGCGACGAAGCTCGGGTTCGCTCTTCTGCTCCGGTTCTATGCGGTGCACGGCCGGTTCCCGGCGGGCCGCGGCGAGATCCCGGACCAGGCGGTCGCCCACGTCGCGCGGCT
>WNFF01004264.1_pt1 | contig 15102 bp, 19 predicted proteins | sample 5400441 | NCBI WGS metagenome assembly WNFF01 (sample SAMN13153345, study PRJNA577476) | soil metagenome | isolation source: 120 cm saprolite under Douglas fir tree site 2 hole 3 replicate 1 | place: USA:California | collected 2015-04-18 | reverse complement strand
CGTGGACGAGGTGGACCTTCAGGTCGAGCTCAGGAGCGATGCTCACGAGCACGTCGGCCAGCGCGACGGAGTCGGCGCCCCCCGAGACGGCGGTCAAGACAGTTTCGCCGCCCCGGAGCATTCCGGCGCGGCGAAGGGCGGCACGAACGAGGGCGACGAGGCTACGGTCGCCCGTGGCTACATTCCCCCTGCAAGCCCACCCAGACTTCGCCGTCCTCGAAGTACTCCTTCTTCCACACGGGCACCGTCGTCTTGAGGGTGTCGATGGCGAAGTGACAGGCCTCGAAGGCCTCGGCCCTGTGCGGCGAGGCGACGGCGATCATGACGCTCGACTCACCGATCTCGAGCCGGCCGATCCGGTGGACGAGGGCGACCTTGCGGACGCCGGGCCAGCGCGCGCGGACGGCGGCGGCGATCTCGCGCATCTTCGCGACGGCCATGGGCGCATGGGCCTCGTACTCGAGATACTTGACACGGCGGCCCCCCGTCTCGTCCCGGACCACGCCCGAGAAGAGCACGATGCCTCCCGCTCCCGGGTCGCCCACCGCCGCGGCCAGGCGCTCCTCGGAGAGCGGGCTGGCCGTGACCTCGACCCAATCGCCGTCCGAGCCGCCGCTCACGGGGGGAAAGAGACAGACCTCATCGCCGGGGCGTAGCGGGTGGTTGGGCTGCACGTAGTCGGTGCCGAGCGCGAACAACGTGAAAGGGCGGTACGGCTGGAGGACCGGGAAGCGGCTCGCCACCGCCTCCCAGGCCGCCTCGACCGTGCCGCCCTCGGGAAGCTCCAGCTCGACGTGATCGCGCCCGGCCGCCTCGCGATAGCGGGCGAAGAACCGGACGGCGACCTTCATGTTACAGACCGATCAAAAGGGTCCAGATGCAAGGCGGCGACAGAGCGACGACCGAGGCGTACGTGGTCGTTCGAGCTGAGCGGCACCGCCGCGAGGCGAGCGCTGAGTTGAGCGTACGTCGCAGGGAGGAGCGACGGAGCCAACGCCGCAGATGGGCCCTTTTCATCGGTCTGGACTAGAACTGGTGCGAGCTGCCGCACCCGCAGGACGACTTCACGTTGGGGTTCCTGATCGCGAAGCCCGCCCCCAGCATGTTGTTGTCCACGTAGTCGATTTCACTGCCCTGCAGGTACGGGGCGCTCTTGCTGTCCACGAGGACCTTGACGCCACTCGACTCCGTGACATTGTCGTCCGCGCTGGCCGTATCGTCCCAGCCGAGCTCGTAGGACATACCGGAGCAGCCACCGCCCACCACCCGGATCCTGAGAGCCAACTCGGGCTTGCCCTCTTCGAGTCAATGCCGGCTCGATAGTCCAGCGAACCAGGCTAAGTATAGCAGAGCGACGGGCGCCCTGGCGCCCTTCAGAGGATGCCGTCCTGCGGCAAGAGGGTGACCTCCTCGAGCGTGGCCCCCGGCTCCAGGGTCGCCATGAGCAGCGCGGCCCGGGCCACCTGCTCGGGCCTGACCATCCGGGCGCGAGAGGGAGGATTCGGAACGGCATCCCACAGTGGCGTATCGGTGGCGCCGGCCGAGAGGACTCCGACGCGGACGCCATGGGGGCGCATCTCCTCCGCGAGCACGCGCGAAAGGCCGAGGAGGCCATACTTGCTGGCGGTATAGGCGGCGCTGCCGGGCAGGGTCCGGCTGGTCACGATCGAGCCGATATTAATGATGGTGCCTCGGCCCGCGGCCATCATCGTGGGCAGCACGGCGCGACAGCACAGGAAGACCCCGCGCAGGTTGACGGCCATGGTCTCGTCCCATTCCGCGGTCTTGGCCTCCGCCACGGGGCCAAAGGCCGCCAGCCCCGCGGCCGTCACCAGGCAGTCGATACGCCCGAAGGCGCTGAGCGTCTCGCTCACGAGAGCGGCCACGGCCGCCTCGTCGCTCACGTCGGTCGGCCGGACCATAGCTCTCCCGCCAGCCGCCTCGATCTCGCGCTGCACCGCCTCGAGCTTCTGCGCTGACCGCGCACAGAGGGCGACCACCGCCCCCTCGCGCGCAAAAGCCTGGGCGACGGCCCGTCCGATGCCCCGCCCGGCGCCGGTGACCACCGCGACCTGCCCGGCCAGACCGCTCAGCTCTGACGAGGTCAAATGACCAGGCCGCTCCGCGACTTGATCAGCTCCATGAACTCCGCGCGCGTCTCGGGCCGGTCGCGAAACGCGCCCAGCATGGCGGAGGTGACCGCCTTGGAGTTCTGCTTCTCCACGCCGCGCATGAGCATGCACATGTGCAGCGCCTCGACGACCACGGCCACCCCGCGGGGCTGGAGCACGTCCTGGAGCGTCTGCGCGATCTGCGTGGTGAGCCGCTCCTGGACTTGGAGCCGGCGACTGAACATCTCGACGAGACGCGGCAGCTTCGAGAGCCCCGCGATCTTGTTCGATGGCATGTAGGCGATATGGCACTTCCCAAAAAATGGGAGAAGATGATGTTCACACATCGAATAAAAGTCGATGTCCTTCACCACGACCATTTCGTCGTAATTTTCGGTGAAGAGCGCGCCGTTGAGTATATCGGCGACGTTCTGCGTGTACCCCGAGGTGAAGTAGCGCCACGCCTTCGCCACGCGCTCCGGCGTGCGCTCCAGCCCCTCGCGCGACGGGTCCTCGCCGATCTCCTTCAGCAGCTCGCGAATCAGCTCTTCCATCCGGATCACCCCCAGGTCTCAGCCGCGGTATTCAAAGATGTTGTTGTCGGTCTCGACCACGGCGACGCGGCGAAGCGCTCCCGCGGGCAGGGCGGGAGCGATCCACTCCCAGAAGGCCCGCGCGAGATTCTCGCCCGTGGTGGGGATGCCGTCGAGCGCCCGCACCGCGCTCGAGAGATCGTAGTGGTCCACGCGATCGAGCACGAGCCGCTTGACGGCGGCGTCGAGGGCGCCGAGGTCGGCGGCCATGCCCGTGAGAGGATCGCGCCGCCCCTGCACCGTCACCTCGACCAGGTAGTTGTGCCCGTGCTGGCGATAGCACTGGCCGTAGAGACGCGCGTTGTCCTCGGGGGAGAGAGCCGGGCTCTCGAGTCTGTGGCCGGCGCTGAAGTGGTACTGCCGCGTGAGCTCGAGCGCGCTCACGCGCCGAAATACTCCACGTAGAAGACCGGATCCTCCCAGAGCCTCAGCCGCCACAGGCGCTCCGGCCCGAGCTTGGGGAGGAGAAGGTCCCAGGCGGCGACCACGAGATTTTCCGTCGTGGGAATGTCACCCTGGCTGAAGAGCGGATCGGCGTTGAGGTCGGCGTGGTCGAAGCGCTGGATGACGGCGTCGCCGACCACGCGCTTGAGCTCCGCGAGGTCCATGACCATGCCCGTCTCCGGATCCACCGCCCCGCGTATGGTCACTTCGAGGACATAGTTGTGACCGTGCGCTACGGTGAGATTGCCGAAGACGCGGCGATTCTCCTCGGCGGGCCACTCGGACCGCCCGTAGCGGTGGGCCGCCGAGAAGGTGAACTTCCGCGTCGCGTAGACCAGGCCGTGGCTCATCGGGATCTCATGCCTCCCACTCCCAATCTTACCGCGTCCAGGAACCGCCCCGCGACCCGTTCGATGCCATAGGCGGCCACGGCGCGCCGGCCCGCCGCGCCCATGACGCGGGCTCGGGTGGGGTCTCCGAGGAGCGTCTCGAGCGCGTTCGCGAGCGCCGCCGGATCGCGCGGAGGGACGAGCACGCCCGTGACGCCGTCCTCGATGACCTCGGGCATGGCGGCGGCCCCACAGGTGACCACGGCCAGCCCCGCCGCCATGGCCTCGAGGAACACGATGCCGAAGCTCTCCTGCACGGAGGGCAGGCAGAAGAGATCAGCGCTGACGTACTCCTCGGCGAGCTGCCCCGGCGAGACGTCCCCCAGCAGCGTCACCGTCTCGCCAAGGGCGAGGGTCTGGTGCCGCCGACGCACCGTCTCCCACTCCGGTCCTCTGCCCACGATGCGCACGGCGAGGGCGGACACTCGCCCGCGAAGGAGGGCGGCTGCCTCGAGCAGGTCGACGATGCGCTTGCGCGGGTACATGCGGGCGACACACAGGACGGTCGCTCCCGTTCGCGGGCGGGCCCGCGCGGCGGCGAAGCGCGCGGTCCAGCCGTCGAGGTCGATGGGCTCGGGCAGCACGGCCAGCTTCGACGGCTCGAGGTCGTACAGCCGGCGGGCCACCCCCTCCGAGTAACGCGTGGGAACGAGGACGAGGTCCGCGCGCCGCGCGTTGCGCCGCTCCCAGCGCGCCTGGACGGAGAGGAGGACCCGCACCCAGCCGCGCTCGTTCTTGAGCTCGTCGGCGATGACGCCCTTGAGGCTGACCACGAAGGGCAGCCGTCGGCGTCGGGCCCAGAGGAAGCCATCGAGGTCGACACCGTACACGAGGTCAGCGCCCACGGGCGGACGGAGGGCGACGCCGGCGTTGTAGAGCCAGCGGTCCAGGGTGTGAAAGCCGGTGCGGAGGCGAAGAGGACGGAGCTCGAGGGTGTGGCCGAGCCGCAGGAGGCCCCGACGGAGTCCGTCGGTGCCGATGAAGGTGCCGCTCCCCTCCAGCGGATTGGGCGGCGTGGAGGAGAGGGCGACGATGCGCAGACGCTACGTACCGGTGAACTTCGCCTTCCGCTTCTCCAGGAACGCCTTCGTGCCTTCCGCGTAGTCGTGGCTGTTGAACGTCTCGATGCCCATCTCGAAGAGCTTCTTGCGATGGGCCTCGCCCACGCCCTCGAAGATGGCCTGCACCTGCGTCTTGGTCCCGCGGATGGACAGCGGCGCGTTCTCCGCCACCGTGCGCAGGTAGTCGTACGTGCTCGTCTCGAGATCGTCGGCGGGCACGAGACGCTGGATGAAGCCGATGCGGAAGGCCTCCCCGGCCTCGAGGGTGCGCGCGGAGTACAGGATGTCCTTGGCGTAGGCGGGGCCGACCAGATCCACGAGTTGATGCACGGGATCGAGACCGTAGATGATGCTGAGCCGCGCCGCAGGGATGCCGAACTTCGAGCCTTCCGCGGCGAAGCGCAGGTCACAAGCCATGGCCAGCGCCATCGCCCCCCCCATGCAGTAGCCGAAGACCATGGCCACCGTCGGCTTGGGGCAGAGGCGGATCGACGAGTAGGCGGCCTCCGTCTTCTTGTTGTAGGCGAGGGCGGTCTCCGTGTCCTTGCGGTTCTCCTGGAACTCGGAAATGTCGGCGCCGGAGGCGAAGGCATCGCGCCCCGCCCCGCGGTACACGATGGCGCGCACGGAGTCGTCCTTGGCCAGCGATTCCGTCACGTTGGCGATCTCGCCCCACATGGCGAGGCTGACCGCGTTGCGCACCTTGGGCCGGTTGAACACCACGGTGGCGATGCCGCCATCACGCTCTACCAGGATCTCGTCGCTCACCCCGTTCCTCCCTTTCGATTCGCCATGACCCTCCGGACGGGGCACGCGCCGATGGTGACGGTATCGAAGCCGACGCTCATCACAGGCCGCCAGTCTAGCGGAGGCGTCGGAAAACTTCAACGCGCACGGGCGGCCGGACGACTCGAGCCTCCGCCCCCAGGCTCAATCGACCACGGCCACCGCCTCGATCTCGATCAGGGCGCCCGGGATGGCGAGGCCGGCCACCTGCACCAAGGTGCTGGCGGGCGGCGTGGCGCCGAAGAACTCCTGGCGCACCTCCCCGTAGCCTTCCCGGTAGCGGATGTCCGTGACGAAGACGGTGACCTTCACGACGTCCCGGAGGCTGGCCCCACCCGTCTCGAGGATGCGCCGCATGTTCTCGAGGACGCGTCGCGTCTGCGCTCCGATGTCGTTCGGCCCCACGAGCTTGCCGTCCTTGTCGAGGGCGAGCTGGCCGGCCACGTAGACCGTATTGCCGACGCGCCATCCATGCGTGTAGCGGGGCCGAGGATCGGCCATGTCCACGGGCTGGATCGCCGTGCGTGCCATCGCGTGCCTCCTGCTCGTCGGGGTGTGATGTTGTTCAGCCCTTGCCTCGTCGGCAGCGTCTCCGCTCGAACATCATCCAGAGGACGGTCAGAGGACGGTCACCATGGCCATGGCCTGGCAATCCGGGAAGACCGTCGCGCAAGACTGGGTGAGTGGTGGCGGCGGGAGGACTCGAACCTCCGACACGGGGCTTATGAGACCCCTGCTCTGCCACCTGAGCTACGCCGCCGAAAATCGCGTTGACACCAAAAGCATTTTGCTATGTATAATCCCGCCGAACGACGTCCAACAGTAACGACTCCCTTCTCGCAAGTCAAGGTGGGAGCCGCCCGGAGGAGCTTCATCATGGCGTGGCTCGGCAATCGGCCATGGATCGACGACGAAGAAAATCTTATCTACGCGCGGGAGGACGAGGAGGCGGAGGAAACGGAGACCGAGGAGGAGGACGACGACGAGGACGACGAAGACTTCGATGAAGACTTCGATGACCTCGAGGACGACGATGATGAGGACGAGGTGGAAGACGACGAGCTCGAAGACGATGACGACCTCGACGATGACGACAAGGTCGATGATGGGGAGGAGGAGGATGAGCTAGACGACGAGGAGGACAAGTAACGGTAGCGCCCGCCCCGCAGTTCGTTCCCCCCAAAGGAGGGCACGATGTCATTGCTGAGCGAAGCTGGCTGGCTATTCCTGCTGCGGTGGATCCACTTTCTCTCGGGCATCATCTGGATCGGCCTGCTCTATTACTTCAATTTCGTCCAGGTGCCCTTCTTCGCCGAGACGGAAGCGCCCGTGCGCAGCGGCGCGCAGCAAAAGCTGTTGCCTCGCGCCCTCTGGTGGTTCCGCTGGGGCGCCATGTTCACATTCCTGAGCGGCTGGATCTATCTCCTGCACTACTGGCTGGGCAAGCGCGGCCTCACCGACCCGCAAACCTTGGTCATCCTCGTGGGCGGTCTTCTCGGCAGCATCATGTGGGCCAATGTGTGGTTCGTGATCTGGCCCAAGAACAAGATCGTCATCCAGAACGCGGTGGATGTGGCCGCGGGCAAGCCGGCCAATCCTGCCGCGGCCGCCGCGGGGGCGCGCGGCGGGCTCGCTTCCCGCACAAATGTGGTCTTCTCCATCCCCATGCTCCTCTTCATGGGCTCGGCCAGCCATTTCCCCATGCCCATGCCGAGCTCCGCGGCTGTGTTCTGGGCGCTGATGCTCATCATCATGGCCCTCGTCGAGATCAACGCCCTCACGGGCACGCCGGGCAAAGGCGCCGCCAAGCCTCTCGCCACCGTCAAGGGCACGCTCTGGTTCGGCTTCATCCTCTCCCTCGTCTTCTATCTCGTCTTCATGGTGCTGGGCAGGTAACCGCCTCGACACGCACCCGCCGGCCGGATGGGAGTCGATCCCATCCGGCCTTCGTGTCTCAGCCGCGGAGATCGCGGAGCAGCTCGGCCTTCGTTTCCGCGGGCAGCTCCACGCGGGCGCGCTCGGCCGGATGGTCGACCACGAGGTGGACAGGGGCCTCCGCGAAGGCGCGGGCGGCCGCAGGCGGGAAGGCGAAGCGGACGAAGTGCACGGCGGAGAGCTTGCCCTTCTCCTCGTCGGAATGGCCGGCCTCGAACTCGCCGGGAACGGCGAACTCCCGGCCGACCTGGAGCCACACGGTGGGCCCCACGTCGATGCCCATGAAGCGGTCGAGGACGAGCGGGATCTGGTCGTTCTCGGTGATCTCGATGAAGAGGGTGGCGCTGAGCTCTCCGGGCCGGGGCAGGAGCGCGTTGTAGACGTCGAGCTCGTCCTGCACGCGGGCGTCATCGGTGATCCGCTCCACGCGGCACATCTCCTGGATCTGGAAGAGCAGGGTGTCGCGGTTCTCGAAGACCAAGGACAGGTGGCTGCCCACGGAGACGCGCCGGCGGCGCTTGAGCTCGATGATCCGCGCGCGCATGGCGTCGCGCACCTTCTCGTACTCGAAGAAATTCACGACGTCCTTCAGCTCGATCTTCTCGTTCGTCATGCTGACCCTCTTTGCCCGGAACTCGCCTCGCCCCTGATCCACTGCGGGCAGCGTCTCAGCTCGAAAATCACACGTCGAGGCCGTACGCCTCGGCGAGGATCTGGATGGGATGGCGGGCCTCCACGCCGGTGCCTTGCTTGATCTGCAGGGCGGCGAGCGGGCAATCGGTGGCCACCCGGTCGGCGCGCGCCTCGCGCACGCTCGTGAACAGCGGCTCCGCCAGCTTCATGGACAGCTCGAAGTATTCCTTCTTCAACCCCCACGTTCCGTCCACCGCTGAGCACTTCTCGATGGTCTCCACGACGGCGCCCGTCAGGCGTAGGACGTCGGCGGACTTGGTGCCCATGTTCTGCGCCTTGAGATGGCAGGGAAGCTGGTAGGCGACGGTGGCGGGCGGATTCGGGAAGCGTGTGTCGAGCGTCCCGGCGGCGTGCAGGCCCGAGAGGTACTCGAAGAGATCGCGCGTGTGGCTCGCCACCAGATTGGCGTCCTCGGAGCCGTCGAGCCACGGGTACTCCTGCTTGAGCATGTAGGAGCAGGTGGGGCCCGGCACCACGATGTCTCGTCCCTGCCGCACCTCTTCGGCGAGCGTCCTCACGTTGTCGGCGATGAGCGCCCTCACCTCCTTCACCGCGCCCCCGTCCAGGTAGGGCATGCCGCAACAGCGCTGGGCGGGCAGCGAGACATTCACGCGGTTCCGCTCGAGCACGCCGACGGCGGCCCGGCCCGTGGCGGGATCGTTGAACTCGACAGAGCACGTGGCGAAGAGGGCCACGCGCGCCTGCGGCTCGAAGTGTGCCGGCTTCCGGCGGTCGAACCAGGTCGAGAACGTCTCCCGGTGGAAGGGGGGTAGCTGCCTGTCCTTGTGGATACCGACGACCGTCTGCATGAGGGCGCGATGGGGGGGCAGCGAGGCGGCCCAGTTGGATAGGGGCGCGGTGAGACTGCCGAGCCTCCCCACCAGCTCGGTGTTGCCGAGGAAGCGGTCCTGGAGGGTCACGCCCTTCTGCTTCGCCTCGGCGGAGCGGGCGCGCAGCATGAGCCGCGGAAAATCGACCTGCCAGCGATGGGGCGGCGTGTACGGGCAGTGGAGAGCTTGCACTGGTAACAGAGATCCACGACTTCCTTGACGTCCCGGGCGGGCAGCTTCTCGACATCCCCGTCCACCGCGTCGGTGTCGAGCCGGTCGAAGAGGACCTTGAACGACGGACAGAGGGGCAGACAGCGCCGACATCCGCTGCAGATGTCGTAGACCCGACGCTGCTCCTGATCGACGGCGTCGAGCTTCCAGAACTCCGGCTTCCTGATGTCGAGGGTCATGCGGGAGCGGCCTTTCATGGGCGGCGGGGCGGCCACGATTCGACCGCCCCGCGCGCCGGAGATATCAGATGGCTTCGGCGGGATCCTTGCCGGCGATCTGCTTGAGTCCCTTGGTGAAGCGGCCCGCGTGAGACTTCTCGGCCTTGGCCAGCGTCTCGAGCCATTCCGCCAGCTCCGCGAAGCCCTCGTCACGCGCCGTCTTGGCCATGCCCGGGTACATCTGCGTGTACTCGTACGTCTCGCCCGCGATGACCGACTTGAGGTTCGTCTCCGTCTTGCCGATGGGCTCGCCGGTGGCGGGATCGCCGACGTCTTTCAGGAAGTCCAGGTGGCCGAAGGCGTGGCCGGTCTCCGCATCCGCCGTGTCCTTGAACAGCCCGGCGACGTCCGGGAAGCCCTCGATGTCCGCCACGCGGGCGAAATAGAGATAACGGCGGTTCGCCTGGGATTCGCCGGCGAAGGCTTCCTTGAGGTTCCGTGGCTCTTGGTGCCCTTGATGCTCTTGCCTGCCATGGTCTCCCCTCCTTGGGGTCGGTGCCCGTCGGACTCAGGGTGAACGGCGCGGCCGATGCAGGCGGGCCCGAGGGGACCGGCACTGCGGACAGCGGCCGAAGAACTCGATGCGGTGGTGCGTGATGGCAAGCCCGGTGCGCGCGGCGATCCGTACGCGGAGCGCTTCGGCGTGGGGCTCGGCCAGGGGCCCGTCCACGTCCACGATCCGGCCGCAATGCACGCAGGTGAAGTGATGGTGGGCATCCATGTTGGCGTCGAAGCGGGCGTGAGGGCCCGGGATCTCGGCGGCCAGACCCTCGGCGACGAGGAGCCGGAGGTTGCGGTACACCGTGCCCAGGCTCACGCGGGGCAGCCGGCGGCGCACCAGACGGTGGACGGACTCCGCCGTGGGGTGCGCGTCGCTGCCCCGCAGGACCTCGAGGACGACGCGGCGGGGGCCGGTCAGGCGCAGGCCGCGGGCGCGGAGGGCCGCGTCGGCATTTTTAGGAATAGTTCTCATTGCGATGTAGACCCTACGCGCCCTCCCCCGACCTGTCAGGCCGGTCCGGTTGCCGGGACGGTGCATGCTCAGGTAAACTTTCCATCTCAGGAGGACGGACCGAATGGCGCAGCCCCTCTGGCTCCGGATCGAGGGAGCCAGGCAGAACAACCTGAAGAACGTTTCCCTGGCCATCCCCCACGACCGCGTCACCGTCATCACGGGCGTCTCTGGCTCGGGCAAGTCCTCCCTCGCCTTCGACACGGTCTTCGCCGAGGGTCAGTGGCGCTACATCGAGTCCCTCTCCGCCTACGCGCGCATGTTCCTCGAGCGGCTCGACCGGCCCGACGTGGACCGGATCGAGCACATCCGCCCCGCCATCGCCCTCGAGCAGAAGAACCCCGTGCGCACCGCGCGCTCCACGGTGGGCACGGCCACCGAGCTCCATGACTACCTCCGTCTCCTCTTCGCCAAGCTCGGCCGCGTGCACTGTCCCCGCTGCGACAGCGAGGCCCGGAGCGATTCGGCGGAGCGCGTGGCCGACGAGCTCGTGCGCGACCATGCGGGCGCGCGCGCCATGGTCTGCTTCCCCCTCCCCCCGCAGCCCCGCCCGGACCCGCGCGCCTTCATGGCCGCCCTCCTGCAGCGCGGCTTCGCCCGCATCAAGATCGGCGAGACCATGGTGGACCTGGCGGACTCCCAGGGTGAGGCCGCCCCCTCCCTCGACGGCCAGCCCGTGCAGGTCGTGCTCGACCGCGTGGTCGTGGGTCCGGAAGCGCGACGGCGGTTGACGGAGTCGCTGGAGGCCGCCCTCGCCGAGGGCGACGGCCGCGCCGTGGTGGACGTGGTGGGGCACGGGCCCCTCTCGGTCAGCCGAGAGTTCCGCTGCCCGCGCTGCGAGGTCGCCCTCGCGCGGCCCCAGCCCCTGCTCTTCTCGTTCAACCACCCGCTGGGGGCCTGCCCGGAGTGCAAGGGCTTCGGAAACATCCTGCGCTACGACGAGGCCCTGGTCGTGCCCGATCCCACCGTGAGCCTCGCCGACGGCGCCGTCGAGCCCTGGTCACACCCTTCGGGCCGCTGGTACCAGAAGCAGCTCCTCAAGCATGCCAAGAAGCGCGGCGTCGACGTGACGCGACCGTATGCCGACCTCGCCGAGGCCGACCGCAAGTGGATCTACGCGGGCGGGGAGGGCCTCACGGGCATCCAGGGGTTCTTCGAGGAGGTCGAGTCCTACCGGTACAAGCTGCACGTGCGGGTCTTCCTCTCCCGCTACCGCAGCCAGTCGCCCTGCCCGCGCTGCGCGGGCGCCCGCCTCAAGCCCGAGGCGCTGACCGTGCGCGTGGGCGGCGCCACCATCGCCGAGTGGAACGGCAAGACGGTCGAGGAGCTTTACGCCTTCCTCTCCGGCCTCGGCTTCTCGGCGTGGGAGGAGGCCGTGGGGCGCGAGGCGTTGAAGCTCCTGCGCGCCAAGCTGTCCTTCCTGCAGCGCGTGGGCCTGGGCTATCTCACACTCGGCAGGCAAACGCGCACCCTCTCCGGGGGGGAAGCCCAGCGTATCAACCTCGCCAACCAGCTCGGGGCCCAGCTCGTGGGGACGCTCTACGTCCTGGACGAGCCCTCGATCGGGCTCCACGCGCGCGACACCGAGCGTCTCGCCGAGCTGTGCCGGGAGCTCGCCCAGGTCGGCAATACCGTGATCATCGTCGAGCACGACCGCACCTTCATCGAGGGCGCCGACTATCTCGTGGAAATGGGACCGGGCTCGGGCGAGCGCGGCGGCGCGGTGGTCTTCGCGGGCACCCAGGCCGAGTTCGCCAAGGATCCGCGCTCGCTCACCGCGCGCTACATGACGGGGCGCGACGGCATTCCGCTGCCTCTCGCGCGCCGCGAAGGGCGCCGCGCCCTCGTCATCCGGGGGGCGCGCCAGCACAATCTGAGAAACCTGACGGTGCGCCTGCCCCTGCACACGCTCACCTGCATCACGGGAGTGTCGGGCTCGGGCAAGTCCACCCTCGTCCACGACACGCTCTATCGCGCCCTCGCCCGCCATTTCAAGGTCGAGCTGGCCCGCGCCGGCTCGTATGACGAGATCGCGGGCATGGAGTTCCTGAAGGGCGTGCGCCTCATCGACCAGGAGCCCATCGGGCGGACGCCCCGCTCCAACCCCGTCACCTACGTCAAAGCCTTCGACGAGATCCGCAAGCTCTTTGCCGGGCTGCCGCGGGCGAAGTCCTCGAGCCTGTCGCCCGGCGCCTTTTCTTTCAACGTGCCGGGGGGTCGCTGCGAGACCTGCCAGGGCGACGGCTTCCAGAAGCTCGAGATGTACTTCTTCGAGGACGTGTACGTCACCTGCCAGGAATGCGAAGGGCGCCGCTATCGTCCGGAGGTCCTGCAGGTCACCTACAAGGGCCGGAATATCAGCCAGGTCCTGCAGCAGACCATCGACGAGGCCGTCGAGTTCTTCGCCGCGCAGCCCGTCGGACTTTCTCTACATCCTCGACGAGCCGACCACGGGCCTGCACCTCGACGACGTCAAGAAGCTGCTCGTGGTCCTGAACCGCCTCGTGGATTCCGGCAGCACGGTGCTCGTGGTCGAGCACCACCTCGACGTGATCAAGACGGCGGACTGGGTCATCGACCTCGGGCCCGACGGCGGCGCCGCGGGCGGCGAGATCGTGGCCGAGGGCACCCCGGAGCAGGTCGCCCAGACCGACGGCTCCTATACGGGCAAGTTCCTGCGTGAGCTCCTTCCCCGCTTCGACGGCAAGCACAATGGGGGGAAGCGCGCGGGAAGGCCGGGGGTGGCGCGCGGGGCATGAACGTCCACGACATCCTCGAGGCCATCGGTCTTCTCGTCATCGGCCTCCTCTTCTATTCCTATGTCCGCGGGCTCTTCCAGCGACAGCCCCACTCGAAGCGACGCTGGCAACCCGTCGTGCTGGGGCTGGGGTTCGGGGTGCTCTCCGTGATCCTCATGCGCGCGGGCATTCAGCTCGAGAACGGCGTCTTCATCGACGCGCGCAACGCCCCCATCGCGCTGATCGGCCTCTTCGAAGGCTGGACGGCCGTCCTCATCGCCGCCGCCATCACGGCCGTCTCGCGTCTCTGGATCGGTGGCGCGGGCGCCTGGGCGGGCATGGTGAGCGTCGTCCTCGTGGCCGTGTCGGCCGGCCTCGTCCATGGCTGGGCGCGCCGCGACGGGGGGGTGGCGCCCAAGCATGCGCTCTCCCTGGCCGCCCTCGCCGCGCTGGCCCTGCTGCCCGCGCTGGCCATGCTGGGCGCGCGCGGCTTCGACCTCTTCACGCGCCTCTGGGCGGGCTACGCCACCCTCATCATGCTGAGCGTGGGGCTCATGGCCCGGCTCTTCCACGATGTGCGGGAGCAGCAGCGGCTGATGGCGGATCAGGAGCGCTTCCGGGCCATCATCGACGAAGCGACGGCGGTGGTGCGCATCGTCGACGCCGATACCCTGACGATCCTCGAGACCAACCGTGCCGAGGTCGAGCTCTCCGGCTATTCGCGCGAGGAAATCATCGGCAGGAACATCAGGGACTTCTGGCCGGACGGCCCTGCCGGGCGGCCGGAGCGAGAGGCCATGCTCGTCGAGGCCATCCGGACAGGCCACATGCAGGCCATGGGCCTCGGCTATCGCACGCGAGCGGGAAGCGTCATTCCTGTCGACATCACCTACCGCTTCGTCGACTATCGCGGCCGGCGCTTCATCATCGCGCTCCTGACCGACGCGCGTCCCCGGCTCCAGGCGGAGTCGGCGCTGCGCGAGGCGGCCGAGCTGCGGGCGGCCCACCTGACGGTGGGGGCGGCGGCCCACGAGATCAACAACCCGCTCTCGATCGTGATGGGCTCGCTCCAGCTCATGCTCGAGCGGTTTCCCGAGGGCAGCCAGGAGCAGAAGTGGACGGCCGCCGCCGTCAAGGCCGGCGAGCGCATCCGCGACGCCGTCGCGCGCCTTTCGAGCCTCGTCCGGGTCACCAGCGCCGAGCCGACCGGCTCGCTCGCCCCCATCCTGGACACGGTCCGCTCGAGCGAGCCAGAAAAGACCGGAACTCCCGCTTCTCCTCCCCTCCCGCCCCGGTGAAGTCGCCTCGGCGCTCGTCGCTCACCAGCTTGGAACCTGTGCTCAAGGAGGCGTGATGGCATCGCTCAAGGACAAGTACTGCATCGTCGGGGTGGGAGAGACCGAGTACAGCAAGCACTCGGGACGGAGCACGCGGGCCATGGCCGTGGAGGCGGCGCGGAAGGCCATGGTCGATGCCGGGCTGGCGGCGAGGGACGTGGACGGGATGATGTCCTACCAGGGCGGCGACTCGACTCCCGCCAACTGGGTGGCGCCCGATCTCGGCATCCGGCTCAACTTCTACATGGACGTCGTGGGCGGCGGCTCGTCCACGGAAGCCCTCGTCGGGCTCGCCATGGGCGCCATCGAGGCCGGCATGTGCAAGACGGTGGCGATCTTCCGCTCCATGAACGGCTACTCCGACTTCCGCATCGGGGGCACGGGCGCGCGCGCCGCCCAGCCCGTCCGCGGGCTCGACCTCGCGCAGGTGCCCTTCGGCATGCGCAGCGCGGGGCAGGCCTTCGCCCCTACCTTCATGCGCCACATGTACGAGTACGGCACGACCTCCGAGCAGGTCGCCCACGTGCGAGTCGCCCACAGCAAGCACGCCTCGCAGAATCCCAAGGCGCTCCTGAAGGAGCGCGTCACCGTCCAGGACGTGCTCGGCTCTCGATGGATCTGCAAGCCCCTCCACCTGCTCGACTGCTGCGTGGAGACGGACAATGCCACCTGCGTCATCGTCACCTCCGCCGAGCGCGCGCGCGACCTCAAGCAGAAACCCGCC
>WNFF01021077.1_pt1 | contig 15104 bp, 12 predicted proteins | sample 5400441 | NCBI WGS metagenome assembly WNFF01 (sample SAMN13153345, study PRJNA577476) | soil metagenome | isolation source: 120 cm saprolite under Douglas fir tree site 2 hole 3 replicate 1 | place: USA:California | collected 2015-04-18 | reverse complement strand
GAGGGCGAGGACCTCGCCATCCGCCAGGTGACGCTCGCCGCGCCGGCGGTCAACTGCGATAACAACGATCTGGTCGGGCAGCTCCAATGCCAGGGGCAACAGGCGGCGAGCGGTGCGCTCGGCGGGGCCCTGACCAATGTTTATCAGGGCCAGAGGTTTCACTACTCGACGGTAGATCGCCCGCTGCGCTTCACGCTCGGTGACGCGGAATTCGCGGCGAGATTCGAGGCGCTAAAATCGAGCTCGCGCGGTTCTACTGTGAGTGAGGACGGGAACGTGACGATCGAGAGAGTCGCTGGCACGCCGGCCCGATAGTTCCGATGGATTGGGAAACATCTCTTTCGATACCGACGTGCGCTAGCCTATTCCAATGGTAGCGGCTCGACCGGCTCCGCACTGCGTATAGGCCATACCCAGCCAGGACGCAGATGATAGGCATTGCGGGATGGCGGAACCGGCCCCAGTCACCGGGCCCACCCGCACTAGCCATATAGTAGCCTATTATTAAGAACATAGCGAGAATGGAAGGGTCCAATATCACCCAGCCCCAAAGTGTTATACACGCAGACGACAGGTATATCAGCAGCACCGGGACCATCATGGCGGTACTCCAAAAAAGGAGCGGATTGGCGTAGAGCGCTTCGATAGTTGCGATTCTGCCCTTGTCTACCTCAACTGTCAGAAGACCGCCCTCCTTTGGATAGAGGTCGAAGAACCTGAGAAACTCGGTAGAGCCAGGATCAAAGGTGCCTCGAAGCATGCCGTCGAAGTAAATCCAAGCATAGGTCAAGGAGTTGCCAAGCAAAATGTGCTCGGCGGCCCGATCCAAGTAATTGGTCCTCTGCTCTACAGACCAGGTCTTCTGTTCAGGATGATCATGGAAATAAGCGCGCGAGTTCTGATAGCGGATGAAGTACATGTTGTCGCCTGCGATAGCTGAGAAACCAGAGTAGTCAGTCTCGGCCTCGTTCCGAACCTGCCAGAGACCGGTTAGCCCGAAGGAAACGATGACGAAGGCTATGGTGTGAACGATGAGGCGCTGCTTGTTCTGGTGAGCCGTGGCCACAGCCCACACCGTCAGCCCGGCGGCGATTATCACTGGCAAAAAGTAGCCTACCGGCCGAACATACACCGAGGCGGCCAGAGCGCCCCCCGAGGCGAGCAGGTCTGCCGGCGATTGCCGTTTGAGGTATCTCACAAGATAGTAGACTCCGACCATTACAACCGCGGTGAACAGGGTTTCAGGAGCGAGCAAGCTTGTGAATAAGATGGAAAATGGCTCTATCGCATACAGCGTCGCGGCAATGAGAGCTATCCACTCGCCTTCGAACAGTATACAGGCTGTCTGATATACCATGTACACCGTGAAGCAACTAAGTAAGATCTGAAGTGCGATCGTGACAGATTCGAGGCGGCCCAACAGCAGGCCAGCCGTGAGTAGCAGAGGGTAACCGGGTGTTCGAATGATTTCCGGTGCTCCGTTAGAAAAAAACCGGTGATGCGCGATCAATTCGCGCGCCGGAACAATATAGGAGGCCGTGTCAGGCGTGTAGACGATAGTAGCGTCACGCGTATAAAAATATCCCAGTATCGGGAATAAGGTGCGGAGAAGCAGCGCCAGCCCCAACACCCACCAGATTTTTAGGTGACTCATTCGGATTTACTTCCATGTGGAGCGGCGCTCGATCCAGGTCGAGTGGTAAGCAAGGCCTATGCCTTCCGCTGTTGGGGCGGCGTTCAGAGCCTTTCCACTGTCAGGATGGGAAGGCGGTGTGAAGGGCGTCCGAGAATTTGAACACTGATGTTCGAAAATTCGAACAAATTCCGGCGGATATCGAGAGAGTGAGCAAGCATCAGCGTGGCGCCTTATTGCTTCCCGGCCTGCCTGAGTTGCGCCCTTAGCTCGTAGCGCTCTTGATGCGGTGCTTCGCTAGCTTGTACGAGAGATGGCTCCGCGAGAGACCAAGTCGCCGCGCCACCTCGGCTTGCGCACCGCCGGTCATTTTAAGCGATCGCTGGATAATTGCCGTTTCGACCGCTGCTAGAAATTCTCGAAGATCAGAGGTCTCGGGGATCAGCTCTGCGAGATGATCGGGGTTGAGCGCCGTTGGAGTACGCAGCGCCGCGTCACCTGGAGCGGAGACTGACGCGGCTACAGGAAAATTTTCCGCAGTGATTTCCTCACCGGTCGAGAGGATACACGCGCGCTCGATGAGATTGCGGAGTTCGCGGATGTTGCCGGGGAAATCGTAGTTCATCAGCGCGCGCGTCGCGTCGGCGCTGATCTTGCGGGGTGACACCTTGAGATCGCGGGCCGCTTGAGTCAGAAAGAGCGTGCACAGCTCCGGTATGTCTTCCAGATGTTCGCGGAGAGCAGGAACCGGCAGCGGCACTACGGCGAGCCGGTAGTATAAATCCTCACGAAAAAGACCCTCCTGTGCTCGTTGCCGTAAGTCGCGATGCGTAGCAACGATCAGACGAACATCGACCTGGCGCGGCTTGGTCGAACCGATTCGCAACACCAAACCGTCCGTCAGCACACGCAACAACTTGGCTTGGGCCGCCATTGACATCTCACCCGCCTCGTCGAGGAAAAGCGAGCCTTCATGAGCCGCCTCGAACAGGCCCTCGCGCGCATGGCTAGCGCCGGTAAATGCCCCGCGCTCGTGCCCGAACAGTTCGCTTTCCAAAAGCGTCTCGGTAAACGCCGCGCAGTTCACGGCCACGAAGGGCTTTGAGGATCGGGGGCTGCTGTGATGAATCGCACGGGCCACCAATTCCTTACCGGTGCCCGTTTCGCCTGCGATGAGAACCGTTGCGTTGGTTGGCGCTACGCGCGCGATTTGCTCTCGAAGCCGGCGAATAGCGGCGCTTCGCCCGGTGATCTCCGACGAACCTTCGAGCCGAAGGACTGTGTCGCGAAGCCTTTCGTTTTCACGCAAGAGCAGAGTGTGCTCGACCGCGCGAGCCGCAGACGCGAGTAGCGCTTCAGGCAGAAAGGGCTTCGTTACGAAATCAAACGCTCCACGCCGCATGCTTTCGACTGCGAGTTCGATTGTCGCGAAGGCGGTTAGAAAAACCACCGACAAGGCAGGGTCGGTCTCATGCACCGCGGCGAGAACCTCCAGGCCTTCTCCGTCGCCCATCTTTTGATCCGTAATGACAGCATCGAACCGGCGCTCCGCGAGAACCCGCCGGGCTTCGGCGACACCGTTCGCCTCCATCAGTTCATGCTGTTCCTGCTTCAGATTGGAAACGAGGATTCGCCGCATGCTTGGTTCGTCATCGACCACCAATATCCTGCCCATTTTCAGACTCTCTGCGGCCCAGCTGAGCCGCTGGCAAGCGCGGGAATTTCAATCGAAAAGCAAACCTGCGCCGGTTCGTTGATTCTGAGCTTGATGTCGCCCCCATGCGCCCGGGCGATATTGCGCGCGATGGCAAGGCCGAGTCCGTTCCCGCCCTGCTTCGTAGTAAATAGCGGTTCGAAAATGCGGGTAACGGCTTCCTCGGGTATCGGGCCGACCGGATCGATGACATCAATGCGTATAGCGCCAGGTAATTTCGTTTGCGCCTGTAGCCGAACCGAGTCGCCACCCTTACACGCGTCGATCGCGTTGAGCACCAAATTCAATAGCGCCTGCTGAATCTGCGCCGGATCAAAATTGCCCTCCATATCGCTCTGCACGTGGACATCGATCGCCACACCTTTGTTCGCCGCGTGAGCGCGAGTGACGGACGCAACGTAGTTGAGAGTATCGGTAACATTCGCCCGAGCGATCTGCGCTGCGCGCGGGCGCGCGTATACCAGGAAGTCGTTAGTCAGGCGCTCGAGACGCGCGGCTTCCTTCGCCGCGATCGCAAACATTTCCTTTCGTTCTGCCTCTCCCTGTCCGGCACGAGTCGCAGTCGCGAGCGAGCTGGAAATCATCGCCACGGGATTACGGATTTCGTGCGCGATCGCTCGTGATAGACGGCCTACCGCGGCAAGCTTTTCTTCGGAAAACAGCTGCTGTCGAGTGCGCTCGAGTTCCTCCAGATTGCGTACGAACCTTGCCTCTCGCTCGCGCGCATTGTTGATCAACAGCCATACGAGCACTCCCATCACCGTGTAAATTACCGACATCGCTCCGGCTTCGATATACTCACCAAATCGCATCCCATATGCTCCCAGGAAACTGATGAAGTCCGCCAGCACGACCACGGCGATTGTTGCGCCAAGGCCGAGCCTGAAGGCGGCTTCAAGTATCGGAAGCAGCATCAGGGCATAGTATGCCGTGTCCCCGCGAATAGTCAGCGAGGTCAGTACAACCGCGAGCGCTGAGTTGAATCCAAGCGACCAGAACGTCAAGACCTTGCGCTCTGAAAGAGACAGCGGTGCGGTCTGGCTGTATAGCCACGTGACATAAGCCGCTTGCACCACAAAGCCGGCTGTCAAGACTATAACAACGGGCGCTGCGGGTCTGCCGCGAGCGATTCTGGAGATTTCTTGTAGCGTCAGAAGCGCGCCGATTAGAACGAGATTGAGGGGAGCAAAGAACATCTCCTGGCGTCGAAAACACTGGGAGTCATTTGCTGCGAGGTCAGGGCCGCCGTCGCCAGTCGTTGTCGCACGTAGCCTTGGCTCCCAGAAACGCCTGGTCCGTTTATCGTGAGGCATCATACTCAGCGTTCAGACCGCGCATTCTCCTGGAACGAAGCATTTCTCGCCGACCTAGACCCTCGGCCGCGCTATCCAACGCAAACAACGCAAATGCGATGCCCGGCCGGTGCGAGCACGGGATTTATAATTTACCAACGATCGTCGCGTCCCTTTCGTAGAGTAAGCCGTTACCTTTCAAAGTACGTTCAGAATTTTGTACGGATACGCTTGCCGCGCTCAAATTTTCGGACGAACAGGCCTTTGGGTTGGAAAAATGAGGGCGGAAACCTATGACAATCTACAGCAGGGCTACCGATCGGATGGCAAGCAACTTGCTCCAACCCACTTTCTCGCTCGCTGCGGCGTTACAGATTCTGCAACCATCGCGAACGTCCAGCGCATTTCTCTAGATGGACGCGGCGACGCGGGCCATGGATCTTGTGGCAACAATTGGCGCCTTCGCACGATATACCATCTCATCGATTATAGGTAGAGCGGAGTTGATATTGATTATGGCTCTCAATTCCATCGACCTCAGGCTGCACATTTCCGAAACGCTTTACAATCGTCGAATAAATCGTACTAAATATACTTCTTCGACATCCTTCGGATGAATGTGAAAGTGGATGACGCCTCCGCGGCGTCCGCACTTCCGCCTCTAAAGGATCCTGTGTCGACATTTTGATTTTCGGCCAACGGCGCCTGTTTCGACGACCCGACATCGCCGTAAGGCGTTAATGCCTGTGCACGGAACGAACAGCATCGCAGGCCCGAGCTACGAGAGGAAAAGTTCGATGTTGGAAGCAAAGCGCGTCGCGGATCGCGAAACGCTCTACGAAAAATACGTGAACCCGCAATGGGTGCGGCTGCTCGATGTACTGCAGATGAACGTCGAGTATGCGCGCTGCATCGGCGCCGAACTCCATACGACCGACGGGCGGCGGATTCTGGACTTCATTTCCGGCTATTGCGTCCACAATGTCGGCCATAATCATCCCCGGGTGATCGCCGCGCTCAAAGACGAACTCGACCGCAATGGCCCTGCGATGCTCCAGAGTCACGTCTCGGACGTGGCCGGAGAACTCGCCGCGCGTCTGTGCGAGCGCGCCGGCGGCCGCCTCACCAAGGCCTTCTTCGATTCCTCCGGAAGCGAAGGGATCGAGACCGTGCTCAAGTTTGCCCGCGCGCACACCGCGCGGCCGGGCGTTTTGTACGCCGCCGGCGGATTTCACGGACTGACCTGCGGCGCACTCTCTCTGATGTCGAACCCCTTCTGGCGTGAGGGCTTTGGCCCTATGCTCCCCGACACCGAAGCGGTTCCCTTCGGCGACCTCGACGAATTGGCGCGTAGGCTCGCCACCCGGCGCTTCGCCGCCTTCATCCTCGAACCGATCCAGGCGGAAAGCGGCGTGCTCGTACCGCCGCGCGAATATCTCCAGCAGGCGCAGGCGCTCTGCCGGCGCCACGGGACGCTGCTGGTGCTCGATGAGGTGCAGACCGGGATGTACCGCACGGGCCGCTTCCTGGCGGCCCATCACTTTGCGGTCGAACCGGACATGGTCGTGCTCGCCAAAGCGCTCAGCGGCGGCCTGGTTCCATGCGGCGCGGTGTTGATGTCGGATGCAGTGTGTACCTCGGTGTACAGCTCGCTCAAGCGCGCGGTCATTCACACTTCGACATACAGCGAAAACAGTCTCGCGAGCGGCTCGGCGAGCGCGCCGCCAGCGCCGGCGAAGCGCTGCGCCAACGGCTTACCGCGCGCCTCGCGAAGCACGAAATGGTGGGTGAGATCCGGGGACTCGGCCTGCTGAGCGCGATCGAGTTCAGGGCGCCACGCCGGTTCCGGCTGCGAGTTCCATTCCAGGCGTTCGCCAGGATCCATCCCGCGATGTTCGGGCAGGTGGTGGTGATGCGGTTATTCCGCGATCATCGAATACTCAGTCAAATCTGCGGCAACAATTTCATGGTGCTCAAGGTCGCGCCACCGCTGGTAATAGAAGATGCGCAGCTCGAGCAATACATCGAGGCGATCGGCAAAGTCGTGGATCTGATGCATTCCTCGGCGTCGTTCTGGTCTGAAGCTTTGCAGCTTGCCGGCCGCGTGATGACCAGCATTTGAGCTTCCTGCCAATTCACATGATTTTACCTCGATGTGCACTTTGGAAGCTCAACGGCGTGAGACTCTCGTCCCCATTGGTCGCGAACCGGCGCGACAAGGATTAGCAATAACATGACATTGTTTACGGGCATTAGGCACTCGATGGGCTGCGAGGTAAATCGAGTCTCGCCGCAGGGCGGAATATCGCAGAGCAGAATTGCCGGCGTTGCCAGCGCACTCCCGGAGTATCGCTATCCTCAGGAGGCCATTACCGCCGCGCTCAAGCACCATTGGAACGGAAGCCTGGCACGGCCCGAGCTCCTGGACCGTCTGCATACTCGCGCCGGAGTCGAGTACCGCCATCTGGCCTTCCCGCTAGAGCAATATGCGCGCTTTGGGAACTGGGGCGAGACCAACTCCGCATGGCTCGAGGTTGCGCAGAACTTGGGCGCGCGCGCGATCGATGGTGCGCTCGAACGCGCCGGCCTCGAGCGCCGGGACCTCGACGCGCTGTTCGTGGTTTCCGTCACCGGCGTCGCGAGCCCGTCGCTCGACGCGCGGCTGATAAACCTGATGCGGCTGCGGTCCGATATAAAGCGCACCCCGATTTTCGGTGTGGGCTGCGTTGGCGGCGCGCTTGGCCTGACACGCGCCGCCGACTATGTATTGGCCTATCCCGGACATGCCGCCGCGCTGTTGGCTGTCGAGGTATGTTCGCTGACTATCCAGCGCGACGATATCTCGACCGCCAACCTGATCTCGACCGGGCTTTTCGGGGACGGCGCCGCGGCCGTGATCGTGACGGGCTCGCAGCGAACGGCCAACCAGGCACAATCTGCAGAGGCGGCGGGACCGCACATTGTGGCATGCCGCTCGGCATTCTACCCGGATTCTGAAGACGTGATGGGTTGGAACATTTCGCAGGACGGCTTTCGTATCGTCCTTTCGCCGCGGCTGCCCGAGATAATCAAGCGCCATCTCGCGGGCGACGTCGACGCGTTTCTCCAGAGCTTGGGCCTTGCCTGCGCGGACATCGGCAACTGGCTAATTCACACAGGCGGGCCCAAGGTACTCGAGGCTATTCAGGACGCGCTGGGGCTCGGCGATCGCGAGCTCGATCCGTCGTGGGAATGTTTGAGGCGCTGCGGCAACCTGTCGTCGGCCTCGGTCCTGCTGGTTCTGGAAGACGTGATGATGCAGCATCGGCCCGCGCCCGGGACGCTCGGCGTGTTGCTGGCGATGGGCCCTGGTTTCTGTTCGGAGATGATTCTCGTCCGTTGGTGAGGCGATGGACGAGTTGCCGAGTCAGACCGACGTTTTCGTGATCGGCGGCGGACCCGCCGGACTCGCCGCAGCAATCGCGGCGCGCAAGCGGGGCTTCGAGGTTGTCGTCGCCGATAGTGCGCAACCGCCGATCGACAAAGCATGCGGCGAGGGCCTGATGCCCGACGGCGTGGCGGCGCTCGCCCGCCTCGGAGTCGCCACGACCATCAATGACGGTTTTCCTTTCCACGGTATCCGCTTCGTGGAAGATGGATCATCGGCCGAGGCCTGCTTTCCCGAGGGCCATGGTCTGGGCATTCGCCGTCCGGTACTGCATCAGCTACTCATCGAGCGCGCGTTGGCGGAAGGCGTGGTACTGCGATGGGCGACGCCGGTGAGCGCAATCGACGCCAGCACGGTCAAAGCCAGCGGACGGACCGTGCGCTGCCGATGGATGCTCGGCGCGGACGGCACAAATTCGCGGGTACGGCGATGGGCCGCGCTAGAACCGGCGTGGAGCAGCGTGATGCGGGTCGGGCTGCGTCAGCACTTTCGCGTCACACCGTGGACCGACTTCGTCGAAGTCCATTGGCGCGATCGCTGCCAAGCCTATATAACGCCGGTCGGACCCAACGAAATATGCATCGCGCTGATCGGCTCCAGGGCCGGCTTGCGTTTCGCGGACTTGCCGACGATGTTTCCCGAACTTGGCTGGCGGCTTGCCGGTGCGACACCGACCGGCTCGACGCGAGGGGCGATCTCCGTGTCCACCCGGTTGCGCCGCGTGATCCGCGGGAGGCTCGCGTTGATCGGAGATGCTTCCGGATCGGTCGACGCGATCACCGGAGAAGGCCTTGCGCTGGCGTTCCGGCAGGCAACGATTCTGGCCGAGGCGTTGTCGAAAGACGACCTCACGATATACCAGGCGGCCCATCAGCGAATCAGCCGGATGCCCCGGCTGATGTCGCGCCTGATGCTGGGGCTGGGTGGCCGCGCTGGCATGCGGCGCCGCGCGCTGCGCGTGCTGTCTTGCCGGCCGCGCACGTTCAACCGGCTATTGGCGGTTCACGTGGGCGCGCTACAGCCGTCGGCGGCCTCATTGGACGTCGTCGGCTTTGCCTGGCGGCTGCTGGCGGCGAATGGGCTGGGTGGCCGCGACTATCCGTATTGATAATGCCACAGGTGACCAGGGTGACTATCCGCAGATTCTGCGCCACGTTCGGACTGACGTTGGCGATACTACTCAGTATATACTCGAAAGGCCTGGCTACCCCGTCGAACGCTCGACAAGCTGACGCTCCATGGCAAGCCGCATGAAATCACGCTCAACATGACGGTGCAGCCGAGCGGCGACCGATTCACCGCCACTGCCCATTTTGCCGTACCGTATGTCGCGTGGGGCCTGAAGAACCCGAGCCTTCTAATCTTTCGCTGCGCCGACACGGTCTACGTTGATGTCAAAACGCAAGGGCAGGTGACGTGGGTCCCGGCCGGCACGGCAGACAGCACGCCGAGGCGAAGTTCAGACGCGCCTCGCCTTAACTGAAGATGCTTCAGCTTTTCGGCTCATACAACGTCGTGGCGAATCCGGTTTTAGGATGACTACAACACCGGGCTATTCCGTGTGTCTGGCATCAAGGTCTTTCTGCTTGGACCGCATATGGTCCATCAGGGAATCGACGCCTGCGTTGTCCAGCGCGCGGGCAAACTGGTTGCGATAGTTCGTTACCATACTGATGTTGTCGACAATGACGTCGTATACCAGCCAGCGGCCGTTCTCGAGCTTCAACCTGTAATTAAGACTGGTCGGGTCCAACCCGGCACGGTTGAGAATGTTGGTATCTACCTGCGCGTAATCCGTGCCCTCGATCGACTCCTTAACGAACACGATGGGTTGGACGAAATAGCTCTCGACCCGTGTGACATACGAATAACTCTCGACCCGTGTGATATACGAAACCTGAAACAGATGCGTGAACAACTCGACGAAATCCTTGCGCTGCTGCTCGGATAGTTCATTCCAGTGGACGCCGAGGGCGGCACGCGCCATCATCGCGAAATCGAAATGCGTGTCGACCGCATCATCCAGCCGCTGGCGCCGAGTGGCCGGATTCGATTCGAGCGATCGGTCTTTCAATAGTGCGACCACCTGATTGATGGCAGTTTTCGTCTCGGTCATCGGATCGGGCGCGGCGAGCGCGCGCAGCGGTTGCATGAGCGCGAGTGCGATCAGGATCGCTCCCGGTGTATTGCAAATTCGAAGGGTCACGGAAGGATCAGAATGGACTACGATCGAAACGGCTCCAAGGTAACTCGAGGACGCAGCCGTTTTTGCTCAGGCCGACGCGCTGATTCGGCCGTCATTCATACTAAAGACTCGATCGGCGAAACGCTGCGCTTTCGGATCGTGCGTAACCATCACTACTCCCTTGTTCAGTTCTTTTGCGCACTGGCGCAGCATGTTGAATACCTCTTCACCGGTCGCGGAGTCGAGATTGGCCGTGGGTTCATCCGCCAACACGAACTGAGGGTTCCCGGCTAGCGCGCGGGCGAAAGCAACGCGTTGCTTTTCGCCTCCGCTCAAATCTTCGGGATAGAACGTGGCCCGCTGTTCCAAACCGCATCGCACTAACAAATCCATCGCCTGCGGCTTGCTGACGCTGCGAGGAACTCTTTGCAAGCGCATCGCGATCTCCACATTTTCGAGCGCCGTCAGGAAGGGGAAGAGGTGAAAAGTCTGGAAGACAAACCCGAAGCGCGATCTGCGTATCGCGGGTAATCGGGATTCGGGTAATTCGCTGATTGCCGTTCCATCCAGATATATGGAGCCGGAGGTTGGTCGAAGAATACAGCCCAGGATTGAGAGCAGGGTAGTCTTTCCGGAGCCTGAAGGTCCCATCACGAGTACGATTTGTCCTTTGTCAACCGCCATGGATACCGATCTAACCGCAGGAACTGCAATTGACCCCCGTTGGTAGGTCTTCGAGACGTCAAGAGCTTCCAGGCGTCCGCTCATCCTAGCCCCGGAAAACAATCGCCGGGTCGAGTCGGCGCACCCGTCGGATCGAAAGATACGCCGCCGCGACGCTGATCCCTAATATCAGAACCAGCAAGCCGCCAATGAGAGGCACGCCGAGTGCGAGTGACACTCCGGTCTGCTCAAGCGCTGGCTTAGTAAGGATAGCGAGCGCAGCGGCAATGCAATAACCAGCGCCGGCGTCCAGCACCGCTTGCGCAAAAATAATGGTATCCAGATCCACGTTCGATGCTCCGATCGCTTTCAGCGTGGCAAGTTCCGCGATGTGTTCCATCGTATTGGCAAAAACTGTTTGACCAATGACACCAGCGCCGACTATCAAACCTAGCAAAGCAGTCAGGCACAACGCCGCGCCTATTCCAGTTTCGGCTGTCCAGTAAAATACCGTCAGCTTGACAAAGTCATTGGTGGACAGGACATCGTTGTCTTTCAATTCTTCACGGAGAGTACTAGCAACTCGGGCGCTCTCAGCTGAAGGGCGCAACTTGACGGCAAGAAAAGTGGTGCTGTTGCGCCACACTACATCGCTCGATACCTCCTGCGAAAACGAGTATGAAGTAAACACGATCGGTGCCGTAGTGAACGTCTTTGCCGAGCGCGATATACCGATCAACCGGACCGGAGTGTCGTTCAACTCCCAGGAGCTTCCAATCCGCACATCGCCAACATGCCGCGCGGCGCTCTCGTCGAGAATGATGAAAGGACCGCCCCGGACGTCGCGAGCGCTACCCTTGGCCATTTTCCAGGGAGCGCCGACCAGACTAAGCGGATCGTATCCGACAATTTCAACTTGCTCCTGGGCTCCGTCGGCTAATTTCAGAAAACCCCACGTCAGCATGATCGGTCGTGCCCAAAGCACATCCGGCAGCGCCAGTACCTGCTTCACGCGATCTTCCGGGAACAACTTGGCGAAGTCGAAGTTTCGTATACCTCTGGATGTGACCCAAAGATCGGCGCCGGCGTGGCGAATCACCGCCGTGGCGTTTTCCATCATCCCGATATAGAGAGCGACCTCGGTTAGGGTCAAATAAGAGGAGAAGATGACTCCAACCAGCGTCACCGCCAGCCGGGTCCGATTGTGAAGGGACATCCGTAGTGCAAGCCAAATCATCGATCAGACCGCAGACAGTTGGAGAGACGCGCCGGCAGATAGAAGGGTGAATCTCACCCGGGTAAAGGTCTTCCGGGTCAGCGCGGGGCGGCGATGCGGCAGAAGCATCCGCGCGCCGCGCAACTCGTCACGCCGTTGGGATGGGTGATGTGAACGTCCATCTTGTGATTGCACTTGGGGCATTTCTGTCCCGGACGCGGCACCAGCCGCGGCGTCGGACGCGAGGGCCTGAATTGGATCAGGCGTCGGCCTGCTGGTACCCGCCGGCCTCGTCGAAGCTCGCGAGCGACGAGTCGTAGAGCGAATTGGGTGACTTGCGCCCGGCGATCGAAACGCCGCCCTTGAAGAGCTTCAGGCGCGCGACGCCGGTCACGCTCTGCTGCGCGCGATCGACCAGAGCCTGCATCGCGTCGCGCTCGGGCGCGAACCACTGCCCGTTGTACACCATCTCGGCGTAGCGCGAGACGAGTGAGTCGCGCAGATGCAAGGTCTCGCGGTCAAGCGCGAGCTGTTCGACCGCGCGATGCGCGTGCAGGAGCATCGTCGCGCCCGGGCTCTCGTACACGCCGCGCGACTTGATCCCGACGTAGCGGTTTTCGACCAGGTCGACGCGGCCGACGCCGTGACGTCCGGCGATCGCGTTGGCGTGCTCGATCAGCGCGGCCGGAGAAAATCGCTTGCCGTTTATCGCTACCGGATCGCCGCCCGCATATTCGACCTCGACGTACTCGGGCGTGTCGGGCGCGCTTTGCGGCGAAACGGTGAGCCGGAACATATCGTCGTACGGTTCGCGCCACGGATCTTCGAGGATGCCGCCCTCGTAGCTCACGTGGACCAGGTTGCGGTCCATCGAGTAGGGCTTTTCGGCGGTGACCGGCACCGGGATTTTTTTCTCGGCCGCGTATGCGAGCATATCGGCGCGTCCGCGAAACGGCCATTGCGGATGGCGCCACGGGGCTACCACCTTCAACTCCGGCGCGAGGCGCGCGAAGGTGAACTCGAAGCGCACCTGGTCGTTGCCTTTGCCGGTCGCTCCGTGGCCAACCGCGTCGGCACCCTCGGTGTGTGCGATTTCAACCTGGCGCTTCGCTATCACCGGGCGCGCGATCGACGTGCCGAGCAGGTAGTAGCTCTCGTAAACGGCGTTGGCGCGCATCATCGGAAAGACGAAGTCGCGCGCGAACTCTTCGCGCAGGTCTTCGAGGTAAAGCTTGCTCGCGCCGGTCCCGAGCGCCTTCTGCTCGAGCCCCGCGGTTTCTTCCGCCTGGCCGACGTCGGCGCAGTATGCCACCACTTCGCAGCCGTAAAAGTCGCGCACCCAGCGCAGGATGACCGACGTGTCGAGCCCGCCCGAGTATGCGAGCACCAGTTTTTTTATTTCGGTGGTCGCCACCCCGACATCTTAAGGCATTCGCGCCCGCGCCTTAAGTAGTGCCGGACGCATCGGTGGTGCCGATTATCGCCGGGCGCAGCAGCCATACCATCACGGCCTTTTGCGCGTGGAGGCGATTTTCAGCCTGATCGAGCACCAGCGAGCGCGGACCGTCGAGAACTTCGTCTGTGATTTCCTCACCGCGATGGGCCGGCAGACAGTGCATCACGACCGCGCCGCGGCGCGCGTGGCCGAGCAGTTCGCGGTTGACCTGAAAGGCCTTGAAGTCACGCCGGCGCTCTGCCGCCTCCTTCTCGTGGCCCATCGAAGTCCAGGTATCGGTATATACGACGTCGGCTCCGCGCACCGCTTCGACCGGGTCGTGCGTAAGGATGCCAAATTTATCGTGGCGCATCCGCTCGACGAACTCGCGCTGCGGTTCATATCCCGGCGGGCATCCGAGCCGCAACTCGAAACGCGCGAGCGCAGCCGCCTCGATCCAACTCTGCGCCAGGTTGAAGCCGTCGCCGACGTAGGCGACTCGCAGCTTGCTCAGATCGCCGAAACGCTCGCGCAGGGTCAGCAGGTCGGCCAGCAACTGGCAGGGATGCAGCAGGTCGGTGAGTCCGTTGATAACCGGCACGGTGGCTTCCAGAGCCAGCTCGACACAGATCTCGTGGGCGAAAGTGCGAATCATGATGAGGTCGACCCAGCGCGAGAGATTGCGCGCCACGTCCTTGACCGACTCGCGCTCGCCGATCCCTATATCCTGCGGCGCGAGGTAGATGGCGTGGCCGCCAAGCTGCGCCATTCCGGTCTCGAAGGTTAAGCGCGTGCGCAGCGAGGGCTTCTGAAAGATCATCGCGAGCGTACGGCCGCGCAGGTACGGATGCTCCAGGCCCGCGTGGAGCTCGGCCTTCAGGCGCGCCGCCAGCCCGAGCAGCCGCGCCAGCTCATCGGCGCTAAGCGATCCCAGATCGAGAAAGTCGCGCTTGGCGCTCGGCCGGCGCGGTTCGCGCGCAGCACTCGCAGGATGCGCGGGCCGGCGCTGTGCCCCGCCCTTCGTCATCGTGTAGCGGTTGGTGTAGAGGCCGATGCGGCCGCCGGCGCGGCGGAAAGCGCGCGCTCGATTATTTTGAGGCCGGCGTCGGCCTCGTCGCGCGTCAGCGTGAGCGGCGGCAAAAGCCGCAGCACGTTCTCAGCCGTGGCGTTGACCAGCAGCCGCTCGCGCAGGCAGGCGTCGGCCGCGCTCTTGGCCTCGCCGTGTAGCACGATACCGATCATCATGCCGAGCCCGCGCACTTCGGAAACCCGCGCGCAGCCCTTGGCGAACGTGCGCAGGCGTTCGAGCACGTAGCCGCCGACGCTGGTCGCGTTCTCCATCGCTCCGTCGTGCTCGAGCGCGTCGAGCACGCCCAGCGCCGCGGCGCAGGAGACCGGATTGCCGCCGAAGGTCGAGCCGTGGCTGCCCGGCGTGAGGCTCTGGGCAATTTCGCTCTTGGCGATCATCGCACCAATCGGCAAGCCGCCGCCGAGCGCCTTGGCGAGCGTCATGATGTCCGGCTTGACCCCGACGTGCTG
>WNFF01015647.1_pt1 | contig 15107 bp, 19 predicted proteins | sample 5400441 | NCBI WGS metagenome assembly WNFF01 (sample SAMN13153345, study PRJNA577476) | soil metagenome | isolation source: 120 cm saprolite under Douglas fir tree site 2 hole 3 replicate 1 | place: USA:California | collected 2015-04-18 | reverse complement strand
AAAACCGCGGGCAGCTTCTTTCCTTTTTATGCGCCGTGGCACCCAATCGTACGATGAGTTTACAACCGCCGTTCCACTTCGGCCTCGCCTGAGCATGATGCTCGGGATGGTCAACACGTCCGACATTTTCTGGATTGGCGAACACGCAAGTGCGTGTAGCTCGTCGGGTCGCAGGGTGACCTGAGCGCGAGCGCTGGGGACAACTCGGACTATGATCGACGCAGACGAAGGTGAACAACACGCGGCTGCCGGACAGATTCGGCCGATGCTGAGCATAAAGCAGGTGCTCGCCTTGATCCCGTTCTCGCGGGCGACGCTTTACCGCGAGATGAAAGCCGGCCGTTTTCCCACCGCTCACGAGATCGCACCTCGCAGAATTGCGTGGTTCAAGGATGAGGTTGCCGCATGGCAGCTCGGCATCAATAAGGTCGCTTGAGATAACAACTCAAGAGTGCCGAGTTCTCTTTCGTTTTTTGAGGCCTTTGCCTTTCGGAGATGGTCGGCGACCCATCGCTCTGTGAGGCGGTCACACGGCTTCAAGCCGTAACTTCGACCTGCATGGCGAGGCCAGGACGGCCAGAGCGAAGCAGAACAGCCCGATCATCCCGCCAGCTTAGGCGATTCCAACGCGGCATCACACTCGGATGAGGTTTGCCCCAATGCAGATCGTGAAAACACGCGAAGGACAGTGATCCGCGAAAAACTTCCCATTACATGTGCGCTTTCCGGAACCGTTCACTCGACAGGACGGACCGAGCCAGACCGGTGCACGAAGGCGCTTGAAGATTTCCTTCCCCCGGCCTTCCCCCGGCCGATTTTCTCGGGGAAGTCGATTTCGCTAAGTATTTGATACTAATGGTCGGGGCAGCTGGATTCGAACCAACGACCTGCAGTACCCAAAACTGCCGCGCTACCAGGCTGCGCTATACCCCGATTATCTGGGAAACGACGTCGATACACGCTTAAACCGCTGCCAGCAAGGCGGCTTTCGACCGCCTCAATGGCCGTTAAACAGCGGATGCGCCACCTGGTCGCCGGACGCGATCCCGTATTTTTTTGCCGTACCGGCGATCACCTCGAGCACCCCCTTCGCCAGCCCCCTTGAGGGGATGATTTTGGTGGATTGCGGCTCGGTATTCTCGGCAATTCGCAGGATCCGGCCGTCCGCCCGGATGAAAATCATGTCGAGGGAGATGAATGTGTTTTTCATCCACATCGACACCTCCTGTTCCGGCGAGAAATCGAACAGCATCCCCTTCCCGTCCGGCAGTTCCTTCCGGTACATCAGGCCGGTGGTCTTTTCCTCTTCGGTCGTTGCCATCTCGACCGAGAACATCTGCACGCCGGATTTGGTAACGATCTCGAGCGGCTGGATGCTCGCGGCTCGCGCGCCAACGGCCGAAACTACGCAAACTGCCAGGACCGCAGCGAAAGGTATCCAGAGCCGCGCGCGCGAGCGATCCGGATCAACACCTCGACCAAAATTCATAAACACAATACTCGCCGCAGCCTTGGAGGGATTTCACTTGGGCCGACCCTAGCCCAACGATCATGGCAAATACCAGACCTCCGGCGCGGCGCACGAATGCATTTTCGTGCGCCCGGCTAGCAGCTTAGGCTTCGTGGACGTGGATCGCGACGCGATTAATGCGACGACAATCCCGGCGACCCGGTTTCCGGCTGAATCTCGGCAGCCATCATCCCCTTGGAGCCGGGCCCGAACCGGACCAGCACGAACTGGCCGGGGCGCAGCTCGGTCATCCCGAAGCGGCGCAGGGTTTCCATGTGCACGAAGATGTCCGGCGTCCCCTCGCCACAGGTCAGAAAGCCGAATCCGCGTAAGCGGTTAAACCATTTGACCTGCGCCCGCTCCAGACCGCTGGTCGGCGTGACGCTGACATGGGTCCGTGGCGGCAGCATCTGCGCGGGATGAATCGCCGTCGACTCGTCCATCGAGAGGATGCGGAACGCCTGATAGCCTTTCGCACGCTGCACACACTCGACGACCAGCCGCGCGCCTTCGTAAGCGGTTTGATAGCCGTCGCGTCTAAGCACGGTGACGTGCAGAAGCACATCCGCCGCTCCATTGTCGGGTACGATGAAGCCGTAGCCCTTTGATGCATCGAACCATTTGATAACACCGCTGATCTCGACGAGATTAGCGGCACTATCGCCGAGGCCCGACAACGCATCGATCGCCGGGTCGCGCTCGGCGCCCACCGAATACTCACTCTGCCCCAGCGGCCCCCCGCTTAACGGTGGACCTCCGAGCTTTTTGGACTCAAAACCGTCCGACCCCATGACCCCGGACCCCACACAGAATACGCGCCCATCGATGCCAATTCATGATGCCACCACGCGAATCTTTCGCATTGAAGATAACACTCCCGCCCGCGACGCACACATAAAAAACAAAATTGTCGCCAACTATAAACAACCTTGCGTGGTTGCGAATCAGTTGGACATCAGTTTCCGACGAACGGCCCCAGGGTTTCCCCGATATCGTGCCGGATCACCAGATCAGCGATTTCATCCTGTTCGGTGGGTTCGTTGTTGATGATCACCAGTCTGGCGCCGCAGTTTTTGGCCAGCATTGGAAATCCGGCGGCCGGCCAGACCACCAGCGAAGACCCGATCGCAATAAACAGGTCGCAATGCTGGGCAAGCTCGGTGGCGCGGCGCATCGCGTCTTCCGGCATCGCCTGACCGAACGAGATGGTGGCGGTCTTCACCGGCTCGTCGCAGATGGTGCAGTCGGGTGCACCGCCTGTTGCGTCGAAGCGCTGCCTGACCCACGGAAGATCGTAAGCATGTCCGCAGCCAATGCAGCGGGCGTAGGTGGTGTTGCCGTGCAGCTCGACGACGTGTTCGGCCGCGAAGCCCGATACCTGATGCAGATTGTCGATGTTCTGGGTGACGATGGCGGGAATTTTTCCGGCTTTGTAGAGCGAGGCCAGCGCGCGGTGACCGCGTCCCGGCTTTGCCGCGGCAAAGGTCGGCTCCATCGCAAAGCGCCGCCGCCACGCCTCGTCGCGAGCATCCTGGCTGGCGACGAATTCATCAAACGGAAGCGGACGATTGCGAGTCCACAATCCGCCGGGCGAGCGGAAATCGGGAATTCCGCATTCGGTCGAAATACCTGCGCCGGTGAAGGGAAGGATGGCGGAGGCCTCGGCGATCATGTCGCCGAGCTGCTCCACCCCGCTGCGAAGATCCGGTGCGATCACTGGAACCATCCGAATGTTTGGCCACGCGCTTTATAGCACGGCTAGTCGGATTGCTATTGCCCTGTCGCGCAACGATGCGAGTTCTTCGATGTTGAGTGAGTCCAGATCTATCTTGTCTCCCGTGCGAGAAACTTCGATTGAGGGCAACCACAATCCTGCAACTCAATCTCCGCATTCGCGCCCCATTCGCGTCCACCATGGACGCAGGACACGAATCAAAGGGACAGGCATGACCGAACAGCAAAACGTGCTTGCGGCGGAACGCGAAGAAATCGCCACGCGCGTGGCAAGCTTCAAAGCCACCCAGGAGAAATTCCAGCGCGAACGCGAAGAATATTTCGTCGCGACGCTGCAAAAAGCCCAGCGAATTCGAACGCCTGCCATTCTGGTCCTAGGAACTACATTGCGCTCTGATCCTGACACTTTCATTGCGCAGCGAAGCAATCCAGAAAGCCGCAACTAAACGGCAGACTGGATTGCTTCGTCGCTTCCGCCTTCGCTCGTTGAGCTACGGCGGACAAGTTGCCCCTCGCAGTGACGTGGCGCACGACTCAATTTAGCGATCGAATCAAAAAAGCCCGGAAGCGATGCTTCCGGGCTTTTTCGTTACCAGCGATGGTGCCAGTAGCGGTGCCGATAATAGGGGCCGCCGTAATAGGCGTAAGGCCCATATCCGTAATAGGCCGGCCGGTAGTAACTCGGTCCGTAGTCGTAATAACCATAGCCCGGACCGTAATATCCGTACGCGCCCGCCGCGCCGGCGGCGAGTGCGCCGGCAGCCAGGCCGAAAGCAAGGCCCGGGCCGATGCCCCGTCCCCGCGCCTCAGCCGGCGCCGTCACGGCGGTGGCGCCAACTGTGGCAACCGTCGCCAAAATTGCCAATGTTTTCCTCATGCGCATCTCCTGACATTGAGTACACCCGAGATAACGCAGAGGTTTTTCGATGGTTTCAGCGGGAACCGGGTTCCGCGGCGGAAATTGTAAGGACTATTTTCTTCTGTCCTCTCCATCTTCGTTTCTCTGCAGTCGCGGCAGAGAGCCGTGCGGTTTCCTTTTACTCTCCGAAATATTCCCGGATGATCTTGCTATCGAGCTCTTTCCAATGCGGCCTTTTGAGCAACAGCCGGAGCTCGGTTTCAAACCGTTCACGAACCGATGGCAGCTCGGCCAGGACAACGGATTGCCGGGTTGCGAATGCCGCGTGGACGGCCCGCAGAATCGTCCAGTTCAGCGCCACCATCAGGACTTCGTGCGGGCTGCCCGCCCAACGCGCCGCGATCGAATGTTCGAGGTCAGTGAGACCATCGACCAGATGTCCGGTCACGAACGATCTTACCGGCAGCCTGACTTCGGGAGGCCACGCGCTGAGAGCTTCGGTATAGAGGTTGTCAAAATCTATCACCATCGATAGCGACATTCTGGACACCCACCTATTCTGGACCACCCCACCTAACCCACTGCGATGAAAGATGCACCCTGTGATTGCCGATCCTGCAGGCTGGTAGGAGATTTTCTGCAGCACCCTTGCTTCGCGGCAACACCGCGCCATATTGCCTGCGCGCCGGGCGGATCGGTCCAGCCCGGGCCTTCATCTTCTTTACTTTGACGACTTTTCCGCTGGCGACCGCAATTGAGTTGCTCAGTATTGAACCTTTTTCCGAGCGGCACGCACATATCTGTACTGGGGAATTGCCTATCCAGTTCTACGGCAACGCCGCCGAGCGAACATACTCCGCTCAGGCGGCGTTGTTGTTCTGAACCTTTTAGACACAGTACGGAAGCAGATCCCCCTGCCCGATTGCTAGCTTCCTCAAGGAAGCCCCGCTTTCCCCAGGCGGGGCTTCTGCTTTTTCAGCGTTCCCGGTTGAGAAACGGGGCGCCGGTGATTGTCTCAGAACGGGCGGGAGGCTTTTGGAAATTCCGAGCGAGCCGAACGGCTTATTTTCAACTAGATACAATGCAATGTTCAAGACGACGGATGATGTTGCTTACGGCAACCTGCTCATGAAGTTTCCGAAACGCGACATCGACGCGCGACAGGAGGCACTACAACGAAAGTCCTACCAACGATCCTGACAGGCGCCTCTCAACGCATGGAAGAATTAAGAATGGGCCGATTCTTTATCTTCATCATTATTGTAAGCATCGCGCTGGTGCTGGGTATGGCGTTCCTTGTCACTCACTTCTGAAGCGCGCTGATCCTGCTCCAATGCGCCACTCGCACGACGGCGGAAGGAAGGATCACATTCCCACCACGTCTCGCCGCGCGCCGAACATCGGCAAGCACCTTTATCCACGGCGGGTTGGCGGCGTTGCGGTCGTGCCACTTGAGTTCATGAGGTGTTCCAGCTCTCCCCGCTTGCGAGCGATGAGCAGCTGAGCCGAGGCGCTATCCAGTCCGGGCGTTCCGTAATTGCCGTATGGAGCTACCCAATTCTGCGATCTGGCCCCGAAGTTCGGCCAGTTTGAAAGCCGGGTCCGTGTCCATTTGCTGCCCCGCGACGATCAACAAGTACAAACTAAGAACATTAGAGCAAGCTGCGACCAGTAGGTGTTCTCTCGGTGGAACACCCTATGGCTGAAATGCTTGGCCTGCGCTCGCTTACCGCGGGCGGAGGAAACGTCATGAACGCATGGAGCGAATATTTACGGGGCAGGCGGTTATCGCCGACAGATACGCAAAGACGATAACGACGGCTGAGGCCATCAAGAAGTTCGCCGACATCGCGGGAAAGCTTCCACCATGACGCAGACGTTGAGGATGAGAATCCCACCTGCAAATACTGATCGTCCCTCGAACGGCGCTATTCGGAATTTCGGCCCGCCCGCTTTGTGCTTGAGGTCGCCGCGGCCCACGGAACGAAAAGCCTTCAATCCGCCCGCAAACGCCCTGCCCTCGTCCGCATTTTGCTGCTATTGAGTTTCCGGAAACCGACAGCAATTCTTCAATTCTCAGGGAGTAGGAAACATGCGTTATCTCCACACCATGCTGCGCGTCCGCAATCTCGATGCCGCGCTGAAATTCTATCAGGACGCGCTCGGATTGAAGGAGGTCCGCCGCGTCGATAACGACAAGGCGAAATTCACGCTGGTGTTTTTGTGTGCCGCCGAGGACGAAGGACTGCTGAAAGCGTCCAAGGGACGGGGCGCACCGCTGGTCGAGCTCACCTATAATTGGGACGAGGAAAAATACGGCGAGGACCGCTATTTCGGCCACCTCGCCTATGAGGTCGACGACATCTATGCGACCTGCGACCGCCTGATGAAGCTTGGCATCACCATCAACCGGCCGCCGCGCGACGGACAGATGGCGTTCGTCCGCTCACCGGATCTGCACTCGATCGAACTCTTGCAGAAGGGCGATGCGAAGCCGCCGGCGGAGCCGTGGACCTCGATGCCCAACACCGGGCACTGGTAAGCATTGTACAAATTCTTCGTGCATGTGCGGCATCCCAGCTACCGGCTGGTGATATCAGCGGATGCGCCGTTTCCTGCCGGCGCATCCGATCCTTCTGTTGTGGCTGTTCTTCGGCCGCTGACCTTTTATCATCGACGTGTTGGCGCAAATCAGGCTTCGTCAGGATTTGGCGGCGCCTGATTTTTTTTTGCTTTGCGTGCCGCATTGAATTTTGCATGCGGCGCGCTTTTTCGCGAAAATTCCGCTATGACCCGTGAGGCAGGGATCATCGGGAGCGAAACACGTGGCGGACAGCAATCAGGGGCAATTGAAGATTTGGGGCCGGGCCAATTCGGTCAATGTGCAGAAAGTCCTTTGGTGCCTGCGTGAACTTGATCTCGCTTATGAGCGCATCGATGCCGGCATGGCGTTCGGCCGCAACCGCGAGCCCGATTATCTCGCGATGAATCCCAATGGGCGCGTACCCACGCTGGTCGACGGCGATTTCGTGCTCTGGGAGTCGAATTCGGTCATGCGCTACCTGGTCCTCGAATACGGACAGGGGTCGCCGCTTTATCCGCAGGCGCCGAAACGACGCACCAGCGTCGACCGGTGGCTGGACTGGACGCTGTCGACCTTGCAGCCGGTCGATCGTCCGGTGTTCTGGGCGCTGGTGCGAACGCCGGTCGAACAGCGGGACATGGTCGCGATCCAGCAAGATGCCGACGCGGAAGCCGTGCAATGGCGCATCGTCGACGCGCAGCTGGCAACGCGGCGCTTTATCGAAGGCGATGACTTCACGATCGCCGATATTGCGCTCGGCGCCTATGCAAGGCGCTGGTTCGGAGTCGAAGGCATCGCCAAACCGGCGCTGCCGCATCTCGGTCGCTGGTTCGCGCAGTTCGCCGGCCGGGCGGGATTCCAGCAGTTCATCGCGCCGCCGATGTCGTAAACCCTGCCTATGGCGAGACGTTCGACCAAAAGCCGGAACGCTCGAACAGGACAATACATAAAATCAACACCAGGGTGACGACGGTCACCGCCAGCCGCGTGGTCCAGCTCATGCCGCGGCTAACCCACCAGAGCAGCGCGCAACTCATGATAACGGGAACGATGATATCGAGTTGCAATGAGCTCGCCCTGTTGCCGCTCTAGCGCGCGCCGCTGGAGCTACCGACCCCGATACTGACCGCGCCGCCAATCTTCACGCAGGTCTCAGTGCCGTCTACTTTGACAAATCCCGGACCAAACGCAGCGCACGAATTGCCGGCGGCAGTACCTTTCAGCGGGAGCAGCTTGCCCGAACCTGCGGGCTTGTCCGGCTTCCGATGGCTGGACTGCTCGGCCAGCGCGATTGAGGCAGACAGCAGCGCCACGGTAACGATCGCAAGGAGGGTGTTTCGCATCCCGCCTTTTTATCCCGTGTCACCTGCTTTTGCTACCGGACGAACTTGACGCCGACCGACTTTCCGCGACGCCAGACCACTTCGCAGGGCCGGCCGGTCCTTGCGTCGCGCGTGAACGCCAACCGCAACTTCGCGGGCAACATGTTGGGATCATCAATGGTGATCTTGGCGCCGGTAGAGGACATGTTCTGCACCACGCACCGGCGCGCCGCGAAGCCGCCATCGAGGGTGATCCAGCCGGGCTGGCGCAGCGATTTGCGCACTTCCCGTTTTTTTTTGGTTGCTAGGGCCATTTCGGTTGTCCTTAGGCCTTAATCCCTACCCCACCGGGCTTTAGAAACCGTTGCCAGATGCTGAATGCCCCGGGGTGTTTGCCAGCCGGGAACGCGCCCAATCTGCGCTTAAAAACCGGGAATCCCGGCGGCTTGCCCGGCCGCGCAAACGCCACTATACGTTCGCCCGCCGCCGCCTCGATCACGCCACCACGGTCCGGGTTCGGCACGGCGCGCCATCGCAAGCTCAAAGCGTTGATTTGCCGGGTGTATCTGTTTGTGCGAAACGGCAATGCCGCGACTGGGTCGGTGGTGGTGAGGCTGAGACTTTCGCTCCCTTCGTCTATCGGTTAGGACGCCACCCTTTCACGGTGGAGAGAGCGGTTCGATTCCGCTAGGGAGCGCCAGCCACTTTTCTATCGTTTTGGTTTTCCTTCAGTTTTAACCTGTTTTTCCAGACGCTCGGAAGCGGTTTGGGGAAGTCTGTTCTCCCTATGGCCGTCAGGCTGAATGGCGCGCTGTCCGCCGCGTCTTCGGTTGCAGGGGCGATCACCGCTCCTGCGTCAGCTTGGTCATGGCGACGGGCGACGCGTATCGCCCCTTCTTGCATGACCTGGATGGCGATTTGACCCAGCCAACGCTGCCCGAGCGCGCCCAAATGCGCAGCCTCTATCGGCGGCGGCGCCTCTGTCGCCGAGTCGGCCCATAATTCATAAAATACATCAATTACTTAGATGAAATTTTAAGTTCGAATTTGGTATCAGAAAACCCGGCCTGGATGTACTCTGCGCACAGGCCGGTTCCTCGGGATGGAACTTTTTTCTTGGCTGGCGAGTTCTGCAATCGTGCGGCCCGGCACCGGCTGGGGCCGTTCTTTGAAGACTACGGACAAAATTCATTGGGTGCAGAGGTGATCATTAATGACAGATCAGCAATTAGCCCTTCAGGCAATGAGCGACGCGCAGCGCATCCTCGAAGAATATCTGGAGCCCCGACCGCACAATAACGAGCGCATCCTTGACAAGCTGGTTGAGGTGCTCGAACGGCCCGACGTGCTTGTAGCCGTCACTCGACTGCAGCGCGGTGGCTGGTGAAGGCGAAGAAATCACGGGGACCATGATCTTTGCACGATCGATTTGGACGCTTGAGATCGACGACAAACCCACCTTGGCTTTTGAAGCCAGGAAGTATCGCGAAGCCGACGAGATTTGCCATCAGGAATGGCTGCGCGTTGAGCTGGGCCAGCAAAAAATCAATGACGTCCCATTGTGCCGCGCCGACTCGGACTTAAGGATACGGCTCGCCCGGCCGGATGAAATGGCCCTATATCGACAAGCGGCCGAAGCTAACAAGTCGTCAGATGACAAGCTGGTCTATTTGATCGAGTTGGACGTCGTCGTGTCCTTCCGATAAACATGGCAGTTCTGCAATCAGAACATCAGGGGATCGGGCTCCGATGGACTCTACGATTCCGAGCATCGGGTGCCAACTTAGCGAACAGACGCTCTCACCCATCGATGGCAAGACCCGCACTTGCCGCCATCGCGCAGTCGCTCGCGCGGCACACGATTGATCGATGTTTCAATAGTGTAATACCCTTGGATCGATGAAATCGACCAAGGGTTACGGTTCATGCCTGACAATCGCTCGCACTTCGATGGTGCTCGGGTCCTTGCGGATCTCAATGCGCTCCGTGACTTCGGCGCCTACAAGACCGGCGTTCACAAGCCGACCTTCTCGGAGCCGCATATGCGCTCGCTGGAGTGGCTCGTGCAGCGGCTTCCAGAGGCAGGGCTGACTGCCGCGATCGACGGCATCGGCAACGTCCTCGGCACAGCCACGAAATCCGGACCGAAACTGTTGGCCGGGTCGCATCTCGAAAGCCAGAATTACGCGGGCTGGCTCGATGGGCCGCTTGGCGTCGTCTATGCCCTCGAAGCCGCCCGGGTGATCAATCCCGACCCGAACCTAAACGGCGCCGTCGAAGTCGCGGCATGGTGCGACGAGGAAGGACATTTCGGCTCGTTCCTTGGCAGCAGGTCCTACGTCGGCGGCGTAACCGATGATGACATCGACGCCGCGCGCGACCGCAACAGCGGCCGAACCATGCGGGAAGCCTTGACCGACGTCGGTCTTGCCGGCCGGGCGCGCGCGCAGGCTGAGCGCGGGCGGCATATCGGATATATCGAGGCCCATATCGAGCAAGGCGAGAGCCTCGAAAGCAGCGGTCTCGGGATCGGCATCGTCACCTCCATCGTCGGGATCTGGCAATACCGGATCAGCTTTAGCGGCGAGCAAAATCACGCTGGCACGACCCGGATGGACGTTCGCAAGGATGCCGGCGTGGCGCTGACCAGGTTTTGCGTGGCGATTGAGGATCGCTTCCCCAGGCTATGCGGACCACGCACGGTATGGACAACCGGCCACATCGCCCTCGATCCCGGTGCGCCGAGCATCATCCCGGGACGTGCAGAAATGCTGTTTCAGATCCGCGACGATGACCCTGACGTGATCGACCGCCTGGAGGATCTGCTGCGGAGCATGGCCGCGGAGGTCAGCGCACAAGGCCGCTGCAGTGTCACGGTGGAACGCATTCGTACCGGCGCCCCCGCCATGATGGATGCCACGTTCCAGGATGCTATCGAAGCTGCGAGCTTGGCCTTTGCCGGCGGCAGGTCTGTCCGCATGCCCAGCGGCGCTGGCCATGACGCCCAGATTCTCGCCACCATCATGCCTGCCGGAATGCTGTTTGTGCCCTCGATCGGCGGCATCAGTCATCATTGGACCGAAAACACCGGCGATGCCGACATCATCACCGGCGCCCAGGTCTTTGTTGAGGCCTGCCGGCATTTGTTGGTGAAATGAGCACCCTGGAGGGTTTGCCAAAGGCCCGCCGCATGCCGTCCCTTGCCGGTTCCAGATTTAACCCGCAGCGCAGACATCAAGATTAACGAGTGATTAAAGGCCGCCACCCGTTGCGGCCCTGCCACACCGGCGATAATCGTCAAGGCGCCCTAGAAATTGGCCAACCCGGACGAGTAACATGAAAAACATCTACTTCATCGTCGCCCTCACGCTTATGTCGAGCGCGGCACAAGCTTGGGAAGTCCGCACCTCATGCGCCCATAGCCGGTACTACGGATCAACATCGTGCAGAACCGTAGGTATCGAGGATCAGCCCCAAACGCGTGACACCGCCCAGGAAGCGGAAGATCTCAAGATGAAGCAGGAGGGCATCAAGAAATGGGAAGCCTTCTGCAAACCGACCCGCACGCGTGACGAGTTGGGCATGGTCAGGCTGGTTTATGCCCGCAGTGGCTGTGAGTTCGGCAGAACCGACTAATGTGAGCTTGCCCGGGGCGGCTTTTCGGCCGCTTCCGCCCAATTCGGAAATTGCCCCTGCCAGGCGAGGCGAGAGTTCGCGCGAGACCCCTTGATTTTGTGCGACCATCGCTTCGGGAGCGCGAACGCTTCATGGCCTGATTCCATTGGCCGAAAAAGGGGTTGAAATGAGACTCTTGGCCGTACTCGCCGCGATTTGCGCGCTGTCCCAAACCGCCATCGCCCAGACCTCGGAATGCAAATCGATCACGGATTCCGGCACTCGACTGGCCTGCTACGACAGGATTGCAGCAACGGCTGCCGCAGCCGCAAAGCCGGCGCTGCGTACGGCCCCTCCTCCGAAAGCCGATACCGCGGCCAGTGTGGATTCGATCAGCGCCGAGGATGCGCTGATGAATGCGCGGCTGAAGAATATCTGCCGCGGCTGCTGAATGGCCGCCGCGTTGGCGCGAGTTCAAGAAAACCTGTTGTCCGCGGCTTGCTGTCACCCGGCCGGCTTTCAAAGCGCCGACAAACCGGAAAAAAGATGGCATATTTGCCATCCTGATGAATCTCCTTGAATCCCTACCCACGGTCATTGGCACCGCGGCAGTGGCACCCGCCCTGCTGATATTGTGGCTCGTGATCGCCGCGGGCGAGCGCCCCGGTCCGCCCATCAAGGTCTGGACCGCGTTTCTGCTCGGCGCTGCCAGTATTTCGCTGCTCGGCGTTGCGCGTGCGCCGTTTGCCAAGATACTGGCGGCTCCCGAGAACCCCTGGGTTGCGCAGGCGCTGCATTCGATATTTGGGGTCGCTGTGCCCGAGGAAATCGTCAAGATCCTCGTCATTGTCGCGGTCTCGACACGGCACCGGGCTTTCGCGGCCCCGATGGACACCGTGGTTTATGGTGCGGCGGCGGGGCTCGGCTTTGCCGCCTATGAAAACCTTGCCTATCTCGTGCAGCATCCGGAGATGTGGCGATCGCTGGCAGCGTTGCGCAGCGTGCTGACCGTGCCGTTCCATGGCGCGCTCGGCATCATCGCCGGCGCCTACCTTGCGTTGGGCCGATCCGGCACTGCCCTTGGCGCGCACCGGCATAACCGCGACTGGGCCCGTATCTCAAACCGAATTCTGATGCTGTTCGCCCCGGTGGCACTTCATGCAGGTTTCGATTTTCCACTGCTGACACTGCAGCAAAATCCGGACCTCGATACATCCACCAGGCTGCTGCTGGGCGCGACGAGAGTGGTGATCGGGTTTAGCTCGATCGGATTTGCCGCGCGGCTGGTGCACCGCGTCGCTCGCCATCAGGCGCCGCGCACCGACGTCGCCCGCGAACGGCTCAGCCAGTTGCGGCGAATGTGGGCATTATTGGTGGCGGGCGGTGGCGCGGGATTCGCCGGTTTGGCCTTTGTGCTGTCGTCGATTCATCACTGGTGGGTCAATCCCGAGCGCGACACCGCACACGTTCTGGTTCCGGTGGGCCTTGTCTCGATCGTGTTCGGTCTGGCCCTGCTGGTGGTCACGGCGACGATCTATGTTCTCGGTCGCAATCGGCTGCGCACGGCGTCACAGGGCTTTTCGTCCGCGCCCGGCCGAAGCTAGGTCGGCAACGCTTCGCTCAAACGTGCATGAACAAATTTGACCGTGCGGCGTTGGCGGGCGGTATAATAGCGCGTCACATTCCGTTGCCAGCATCGGGAGACTTCAATGACCCTTCCCCAGGACATCGCCAAGTTGCAATCCGAAATGAGCGCCGCCGTACGCGAGCATTGGAAGGCGTTTTTGTTTGAAGGTATCCTGCTCTCGGTATTGGGTCTCGCAGCGATGATCCTGCCGCCGCTGGCGAGCCTTGCGGTCACTATTTTTCTGGGCTGGATGTTTCTGATCAGCGGCGTCGCCGGCCTCGCCCTGACATTCTGGGCGCGGGGGATGCCTGGCTTCTGGTGGTCGCTGGTTTCGGCGGCGCTGGCGCTTGCCGTCGGCATTATCCTGCTGGCTCAACCGGTACAGGGCACGTTGACCCTCACCATCGTGGTCGGCGTCTATTTTCTCGCCGAAGGTGTCGCCACCATCATGTATGCGCTGGAGCATCGCCGCGAATTGTCGGAGCGGTGGTCATGGCTGCTGATTGCCGGAATCATGGATTTGCTGATCGCGGCCGTCATCATCACAGGATTGCCGGGCTCGGCACTCTGGGCCGTCGGCCTGCTGGTCGGCATCAATCTGTTGTTCGGCGGCGCCTCCCTGATCGGAATGGCGCTCGCCGCGCGCAAGGGCTGACCCAGACCCGTTGGTCCAATTTTGAGATGACAAGACACCATGCATGCGCTATAGCGCCTGCCATGATCACCATCGCCACCAGCAACTATTGGTATTTTAGCTTCGGCAGCTCGCTGGCGGTGGGAGGATCACGCTCAATCTAAAGAATTGCAGCAGGAAGTCCGAACAGCCGCCAGACTTGGCGGCTTTTTGTTTGGCCGGCAGGTCCTTAAAAACAGGAGCCACAGCCGTGTTGAGCACGACAGACGATCTTCGAATAAGAGAAATAAAAGAGCTGAGTACGCCGGAACAGGTCATGCGCGAAATACCGCGCACCTTGACCGCGACGCGAATTGTGATGGCGGCGCGTAACGCCATCCACGCTATCCTTCACGGAACGGACGATCGTCTTCTGGTCGTCGTCGGTCCCTGTTCAGTCCACGATCCAGTCGCAGCCGTGGACTACGCCGCGCGCCTCGCCGCTCTGCGCGAACGCCTTGCCGACCGGATTGAAATCGTCATGCGGGTTTATTTCGAGAAGCCGCGTACGACCGTGGGATGGAAGGGGCTGATCAACGATCCGGAGCTGGATGGCAGCTTCAACATCAACAAGGGCCTGCGGCTCGCCCGCAACGTGCTTGCCGCCGTGAACAATCTTGGTGTCCCGGCGGCGACAGAGTTCCTCGATATGACGACGCCCCAATACATAGCCGATCTGGTTGCCTGGGCGGCCATCGGCGCGCGTACAACCGAAAGCCAAATTCACCGTGAACTCGCTTCCGGACTTTCTTGCCCGGTCGGCTTCAAGAATGGGACCGACGGAAATGTGCGCATCGCCGCCGACGCGGTGAAGTCGGCATCGCATCCTCACCATTTCATGGCGGTTACCAAGGGTGGACGTTCAGCGATAGCAGCGACATCCGGCAATGAGGATTGCCACATCATTCTGCGTGGCGGCAGCAGGCCGAATTATGACTCGGCCAGTGTCTCGTCCGCCTCGGTCGAACTCGCTCGCGCAGGCGTGACTCAGCGGATGATGGTCGACGCCAGTCACGCCAACAGCAGCAAGAAGCCGGAGAACCAGCCGCTGGTCATTGCCGATATCGCTCGCCAGCTGTCTGACGGCGAGCAGCGCATCGTCGGCGTCATGATCGAGAGCAATCTGGTGGCGGGCCGCCAGGATGTGGTGGCGGGCACGCCGCTGACCTATGGGCAGAGCATT
>WNFF01002479.1_pt1 | contig 15108 bp, 10 predicted proteins | sample 5400441 | NCBI WGS metagenome assembly WNFF01 (sample SAMN13153345, study PRJNA577476) | soil metagenome | isolation source: 120 cm saprolite under Douglas fir tree site 2 hole 3 replicate 1 | place: USA:California | collected 2015-04-18 | reverse complement strand
TCCAGGCCCAGACGGAAAAGATGAGCTACCTCGACCTTCACCTCGGTGCTGATTGCCGACGAGCTGACCCGCCGCAGTGATCGCTTCATCGCCCGACGGATGAAGCAAGCCGAATTCCGCGACAGGGACAAGAGGCTCGATTCCTTTGACTTTGACTTCAACCGAAAGATGAATCGAAAGCTCGTCTTCGAGCTGGCAACCGGTCAATTCGTCGACCGCCACGAAGACGCGCTCTTCCTCGGGCCCCCGGGCACCGGCAAGAGCCATCTGGCTCAGGCGATCGGCCACGCTGTGATCCAGGCCCAGGGCCACCGCATTCTCTACCGGGAGGCCCATCAATTGCTCGCTGAGCTCGCGGATGCGGCGTTGTTGGACGACCGCAAAGCCCTGCTCGAACGGCTGTCGACGGTGCCATTGCTCATCGTCGACGACTTAGGAATGCGCAAATTGCCCCATACCGCCGCCGAGGATCTGCTGGAATTGGTGATGAGACGCTACGAGCGTGCGAGCACTATTATCACCTCGAATCGCCCGGCGAGGATTGGGGCAAGCTGCTCGGGGACACTGCCGCGGTCGCCGCAATGCTCGACCGCCTTCTGCATCACGCGCATGTGCTCAAATGCGGGCCGAGGAGCTGGCGCACCAAAGACAAAATCGCCGAGGCCGCTCAATGAACGCGCGACCAAAACGCGACCAATTGCAATTTGCCGGCATTGGCACACCGGAAAGCCTCTGCTCGCATCCTGGACCACCTTGGCCTTTCGAGCCGTTTTCCTCCGCCGGGCAAGGCCCGAGCGCCTCCGCAGCTGTCTCTGCCTGACTGACGGCACGCCGGCCGCTTTCCCCGGCGATGGATTTGTCCGCGTGGCTCAACCACGTCGTTCGATTCGTGTCTCTTTTGGTGTTTGCACCAGGCATGAATCCCCTGAATCTGTAGGCCGAGTAGCGGCCTGAAGACCCTCGGCCGATCGTGTTCCCACCCACCTCGGCGTCTGATAAGGGCCTTTTTGTCTCCTATCTACTGCACTCCTTCCAGCAACCATGACACCACAAACCGCTCCCAGTACACCCACCGTTCCAACGACGAAGATCCTCGCCATCGGCAAGGATCCGTCCTTAAGAAAATTGATGGATAATTTCGAAAGCGTTCGGAAAGAGCTTCGGGAGGTCTACAAAAAGGAATTTGAGGAGCTGGAGAAGGAATTTCGCTCAAGAAGGAGACAGCATTTATGAGTTCAAAAATCCTTGTTACTGGGGCAGCCGGCGGTGTCGGCTCAACTTCTCGCGAAGTAATCCGCATTCTCCTTTCAAAAGGTCGTAGAGTTCGCGCGATGGTTCGCACGATGGACGAACGCGCTGAATCGCTTAAAAACATGGGGGCCGAAGTTGTAGTAGCAGATTTGCTCGATATCATTGCCGTCCGCGAAGCCATGCAAGGCTGTGCAGTCGTTTATTTTACAATGTCGGTTTCGCCTAGTTATCTGGAAGCAGCGACAAACTTGGCAGTCGTTGCGAAGAATCTCGGAGTAACAGCTTTTATCAATCTATCGCAGATGACCGTATCGCAAATGAGCGAGACAGCTACCACTAACAGTACTCAACAAAAGCAACATTGGCTCGCCGAACAAATGCTTCGATGGTCAGGGCTGCCGGTCGTCTATCTAAGACCGACCGCCTTTTATGAAGGCTTGTTCATGTCCTCCGCCAAAGGCATCCGTGAACAAAATGCGATCATGTTGCCATTTGGAGAGGGTAAAACTTCACCGATTGCTGGAACTGACGTTGGGTCCGCCGCGGCAGTTATTTTAGATAATCCTGCACCTCATATTGGTAAAGTTTATGAGCTCACGGGCCCGGAGTCGATGACGATGACTGGTTACGCCGAAGCTTTTAGTCGAGGATTGGGGCGGACGATTCGTTTTCTCAATGTCCCACCACAAGTCTTTGAAGCAAAACTTCGCGAGTTAAAGTTACCCACACACTTGCAGAACCATCTTCTAACTATGGCTGATCTTCATCGTCAGAACAGATACGACAAACTGACATCCACTTTTGAAGAGTTGGTTGGTCGTCCACCTATGTCTGTGGAAGAATACGCTAAGAAAAATATAGCTGCCTTTTCGCCGGCAAAACAAGTGTCCTGAATTTCAAAATACAATCATGCGATTCGGTTTCCACATTAACTCGAGTGGACAGAAACGCCGGTTATCTGTCCTACCGCCGACGTGCGGCCCAAGGACGACGCTGGCAGGCGGCAACCCAGGCGTCGCAGACAACGTCTTGACTTGGCTTGGGAACGGCGTTCGTGGGCGATGCTTGTGCCTCACCGTGCGCTGATCGCGGGCGTGAACGCGGCGACGAAGTCGAGGAAGGCGCGCAGCCGCGCCGGCGGCAGGTGGCGCGACGGATGGAAGACGTAGAGCGGGAAGCGCTCGTCGGTCCAGCGCGGGAACAAGTTGATGAGGGTGCCGTTGGCGAGGAGCGGCGCGATGCCGAGATCGAGCACCTGGGCGACGCCTTCGCCGGCGGCGCACACTTCGAGCAGTAGGGCGAGGTCGTTCACCACCAGGCGCCCGCTCACCGGGACATCGACGCGCTCGCGGCCACGGCGGAACTCCCAGCCGAACGGTCGACCCGTCGCCGGATCGCGGAACAAGAGGCAAGTGTGGCCGTGCGACAGATCTTGCGGGCGCGAGGGCCGGCCGTGGCGCGCGAGGTAGCGCGGCGAGGCGCAGGTGAGCACGCGCGATTGCAGCAGGCGGCGGCGGATCGCCGACGGCGAGCTGGGCTCGCCGAAGCGGATGGCGGCGTCGAATCCCTCGCCGACGAGGTCGCCGACGCGATCGCGCACGACAAGCTCGAGCGCGAGCTCTGGATAATCGGCGAGGAAGCGGCCGAGGCGCGGCGCCAGCACCAGGCGCGCGAAGTAGGGGTCGAGGTTGACGCGCAGGCGGCCGTGCACGCGCGCGCCGACGCCAGCGGCCTCGCGCGCAGCCTCGGAGATGCCGGCGAGGAGCGGCGTGACCGCGTGGTGGAAGCGGCGCCCCTCGTCAGTGAGGACAACCGAGCGGGCGTTGCGATCGAAGAGGCGGACGCCGAGCTGCGCCTCGAGGCGAGCCACGGCGCGGCTGACGCCCGACTGCGTGAGGCCGAGGGCACGAGCGGCGCGGACGAAGCTGCCTGCCTCGACCACCGCCGCGAGCACATCGATGCCGCCGAGGAGCCGAGCGTCGTGCGCCATCGACAGATGATGAATCATCATGCTTTAAATGACAATCATGCGTTTGCATCACCCGCGGCGCGACCCCATCCAATCGGGCATGGAGGACGACATGAAGCTCGAAGGCAAACGCATCGTGGTGCTCGGTGGCACGTCGGGGATTGGCCTGGCGACGGCGCAAGCGGCGGCGCGCGCCGGCGCCCAGGTGGTGGTGGCGTCAAGCACAAAGAGGCGGGTGCAGGAGGCACTCACGACGCTGCCGCCCGGTGCCGAGGGGCATGCGGTGGACCTGGCGCGCCAGGAGCAACTCGCCGGCTTCTTCGCACGATGCGACCGTTTCGATCATCTGGTCTTCACAGCGGGTGAGCGCCTGCAGCTGGCGCCGCTCGAGACGATGGACCTGGCGGTGGCGCGCCGCTTCTTCGAGCTGCGCTATTGGAGCGCGCTGGCGGCGGCGAACGAGGCGGCACCGCGCATTCGGCCGGGCGGCTCGATCGTGCTGACGAGCGGCACCGCGATGCTGCGGCCGCAGCGCGGCTGGGCGCTCGCCGCCAGCATCTGCGGCGCGGTGGAGTCGCTCACGCGCGCGCTGGCCATCGAGCTGGCGCCAATCCGCGTCAACGTGGTGGTGCCGGGCATCGTGCGCACCGAGCTGTGGTCGTCGCTGAGCGAGACCGATCGCGCGGCGATGTATCGCCAGGCGGGCGCGACGCTGCCAGTGGGGCGCGTGGGCGAGGCGGAGGACATCGCCGAGGCGTACCTCTACTTGATCGGCAACGGCTACACGACGGGCCAGTCGCTCGTCGTCGACGGCGGCGCGGTCCTGATTTGAGCCGTCCGGTCGAAGAAGCAGCGGCCGAAGCCGATGCTCGAGATCGCCGAAGATCGCGCGCTCGACCGGACATTGTCCTAGGTGGCAGATGAGATCGTGGGCAACGCAGACGGCAAGCGGTCGCTCTGCCCGAGATGCGACCTGATGATCGAGGCAACTTCCTCTGCGCGCTCGCTGGCGAAAGAGTGAGTCCCACCCGCCACGGTCACGATCCGTGCGCCCGGTAGGCGCGAGGCAAGGAAACGGGCGACAGACAGTGGGCTGATCGGGTCCGCGTCGCTCCACAGCAGAAGCGTCGGCGCTCCGATCTCTGCCAGCCGCTCGGTGAGGTTGCTCTTGTCATCAATGAACCAGTTCGGCACGTCCGGTTGCGACGCCCGATAATCGTGGCGCCACTCGGCTGCGCCAAGCCTTGCCACGTCTAGGCCGCCGGAGGTCGCGACCAGGACAGGCCGCGTAGCGGCCTGAAGACCCTCGGCCGATCGTGTTCCCACCTACCTCGGCGTCTGATAAGGGCCTGGAGCTCGGCCAGGAAGAAGACCTCGATCTCTCCAACCGCCGAGCGCAGTCCGTGGTCGAAGCACTGGCCGGCCGCTGCCGAATCACAGGCGGCAAATTGTGCACGAGATGGGACTTGAACCCATACGGCCCGATTTAAAGGCCCGCGGATTTTAAGTCCGCTGCGTATACCGATTCCGCCACTCGTGCGGCCAGCGTCCAGCACAGCAGGCGCGGCTGGAACTGTCGCCGATTCGAATCGGGCTGGCAACGTCGGCAACGGTCCTGCGAAGCGAAATCTGATGAACGGCGGCCGGGAGTGGCACAAACGGTGGCACCCCAGCCGATGCCGGGCTGATATAGAAGGACTCCATGCTGGAAACAGTCACCAAAGGATTCCGCTCCGCCAAGAACCGCCTGGTCGGCAAGACCGAGATCAGCCCGGAGATGGTCGACGAGTCGCTGCGCGATATCCGCGTGTCATTGCTCGAGGCCGACGTCGCCTTCGACGTGGTAAAAAAGTTCGTCGCCCGGGTGCGCGAAAAGGCAATCGGCGAAGTGGTGAAGACGACGATCACCGACAAGGGCGGCCGCCGGATCAAGGTCAGCCCGAGCGACCACTTCATCAAGATCTGTCACGACGAGCTCGAAGCGCTGATGGGACCGGTCGAAGTCGGTCTCAAGTTCGCTCCCAAGGGACAGCTTTCGGGCGTGATGGTGGTCGGCCTCCAGGGCTCCGGCAAAACCACGACTACCGGCAAGCTCGCCTACCGGCTGGCCAAAGAGGGTAGGCGGCCCTTGCTCATCGCCGCGGACATCTACCGCCCGGCGGCAGTGGACCAACTTCAAATATTGGGCCAGCGATTGGAGCTGCCGGTTTTCTTCGAGCCAAATCTTGCACCGCCCGAGCTCGTACAGCGAGGTTACGCCTACGCCCGCGAGCAGAAGTGCGACGTGGCGCTGATCGACACCGCCGGCCGACTGGCGATCGATGAAGCGCTGATGACCGAGCTCGAGTCGATCAAGAGCGCGGTCAAGCCGGAGAACATACTTCTGGTCTGCGACGCGATGATCGGCCAGGACGCGGTGCGCACCGCCGCCGAATTCAACCGCCGCCTGGACCTCGACGGTTTCATCCTCACCAAGCTGGACGGCGATGCCCGCGGTGGGTCCGCCCTGTCGATCAAGGAAGTGACCGGCAAGCCGATCAAGTTCATCGGAATCGGCGAGGGCATGGACAAGCTGGAGGAGTTCCGCCCGGAAGGCCTGGCCGGCCGGATCCTCGGTTTCGGGGACATCGTCGGCCTGATGAAGGACTTCGAGTCCGTCGTCGACGAGGACAAGGCGGAAGAGGACGCGAAGCGGCTGCTCTCGGGCAACTTCTCGATGCGCGACTTCGTCGACCAGATTCGCACCGTGCGCAAGATGGGTCCAATCAAGGATCTACTCGAGAAGTTTCCCATCTTCGGCGAGATGACCGAGCAACTGAACCCGGACGAAAAAGAGCTCGGCAAAATCGAGGCGATGTTCGACTCGATGACGGAAAAGGAGCGGCTCCATCCGACGATCATCGATGAATCACGGATGCAGAGAATCGCCCACGGCGCGGGGCGAAAGAAGTCCGACGTCAAGGAGCTGATGGAGAAGTTCTCGATGATGCAGCAGGTGATGGGCTCGATCGGCCAGAACCCGGGATTGCTCGGTCGAATCCCCGGATTTCGCCAGCTCGGGCAGCTGCACAAGATGAAGGGCACCGACCTGTCCTCGGTCTTCGGCAAGGACGCGAAGATGATGGAGCAGGCGCTCGCGGGTGGACCGATGCCGATGCAGATGCCTCAAATCGCCCCTGGGTATACCCCCCCGATGGGGCAGGCGGCGATGGCGAAGGCGCGCCTGATGGGCTACTCCCCTACCCCGCAGGGCAAGCCGACCTCCGACAAGGAGCGGCAAGCTCTCCGGGAGAAGCGCAAGCGGGAACGGCAGAATCGAAAGAAAAACCGCAACCGGCGATGAGACGAGGCTCCGCGCCTCCTTCAACGACCCCCAGGGCGCGGAACACCTCGCCGCCCAGACGACTCCGACCTTCCCCACTTTTCCAACATTTCGGCCCGCATCGGGAATCTGTTCCGGCGTTCCACCCGATGTCGGAGATCCTGTTCCGACGCTGGCTCTGACGGCAATTTTGACAGAACTAATTCCTCCCCGTGGCCCGGGCCACGGTGAGCTTGGCGGGATTCTTGATGGCCCGGGCCATCACGCCATCGTGTGCGAGGTCGATCTTGAGGGCCCGGACGGGAGAATTACCGCCAGGAAACCTCCGCCGCGAATCCGTGTCGAACTGTGTGCCTTCTTGGCCCCCGCAGGGGCCGCAGATGTCACACACCTCCCTACCGATGACCGTTTCTTGTAACGGCCCGGGCCACCGATCGGGGTCGGCGCGTTGGGAAACGACAGAACAAATTTCCGCCGGCACGAATCTGTTCGGTCGCTCAGGCTCGACCTGGGCCCCGCAGTAAGATTCTTTCTTGCTGTAAGAAAAAATCTTACGGCTGGGGGGAAGCGTCCCAGCTCTTGGCGCCTCCCCGTGGCCGGGGCCATCACCCTGAAGCGGCGTCGGGAATTCTTGATGGCCCAGGCCATCGGCGTGGAGGGGGAGTGATGGCCGGGCCATCACCCTGAAGCAGCGTCGGGAATTTGATGACGCGGGCCGTCAGCCGGAAGGATGGAGGCCAGGGCTTTATGGCCCGTCCCGAAGCGTCGCGGACAGCTGGTGCGCGTCCGGATTCAAGAATCCCGCGCACTGCCGCTTACGAGCTCTCGTGCCCGTTCTTCCGCGGCAGCACCAGCCCCCGCGATAGGCGGCCGAGCACCCGCAACTTCTGGCGATTCTTGTACCGATCGTGGGCGTTGTCGCCGTGCTCGTTCTGGAGCGAGGTCTGCTGGTCAACGATCTGGAACTCGACCAGCGCAAACCCAATCCGCCCCTTGCGCGGACGGCGATCGTCTTCCGGCGGGGGCAGAAATTGGTCGAGGCGGACGGGGATGTCCACCACGAAGTTCAAGATGCGGTAGGTGCGTCCGGAAAACTGGTTCGGTTGGTTCTCCTCGGAGGCCTCGTAGTCGATGTCCAGGTGAAGCTGATGGGCATACGAGGCGAGGTGAGGGTACTCCTCGAGCAGCGCCTTGAAATTGACGAGGGTATTCTCGGTCTGCCCGGGGATCACGAAGTTGAACGGGAACAGCCGCTGACTGAGGAAGTAGAGCACCGGAAGAATGTCGGGCCTGGTCCGGGTGACGATCCGAAATCGCGTCTTGTCGTAGATCTGCGCCGCCACCGTTTCCTTTTTCGCCAAAAGCTTGGTGACGATCGACTCGAGCGTCTTCACCGATGGGGTGAACTCGACCACCGGCAGCCCCTTGTTCTGGATCTCCTCGGCCACCGCCAGCACCCGCGCGGTGACCAATTCCTGAAGCTGAGCCTCCGAGATCGCCAGCCGATAGAGGAGATCGCGCCCCTCGATGTGCTGGATGACGTGCATCACCTTCAAAACGATGCAGGCGATCTTCCGGTACCGCTGAGCTTCCTTCGCACCGGACGCATACAGGAACAGATCATGGATCTCGGCGGGTTGGGCAACGGCTTCCGCCACCCGATAGTCGAAAGTCCGTCTCAGGTATTCGACCGCATCGCCGAGGATGGTGCGCGCCCATTCTTCGTCGTACGACTTGCTCGGGTCGATCTGGCACAACCGCAAAAAGCGATCGACCTCGTCGCGCGTCTGGAAGTGCAGCCGGCGCCAATCGATCACCGAGCCACCGCGCAGGATGAGCCGGATCCGCTCCAGCTCTTTGAGACCCATCTGCTGGACCGTACGTACGGGTAGATCAGGCAGCGTGGGTTGCAGAGGATTGATTCTCACCCGGAGCATTTTTTCCGATCGCTAAGGCTAGAGAAGCGGCGTGAAAACGGCAAGAGGCGGGACCGCACCGATGTTGAACGACCAAGATTGCATCGCACGCAACCAACCACACCCTGAGGTCACAGATCAGAAAGTAAATGGAAAATTGATCGGGTCGCCCTGCACTTTGTGACGAGGAAATTGCCAACCTTTGATCAGTCCGCTCATGCACTGGGCCATGTAGCTGGTTTTGAACTCGTCCGAGGCGCAAGAGATGGTGGTCGTCTTTCCACTGGCGAGAATCGTCCAGCTCATGACGATCTTTCCGGAGAGGCTGCCGTCGCGCTTCTTCTGCTCCTCGACGCACTTTTTGATCGCCGGCTTGTTGTCCAAAACGATCCGCATGATTTCCCCGGTGCCCAGGGACTCGGGGATCTCCGCGCCCGGAGCGGGTGGGACGTAAACGGAGGCACGCTTGACCGGCTCCGATTTCGGAACCGGGCTCTTCCTCTTCTCCGCGCCGCCGAACTCGCGGTCGAAATCGTCGTCCGACGCGGTCGGGGCAGGCCGCGCGACGGCGACCGGCGGTCTTTCGGTGTCCTTGGGCGTGGTGATTTCGCTCCCTGCGGTCCGGGCGGAGCGATTCCGGCGCGTCCCCGTCGAGTGCGCAGGGCTCGTCAGGGGCGAAGTAGGCTCGAGATGATTCAAAGCCGGCGCGTCCGATTTGGAGTCGGCCGCTTTCGCACCGACCGCGGCCGGCACCTGATTTGACTGCGCGGCGGGCGCATCGGAAGCGGCGGTCGCGGGGGGTGTCGGGTTGGCCGTGGTATGGGTTGCGACAGCGGCCGTCGATGGGGCCGCCGCGCTTTCAGTTTTCCCCGGGCCCTTGGCCCTTTCCTGCGCGGTGTCGCTCGTTCCAGATTTCGACAGCAGAATGGTGCTCACCACCGCCAGCGCAAGGAGCAGAACACCACCGCAAACCGAGAGGGTGATGATCCATCCGCGCCGAGAGGGCGAGCGGCCGCCATAGCCAAAGGACGGAGAATACGGCTGCGGCGCTCCGAGCCCGGTTTGAGCCGCTTCGCTCTCCGGCGGCGCTTTGAGGCTCTTGTTTTGGCGTCCGTTCACCATCGGAGCCGGTACATCCAAAAGCCCCGCCGCTTGCGCGGGTTCCTCGATCCGCTGGGCGGGCGGCTTGGCCAGCGTTTCGATCTCCTCCTTCATCAATGAAGCCAGCGCTGAGGCGGCGGACGGCCTCCATCCCCCCGACTCCGCCCCCACCGACGACTTTGGGGCGGACGACGGCGACTCCGGGCGAACGGCTTTGGATGAGGCGCCGGCGCTGAACGCCGATTCGACCGGACCTTTCGACACCGGGTACGGAGCTTCAACGGGAGCGGCGGCGACGATCACCGGTCTGACTGGTTTTGGCGCGAGCTGCCTGGCCAATTCGGCGACGTCGGAAAGAGCGCTCCAATCGGAGAGTCCGGCGCGCCAGCAGAGCGAGTCCGGTCCGATTTCTCCGCGATCCCAGAGCTGTCTGAGCTGATCGAATGCGAGCGGCCCAACCTGTTTTTCGTCGATCGCCACGAACCATTGAAACGACGAGCCAGCCTGCTCGGACACACCGTTGGACGGCGGCTCTTCGACCGGACGCGCATCCTCGCGTTCCTCGGCCGTGGGTCCCGGGGGTGGGGCTACCGGATCTGATTCAATTCCACCCAACGAGCTGATCGCCTGATCGAATACCGCCCCGATCTCGTCATCCGCGACACCTTCGAGAATTGACCTGGCCGCTGAGTTTGCGCGAGCGGACTGTTCGTTCTGGCCTTCGCCGTTCTGCGCCGCTTCGTTCTGCGCTTCTCCATTGTGCGCGGCTTCGTTCTGCGCCGCTTCGCTCTGTGTTTCGTTCTGCGCCGCCTCGCCCGGCGCGGACCCGTTGACCGCCGCATGCGGCATCGGTTCTGGGGGTGGCTGCGCCGAAGCCTCGGAAAGGAGCTCTTGCCGGCGCACCAAGATGACATGGCCGCACTTCTTGCAACGAACCTTGACCGCCCGAGCGCCGACCTTGTCGTCGCTGATCATGTACTGCGCTCGACAGCTGTCACAAACGAAGCGCATCAGTGTCCGCAAGCCTTAGGAAAGACGGAGAAATCAAAAAGATCGTAGAGGGTGCCGATTGGGGGGGTCAAGCGCGTGCCGTCCACCCTCATCGCCGGAGTTGGACCTCGACGCGGGTGCCCACAGCGGCGCGCAAGGCTTGAAGGTCATCCGACACGACGAACACCACCAGATCGCGAATTTTCGCGCTCGCGCTGACGCGGTGGGCAGCCCCGGTCTCGCCGAGGACCATCTTCTTCACCGGTTCGACCTCTCCGGCGACGAACAGTCCAGTCCTCGAAGCGGTCAATTCGACGCCTTGCAGATAGTCATTCAAGGAGGTGTGCTCGCCTGCGCGGAGGTATTCGCGGCTCGCACGGTCAAGCGCGACCCGGGCCGGCTCTGCCAGGTTGCGCGAGAGGAAGCTTCGCTCCGCATCGATCGCCTGCCGATCGACGGTGAAGCGGAAATTGGAAACCGACAGGCTCAGCGCCGCCTGGAACAAGGCCTCCAATCGCGCCGGCGCGATTCGTTGGGAGAGGGCAATCTCCGGTCGAACCAGAGCGAGCGTTCGCCCGAGCAGGTAGTACACCTCTCTTTGATTCGGTTCGCTGAAGAACTTCCCGCCTACTTTCAGGCACACCGGATGGGTTTGGCAGATTTCGACTCCCACCATCGGCTCCGGCGCTGGATCGTTGGATTTCTTGTTCAGTCGCTCGCGGGTGGCGACGAGAAAAGGCGAATAGAGCTCCACCGTTTCCATGCCCAGCAGCCGCGCCACGTAGCGGTAGTGGTGAATCTGATACTCCTGCGCGGTGGGGACGTCGATCCGGTGCTTCTTGGGGTTGACCTGGTACTGCGCCAGCGGCACCGCCAGGTGATGGCCGACCTGGTCGAGGAGGATCGCCATCAGCTCGCCAATCGCGCCCCGGATTTTCGGATGCAGCAGATTCATTTTCCAGAGCCGATCGTTGAGCGGATGCTGGGCAACCTCGCGCTTCTTCGCGTAGGGCGTCAGCTTGGTGAGGATCTCCTGCTCTCCCGGACCTGGATCGCCGAAGAAACCCTGGACCGCCTGCGCCGCCAGGTAGGCGAGGTCGTAGTCCTTGCGGCGGGCGCCGAGCTCCGCCAGGGCCGAGCAGATCTTCGCCGGGCGCGAGGTGGTGGGCAAAGCCCGGCGGTAGGCCGCCACCGCCAGGTCTTCGCTGCCGGGCTTTTGCGCCGCCAGCTCGGCGTAGGTCTGCTGGACCTCGGCATCATCGGGCAGACCGGCCGCCGCGACCTGATAGGCCATCAGCGCCGAGTCCGAGCTCTTGATCACTCTTAGATAGAGATCTCCGAGCGCCCGCCAAAGACCCATCCGCGCCATGTGGGTGTCATCCGTCTTCGGAACGCGCTGGATCATTCTCACGTAATTTTCTTCCAGCATCTTCCACTGCTTTTGCGCGCTGAGCAGCATCTCGATCGCGCTGAATGCCTCGACGAAGCGATGATCGAGATCGAGTGCGGAGTTGAACGCGGCGACCGAACGCTCCACCTCGTTCAGCGCGTCGCGTCTGATCTCCCCCAGGGCGAACCAGACCCGCTTCGCCCGCTGTGGATCCTGCTTCAGCTCGCCCTGCGCCAACATCCGCTCGAGGATCTCGGCCGCTCTCGGTCCCTGCCGGGTCTCGCGGTAGAGCACGTAGAGGGCGTCCAAAACCGAAAGCGAGTCGGGTTTGATCCGATGAGCTCCCAGGTAGGCGTCGATCGCCATGTGGGCGTCGGAGAGCTTCTCGCGAGCCAGAGCGCCCAGCTCGACGCAAACGTCGAACTTGGCATCCCCGTCCACGACCTTGATCAGGCTTTGCCTGTATTCGGCCGCCTTGTCGAACCGGCCGGCGTCCTCGGCGAGCTTGACCAACGCGCGAAGGGAGGGTTCATGACCGGGGTCGATCGAGAGCGCCTTTTCGTAGTGGTTCTGAGCGCGGTCGTTTTGCTGCAGCGAGGTGTGGATGTCGCCGAGCTGCCAGTAGATCTCCACCACCTCGAGATCGGTCAGGTCCTCCCGGTGATGGATGAGAATGGTCTGGTAGACTTTGAGGCCCTCTTCGAGGCGACTGGCCTTGACGAGGAGGTGTCCCAACCCTTCCAGCGCCGGCAGGTAGGTCGCATCGTGCCGGTAGGCCCGCTCGTAAGCGGTCAAGGCCCTCTCCGGGTCGCCCAGCTTCTCGGCAACGTAGCCCAGCCGGTAGAGCTGGCGGCAGAGATCCTTCACCCCGGCATCGTCATGGCCGGCGGCGAGGCCCTCGGTCATCCGGGCAATCACGATCTCCAGCATCCGCTCGCTTCGATTCCAGTTCTCGCGGCCGATGTAGATATCCGCCAGCCTTTGCGCCGCTTCAAACGAGGAGGGGACGAGCCGAAGCGCCTCCTCGTACCACTGGCCGGCCGCGTCGAGATCCTCCCTCTTCTCCGCGAAATGGTTGGCGACCTCGATCGATGCTTTGCTCTTGGATTCCGGATCCTCGGTGAATTGCGCCTCGTCGACGAGCCACTTCTCGAAGGAGTCCCAATCGCCTTCGGCCTGGTAGATCTTTTTCAGCGCCGCGATGCTGGGCAGATGGCTGGGCAATATCCGAAGAGCTTCCAGGTAGCATGCCTTCCCGCTCGGGATATCGAGGAGCATCTCCTCCTGGATATTCCCCATCCGGTGGTGGAGGTCGGCGGCTTCGGGGCTTGTCCCGATCACTTGCGCCTCGCGCAAAAGCATCTCGAGGGCGAATGACCAATTCCCGCTCCGCTCGTACAGATTCCCCAGCGCGTGCATCGCCTCCAGATTTTGCGGGCTGAGCTCGAGGGCGTGGTCGAAGTGCTTCGCCGCGCGGTCCACCTGCTTGAGCTGCTGATGGAAGACCTGGCCGATCGCCACCGCCAGCGCCGACTGCTCCTCCGGCGAGGTGCACAGCTGGATGTGGCGCTCGAGCACGCTCACCAGATCCTCCCAACGCCCTTCGGCGCGACGCAGGCGCTCGAGGCTCTTGATCGCCTGGAGGTTCTGCGGATCGGTGGCCAGCACGCCCTCGATACAGGCATCGGCGTTGGCCAGGTTCTGGAATTTGTCCTCCCAGATCGAAGCGCTCTTGAACAACACGCTCACCCGCTCGCGGTAGTCGGAAGACAGCTCGAGCTGACGGTTGTAGATCGAGAGCAGCTCGGCGGGGCGATCCAGCTTGGTGTAGAGGCGCTCGAGCGCCACCAGCGCATCCCCATTGCTCGGATCGAGCTCCAGCGCTTCCTGATAGGCCGCCGCCGCGGGCTCGTCCTGCTCCAGCTCCCGCTCGTAGACCTGGGCGATTTCAACCTGGACCCGTGCGCGCTCCTCGGGGGTGGCGGCAAGGTCCCGCGAGCGAGCCAGGGTATGGGCGACGTCCACCCAAGCACCCTGACGCTTGAAGAAAGCGATCAGCAGCCCGAAAGTCTCCGCGCTCGGCTCGAGATCCAAAGCGCGGATCAGCGCTCCTGCCGCCTCGCCCGGATCGGTGAGGCGTTCCTCGTAGACGCGGGCGATCTCGTGCAGCAGCCGCTTTCGTTCCTCGACCGACCCGGTCGCTTCGACCTTCTGCTCGAGGGTGATGATGTAGTCCTGATCGCGCCCCCGCCGCGAGAACATCTGCGCCAGGTTCTCCAGCGCGAGGGCGTGGTTGGGGTTGAACTCGAGAATATTGCGCAGCGAGGCCTCGGCTGCGGGGGCATCGTCCAGCTTGAGATCCTGCACTTTGGCCAGCGCCAGGTAGATGATCTCCGCCAGCGGGCCGCGCGGCAGCTCCTCCGCCACCTGCTCGTAGACCGCGGCCAGCTCCTCGTGCGAGCCGGCGGCATCCGCCAGACGCTCCACCTCTTCGCGCAGACCGTCGTCGGAGGGATTGAGCTGGAGCGCGCGGCAGATCGCCAGAAATGCGGAATCTTTCTGGCCGAGCTTCTGCTCGCGGATTTGAGCCAGCGATCGCAAGATCGCGATCTTTTCCTCGTCGGTAACAACTTGAGGAAGGTACCGTTCGAACAAATCCGCCTGTGCCCGCCAGTCGCTCAGCTCAGCGAAGAGGTCGCGCGCTTTTTCATAGGCTGTCCGGTGGGCGGGATCGAGCTCGAGGATCTTCAGCAACGGAGCGCCGGCGTTCTCCGGCTTGCGGGCAAGTCCCTTCCACAGGTCGGAGATCTCGAACAAGGTGCCAACTGCCGAGTCTCCCTCCTCGCACGCCAACTCCACCTCGGCGCGAAGCTCGAGGGCGCGCACCGCATCCGGATGCGCCTTGAGCGCGGCGAAGATCTGGTAGACCCGATTCAAGTCCCCAATCCGGTGAGGTTCGATCTCCAGTGAGCGGCGACAGGCGTCCAGCGCTTCCTCGCGGCGCCCCATCTCGCCGAGCAGCTCGGCGAGGCGGATTCGCACCTCCTTGACGCCTTCGCTGTTTTCTTGAAGCGCGAGCAGGCGGCGGAGGACCGCGATCAGATCCTCTTTCCGCCCGAGCTGCTCGTAGACATCGCGCAGGCTCTCCAGAGCCGGCTTGTGCCTGGGA
>WNFF01002474.1_pt1 | contig 15121 bp, 14 predicted proteins | sample 5400441 | NCBI WGS metagenome assembly WNFF01 (sample SAMN13153345, study PRJNA577476) | soil metagenome | isolation source: 120 cm saprolite under Douglas fir tree site 2 hole 3 replicate 1 | place: USA:California | collected 2015-04-18 | reverse complement strand
GTACGTGCCCTGCAGAATCCCCTGCGTGCCGATGTAGATCCAGCTTCCCGCGGTCATTTGCCCGTACATCATCAAGCCCGCCCGGTCGAGCTCGTTGAAGCGCTCCCAGTTGTTCCAGTGCCCGGTCAAATTTGAATTGCAGAGGAGAACGCGCGGCGCATATTCATGCGTGCGAAAGACCGCCACCGGCTTGCCCGATTGCACCAGCAACGTTTCGTCGGAGGCCAGCGCGCGGAGCGAGCGCACAATTGCATGAAAGCATTCCCAGTTGCGCGCCGCCTTGCCCGTTCCCCCGTAAACGACCAAGTCCTCGGGTTTTTCCGCGACCTCGGGGTCGAGATTGTTCAGCAGCATGCGCAACGCCGCTTCCTGCTGCCAGCCTTTGCAGGAAATCTGTGTTCCGCGCGGCGCGCGAAACGGCCCTTTCGAAAGAGAAGTATCGGCAAGCGATCCAGGCAGGGTCGCGCTCATGAAATGCTCCGTCGCTCATCTTAGCGCACGGTCTTTGCATTTGCACGATGCGGGCGCAAACAGAAGTAGGTCAGTTTCCGATTACCGAATTATCGAGAGTTGGCCATCGCTCCAATGGGCTTGGGATCCAGTTTCCCCTGCTCCCGCATCGGGATGCAGCAGTATATCCACGGTCTTTTTCTCCCCTGGCCTAAGCCGAACTGCTTGGCCCGCCGATTTGTCGACGGTTCCCGGGTAATACCAAGGCTTATAGCCATCGGGGGAGATTCTCATTAGGATGTCTGTGTTGGCAGGTACTAGCAGCCTGTATCTCGGTTTGACCAGTCCGCTTGCGCTCAGGAAATTGTTCGGTTCCGACGCTCGTCTGAATTCAACGCACGGACTTAAGGGAGCACCCGTCACCGCATCAGCCACGGTGCCTAGCAAAACGCCCGCTTTCGGTCCAAGTCGAATTGTGACGGTTGCAGCACGATGGCGGGGCGTCAGCGTGACGGTCTCAAACCTACCATCGCTGTAGAACTGCCGACTCATGTCAGGATAGTCTTCGTCCTCTTTCTTTGCAGCGACGACAAATTTTCCGAACCAAGAACGGGAGACGTGGATTACGAAGTACCCGGTTTCGTCTGTCTCGGCGTGAGGAATGATCGCAGCCATCGGTCGCCCCAGGGGGACAGCGTAGACCGTTGCACCTTTGACGGGCCTTCCGTCTTCATAGATAACAGTCCCGTCAATCAGACCTGTGTCGGCTTCCGTCTGAGCAAGTGGCTTCACACTTCGCTGCTGCGCGCCCGAACTAAGAACCGTTGCTACAATCAGCCAGGCCGCTAATTCGCCTCGAATCATGGGTTCCATTCTGGCATAAGTTCGCCCGCTAGGTGATTGGATCCAATGTCTGGTAAGACGCGCCACCCGGAATTTGACCCCACTACCCCGCAAGCAAGACCATCGGAACATCGATTGCGCACTTCCATTCGCTAAGGTAAAGTCGAAAATCCAGATGAACTACGGCACGCTTCCCTCGCGCTTCCTGAATGCCATTGACACGCTGCCGAACCCGCGCGCGCAAATGGTCCGCGGAACCCATTCCTGGGAAGTAATCTCGTCGGAGGAGCTTTTGCGGCGCGTCGCGGGCCTTTCCTCGGCGCTCGTCGAGTTGGGTGTAAAGCCCGGCGACCGCGTCGGCCTTTTTGGGGCCAATCGCCCCGAATGGCATATCGCGGACTTTGCTATCAACGGCGCAGGCGCCGTCACCGTCCCGGTCTATTTCAAGGAATCGCCGGAGCGCATGACTTACATTCTGAAGCACTGCGGCGCAAAGGTTGTTTTCGCGGCCGGTGCGGAGCAGATGCACAAGCTCCTGTCGCTCCGCGGGGAGCTTCCCGAGCTGGAGCACATCATCCTCGCCGATTCCGGCAGCGACGTGCCTTCGGACTGTCTCCGCTACGAAACGCTGATTGCCACCGCGGGCGGCGCGGAAATCGCCGCCTATCGCCTGCGTGCCGCGCAAGTCTTACCCGGCCAGCTTGCCTCCATCATCTACACGTCCGGCACGACGGGCGAGCCAAAAGGCGTCATGCTGACACACACAAATTTTTGCTCCAACGTCACGGACAGCCACAGCGATTTCCATCTCGACCCCCACACAGACTTGGCCATCTCCTTTCTGCCCCTTGCCCACATCTATGGGCGCACGCTGGACTACTTCTATATTTTTCACGGCATACCGGTTGCCTACGTCGGGGTCGTCGAAGAGGTTTCGCAGGCCCTCCTGGAAGTGCGTCCCACTATCCTCGGCGCTGTTCCGCGCGTGTTCGAGAAAATTTACGCCCGCGTCATGGAGCAGGGCCACAAGAGCGCCGGCATGAAGCGTCGGATCTTTGAGTGGTCGATGAAAGTGGCGAGCCGCTCGGCGCGCTGGCGCTCCGGAGAAGGAAGCGCCAGCCTGGCCGTCAAAATGGAGTGGTTCATCGTTGACGAGCTCGTCTATTCGAAGATTCGCGCGGGGACCGGCGGAAAATTGCGCATTGTTTTTTCCGGCGGCGCGCCGCTCGCGCCGGACCTCGCCGAATTCTTCTGGGCCGTCGACATTCCCATCTATCAAGGCTACGGCCTGACGGAAACCTCGCCGGTGCTCACTTCGAACTATCCGGCGAATCGCGTCGGGAGTTCCGGCAAGCCCATTCGCAACGTGCAGATTCGCATCGCCGCCGACGGCGAAATCCTTGCCAAAGGCCCGTGCGTGATGCAGGGCTATTACAAGAGCCCGGAAGCCACGCGCGAGGTGCTCACCGAAGACGGTTGGTTCCGCACCGGCGACATCGGCTACGTCGACAAAGACAACTTTCTTTTCATCACCGACCGCAAGAAGGATTTGATCAAGACCGCGGCGGGAAAATTCGTCGCTCCGCAACCCATCGAAAATGCGCTCAAGACCAGCCCGTACATCCTGAACGCGATGGTGGTGGGCGACAAACGGAAGTTCATCGCGGCGCTGATCGTCCCCAACGCGGCAACGGTTTCGGCCAAGGCGGCGGAGCAGGGAATTAAGTTTACTTCAAATGTAGAAATGGCCGCGCACCCCTGGGTGCGCTCGCTCATCGAGGCCGAAGTGAAGCGCTTGACGGCCAACCTAGCTCAGTACGAAACCATCAAACGCTTCGCGCTTCTCCCCGACGATTTCACCTTCGACAATGGCAGCCTCACCTTTACCCTCAAACTCAAGCGCCGCGTCGTCGAGCAGCAGTTTCACGACGTCATCGAGCAGCTCTATGCCGACGTCGCCGAACCCCGCCCCCTCCTCCAGGACTAAGACTCCGTTCGTAAGAACCCTTTGAGCAATCACGACCATTGCCAGCGGGTGTTTGACGGCTGTTGCCGCTTGTCACTTGAGGAGCCTTGCGAAATGGCAATGGGTTTCGTTGCGCGTGGGTACATTTCTGTGCCCTGTTCTTCGGTACAGTTCACGCCGCGAACCATCGAGTGCAGCCGGTGTGATTCGAGGCGCCTCCTTTCCGTAAAATGGTATCGAACCTTAGGACGCCCGACTCAGCCCCTAGATTCCGTAATGCGCGTGCATTGGAATGATTCCAGAACATCGGGGCCGCGCGATCGAAACAAGAGAATGAATGGGAGGCAGGCATTGAAATTCAATTTAGAATTACTTAAAAGGATTTGTAAATCACGGGCGCTGCGGCTTCCTGTTGCAGGACTAGCCTTGCCCCTTGTTTTTCTTACCCTGTGTCCTTTAATTTTTGCCCAGTCGCCGGCTCCCGCCGCCACCGGTCCGGCCGTCAATAAACCCGGGGGCTTTACCCCTGGGTGGACGCTGGGAGCCAAGTTCGAAGGCAGTACCAGCGGCGATGGCTCGGTCTACGATTTCGGCTCCGCCCTGGGATATAATTTTTCCCGTCACTTCGGGATGGATGCGGGCGTTCCGTTCTATTTCGTGACCACGCCTTCCTCCACTACTAGCAAGAATCCCGGCGCGGTTTCCGGCGTGGGCGTCGGAAGTTTCTTCACTGATTTGAGGTGGAACTATCCCGCAAAAACGTTGAACTATAGCTCCGCGATCCTTCTGACGGCTCCCACCGGGGACAAGAAAAAGGGCTTCAGCACGGGTCACGCGACTTGGAATTTCTCCAATCACTTCGACCACGCCTTCGGGGATTTCTCTCCTTTCCTTGACGCCGGAGTGGGCAACACGTTGATGGACACACGCTTTTTCCACCGGCCGTTCATCACTTTTGGTTATAACACTCAATTCAATGGCGGCCTCGAATATGATCCCGGCAAGTTCAGCTTCTCGGCCTCGCTGTACGATGTAGCGCCCTGGGGGAATCAGACGGTCATCAGCAGAGTCTTTCGTTGCGGGTCGGCGGCAAAGTGCACCGCCACCGGCACCACCACGGACCGCAAAGGCTACACTTCCTCCAGCGTTACATCGGGCAGCGCAGATCTGGTGCGTGACAACGGCTTCAACGCCGGCATTGATTACAAACCGGTCGGCTACTTGGATCTCGAGTTTGACTATAGCCGCAGCGTCCCACTTCGGCTCAACAGCTATTCGTTCGGTATCGGCGTGGACCTGAGCTGGCTCCTGCGCCCGCACGTCCGCTAATCTCGCTTACTGTATTCGCAATTCACTTCGGTGAGAGGGCTGGCTTCCTGCGGGTCGCCGGCCCTTCGTCATCTTCCGCGGCCGGCCTCCGGTTTATCCGCCGGTCGCAGGGCCTTCTTATCTCCACGGAAGATTGTCCATCTTCACAGCGGCTGTGACAGCAGGCTGTCTATCAGCGTTAAGGTAGTGGCAGTATTGATCAAATGGGTTTTCCATCCGCGCTGAGGAAACGGATTTCACCCAGTCCGAGTTCCTTGACACCGGCCTCGACCTTAGACCGGTCGCCGACCACCACCCAGATCAAGTTATCCGGGTGCACCACCGTCTTTGCGGCGTCTGCGATATCGTTCGGCTTGAGTGCTCGCACTTTTCCGGCAAAGGTCTCATAGTAATCGTCGGGCAACCCGAATTGCACGAGTTCGTTGATCGATTGCCCTACGGCATCCAGCGTTTCCCTCGAGCCCGGCAGGCTGAGCGTTTCATTGGCCTGAACTCTCTCCAGTTCTTCCGCAGTCATCGGATGCTCACCCAGGATCCCCCGGAACTCCTTGTTCATTTCCGCCAAGGACTCTTTCGTTTTGTCGGTTTGCACCGGTGCCAGCGCAATCCAGGGCCTCTGTGCGCGCGCCCCCCACAGCAGACTGGTTGCTCCATACGACCAGTGCTTATCCTCTCGCAGATTCATGTTCAGCCTTGAGCCGAACATCCCGCCCAGCCCGTCATTCATCGCCTCGATGGCGATCTCTTTTGGATTCGCCGTTGCCGGAGCGATATTCCCTGCGATGATCACAGATTGAAGCGCGCCCGGTTTGTCGATCAGGTATACGACGGTCTTCGGCGGCGGTTGCACGTTTTTGATGTTTTTCTCTGGTGTTTGCCCTGCCTTCCAACTCGCAAACAGTTTTTCGAGTTTCGGCGTCACCTCGCTCAGCGTCATGTCGCCTGCGATCACCAGCGTGGCGTGGTTCGGCTTGAACCACACCTGGTGGAACTTGACGAGATCCTCCCGCGTCATTTTCTCGACGCTTGCCGTCGTTCCGGAACCCGTCAGCGGATTTCCGTAGGCGTGCCCGGCCCCATACATCAGCCCGGGGAAAACGCGCAGGGCCATCTGGACCGGGGTATTTTGTTCCCGCTGGATGGCTGCTGTCTGCAGCTTCTGCTGCCGCTTGAAATCCGAATCCGGGAAAACCGGATTCAAGATCAGGTCCGCGTACAAGTCGAGTGACGAGTCTAACTTTGACCTTAGCGCGAATAGCCGCACCACTGACAAGTCCAGGTTTGAAGAGGCCTGGAGTTGTGCTCCAAGCAGCGCTTGCTCATCGCTGATTTGGAGGGCCGTGCGTGTTTTCGTGCCGCCATTCAGCAGTGCCATCGTCATGCTGGCCGTCCCAGGCGAAGCAAATTGATCCGCCGCATACCCGGCATCAACGTTCAACCAAAAGTCGACGAGTGGGACTTCATGCCGCTCGGCGAGAATCACTTTCAATCCGTTCGACAGCGTCGCTCGCTGCAGCTTCGGCAGTTTCAGCTCCGGCGGCGTTCCCGTGCCCGGCGCCTTCGACCGATCCGCTCCTGCGGAGGCCGTTTTGTACTGCGGGAACGGGTGCACTTCGAGGGCATACACGCCGTCCGACAGCCAGCGATTCGCCGCGGCTTTCAAATCCTCCGCCGTGGCATTCTGCACTCGCTTGAGCGAGATCTTGTACGCGTCAGGACTTCCTCGGAACACCTCGCTCTGCGCCAGCCGGTCGGACTTTCCTCCGAATCCGCCGATGCGTTCGATTCCCCGAATGAAATTAGCGGCGTACTGCGTTTTCACGCGCTGGAGTTCTTCCGCCGTTGGCCCCTCCTTCAGGAATCGCGCCAATTCCTCATCCAATTCCTTTTCCACCTGTGCAAGGTCGCCGCCGGGCTTCGCCGTCGCTTGAACGAGGAACTGTCCTCCAATTTCGTTCAGGTTCACAAAAGCGTTTGCGTTTGTCGCGATCTGGTCGTCGTACACCAGCCGTTTGTAGAACCGCGAAGTTTTCCCCACACTCAGTACGTCGCTCACCAGGTCGAGATAATCGGCGTCCGCGGTTCCGTACTCCGGCATGTTCCAGATTTTGTAAATCCGCGCCTGCGGAACTCGATCCTGCACGGTCTGCCGGTGTGCGCCGGTCATCTTCGCCACCCACACTTCCTGGTGCGCAACTGGCGGTCCCGCTGGTATGTTCCCAAAATATTTTTCCACCTTTTCCTTCGCTGTTTTCGCGTCGATGTCTCCTGCCAGGACGATCACCGTATTCGATGGCCCGTAGTAGGTCTTGAACCATTCCTTTACGTCGTCCATCGCCGCCGCGTTGAGATCCGCCATTTCCCCGATTACCGTCCACGAGTATGGATGTCCCGCCGGGTACGTGTTTTGCGTAATCAGTTGCCGCGTCACGCCGTACGGCTGGTTCTCACCCTGCCGCTTCTCGTTTTGCACCACCCCGCGCTGCAGGTCGAGTGTCTTCTGATCTAATGCCCCCAGCAGAAATCCCATGCGGTCGGATTCCATCCACAGCGTGTAATCCACCGCCGACGTCGGGACGTTTTCAAAATAGTTGGTGCGGTCGTTGTTCGTCGTTCCGTTCAAATCGGTTGCGCCGATTCTCTCCATGCCATCAATGTACCGGCCCGGCGCATGCTCGCTTCCTCCGAACATCAAGTGCTCGAAAAGGTGCGCGAATCCGGTCTTCCCCGGCTTCTCATTTTTCGATCCCACGTGGTACCACGTGTTGATAGCCACAATCGGCGCCTTATGATCTTCGTGCACGATCAGCGTCAGCCCGTTGTCCAGAACGAATTTCTGAAACGGAATGTCGATCTCTTTGTCTTGCGCGAAACCCCTCGGCGCAAGAACCATCGTTAACAACACAAACAATGCCACTCTGATTCGCATGGGAATCATCCCCTCCCTGAAGTTTTCTCGAGACCCCTCGCACACTGAGCTTGCCGGGCGCATCCGCCGCGTCCTTAGACGCCATAGATTTACTGGAGGTCACCACCCGGGCCGCACCGCGCTGCATAATTCGACACCCCGCGTCGAATCACGCCCACGCAGTCTACACCCCACAACCTTCGCTAACAATCGACAACCCAAAACCAAGAGCTAAAAACCAAAAACTCATTGCCGGGCACTGAGCACTCTCCCATTTGTCCCCGCGCTCCCGCAGGTCTAAACTCCTAATGAGGACACCCCATGGCAGACGAATTGGTCATTGCAGGCCGCGCCTTCAAGTCCCGCCTGATTGTCGGCACTGGCAAGTACCGCAGCTTCCCGGAAATGGCCCGGGCCCACGCCGCCTCCGGCGCGGGCATCGTCACCGTTGCTGTCCGCCGCGTCAATCTCACCGACAAATCGAAGGAATCCCTTCTCGATTACATTGACCGCGAAAAACTCTTCATCCTCCCCAACACCGCCGCCTGTTACACCGCCGACGAAGCCATCCGCACCGCGCGCCTCGCCCGCGAAGTCGGCCTCTCCAACTGGGTCAAGCTCGAAGTCATCGGCGACCAGCAAACTCTTTTCCCAGACACCGAGCAACTCATCGAAGCGACCCGCGTCCTTGTCAAAGAAGGTTTCGTCGTCCTCCCCTACACCAACGACGACCTCATCGCCGCTCGCAAGCTCATCGACGCTGGCGCCTCCGCCGTCATGCCCCTCGCCGCGCCGATCGGCTCCGGCCTCGGCATTCAGAATCCCGCCACTCTCCGCATCCTCCGCGAACGCATCACTGAAGTTCCCATGATCGTTGACGCCGGTGTCGGCACCGCCTCGGACGCCGCCGTCGCCATGGAGCTCGGCGCCGACGGCGTCCTCATGAACACCGCTATCGCCGAAGCGGCCGATTCCGTTCTTATGGCCGAAGCTATGCGCGACGCCGTCATCGCCGGCCGCAAAGCCTGGCTCGCCGGCCGCATGCCCAAGCGCCTCTACGCCTCCGCCTCCAGCCCCCTCTCCGGCGTCGTCCGCTAACTTCGCCCTGCCTTCCTTAACCCCTCCACCTTGTGGCCGCGTTTCTTTGCAGCCCTCTTTTCGTTCTCTCCATTGATGTGCCAGAATGCCGATGCCTTCTTCAAAGAATCTTCTCGCACAGAGGTGCACCGTGCCGGCAAAGAAAAGATCAAAACGCCGCAGCCCCGCTTCTGGTCTTACTTTCAATCATGCGATGGTCTACTCGAAAGATGTTTCTGCCGCGCTGCGTTTTTACGCAGAACAGCTAGGACTCAAAATCCTCGAAAACTTTCAGCACCAGGGCAGGACCATCTACGCTCGTCTGAAATCAACCCAGGGCAACACCACAATCGCGCTTCATCAAGTGGCGCCCGGTGACGAGCTGCACACCGGCGGAGTGCGGCTCTATTTTGAAGTAAAAAACTTGGACCGCTTCTGCGACCGACTCGAATCCGCGGGCCTGCAGTTCTCACAGAAGCCCAAGCAAATGCCTTGGGGATGGAAACACGCCTACTTGAACGACCCAGACGGCCACGAAGTCAGCCTGTACTGGGCCGGCGCCAAGCGCCTGCGTTCCGCTCACTAGTCCTACGCCTGTGCTGCCTTCCTTGCCTGCGCGTCGTCGTAGCTCTCTCCATAAATCGAAGGCACTTTTGCGCCCATACAACGCAGGTAAGAAGATAGCTGTCCACGGTGATGAATCGTGTGATGCAACCCGGTGATGACAAACGTCACCGCCGGCCGTTGAAATATCCCGCGGAAGTCCACGATCTTCGTCAATTGCTGGCCCGTCGCTTTCCCCAGCGCTTCGTAATTCTTCGCAAACCGCCCTTCGTACCATGCCGCAATCTCCGCGGGCGTCTTCAATTCCTCCGGAATCATCGCCGGGTTCGTGTCGAACACGCCGTTGATCACCGTCTCCACAAACCGGTTGTCCGCCGCCGCGATATGTCTCACCAGCTCGATCGCGCTCTTCGACACCGGATCCGGTCTGTAATCAGCCCTATCCGCTGGCACCGCTTCCAGTATTTTCTTCGTTACCCGGCTCTCCACTTTCAGCGTGCCCATATAGAGGTCTTGCAACAGGAACCGCGCTTGCTCTCCGGTCATCTCTGCCATCTCTCGCTCCTCTCTTCTGCGTGCTCTCTGCGTCCTCTGTGTTAAATTCTTCTTCTACTTTTTCGCTCCATTGCCTCATCGAACAGGCGACCCGCCAATCATCGCCCTCAACACCCGTGGCCCGCACTCCTCCACATGCAGCCACATGCCCTCAACCCTCTCGCTCCTCCTTGGCCGGCGTGTACTGCTTGCACTTGCAGCCGGGAAAGTTGCACGTCCGGGGACGCTGCGTGTTCGCGTACACCCGGCCGTACATCCTGCCATGGATGCTCTTCGCGTGGCCGCAGGTACAGGGGCGCGCTTGGTTTCTCCTCATGGCTTCCCAGACTCCCCGCAATTCTACAATAGCAGGGAAATCTCAGGTTACCTTGCGGTGGGGAATAGAAGTAGGTCTTAAGGGCTGGGAAAGCTGATTTTCCCCGATTGGTTTTGATCCTTTGCGGGCCTCTTTCGGTTTTGTAGCGCCGGGCTTTCTCCCGATTTGTGGGAGTCCCGACAGTTCCTGTCGGGAAGCCCGGCATCTTTGGCTCCTACATAACGGCTCACCACTACCTTATTGTCATCCCGACCGTAGCGGAGGGATCGTGGCAACACTCGTCCACTCCACAATCGACGGAACAACCACAAAATTCCCGTCTCGCCTTCTCTCCCCTGTTTTCTACTTTCACTTTTCTGATTTTTCTATTCGCCCGCTCCTCGCCGATAAACTCAAATCAGTTCGCCGCCGCATGTCGCAGCCGCTCCCTGAAGTATTCCTTCCAACTCTCTGGCAGTTCTTTCACACCCAACGCGCGCCGCACCGCACTAATCTCCGCCTCTCCATACCTTTTCACGACATATAAACGTGTGATCTCCGAAACCGCAACGGCGTTCGGCTCCCGGGCAATCGCCGCAATCTCATCGCCCGCGCCGACCTCTCCCTCGCGCACGACCGCGACGTAGAATCCCGTCCTCCCGCTCGCCAGGAATCTCTTCACCATGTCGTCGGACTGGAATCTCACGCCAAGTTTGTAGCAAGGCAGCCGAGGCTGCGTCACCGCCACTTCCGCCGTACCGACAGAGAATCGGTCGCCCAGGTGGACGGAGTCTTCCAGCAATCCATCCTTACCGGCATCAATCGTAAAGTTTTCTCCAAACATGCCCATCGGCAATTCCCGCCCAGGCAACTCTCTCGTCCAGTAGCCGTAGTGCGCCAGCGAGTAGCAGTAAACGGCCTTGTGCTCTCCCCCGTGCACGGTGAGATCCGCCTGGCGGTCGCCGTCCAAATTCAGCTTGCGCAATGCCACCCGCCCCGCGACTGGCGCCTTGTAGATCCCCGTCGTCACCACTCTCCCGTGCCACTCAACCTCGCGCGGCAATCCCGTGTTCACGGAAACGAGTTTCATCGTCCGTCTATCCTTTGGCCGCTGGCGGCCAGCTTCAATCTTTTGGCGGCCATTTCTGTGCGCCGTGTATTACGTTTGCGATTTCCACAATATCTTTCAGGACCGGTAAACCACCACGAAGGGAAGCGGTGGCAAGGCAAGTTCACGCGTTCCTTCCACGCGGCCCGTTCTACCCTTGTTTGGAAAAGACTTCAGCGAGCCAGCACTGTCGTAGATTGTCTTGGCAATGCGTTGAGCGGCAGCCGGATTTTCTTGGCGAATGTATTCGATAATTCGGGAAAGGTCTTCAGCGGCGGCAGGTGACCAGCGAAGCTGCATTTACTTGCGAAACATTTGCTCGATACGGGCGCCGACTTCTTCGTGAGTCAGGAATTCCCCTCGGTCGAGCTGGTCCAAGCCTTTCGTCACCTGCTGGCGGAACCACGCGTCATGGTCGACGTAGTGTTCCACAAGCTGCTTGACGTATTCCTCCGCGCCGCTCTTGTTCTCGGCGGCGGCTCGGTCCACTTTCGCCTGTAACTCGGGAGAAAGATGCACTTCCATAATCTCTTAGACTAGGTACAGTCAGAGCTAGTGTCAATGGGCAGCACTCTAACGGCCTGCCGAGAGGCACTCTTCTCCATCCCGCGTTCTCTGCGCAATGACCTCTGCGCCTCTGAGCGCCGTTCGCGAGGAGAATCCCTCTTCCGCTTTCGTCCTCTCCCCGCTCGCGGATCGCGGGACACGGAACACCGAACACGGAAAGTTGCGCAGGGAAAGTCTTCCGGGAATACCTTTGGCTATATAGACGCTGGCCCACCCGCGATGCCTCAGCAGAGACACAATAGGTTGATTTGGGCAGGTGGGGTATTCATCCCTGCCGCTCCGCTCTGTCACAATTATGGGGCCCTCGAAAGGGCCACATTTGCTTTGAAATCTGCTAGCCTGAAAGCTGGCTGGGGGCTTCGGCCAAGACACGACTGCCGAGGCGACAGAAAGAGCATCTTAAAGAATGAGCGCAAACGTAAGAATACGCCCGTTTCCGGTTTCTCGGTCTCGACCCGTGCGTGTAACGAAAGAGATGCTCGGCATTCAAACCCGCAAGAGTATCCTTTATCTCGATCAACACTTTTTTTCTTCGGTTTACCGGGGTAACGATCCTCAATGGGACACGGCCATGCGGCGGATAACGGAGTTGCTCGATTTGCAGTTGGTTGCGGTGCCGTACTCCTCCACACACGAAGCGGAGGCCGACTTTTATACGCGGCGCGACGATTTGGTGAAATTCATTCAAAGAGTTGCGCGGGGACACTACTTCGAGCCTTACTATCGTGTTGAAGAAACGCAAATCCTGAAGGCTTTTCAGGCCTATGTAGCAAACGCCGCAGCGTCCTACACGAAAGAGGAACGCGATGCACTACCGTCGAGCGTTCACGACTGGGATGGCGATTACTCTGTCAGCGTATTTCGCGCCGCTTCTGGCGTCGAACGTAAACGAGAATTCAAGCAACGTGCCATCGAAGAACTCGTGAACACCCTGAGCAATTGGGCGACGAGCACAAACACCTTCGAGCAAGACATGGCGCTTGAGCTCCGAGATTCCGCCCGCATATTGATGGAAAGTTATGCAAAGAAAACGGCTCGGCTTTGCTCTGGAGATTTTTCAGCGCTTCTCGACTCCCCGATCAATGCCTCGGTTTTGCAACGCATGCTATACGTTCTTTCAGTCAAAGAAATGCGAGCAGACGCAGCGCGGGTCATACCTGCGTTCTTCAAGTCCAAACACTTTGCCGAAGTGCCGTCTCAACAATTGTCAGCTCGGCTGTTCAGCACGTTTAAGAAGCGTGTGCGTGAAGGGATGCACTCCAACCCTGAGAAGGCGCGGAAGAAGTTGTCGGGGTTTTTGTTCGACGTTCAGCACGCCGCCACCTATGTGCCATACTGCGACGCTTTCTTTACTGATAAAGTAATGGCCGACCTGTTAAATGACAAGCTTGTAGACGCCGAACAGACTTTTGGATGTAAGGTTTTTAGTGTTTCAAAGACGGCGGAGTTTTTTGGCTGGCTGGAAGATGTTAAGTCACGCATGACAGCCGACCATGCTGACGGACTCAAATGGGCTTACCCAAGATATCGTTCAAAGGCAAGTGGGACAGGCTTTTGACTCATTTTTTTCTTGTTCGTCACGCGTGCTCAGCACGCACGGTGCGGTTGGCCCGGCCGCGGCGACCGCAACCGGGAGTTCGTGTTAAACTCCGTCCGTTATGCCTCCGATAGTTGCTTCCGTTCTCCTAGTTTTCACGTTCGTTATCACGTCTTCGCCAGCCCAGACGCAACAAACGACTAGCAATGGTAAATACGCCCCGCTGCCCGATAAAGTTGTCAAAGCCAAGACGGTCTTCTACGTGAATGATACCGGGAACAGCAGGTTTGGCGATGACCTGTATCAAGAGCTTAAAAAGTGGAACCACTGGCAAGTGGTGACGGATCGGTTAAAAGCCGATCTGGTTCTAGTGCTCAGCCAACGCGAGACCGTAGACGGCGTGATCGCAACCGGAACGGCAACAGCAACAGGAAATACGGCCACTGGCACCGCAGTTGCAGCCCCAATCAAAACCTCAAGCTGGTATATCCATCTGATCGATCCAAGCAATGGCGAAACGTTATGGACGACCCGACACACCCTTGGAGGAAGACTCTGGCAGAGTTGGGGAAGCGTTGCGCGTTCACTATTGTCCGACGTGCAAAAACGGATGAAATAAGAACGGGGCGAGTGGCCGACAGGCTCGTGGAGAGAATTTGCGTGCCGCATGCGCCGGTCTTGCGCGGGAATCTTGCCTCGGTCGACTTCCCGCTGATTAACTCGAGACTATCTAGCGGCTCTCACAGAAACTTGACCAGCGCTTCGGTCGTTTCTTTGGGCCGTTCCTCCAGCACCCAATGCCCCGTCTCTTTCAACACCACAACCGTCACCTCCGACGCCACCAACTTCATTTGCTGCCCGAGTGCTTCTCCCAACGACTTCTCTCCGCCGATCGCTAGCACCGGCATCGTCAGTTTCGTTTGCGCCAATTGCGCAAAATCCTTTGCGGTCTGCGGGAACGCAGCGAAGTAAGCCCAACCCGCTGTCATGCGTCCCGGGCGCGCATACGCCGCCGTGTACGCCTCCCGGTCTGCGGGAGGCAACGACCGGTTCTTGTCCCCCGCGAAGTCGTTCCAGTAATAGTCGAAGTACATGCGCTCGCGTCCTTTCACCAGCGCTTCCGGCGTCGGCCCATGAAAGCGGAAATGCCACAAACCCGGATTGTTGTACACCGCCTCCCAACCGCTCACTCCGGGCAGAAACGCATCCATCACCGCCAGCTTCTCCGTTTCCGCTGGAAACAGCGCCGCGTATGCGTAAGCCACCATCAACCCAATGTCATGTCCGACAACTCTCGCTCTTTCCACGCCGAGCTTCCGCGCAAGCGCATGGATACTTATCGCGGCACTCCTCATGTCCAAACCCTTCGCCGGAACCGCCGACTCCCCAATCCCAGGCAAATCCGGTGCGATCACCGTAAATCGTTCCGCCAGCACCGGAAGTATCGGCCTCCACATGCGCGAAGTCTCCGCATACCCGTGCAACAAGATCACCGTCGGACCCTTCCCAGCCGTCAAGTAATGCAGCCGCAGCCCATCCACTTCCTCCGCGCGCGAAGAAATCGTTTTGTCTTGAGCATTAGCGCCCGCCGTCAATAAAAGCGCGGCAAAAACTGAGAGCAGCCCAAACGCACAAATCCTGGTAAAAAAATAAAAATTCCGTTTCATTCAAATCTCCTGGAAAAAGGTGAGAGAAACCGATGCCGGATTCTGGCGACGATGATATCACACCGTTCGCGCGCATACGTTCGTGGCGCGCGTGCCCCATCCTTGCGCGTTGTGCAAGGGCTGATTAGATGACGGCGTCGGCTCCTTCTCCCGAGTAGACTTGGCAGCTGTTGAACGACCAAGGCTCGGAAGAGAGGAGCCGAGCAATGTTGATTATAGGTTGTGATTTTCACACACGCTATCAGCAGATTGCCA
>WNFF01007038.1_pt1 | contig 15124 bp, 26 predicted proteins | sample 5400441 | NCBI WGS metagenome assembly WNFF01 (sample SAMN13153345, study PRJNA577476) | soil metagenome | isolation source: 120 cm saprolite under Douglas fir tree site 2 hole 3 replicate 1 | place: USA:California | collected 2015-04-18 | reverse complement strand
CTGTTCTCTCACGATAGAGTTTGATAGCCACTATTTTCTGGTTCGCTTGCAACCGGCGACGTAGTTCAGCGGTCAGATCATCCGGCATTTCTTCTCCTGCAGATGATGGTACAAATGTTTGTTGAGGAGGACTTGAGCGTATTCTGGAGATGACGAACAGGAGGATACCAATGACCAGTATGCAGAGTAGCAGGAGTTCAACCATGTTCATTGCTGCGTCTCCTTACAAAGAAAAGAGATGCAGGACACCATTGCAGGGACGTGTGGTGTCCTGCATCTCTTTTTCCCCAATTTGCAAATGCCTGAAGCAGGCCTGGCAATTAGCGCTTCGTGTACTGTGGAGCCTTGCGGGCACGCTTGAGGCCGGGTTTTTTGCGTTCCTTCATGCGCGGGTCGCGTGTGAGGAAGCCGGCTCTGCGTAGAGTAGACTTCCAGTCGGGGTTTACGCGCACGAGGGCACGCGCCAGGGCGTGCCGAATAGCGCCAGCCTGGCCACTGGTGCCGCCACCGATGACGCGGACGGTCATGGTATAGCTATTGCCCAGGTCGAGCAGGCGCAAGGGAGCGGCAAGGGTAGCCATATATGCATCGCGCTGCCCAAAGTAGGTATGGGCATTTTTACCGTTGACGGTGATACTGCCATCACCGTTGGGAAAGAGACGCACGCGTGCTACAGATGTTTTGCGCCGTCCCATCCCGTAATAATACTCACCTTTGATGGTATCAGCCAAGATAGGTCTCCTCTTTAAACTATAGACTGGCTTTAGTCTCTTTGGATGCTTCAGACTGCTTCAGTAGGCTTTGCGGGCCGGTCCAAGGAACTGGTTTCTGAGCCTGATGTGGATGTGTTGGGCCTGCATACACTTTCAGGTGAGACATGATTTCCCTGCCCAGGCGATTGTGCATAACCATGCCACGCACGGCATGCTCTAGAGCTCGCTCTGGAAATCTGCCCTGGAGTACCTGGCGCAACGTCTGCTGCTTCAGCCCGCCAGGATACTGGCTATGGCGGTAATAGATTTTCTGATCCAGGCGCTTGCCCGTCACAGCGATCTTTTCGGCATTGATCACGATCACGAAATCACCGCTCTGGAGATGAGGCGTGAAGGTGGGTTTGTGTTTGCCGCGCAAGATTTGCGCAATCTCGGATGCCAGGCGACCCAGGATCTGTCCTTCGGCATCGATGACGTACCACTGTGGTTTCAGGTCAGCAGCCTTGGCACTATATGTCTTGATCATTTTCGTTGCTCCAAACGCTGTGTGTACATGTCCGACATTTTCAGATGCCGAACTCTTCAGGATAAGTTACATGCACCAGACACAGCCCATGCGATGGGGCTGCTGAACCAGGGTGCGTTTTGTCAGCGCGCTGCACAATGGCGGCAAACTCGTCAAGGTCCATGCGATTTTGTCCCACGAGCAACAGCGTTCCGACGATTCTGCGAACCATGCCAGTCAAAAAGGCATCCGCAGTAAAATCACAGTATACTAGTGCATTGTGGCGGGTGCAACTGGCATCTAGCATCGTACGAATACAGTGATGCGGCCCCGGCTTTTTCGGATTGGTCTCATCGGGACTATGTCCGAAGGCTCCAAAGTCCTTACGCCCCAATAACAACTGGCAAGCTTTGTGCATCGAGTCGACAGATAAGGCCTGTGGGCGATGATAGCTGTAACGGGCCTGTAACGCTGCCGGTGCAGCGTCGTTCCAGATGCTATAGCGATAGGAACGACTCAAGGCGCTGTAGCGTGCATGAAAGCTTTCCGGGACCTCTTTAGCCCAGCGCACTGCGATATCATTGGGCAGGACAGCATTCAGGGCGCGTACCCAGACTTGAGGCGCCAGGCGGGAACCGGTGTGGAAATTCACTACCTGTCCACTCGCGTGAACGCCTGCATCGGTACGGCCCGCGCCGTGCAGCGCGGATTTTTCAGTAGAGATACGAGCGATGGCAATCTCTATTGCTCCCTGCACCGTTGGGCCATGATCACCGGACTGGCGCTGGAAGCCGTGATAGTCTGTGCCGTCGTACTCAATGCCACACACGATATTCATCTCTTAATGTAGGAGGCAGAGGGTTAATCCTGCCTTGAGGCAGATTACACGAGGGCAATCTGCGCTATATGGGCGGCGTCGCCCAGGCGCCGTCCTAGCTTCGTGATACGGGTGTAGCCACCAGGGCGGTTAGCATAGCGCGGAGCCAGCTCTTCAAACATTTTCTTGACAACCAGCTCATCCGGCAACTCACTGAGTATGAGGCGGCGAGCACGCATTTCAATGACCATTGCCTGGTATGCTGCCTGCAGCGCCTCTTCGGCTTTGTCTTCGTCCCCGATGATGCGAAGCAGTTCTTCACGGCGCGTCTTGAGTTTATTTTCCAGGTACTTACGCCCTTTTTCGGTCAAAGGCGGCTTGTTCTGCTCGGCGCGTTGTGCGTTCGAGGCCACCCGCATTTTGAGTGAGAAGCGGCCGCGCCGCGCAAAGGCCAGCACCTGTGCAGCCTTGTCTTCATCAGAGACGATCGAAGCCAGGTGTTGCTGGGCAGCTAAACGTCCCTTGACAGCAATAGAGATGAGTTTTTCAGCGCCACCGCGAATGGCACTAGCGCGCGCTTCCGTGGTATTGATACGATCATAGCGGATGAGACCGGCCATTAAGTTACGCCGCGCCGCGCGACGGCGATGTTCAGGCATGCTCAACCGATTACCGGCAACTCGGTGCCTCACCTTAGTCCTCCATTTCGTGATCGCCGTCCATGTCGGCTCCAACAGCGCTGGTGTGCGGATTTGGCAGGAAGTTGCGTGCGAGCAAGCGCTCACGCAGCTCTTGTAAGCTCTTTTCGCCAAAGTTGCGCACGCCCAGCAGATCTTCCTCGTTCATAGAGAGCACCTGACCCACCTTTGTGATATTACTGCGTTTGAGGCAGTTATAAGCACGCACCGAGAGATCAAGCTCTTCGATGGGCGTGTCATAAATCTTCTGAGGGATGGGAATGCTGCTTAGCGGAGCCTTCTCCGGTTCAATCAGGGTAGCTCGATAGTTGGCAAGCAGCGTAAAGTGACGCACGAGGATGTCCGCACTCTGGCGCAAGGCTTCGTCAGGCGTTATAGTACCATCAGTCCAGATATCGAGAATAATTTTATCAAAGTTGGTCATCTGCCCCACACGGGTATGTTCAACGTTATAGTTGACCTTATGCACGGGCGAGTAGATGGCATCGACGGGGATCACGCCAATTGGCTGGTCTTCTTTGGAGTCGGCAGGGACATAGCCTTTGCCTATCTCAACGACCATTTCCATATCGAGGCGAGCGCTGTCGCTGTCCAAAGTCGCGATATGGAGATCGGGGTTGACGATTTCTACCGTACTAGGGGCCTGGATATCTGCCGCTGTGATATCGCGCTCGCCACTGACTTCCAGATGCATAGAAACCGCGTGGTCAGAGAAGGAACGCAGGCGCAGCTTCTTGATATTCAACACGATGTCTGTGACATCTTCCACCACATGTGGGATGTCTTGAAACTCATGTTGGGCCCCTTCGATGCGAATAGAGGTTACTGCTGCGCCAGGCAGCGAAGAGAGCAACACACGTCGCAGGGCATTGCCCAGGGTCATGCCATACCCCGCCTCTAAAGGCTCAATATCGTAGCTCGCATAATTTCCCTGTGTTTTTGTATTTTTAATGCGAGGCAGAGTAATATTTAGCAAGGTTCTAACCCGCCTTTCTTTTCCTACCAGGGCTACGTCGAGTGTCCTGAGTAAAGTATTTTAGCCGAGAGAAATGGAACCAGAAACTCGAAACGTTGGTAGTCCAAGAGTCAAGCGCCCTATGACGGCTCTGGAAAGAGCCGAGAAGGCTTGTACCCATCCACCGGCGCAGGGCATCTTTGCTTCAAGAGATACCCTAACGTTGATAAAACTCAACCACCTTCTGCTCTTCAAAGGGCAGTTCGAGGTCTGTCCGAGAGGGTAGGGATGTGACACGTCCCGTCATGCCTGTGATATCCAGGCTGAGCCAGGAGGGAACACCCTTCTGGGCAAGCAACAACTCGCGAGTTTTGAAGTACTCAAGGCCCTTGCTGCGCTCGCGGACGGTGACAACATCGTTCGGCTTGGCGATAAAAGAAGGAATATCGGTCTTGCGACCATTAACGGCAAAGTGTCCATGGCAGACCAACTGGCGGGCCTGGGCACGAGAGTCAGCGAAGCCCAGACGATAAACGAGGTTATCTAGACGCATCTCGAGGATCTGCAACAGGTTTTCACTGGTTTTGCCCGGACGACGAGCGGCAGTATCAAAATGCTTACGGAACTGTCGCTCGAGGATGCCGTAGGTACGACGCACCTTCTGTTTTTCACGTAATTGTAATGCATAGCCAGAGGCTTTGCGAGCCCGGCCGCTGCCATGCTGGCCCGGGCGAGTATTGCGGCGCTCAAGAGTGCATTTGGTAATGCACTTGTCGCCCTTGAGAAAAAGTTTTACCCCCTCGCGCCTGCATAGTTTGCAGACGGGGCCGGTATAACGTGCCATTTAATAGAATCCTCCTTTATATTCCGACCCGACGCTGCGCTAACGCCGCTGTCGCGCTAGCTTCGCTCAGCGGGTCGGATCAGAAGCTCCTTACACGTTGGGTTATACGCGGCGTCGTTTGGGCGGCCGGCAACCATTGTGTGGAATAGGTGTAACATCAATGATCGAAGTGATGGTCAGGCCGGCAGTTTGCAATGAGCGGATGGCCGCCTCGCGGCCTGAGCCAGGGCCCTTGACTAAGACCTCGATCTGTCGCAGGCCATGCTCCATCGCTTTGCGAGCCGCCGATTCGGCGGTGACCTGTGCGGCGTAAGGAGTGCTCTTGCGCGATCCCTTGAACCCCTGGCTACCGGCGCTGCCCCAGGAGATGACATTGCCGTTGGGGTCGGTCAAGGTGACAATAGTATTGTTAAAGGTTGCCTGGATATGTGCCTGCCCACGCGGGATGGACTTACGTTCACGCCGCCTGGGCTTGCCTGTTGGTTTCTTTTTATCTGCTGCCATATATATGATACCTCCCCGGCGTTACTTCTTAGCTACAGCTTTCTTCTTGCCCGCTACAGTTCTCTTGGGTCCACGGCGCGTGCGGGCATTGGTGCGCGTGCGTTGGCCGTGCACCGGGAGGTTACGGCGATGGCGCATACCACGATAGCAGCCAATTTCAATAAGCCGCTTGATGTTCATGTCGACTTCGCGACGCAGTTCGCCTTCGACCTTATATTCGCGATCGATGAACTCACGCAAGCGGTTGACCTCTTCTTCCGTCAAGTCCCGCACCCGGGTGTCCGGGTCAACACGTGTGCGCTCCAGGATTTTACGGCTCGTAGTGAGGCCGATCCCATAAATGTACGTCAGCGAAATCTCCACGCGTTTGTCACGTGGAATGTCAACGCCGGCGATTCTAGCCATCTTCTCCTCCAATTTTTCGAGCAACCGTGAGTGTGCTCAATGCAGTTGAGTGTTTGAGAGGAACTGGACGCCCCTGCTTAACCCTGTCTCTGTTTATGCTTTGGATCTTTACTACAGATAACCATTACGACACGATTGCGGCGGATTACCTTGCAGTGTTCACAACGCGGTTTTACCGATGCGCGTACTTTCATGCTATGCCCTCCTTACATATTATAGTAATAATTTCTTTCAATCTCAGATGAGAAGCCGCTCCACGTGCGACCTCGATCACGATCTCACACGCCACGTAATACGGCCTCGAGTCAGGTCGTAGGGGGAGAGCACGACTCTCACTTTGTCGCCCGGGACAATGCGTACAAAATTCATACGAATCCGCCCAGAGAGGACCGCAAGGACCTGGTGCTGCTCATCTATCTCAACCTTAAACATGGCATTGGGAAGGGCTTCGAGTACTTTCCCCTCTACCTATCTCTTTAATAGTTAAAACGGCAGCAGTTGACACTGCTGCAGCCAACTGTGAATTATAGCACACGTGCTATAGAAAGTCGAGAGGCAAGGTATCTTTAAAGAGTTAAGATATCTGCATCTCCTGTTGTAATGGCAACTGTGTGTTCGAAGTGGGCGGCATAGCTGCCATCCGCCGTGACTACCGTCCATTTATCAGGGAGGACCCGCGTCTCTTTGGCTCCCATAATGACCATAGGTTCAATGGCGATTACCATACCGGGCTTCAGGGTTGGATTTTGTTGTCCCGGCTCGATGTAGTTGAGCACTTGCGGGTCTTCGTGCATACTACGCCCGAGGCCGTGACCACCATACATGCGCACAACGGAAAAGCCCGCAGCCTCGACATACTGCTGTATTGAGCGGCTAATGTCTTGCAAGCGGTTGCCAGCACGTGCGGCCGCGATACCGCGGTAGAGGGCATCCTCTGTTACCTTCAGCAGGCGCTGTACTCGCGGTGAGACCTCGCCGACCGGCACAGTAACGGTCGCATCGGCATGCCAGCCCTCATAGACGGCGACAAAATCGATGCTGATGATGTCACCTTCTTTCAAGAGGCGTTTGCCTGGAATGCCATGGACAACTTCATCATTTACTGACGTACAGACGGACGAGGGATAACCGCGATACTTCAAAGTACCAGACCTGGCCCCATGCCGTTTGAGTTCTGCGACTGCGATGTCGTCCAGTTCGCCCGTGGTAATGCCAGGATGTACAGCCGAACGCATTGCAGCCAGTATTTCTGCGACGATGTGACCGGCCTGACGTATTTTTTCGCGCTCTTCCTTTGATTTTAAGATGATTGCCATTGATCTGCCCTAGTGTAGTTACAACAAACCTGCATCCTGTATTGTTCTCAACAGGGCTGCCTGCACCTGGTCGATATCCTGGTTACCATCTACTTCTCGAAGTTTGTGCTGGTTACCATAGTAATCGAACAGGCGAATAGTTTGGTTGAAGAATATATCCAACCGTCTCTGTACCGCTTCTACGGTATCGTCGGAGCGCTGGTAGAGCTCACTGCCATCGATGTCACAGATACCAGGCACCTTTGGAGGCCGCGAATGTATGTTGTAGACGTGCTGGTTCGCCCGGCAGATGTATCTTCCCGAGAGCCTCTCAAGCAATTCCTGGCGCGGGACGTTCAGGTAGATGACGAGATCTATCTGCCGCCCAACGTCCTGCAATCCTTTATCCAGCGCCTGCGCCTGTGCGATTGTGCGCGGGAAGCCGTCAAGCAGGACACCACGGCTACAATCCGGCTCCAAGAGGCGACCGAGTACCATTGGTACAGTGATATCATCGGGAACCAGCTCACCTCGATCGAGGTATACCTTGGCTTTTATGCCCAGTTCAGTTTGCTCATCGAATGCTTTACGTAACAGGTCACCACTGGCCACATGGGGGATGCCGAGAGTAGCTTCCAGCCTGTCTGCCTGCGTCCCCTTCCCTGATCCTTGTGCGCCGACCAGGATAATGTTCACGTTGTTCCTCCAGTGAAAGCAATTGATTTGTTCCTACGACAGGAAGCCCGAGTAGTTACGCATGACCATCTGTGCTTCGAGTTGCTTGACCGTGTCCAGGACCACCCCTACAACGATGAGGACGGCGGTACTACTGAGTAGCTGGTTACCGCCAACGCGAGTGATGTACGGCAAGGCGGCAACGATACCCAGGAAGAGTGCGCCTCCCAGGGTGATACGATAGAGGATGCCCTCCATGTGCTTACGCGTTGGTTCACCAGGACGGTATCCCGGAATAAATGCGCCCTGCTTCTGTAAGTTTTCAGGGATATTCTGCTGCTGCCACAGAACGGTGGCATAGAAGAAAGTGAAAAGTACCACCAGGGTGCCCAGGGCAAGCGCGTACCACCAAAGCGTAGGGTTGACCACATAGGTAGCAATCCACAACGCAGAGTTTTTTAGCCAGGGGACGTTACTGGACGCCAGGTAGCGTGAGAGCACCTCCGGGAAGATGAGCATAGACTGTGCGAAGATGAGCGGGATCATGCCTGCGCTGTTCACCTGCATCGGAATATAGGTGGTCTGGGCCGAACCGACTAGCAAGCCACGTCCTACTACGCGCTTGGTGGGATATTGAACCGGCACACGCCGCTGTCCCTGATAGATGTAGACGATGGAGAGGATGGTCACCAAACCGACCAGCAAGAAGACGGCGATGCTGATGATGCCGCCATTGCTAGACGAACTGGTGAGGAAACCCTGCCTGATGTAGCCGGGAAGACCACTGACAATACCGGCGAAGATGATCAATGAAATGCCGTTGCCGATGCCATTCTCGGTGATCAGTTCACCCAGCCAAACCAGTATCATCGTGCCAGCAGTCAAGGAGACGAGGATGGCAAGGGCCTGCAGCCAGTTTGGGCCAAAGAGGTTAAACGTGGCCGGGTCCAGCACATTGGCATTCACGAAGATCGCTATATAGCCCAGAGCCTGCAGGAAGGCCAGTGGGACGGCGATGAGGCGCGTGATCTGGCTGAAGCGCAGGCGACCGGCCTCACCCTCTTGTGACAGGTTTTGTAGCGCCGGTATAATCGGCTGCAAGAGCTGCATGACGATAGTGGCCGTGATATAAGGATAGACTCCCATGGCAATGATGGAGAAGTGTTGTAGGTTCCCACCTGAGAAGACATCGAGCAGACCAAAGATCTGACCCAGGTTCCCATTGCTATTGGGGTTACTAAAGAGAGCTCTCAAAGCCGTCTGTTCCGTCTGCGTCAAAGGAACAGGGATATTAGCGAGAACACGGGTAAGCAGCAATATTCCCAGTGTGAAAAGAATCTTATTACGTAGATCGGGGACGGTCCAGATACTACGCAGGCGTTCCCACATGGGGGCCTCCTTTCATGGATACGAAAACGCCAGTAATGCTCATGCCTGGGCACCTGGACTGGCTGGGCTAGCTGGCGCTCCGGGCTTTTCCTTTTTGCTTCTCTTAGTCTTTTCGTAGACCTTGACAGGAATGATCTCGACGGCCCCCCCGGCGGCCTCGATCTTCGCACGAGCGCTGGCGGAGAACTTGTGAGCATGCACGGTCAAAGCCCGGTCGACTTCACCGTTGCCAAGGACTTTGAGCAGGCCCCGGCCTTCAGCAGGTGTCACCAGGTGCTGCGCAACCAGCTCTTCGGGCGTTACACGGGTGCCTGCCTCAAACAGTTCGAGATCGGCTACATTAACAATTGTATATTCGTCACGGAAGGGAATGTTGCTGTTGCCTATACCGCGCACAAATGGCAGGCGCTTGGATAGACGTGTCTGGCCGCCATCAAACGCGCGATGGATCTTCCCCCCGGTACGGGCTTTCTGGCCTTTGGTGCCACGGCCAGCGGTTTTGCCACGGCCGGAGCCGTGTCCACGGCCAAGACGTTTCTCAGCTTTGTGTGATCCGTAGGCCGGTCGCAAATCAGAAAGGTTCACTCTACTATCTCCTCTACCTGTACCAGGTGGCTCACCTTCTGGATCATGCCACGCACGGTGGGATGATCCTCGCGCTCGACTGTCTGTTGTAGTTTGCGTAGTCCTAGCGATTGAATGGTTGCCTTCTGGTCCTTTGCATAGCCAATAGAACTTTTCACCCATTTTATACGCAGTTTAGCCATTGTTTACTCCTTTGTATTCCGACCCGACGCTGCGCTAACGCCCCCTCGATAAATCGGGGAGCTACGACGCGGCTAGCTTCGCTCAGCGGGTCGGATCAGAAGCTCCTCATAAGGCGCGCAGTTTATGATGATCTGCGGCGATCACCGCCACGGCGATCACCGCGTTCACCACCCCGGCGCTCGCGGTCGCCTGAACCCCTGCGGCCCGTGGTAATACGGCTCTCGCGGGCCTCTTCTTCACGAGCGATGCGGGCAGCGGCAGCCTGTTCAGCGGCGCTAGCAATCTCGGCGGCGTAACGCTCGGCGCGCTTCTTACCAATAATTTCAGCGACCGTTTTACCACGACGAGCGGCCTCGGCATCGGGCGAGCGGAGTTCAAGCAGGGCTCGCAAGCAAGCGTTGACGGTGTTGGCCGCATTCGTGCTGCCAAGGGATTTGGTGAGAATATCGCGGACACCCACCAGCTCCATTACAGCGCGAACGGCGCCGCCGGCAATGACGCCGGTACCAGGAGCCGCTGGTTTAAGCATGACTTCAGATGCGCCGAAGCGCGTTTTGACCATGTAGGGGATAGTGGTTCCAGCCAGGGGCACATGGATCAAGTGTTTCTTGGCATCTTCCACTCCCTTACGCAAGGCCTCGGTATACTCACTGGCTTTACCCAGGCCAAAGCCGACATAGCCATTATGGTCGCCAACTACTACGAGAGCTCGCATGCTGAAGCGTCGACCGCCTTTGACGACCTTAGAGACGCGGGCCACCTGGACTACTCTTTCCTCCAGGTTTAGTTTTGAGGCATCTATCCTTGCCATCTTCCTGCCTTTCAAAACGGCCTTAGAAATTCAGGCCGACTTCACGAGCGCCTTCTGCAAGGGCAGCGATCCGCCCATGGTAGGCATAGCCACTGCGATCAAAGACGACGCGGCTGACGCCCTTCTCTTTGGCCCGCTGGGCAACGAGTTTGCCCACCTCTCGCGCAATTGCTACTTTGCGGTTGTCAGCGATTGCAGCGAGGGCCTCCACCGGTGTTCTGGCGACACCTTTTTCAGCGGTTGGGAGCAGAGTTTTAACCTGGGCAGCCGGCTTCCCACCCTTACCAGGGGCGCCCTTTTGCTGCTGAGTACCCTTGGCCTGGGGCTTGGGAGCAGCCTTTTCCACCCTGGCTCCTTTCCCTTTGGCCGGGGCGACCTCGGCAGCCATCTCTACAGGAGCTTCGTCTGTCACGGCGGCTTTGGACCGTGCAGCAGGAGCAGCTTTAGGGGCAACCTGAAAGCTGCGCAGAGCTTCTTCGAGTGAGGATGCCGCGGCTACTGTACGACCGGTTGAGTCATCGATGAGCTGAGCATAGATATGCTGGCCGCTGCGGAAGACGCTCAGGCGTGGACGCTCTTCAGAGCCTTCCAAGCGACGCCGGATACGATGGTGACGGCGCAGCCGCGCTTGATTTGCATTGAATTGTCTAATCATTTTTTCTTACCGCCAACTTTTCCGGCTTTACCAGCCTTGCGGCGGACCGCTTCGCCAGCGTAACGAATGCCCTTGCCTTTATAGGGTTCCGGCTTACGCAGGCGGCGGATAGACGCCGCGGTTTCGCCTACCAATTGTTTATCGATGCCATGCACACTCAAGCGGGTGGCTTTGGTGGCAGGATCGACACCATCGACTGTAAAAGAGATGCCTTTGGGCGGCTGAACTTCAATGGGGTGGGAAAAACCCACCTGAACTACGAGGTTTTCGCCGACCTTGGCGGCACGGTAGCCTACACCGTGAATCTCCAGGCTTTTTGCATATCCATTCGTCACTCCCACTACCATGTTGTTGACGAGAGTGCGATAGAGGCCATGTTTTGCTCTATGTTCCCGGCTGTCCGAGGGACGGGAGACCGTGAGCACGCCATCATCGAGTTTGAGTGCCAGGTCGGTGTCGACCTGGTACGATAGCTCACCTTTGGGGCCCTTGACCGTCAAGAAATTTGCATCGGTCCAGGTCACCTGCACTTTGGGCGGCACCGGAATTGGAGTGCGTCCAACACGAGACATTGTATATTCCTCCTTGCTGGGGCTACCAGACATAGCAGACGACTTCGCCACCAAGGCCCTGCTGGTAGGCGTGATGACCTGTCATGAGACCCTTAGGCGTAGAAAGTATAGCCACACCCAGTCCACCACGGACGCGCGGGATATCCTTCTGCTTGGTATAGACACGCAGTCCGGGTTTACTGACGCGCTTGAGCTGCGTCAACACTGGCTTTTTTTCGACATAGCGCAGTGTGAGACGGATCGTGCCCTGTGGAGTATCTTTCAGGATCTCGATATCCTTGATATAGCCCTCTTCTTTCAGCACGCGCGCGATCGCCAGCTTCATTTTCGAGGCCGGGATCAATACGCGATTATGCCGCGCTGTAGCCGCATTGCGGATACGTGTGAGCATATCCGCGATGGGATCAGTCATGTTCATGAAACGTCCTCCATATTTACGAAAGGCCGAGGTACGAAGTTTCGAGATGCCATGTCCTTTCGCCCTTTCGTGTTATCGCGATTACCAGCTCGACTTTGTCACGCCGGGTAACTCACCACGCAACGCACGCTCACGGAAGCAGATACGGCAGAGGCCGAACTTGCGAATGTAGGCGCGGGGGCGCCCGCAGACTGTGCAGCGGTTATGCTGCCGCACCTTAAAGCGGGGCTTGCGCTGCGACTTAACAATCATTGAGATTTTTGCCATTCCGCCCTCCAGCGTTATTTTTTAAAGGGCATGCCCATCAATCTGAGCAGCCGCCGACCTTCTTCATCGGTGCGAGCCGTGGTAACAATACTTACTTCCATACCGCGCACCTTATCGACCTTATCGTAATCGATCTCCGGGAAAACCAGTTGCTCGCGGAGGCCAAGGGTGTAGTTGCCACGGCCATCGAAGGCCTCGGGGGATACACCCTGGAAGTCGCGCAGGCGCGGTAGAGCGACATTCATGAGTTTATCGAGGAAGTAATACATACGCTCGCCACGCAATGTGACCATACAACCGATCTGCATGCCTTCACGCAGTTTGAAGGTGGCAACGGATCGCTTGGCACGGGTAATCACCGGGCGTTGGCCAGTGATGACGGACAAGTCGGAGATCGCAGCATCCATGGCCTTGGCATTCTGGATGGCCTCGCCCATGCCGATGTTGACAACTACTTTGTGGACGGTCGGTACCTGCATCGGATTTTTGTAGTTAAACTCCTTTTGCAGCGCTGATACGACCTCTTGTTGATATTTTTCTTTCAGCCTTGATGCCATAATGTTTAACTACTCCTCGTCCGGTCCTCGATGACCTTCTCACATTTTTTGCATATGCGCACCACGCGCACCTTTTGATCGGCGCCCACGGGGCGGCGTTCATGGCCAATGCGTGTAGGCTGACCACACTCGGTACAGATGAGCATCGTGTTCGAGACATGGATAGGCATAGCTTTCTCGATGACGCCTCCCTGGCGAGTCTGGCCCTGCGGGCGGACATGCTTTTTCGCGATGTTCAGGCCTTCGACGACTACCTTGCTGACCTGTGGCAATGCCCGCGAAACGGTTCCTTGCTTTCCTCTATCCTTGCCAGTGATGATTAAGACGGTGTCGCCTTTCTTGATATTCATTTTGGCGAGGTGGAGGGGTTTTTTCTCTTTTTGTTTTACTGCCATCTTCTTCCTCCGAACTGGCTCAGAGCACCTCTGGCGCAAGCGAAGTAATTCTCAAGAAGTTTCGATCGCGCAGTTCACGGGCTACAGGGCCGAAGATACGTGTGCCTCGCGGGTTATTGCCAGCAGCAATGATTACTGCAGCGTTATCGTCGAAGCGAATATGCGAACCATCGGAGCGCACATACTCTTTTGCCACGCGTACTATCACTGCATTCACGACCTCACCTTTTTTCACCTGCCCATTAGGTGCGGCCTGCTTGACAGAGGCTTTAATGATATCCCCTATTTCGGCATAACGTTTGGCCGATCCGCTCAGCACGCGAATACACATAATTTCTTTTGCGCCAGTGTTATCGGCGACTTTCAGGCGCGTCTGTGGCTGAATCATCGCGACCTCTCCTTTCAATCCAGCCCTGCAACGCCCGCTACGCAGGCTAATACTGCGTATTCAGCAGGGCTGCAAGGAAGCTCCTTATTCTACTGTTTCACCGGAGTCTTCTCTGGTGGATGTTAAGTCAGGGTCAGCCCCGGCCAGCACTTCCTCTACTGGAACGATGCCACTACCAGGCTTCACGATTTCCACCAGCCGCCAGTGCTTCATTTTGCTAAGTGGGCGGGACTCCTCAATGCGTACTATATCGCCGACCTGACAAGTATTTTCTTCGTCATGCGCGTAGAAGCGCTTTGTTTGCTTATAGGTACGTTTATAGATACGATGCTTTTTGAGCACTTCTACGATGACGACAATGGTTTTATCCATTTTATTGCTCACCACGCGACCAACTTTTTGCTGATGGCGAACCGTCTTTTGTGCTGGCTCGGGCGAGGATTGCGATCGCTTGACTTGTTGTGTCATTCTTCAGCCTCCAACTGTGTCAGCCGGTGCAGCAAACGGGCAATGTCCTTGCGCGTCTGTGTAAACACACGGTTGTTTTTGACCTCACCACGCTGCTGTTGCAAGCGGAGGTTGAACAGTTTTATGCGCAGTTCATTGAGTTCGCGTGCTGCCTCGGCAGCATTGTATTCCTGGATCTGCTTGCGACGTTCATTAAGCTTCGGCACTTTCGGACTCCCCTCTTGTAATAAAGCGGGTGGCGATGGGCAATTTGTTGCCAGCCAGGCGCACTGCTTCTTTGGCAATTTCTTCACGCACACCGCTGATCTCGAAGATAATCCGCCCGGGCTTGACGACTGCAATCCAGTGGTCAACGGCTCCCTTACCTTTACCCATGCGGGTTTCGGCGGGCTTGGAGGTGACGGGCTTGTCAGGAAAGATACGGATCCAGACCTTGCCACCTCGCTTCATATAGCGAGTAAGGGCGATACGGGCCGATTCAATCTGACGGGCCTCAATCCAGCACGGTTCCAAGGCTTGCAAGCCATACTCACCAAAGGCGAGTGTACTGCCACGATGAGCAGTTCCTTTCATGCGACCGCGATGTTGCCTGCGATACTTTGTACGTGACGGTGCCAATAACATGGCTCAGAATCTCCTCTACTCGCTCTCAGTAGGAGCAGCACCTGTTTCACCAGGAGGCAAGGTTGTGACCTCCGGGGCAGTTGAAACATCTGGCGCTTGCTCAGCTTGTGGACTTTGCGCGCGTTCATCTTGCTGGCGCGGAGTGCGTTCACCCTGGGCACGAGGCGCACGTGGAGTACGTTCACCCGTCTGCCTGGGCGCTCGCTCGCCAGTCTGCCTGGGTGGCCGCTCACCCTGGGGTCGTTCACCCGTCTGCCTGGGCGCTCGCTCACCCTGGGGTCGCTCGCCAGTCTGCCTGGGCGGCCGCTCACCCTGGGGTCGCTCCCCAGTCTGCCTGGGTGGCCGCTCACCCTGGGGTCGCTCCCCAGCTTGTCTAGGGGGTCGCTCGCCCTGGGGGCGCG
>WNFF01006470.1_pt1 | contig 15131 bp, 12 predicted proteins | sample 5400441 | NCBI WGS metagenome assembly WNFF01 (sample SAMN13153345, study PRJNA577476) | soil metagenome | isolation source: 120 cm saprolite under Douglas fir tree site 2 hole 3 replicate 1 | place: USA:California | collected 2015-04-18 | reverse complement strand
TGAAGTCGTCGTTACCGTCGCGGTGGTCGTAGCGGTCGGCGTCACCATGCAGCGGCAGCGGCGGTTCGGCGAAGCGCTTATCCTCCTTCGGGCCGTTGAAGGAGTTGGGCTCGTAATAGGCGTCCGGGTGCTTCGTGTTGTTGTCGAAGAAGCGCATCGCTCCATCCTTGTGGTAGTGATGCACCGCACTGCGCGGCGCGTTGACCGGAAGCGCCTCGTAGTGCGTACCGAGCCGGTAACGGTGCGCGTCGGCGTAGCTGAACACCCGTGCTTGCAGCATCTTGTCGGGTGAAAAGCTGATGCCGGGAACGATGTTGGACGGCGCGAAGGCGGCCTGCTCGATCTCGGCGAAATAATTATTCGGATTGCGGTTCAGCTCCATCGTTCCGATATCGATCGCCGGGAAATCCTTGTGCGGCCACACCTTGGTCAGGTCGAATGGATTCCAGCCGGTGCGCTCGGACCATACTTGCGCCTGCGCATCGGTCATGATCTGCACCTGCACCTTCCACTTCGGGAAATCGCCCTTCTCAATCGCGCTGAACAGATCTTCCTGAGTCGATTCACGGGTCCGCCCGATGACTTCGGCGGCCTCCACGTTGGTCCAGTGCCGGTGACCCTGCTGTGTCTTGAAGTGAAATTTCACCCATACGCGCTCACCGGCAGTATTGATCAGACTGTAGGTGTGCGAGCCATAGCCGTTGACATGGCGCACGCTGGTCGGCAGACCGCGGTCGGACATCAAGATGGTCACTTGATGCAGACTCTCGGGCGACAGCGACCAGAAATCCCACATCGCCGTGGGTGAACGCAAATTGGTCTTCGGGTGGCGCTTTTGCGTATGGATGAAATCGGGGAACTTATACGGGTCGCGCACGAAGAACACGGGCGTGTTGTTGCCCACCAGATCCCAGTTGCCTTCCTCGGTATAGAACTTGATCGCAAAGCCTCGCACATCGCGCTCGGCGTCGGCAGCCCCGAGCTCGCCGGCGACGGTCGAGAACCGCAGGATCAAGGGCGTCTTGGCGCCGGGTTGCAGTGCCTTCGCCTTGGTGTATTTCGAGATGTCGCCGGTGATCGTGAGCGTGCCGTGTGCGCCCCAGCCTTTGGCATGCACCGGGCGCTCGGGAATGCGCTCGCGGTTCTGGTGCGCAAGCTTCTCGATCAATTGGTAATCTTGCATCAGCAGCGGCCCGCGAGGACCGGCACTGAGCGAATTCTGATTATCGGCGATCGGATTGCCCGCGCTCGTGGTCAGTTGACTGCCGGAAGGCTTGGAAACATCGCCGGTCGGTTTGATCATATGAGCTCCTTTGTGCATGGGAGTGGAAGTTAGGCTATCGCTGCCGTCCGTGGAAATAGATTGATTGGATGCTTTCAATAGAGAACGTGTATCGGCATCGGACAACGTCCCGACATGAAAAATTCCGCAGCCGCGGCTAAAAAAACTTGCGACAATGGCCGCAGCTGGCAGCGTGCCCTATGCTCAATGAATCAAAGCCGCTCACTGTTCTTGGTTTGATCTGCACGGTGGTGATTGCGGCTCTATCCGGGTGCGCCTCGTCGCAGGTCGCGGTTGTCGGCCGCGTACGGCCGGCGATATCCCCGGAGCAGGTGCAGATCTACCTGGAGCCTCCCACCTCCAAATACGACGAGATCGCCAACCTCAGCGCGTCGAGCCGCTGGTCTTATTCCATGACGGCGGAAGGCAAGGCGGATAAAGTCATCGAGCGCCTCAAAAAAGACGCCGCGAAGCTGGGCGCGAACGGCATTCTGCTCCACGGTGTGGGCGATCAAGCGGGCGGTTCCGTCGGCGCCGGAATCAGCACCGAAACCAACTCCCCACATTCGCCCTATGGCCTCGGCTTCGGTGCCTCGGCATTCTTCTTTCACAAATCAGGAGATGGGGTTGCCATATACGTCGAGCCTAAATAGAGTAGATCATTCGCCTCCATAACTCACGTGGGCAGCCTTTTAAACCAGCTTCAGGAAAAAATAAAATGCGAGCGACCGTCAGCGTAGAACACCTGGTTGTCGACAAGGTTTTATACGATTTCGTCAACCACGAGGCCATCCCGGGCACAGGCGTGCAGGAGCGGCCTTTTTGGAGCGGATTTTCCGCTCTAGTCCAAGCTTTGGCGCCGCGAAATTCTGAATTGCTGCTGCGGCGCGACGAGTTGCAATCAAAGATCGATGCCTGGCACCGCCAATCTCCGGGGGCCGCCTTCGATCGCACACGATACAAAGAGTACCTGCTCGAGATCGGCTATCTCGTGCCCGAGAATCAGCCATTCGCCGTCGATACCGCTGCGGTCGATCCGGAGATCGCGCAGATCGCCGGACCGCAATTGGTGGTGCCGGTCAGCAATGCCCGCTATGCCCTGAATGCCGCCAATGCACGTTGGGGCAGCCTGTACGACGCACTTTACGGCACCGACGCCATACCCGAGGAAGGTGCCCCCCGCACCGGTAAATACAATCCGCAACGCGGCGCAAGAGTCATCGCGTTCGCCCGCGATTTCTTGGACGAGCACTTTGCGCTCGCGGAGGGCTCGCACCGAGATGCGGCAGCCTACCGCGTCGCCGCGCACGGGCTTTCCGTTCAGTTGAAAAACGGCGGCATGACAGGTTTGAAAGATGCGGCGGCGTTTCGCGGCGTCCAGGGAGACAACGAGTCGCCCACGGCGCTGCTGCTGGTCCACCACGGACTCCACGTGGAACTGCACATCGATCACACACACCATATCGGCCGCGACGATCCTGCCGGGATCAGCGATGTGCTGCTGGAATCCGCGATTACCACCATACAAGACTGCGAGGATTCGATCGCCGCGGTCGACGCTGACGATAAAGTGCAGGCTTATCGAAACTGGCTGGGACTGATGACAGGCAGCCTGGAGGCGCACCTCGAGAAGGGCGGCAAGGCCGTGCTGCGCCGCTTGAATGCGGACCGGCAGTATCGGACGCCGCACGGCGAGGATCTCGTGCTGCCGGGCCGCAGTCTCATGTTGGTGCGCAATGTCGGCCATCACATGATGTCCGATGCCGTGATATTGGACGGCAGAACCATTCCCGAGACCTTCATCGATGCGGCGGTGACTGCGCTCATTGCCTTGCACGACTTGCGCGGCGCGGGGGCACGGCGCAATTCGCGATCCGGCTCGGTCTACATCGTCAAGCCAAAAATGCACGGACCCGAAGAGGTGGCGTTTGCCGATGAATTGTTCGCCGGCGTCGAAAAACTGCTGGGCCTCGGACCAAATACCCTGAAAATCGGCATCATGGACGAAGAGCGGCGCACCAGCGTCAACCTTGCGGAATGCATTCGCGCCGCACGCCACCGTGTGGTGTTCATCAACACCGGGTTTCTCGATCGCACGGGCGACGAAATTCACACCTCGATGGAGGCAGCGGCCGTTCTGCGCAAGGGCGATCTCAAGAAGGCCGTCTGGCTCGACGCCTATGAGAGGCAGAACGTCGATATCGGACTGAGCTGCGGCCTGCGCGGCAGGGCGCAGATCGGCAAGGGTATGTGGGCCATGCCGGACCTCATGGCGGATATGCTCAGGACCAAGATCTCTCAGCCGCAAGCCGGGGCAAATACCGCTTGGGTGCCCTCCCCGACTGCCGCGACCCTGCATGCTCTGCATTATCACAAAGTGAACGTCGCCCAAGTGCAAACACAGCTCGCCGGCCGCCCACGCGCATCGCTCGACGACATTTTGACGCCGCCCCTGGCGGCCGCTCCCCGGTGGAGCGCGGCTGACATCGACGAAGAACTCAACAACAACGCACAGAGCATCTTGGGTTACGTGGTGCGTTGGATCGATGCCGGGGTCGGCTGCTCGAAAGTACCGGACTACTACAACGTCGCACTGATGGAAGACCGCGCCACGCTGCGTATCTCCAGCCAACACGTCGCCAATTGGCTGCGCCACGGCATCTGCTCGACCGAACGAGTAATGCAGGCGCTGCGCCGAATGGCCTTGGTGGTCGACCGGCAGAACGCCTCCGATCCCGCGTATCACCGGCTCGCCGACGATATCGACAACAATATCGCGTTCAAAGCTGCGTGCGATTTGATATTCAAGGGCCGCGAGCAGCCCAACGGCTACACCGAAGCGATTCTGCACGCCCGCAGGATCGAGCGGAAGGCGCTGGCCCGTCTCTCGCCGTAGTACCTGGGCCTGTGCGACTATCCGCCGACGACCAAGGAATGCCGGCACATCATGAGCGGCGATAACCGCCCCCCCGGCCGCCCCCGTCGCACCCGTCGCCCCCGGAAGGACCGCACGGTGCGCTCGGTGCGGATCGGTGCTTTCGACTTGTTCACCACCGGCGCGTCGGGTTTCGACTTGCGCGACCCCTATCATTTCATTGCCACCATGAGTTGGCCGACGTTTTTCCTCTGTTTGGTGGTCTCCGAATTGTTCATCAATTCGGTGTTCGCGCTCTTCTACATCGCGGTGCCCGGATCCATCGCCAATGTCCCGGGCAGGTCATTCGTCGATGCTTTTTTCTTCAGTATCGAGACTCTCGCAACCGTGGGCTATGGCAACATGGTGCCTGCAACGCGGTATGGACATGTGATCTCGGCCATCGAGATCATCTGCGGCGTCGTCTACACCGCGGTCGTGACCGGCGTCATCTTCATTCGATTTTCCAAGCCGAAGGCCAAAATCGTCTATGCCGAGCGTCCGGTGGTGGCGAATCACAATGGCGTGCCCACACTGATGATTCGGATCGCCAACGGACGCACCCACACGTTGGCCGATGCGTCGGTCCGGCTCAACGCGCTGATATTGGAATTGACTCCCGAGGGTCAGGACTTTCGCAGGATGTATAGCTTGGAACTTTCGCTGTCTCACTTCCCGCTGTTTGCCCTGACGTGGACGCTGATGCACAAAATCGACGCCAAGAGCCCGCTTCACGGGCGATCCGCGGATACGGCTACACCGAAGCGATTCTGCATGCCCGCCGGATTGAGCGGAAGGCGCGGGCTCAATAGCAGCCCATCATGAGCGGCGACAACGGCGTCCGCCATACCTGCATGATCGAGCCGGATCTCCCGGCTTCGCGCTCAACGACCGCCGTCAGTGAGGAACCGCCGGCGTAATTCCGACAGCCGCGGCTCCCAGGGCTGCTCGCGCTCGAACCATGCCGCGAGCCCCAGAAGGCGCGCATCCTCACCCAAGGGCGCCACGAGCTGCACCCCGATGGGCAGACCGCCGCGCGACACGCCGAGCGGCAGAGAAATCGCGGGCTGTCCGGTCACGTTGAACAACTCGGTGTAGGGAGCGTAATCGTAGGAATCCCGGCTCCAACGGTCAAAATCGAACGCCTCGGTTCGGCCGTCGATTTGTCCGGTGCGTACCGGCAGAGTGGCGGTCGTGGGCAGCAGCAGCACGTCCATTCGTTTGAACGCGTCGGCCATGTCGCGAGTTGCCGCCGTGAGCGCACGTCGCGCACGCAGAAAGTCGACGGAGGTGCAACGCTTGGCGAGTGCCACGCACGCCCAGGTCAGCGCTTCCAATTCATCCTTGCGCGGATCCCGGCCCACCCGGCCGCGGTAGAAGTCGATTTCCTCGGCCGTGGCGGCCATCCACACGAAGGCCGACTGCTCGCCTATATTCGCCGAGTCCGGAAATTGAAACTCGCCGACGGTATGGCCCGCTCGCCTCAGCGCCGTCGCCGCCTGCTCCACCGCGGCGCCGATCTCATCGATGGGCATCATGCCGCCGGGTGCGCGCAGCGCGATCCCAATGCGCAGCGGCGGGAGCACCGCGCTCGCCGCCGCGGCAAATGATTCGGTGGGCCGCCTCAAGGGATAGCGGGTCGTGGATTCAGCACCGCTGGTCAAATCGAGCATCAGCGCCGAGTCGCGCACCGACCGTGCCAAGACATGTTCGCAGTCCAAACCGCCCGCCAATTCATCGTGCTGTGGCCCCACCGGCACCCACCCGCGGCTGGGTTTCAATCCGACGAGACCGCACGCGGCCGCCGGAACACGGATCGAACCGCCCGAGTCGGTGCCGTGAGCGATGGGCACCATGCCCGATGCCACTGCCGCCGCGGCACCGCCGCTGGATCCGCCGGGGGTACGGTCCAGGTCCCAGGGATTCTGAGTCGATCCTCGCCACGTCGGCTCGCACACGAACTCGGTGGCGAATTCCGGAGTGTTGGTGCGGCCCAATAGTGACAGCCCGGCGCTTCGCCAGCGAGCCGCCAGAGGTGCGTCCTCGGCTGCCGGCGGCAGCCCCTCGAGCCAACGGCACGAGGACGTGAGGTGCATCCCCGCCACCTCGATATTGATGTCCTTGGGCAGAAACGGAACCCCGGCCAGAGTCGCCGCCAAATCCATCGCGGCTGCGGCGTCTCGCGCCCGGTCGTAGTCGCGTTCCACGACGGCATTCAACCGAGGATTGAGCGCTTCGATTCGCTCGATCGCAGCGTCGGCAAGTTCCAGCGGAGTGACTTCCCCGCGATGAGTCAGGGCTGCAAGGCCCACCGCATCGAATGCGACGTACTCGTCAGGCCGCATGCGTGACATCCGGACTTCGCTGTGTATCCATGATGGTCCTTGAGCGTAATGTTGGTGCTCAAGCCTAGCGTCAATGCGTCCCTTTGGCAGCACAATTCTGCGTATCCTGAAGCTCAGCGATCTGCCGCCGCCCAACTTCGTTGACGCGCCGCCCTTTCCCCCGCCTGATCGAGCGGCTCTCCGGCGATTTGTCCCTCGACAGATTTCAAAATTGTCCCGGACAGGGCTGAGCCGGCGGTCCGATAGCCGGAGTCGCCGGCCGCACCAGGCTCCTGAGTCAGGGCCTGAACCTGCCACTCGCCGCCCTGCCGGCATGCGAGGCCGGACGGCGACACTGCACCCGATAGGGCAAAGGTGCGGCAGTAGTCACCGGATTTTGCGCGGAAGCTCACGCCAATCTGCACGGGGGAATCCCGTGATTGTTCGGCGGCAAGCTGGTTCGACAGCGCCTGCGCGAGCTGTCCGCGAGCGACGAGCGCACCGCCGGCGTTTCGCATGAGCGGCGACTCCGTATGTCCCCACATGAAAAAACCCAGTCCCACTCCGGCGATCAAACTGGCGGCAATCGTCCCCGCCGTTCGCCACTGCGGTCGGAGCGGCCGCCCGCGCGACGCCCTGCGTTCCATCGCCGCGCGCGCATCCTCTAGATTCACCACCTTGCTCCGTGTGCTCTCGACGCCTCTGGCCGCCGCCAGCAGACGCTCCGGAACGTCTTCCGAGAGTTCTGCCGAATAGGCCTCGAGCACCTTTCGGCGCAGCGTCCGATGCGCAGCCACGCGCGCTTCGATTTGGGGATCCTCGCGCATGGCCGATTCCACCGCCGCCCGGGCCGCCGCGTCCAATTCGCCGTCCGCGTATGCCATGAGAGTTTCATCGGAAATGGTCATGTGGCTTCACCCTCCGCCCCCAGCAGCGCTTGCAAGGCTTCACGTCCGCGCGCGAGTCGGCTGGTCAGCGTACCGATGGGAACATCCAGCACCTCCGCGGCTTCCCGGTAAGGCAACCCCTCGACGAGCACGAGACTCACGGCTTCCCGCTGATCTTCGGGCAAGCGTGCCATTGCCGACTGCACGGACAACAACTCGGTCTCCCTCGCCATCGAGTCCGTGCCGATATTCTCGCCCGCCTCCGCAGCCAGGAAAATCTTGCCGCGCCGTCCCCGAGAGCGAAGTTCGTCGATCCAAGCGTTTCTGACAATCTTGAACATCCAACTATCCAGCCGTGCGCCGCTGCGCCATTGGTCCAATCGCGTCAGCGCCCTCTCCACCGCAATCTGCACGACATCGTCCGCATCATGCGGATTGCGCGTCAAATTGCGGGCAAATCGTCTGAGCCGAGGCAGCAACGTGACGATTTGCTCATGGATGCTTTGCGACGTCTCACTCGTATTCATAGGACAGACGTTCGAGATGTGAGGTTTCTTCCATTCATTGTATCAGCCGATCGGAAATATCCGCCTAGAATGACCGGTGGGGTGCAGGCGATGCGAGAATTCCGATATGCCGCGTAGAATGCAGTACATCGTAGCGATGACAATGGCCGCCGCCGGGGCAACGGCACAGGTGCGCCTTCCCACCGTTCCGCTGCCTGCCCTGACCCAGCAAACCTTGCCGCAGACGCTCGACCAGGTACAGTCCCAATCCCTCGATCGATTGAGCGCGCTGCGCCATCTCGAGATCGGCCGCTTGATTCGCGGCAACTCCCGAGTCGTGGATGCGGATCCGAATGGCGAGCCCGTGGTTCGCAATGAGATTCTCGGACTGGCGCCGGCCGATGCTGCGCTGGATCACGCCCGCTCCATCGGATTCGTGGTCGATCGCGAACAAAGCATCGGCGCAATGAACATTCGCTTGGTGGTATTCAGAGCCCCTGGAGGGATGTCGACGAAAAAAGCGCTGCGCACCCTGCGCGAGGCCGATCCCGCCGGTAGCTACGATTACAACCATATCTATAGCGGCGGTGGAGCGGCCGGCGGCGGCTCTCCATTCCGAGGCAGTCGGGAAACTACCGATGCCAAGGGTCACGATCCACCCGCTTCCATGCCGCCGGCCGCCGATCCTGCTCAATCCCGGGTGCGCATTGGTTTGTTGGATTCGGGTGTCGACGTGACGCACCCGGTGTTCCGCGAATCGGTGGTTCATGCATGGGGTTGCGACAGCCGCGCGGTTCCCGCCGCACACGGGACGGCCGTCGCATCCCTGCTGATCGGGCGCAGTGACGTTTTTCACGGCGTGCACCCGGACGCCGAACTGTACGCGGCCGATGTGTATTGCGGCCGCCCGACCGGCGGAGCAGTGGACACCCTGGTGGCGGCGTTTGGCTGGATGGTGGAAGAGAAAGTCCCTGTCATCAATGTCAGTTTGGTCGGCCCGAAGAACGCCATGCTCGAGAGAGTGATCGGCGATCTCATCGCCGGCGGCTACGTCATCGTCGCCGCCGTGGGCAATGATGGACCGGCCGCCCCTCCGCTCTATCCCGCCTCGTATCAACATGTGGTCGGTGTCACGGCGGTCGACGCGCATCGCCGGGTATTGATCGAGGCGGCGCGCGGACCGCAGGTCATGTTCGCCTCGCCCGGCGCCGATCTCGCGGCTGCCGGCAGCGATCATACCTACGCGGCCGTGCGAGGGACCTCGTTTGCTGCGCCCTTTGTTGCGGCGCTGCTGGCCTCGGAACTTAGAAAGCCCGGCTCCGCCGATGCAGCCGCTGCCATCGAGCAACTCGCGAAAACCGCCATCGACTTGGGTCCGCCGGGCCGAGATTTGACATATGGCTTTGGACTCGTCGGCGCGGATTATCGAATCGATCCCGCGCCGCTGATTCACCGCTGAACCGGGCCGGATTCGCCCACGCGCGTGCCCGGTTCACAAATTTTTTTGCGAGTGGAAGAAATCGGCCGCCTGCGTCGTATCGACAGTGAAGGCCGCGGGATGTCCGCGTCCACGCAGGAGTATGAGATGAGCGGCAAACAATTATTGACAGGCGCTGCGGTCGCCACCGTATTGGCCCTGGCCTCGCCGGCATACGCCGGTCACTTGGGTGGCGTGGGCGGCCTCGGTGGGAATTTCGGCGGAAACCTCGGGGGTAGCCTGGGTGGCACCCTCGGCGGCATTGGCGGCGCGAACCGGCTGGGCGGTACGGGCAACCTTGATTCGCAGGGCGACCTCAACGGCTCAGTGGACAAGAAGCCTATTTCCAAAGCTGCCAACAAGGTCGACGGCACTGCCAACAAGGTCGACGGCGCGGCCAACAAGGCCGATACCAATAAGGTCGATGGGGCAGTCAACCAGATCGACGGCACGGCCGGTAAGGTAGATGGCAAGGCGGCGGGCACTGTCCAGGGGAGCGGCCGCGCCACGGATTCGCTGACGCAAACCATGGGGGGCGCCTCCAATTCTGCGACGCAGACGACCTCCGGCGCCACGAGCACGAACGTCGCGGCTGACGCTACGAAGTCGCTCGACGCGGCGTCAACAGCCTCCGGCGCGACGTCAATTGCCTCCGCAGCCGATGCGCCGGTGAAATCCACCACCGTTGCACCCGGCGACTCCGCGAGCACTAAGCCCGCGAAATCCACCAGCACTACGCCGGTGAAATCCTCGAGCGCCCCGCCCGCCAAATCTGCGGGCTCCGCGCCGGCGAAATCCGTGGAAACCCCGCCCGCGAAACCGGCGAGCACTGCGCCCGCCCCGGCGACGGCAAAGTCGCCGACCACGACGGCGCCGGCCAAACCCAGCGCATCGACACGCCTCGCGGGAAGCGCGGATCAGACGGCAACCGCCGGCAGTCACAACGCCTCGGGCAGCGCCAACGGATCGTTCGACGCACAGCACTCGCGCGGATCGACATCGGCCGCCGGCGCCGGCGCCGCGAATGGTTCCGTGAACTGATCGTTCAGCGATGGCCGCGCACTGGGCGTACTTCACCCGAGGGGGTGGAGTACGCCCCTCGCCTGGCGATCGCTGGGCCTCCGATCCCATTGATCGATCCCAGCTACCCGCTCAGACTCATACCCCGCTGGAATCACACCCCTGCTTCAGACTCAAACCCCATTGGATAAGTCTTAGCCTGGACGCAGTGCACTCAATCCTGTACAGTGCGCGCAGCTTAATTCGGGTCGGTGCTCGGTCAGTACCACCCTAAGCTCGCGGTCCGTCCCTGACGCAACGCTCGTATTCTCCCCTCGCTGCTGACCGCTGCGGAAGCGATTGCTTCCGTCGTGCGAGTCCATAAATTCTTTAAGGATATTCAATGTCATTTTCCGATCTCGGGCTATTGCCCGAATTACTGCGTGCTGTCGCCGATAAGGGCTACGATTCGCCTTCTCCCATCCAAATTCAGGCGATACCGGCGGTCCTTGCCGGCCGCGACGTGCTCGCCGGCGCCCAAACCGGCACCGGTAAAACCGCCGGTTTCGTGCTGCCTATCCTGCAGCGGCTTAGCATGGATCAGGCGAACGGCACCAGCCGAGCGCCGCGCGCGCTGGTGCTGACGCCTACTCGCGAGCTGGCCGCACAGGTGGCCCAGAGCGCGCGCGACTACGGTAAGTACATGCAGCTGCGCACCTACCAGGTGTTCGGCGGCGTGAGCATCAACCCGCAAATCAGCACCCTGCGCAGCGGCTGCGATATCTTGGTGGCGACTCCCGGCCGGCTCCTCGATCTTGCGCAGCAGCGCGTTGCGGATCTTTCCAAGGTCCAGGTCCTGGTGCTCGATGAGGCCGACCGCATGCTCGACATGGGCTTCATCAACGACATTCGCAAGATCATCAAATTGCTGCCCCAGAAGCGCCAGAACCTATTGTTCTCGGCCACCTATTCGGACGACATTCGCGGTCTGGCGGAACGGCTGCTGCATGATCCCCTGTCGATTCAAGTCGCGCCGCGCAATGCGCCCATTGAACTGGTCGAACAACGCGCATATCGCGTGCAAAAGGAACAGAAGCGCCATTTGCTGGTGCACCTGATTCAAGAAGGACAATGGCGGCAGGTATTGATCTTCACGCGCACCAAGCATGGAGCGAATCGCCTGGCCCAGCAGCTCGAGGGTGCAGGCATTCAAGCGGCGGCCATCCACGGCAACAAGAGCCAGGCGGCACGAGTGAAAGCGCTGGACATGTTCAAGCGCGGACAGGTCACCGCGTTGGTGGCCACCGAGGTCGCGGCTCGCGGGCTCGATATCAAGGAGCTGCCGCAGGTGGTCAACTACGAATTGCCCAATGTGCCGGAAGACTACGTCCATCGCATCGGCCGCACCGGCCGTGCCGGCGCCGCGGGCGAAGCCGTCTCCCTGGTCTCCGCCGATGAATCCGGCTTGCTGCGCGACATCGAGCGAGTTCTACGCCGCAGCATTCCAACCCTGCCTACGCCGGTGTTCAAGATCGTGGAGTCGGCGCCGCAAAGCGCTTCTCACGGCCACCGGGGTCCGGGCGATCGCGCTTCGGGGGAACATCGCGCTCCAGGCGAACATCGCCCTCAGGGCAACCGTCCTGCGCAGGGCCAAGGCCGTCAAGGGCATCACGGGGGGCGCGATTCGCGCCGCGCACCGGCGGGCGGCGGTTCGGGCACGAGGAGCTTTGGCCAGCAGCAGCGCGGACGATTCCGCTAGGCGCCGGACACTAGGACAGTTTGGGAACCAGCTCCCGCAGATAGTCGGCAAATTCCCCACCCAAGCTCGGATGCTTCAGGGCGTACTCGACGGTCGCTTGCAAGTATCCGAGCTTACTGCCGCAATCGTAGCGCTTGCCTTCGAATTCGAAGGCATACACCGATTCGCGCTGCATCAGCTGGGCAATGCCGTCGGTGAGCTGAATCTCGCCGCCGGCACCCTTGCCGATCTTCGAGAGATCGTCGAAGACCCCGGGCGTAAGCAGGTAGCGGCCGACAACCGCGAGCGTCGACGCCGCTTTCTCCGGCTTGGGCTTCTCAACGATGTGCGACATCTTGCCGATGCGAGGTGCGATTTTGCGCTCCAGCGTCACGATGCCGTACTTGTCCGTGTCCTGTTTCGGCACGTTCTGCACGCCGAGGACGCTGCCCCGATGCGTCGCAAATACGTCGACCATCTGCTTGAGGCACGGCACCTCTGCATCGATCAAATCGTCCGCGAGATGCACCATGAAGGGAGCGTCGCCGACCACGGGCCTTGCGCAAAGCACGGCATGGCCGAGACCCAACGGGGCGGGCTGGCGAATGTACACGCATGAAGCCCAGCTCGGCAGAATACCGCGCAGAGTGTCGAGCAATTCCTGCTTGCCTTGCGCCTGCAGCACGGACTCGAGCTCGGGATTGCTGTCGAAATGATCCTCGATGGCGCGCTTGGAACTGCCGGTGATGAAGATCAGGGTGTCGGCGCCGGCGGCGAGCGCCTCATCGACGGCATACTGAATGAGCGGCTTGTCGACGACCGGGAGCATTTCCTTCGGGCTGGCTTTGGTGACCGGGAGGAATCTCGTGCCGCGTCCCGCAACGGGGAATACGGCTGTCTTTACGGCTTTGTGTGGCATTGCGAAATAATAACGGATTTCACCGGCGCGCGCCGTCGGACAAATCTCACACGCTAGCGAAGTTTGACGATGGCGTACGCCTCGAAGCTGTCCCACGTATGACAGGCGGGGCAATGCCAATAAAAGATCCGCCCCGAAAAACCGCATTCATTACACCGATATTTCTCGGCATGCGCCAGCAACGCTCCGATCTCGTGCGCCATGCGTTCGTAGTGCGCCGGACCTGCGCGCCACACCGCCTGCAAGGTGGCGTCCTGCGAGAACACTGTTTCTATCGAGGTGCGAAGCGGCTCGGCACCGACCAGATCGGCTGCGATCGCGGCGAAAACCAAGCGCTTCAGTTCGCCGAAATCATGCGACTCGGCCTGCGCGACGAGTTCCGCGAGCACCGTGTCGCGTGCCTGCGGCTCCACCAATTTGAGCAGATGCGGCAGGTGGTCTTGCAGCAGCTCCGGCGATTCGGTGAGTGCCTGCCTGAGCAGGCGCACGGCCAACTCCGGCTGCCCGTCGCCCTCGGCGATCTGCGCCCGCAGCAAGGCGGCTCGCGGAAACGGCGATGCTTCTTTGCGGGCTTCGCGCAACAGGCGCCGCGCATCCGCGGTATCCCCGCGCTCGATCGCGAGCGCAGCCAGCTCGCACAGGTAGTGGGCAGCGACGATGCGCGGCGGCGCCGCTTTGATGCGCGCCAGCTGCCGATAGGCGCCGAGCGCCTGCTGCCAATCATGCTGCCGCTCATAGACCAGGCGCAGCGCATCGAGCGCGCTGGCGCGCAGGCGCGGCACTTCGCTCACTTGCTGAAACAATCCTTCAGCACGGTCGAGGAGGCCTGCACGCAAATAATCCTGCGCGAGCGCGAGCAGCGCCTGCTCGCGATGCTCGGGAGCGAGGGCCGCGCGCGCCAATAGATTCTGATGAATGCGGATGGCGCGCTCGACTTCCCCCCGGCGCCTATACAGGGAGCCCAAGGCAAAATGGGTCTCGATGGTATCGGCGTTTGCATCCATCAGCTTCAGGAACATGTCGAGCGCCCGGTCGGGCTGCTCGGTCACTAGATAATCGAGTCCCGTCAGGTAATCGGGGTGCAGTTTGCCGAGAGCGCCGGGCCAACGCTTGCCCCAGCCGAAGTGCCCGGCGAGTATCCCAAGGACCAGCGCCGCAACCACCAAAGCCCAAGTCAGAAGGGATAGGCCGGTCATTCGCCCAAGACCGCCTCAGGAGCCGAGCTAATCGCGGATCGGCTGATCCGCACCGTCGTTGACCCGCTCACGCAGATCTTTGCCCGGTTTGAAGTGCGGGACATGCTTGCCGGCAAGCGCGACCGCCTCTCCGGTCTTCGGATCGGCGGCCGGAAGTGCAGCGAAAAGCTGCCGAAGCCGCGAATCTCGATCCGCTCGCCCGTCGCCAGCGCATCGCTCATGATTTCGAGCAGCTGCTTGACGGCGAGTTCGACATCCTTCGCCGGCAAGTGCTTCTGTTTGGCCGAAATGATCTCAATGAGTTCCGATTTCGTCATTATCGATCCGTTGGCATCGCTGGACATACTTAAGAGGGAAAGCGCGGCCATGCGGCCGCGCTAAGCCATTCCTCTCAATCCTGGCCGGAGATTTGCTCTTTGAGTAAATCTCCCAGGCTGGTTCCGGTCGGTGAATCGGTTCGATAATTCTGCATGGCTTCTTGTTCCTCGTGGATGTCCTTCGCCTTGATCGACAACGAGATACTGCGGCCCTTGCGGTCGACGCCGGTAAACTTGGCTTCGACTTCCTCGCCCACCTTGAGGAGCAAACGAGCATCTTCAACACGATCGCGCGACAGCTCGGAAGCCCGCAACTGACCGTCGACTCCGTTGCCCAGATCGATGATGGCCCCTTTGGCATCCACTTCCCGCACCACGCCGGTGACGATGCTGCCCTTCGGGTGCTCGGCAATGTACGCGGAGAAAGGGTCCTTCGCGAGTTGCTTTATCCCCAAGCTGATGCGCTCGCGCTCCGGATCGATCGACAACACCATGGCATCGACCTGCTGCGCCTTTTGATAGCTGCGAACGGCTTCTTCGCCCGGCATGTCCCACGAGATATCCGACAAGTG
>WNFF01004099.1_pt1 | contig 15134 bp, 19 predicted proteins | sample 5400441 | NCBI WGS metagenome assembly WNFF01 (sample SAMN13153345, study PRJNA577476) | soil metagenome | isolation source: 120 cm saprolite under Douglas fir tree site 2 hole 3 replicate 1 | place: USA:California | collected 2015-04-18 | reverse complement strand
AGACGGTGAACACGGCCGGCGACGGCTGGATCACCGGCACCACTGAAGGAGCCTTCAGTTTCACGCCCTTCGATCCGAAGAGGGTTTCCTACGCCGGCCACGCGGAATCGTGGTTCGGGGGCAGCTTCAACATGAACAACACCGTGTTGCACGACACTCTCAATATCAGCGGCACGGGGTCGGACGGATCGACGCTGACCGCACACATCATTGACCATATGTCGATCAGCGCCAGCGGCATACCGTCGGTCTGTCATAGTTAGGGCGTGGCTCGGACGCTCAACCCGACCCTTCATACGGTCCGCCGGGACGCGTTCCTCGACGTGGCCCAGCGCCTCGTCCAGACCAAGGGTTACGAGGCGATGAGCATCCAGGACGTGCTGGGCGAGCACAGCGTCGACCTCCTCAGGTGACCGGACGTTGTGCGCCAGCTCGATCCCCGGCGCGCCGTGGCCCCCGAGCGAGGTCCACAGCCCGAAGACCATCCCGCCGACCTGGAAAAACACGATCTCGCCATCGGGCTGCTGGGCGCCAGACCAGCCGAGCGCCTCGTAGAAAGCACGAGCGCGGCCAAGGTCCTTAACGCCCAGCGTCACCAGGCTGATCCTCTGTTCCACAGTCCAAGTATCGGACGCCGCGGGCCTCCCGCCCTCTCACCGTCGGTCTGTCATAGTTAGGGCGTGGCTCGGACGCTCAACCCGACCCTTCATACGGTCCGCCGGGACGCGTTCCTCGACGTGGCCCAGCGCCTCGTCCAGACCAAGGGTTACGAGGCGATGAGCATCCAGGACGTGTTGGGCGAGCTCGAAGCGTCGAAGGGGGCCTTCTACCACTACTTCGATTCGAAGCAAGCGCTGCTCGAGGCGGTGGTCGAGCGCTTCGCCGAGGGCGCGATGGCTTCCCTCGCGCCCGTCTTGAACGATCCCGAGCTGCCGGCGCTCCGCAAGCTGGAGAAAGTGTTTGCCGGCATCGCCACCCTGAAAGCGGAACAGAAGGACCTGATGCTGGCGATCATCAAGGTCTGGGACTCGGACCACAACGCGATCGTCCGGGAGAAGGTCCGGCGCCTTTCGGAACGCATTATGGTGCCCCTCTTCTCGGCGGTCGTGAGGCAGGGTGTCGACGAGGGTACGCTCAAGGTCGATTCGCCAGACGAGACGGCGAGAGTGCTTGTGTCGCTCATGCAGGGCTTTCAGCTGCAGGCCACCGATCTTTTCATCGCACGCCAGGCCGGCACGATCAGTTTCGAAGTCGTGCAGCGTGCCGTCGCGGCCAACACCGAGGCGTTCGAACGGATCGTCGGGGTTCCGAAAGGATCGGTGGCGCTCACAGACGAAGCGACCCTTCGTTTCTGGTTCGGTTAGTAGAGAGGGAAACATGGCGGCGATCATCGAAGTGGAAAGACTCACCAAGAGCTACGGCGGCAAGCGCGGCATCGTCGACGTCATGTTCCAGATCGAGGAAGGCGAGGTGTTCGGCTTCCTCGGGCCTAACGGCGCCGGCAAGACGACGACGATCCGGGTTTTGATGGCGCTCCTGCGCGCTGATTCGGGCACCGCACGCATCGCGGGCCTCGACGTCTGGGAGAAGTCGTTGGAGATCAAGCGGCTGATCGGCTACGTGCCGGGCGAGCCTGCCCTCGACCGCAACCTGACCGGAGGGCAGATCCTCGAGTACTTCGCGAACCTTCGGGGCGGCGTCGACCGCACCTACCTGAAGAAGCTGATCGAGCGGATGGACCTCGACACCAGCCGCAAGTTTCGCCGGTACTCGACCGGGAACAAGCGCAAGGTGGTGCTGATCCAGGCCTTCATGCATCGCCCGCGCGTGCTCATTCTCGACGAGCCGACCAGCGGCCTCGATCCGCTCAACCAGCAGGAGTTCGACGGCATGGTCAAGGAGGCGCGCGAGGAGGGACGCACGGTGTTCTTGTCGTCGCACGTCCTGAGCGAGGTCGAGAAGACCTGCACACGCGTCGCGATCATTCGGGACGGAACCATCGTGCGCATCGGTGGTGTGCACGAGCTCACGGACATCAAGCGGTACGAGATCACTATCGCCTTCGCGCACCCCGTGCCGGCCGACACGTTCGCGAAGCTGGACGGCGTCGCGGAGGTGGAGAGTCTGAACAACGGGTCGGCGGTGCGTCTCGCCATACAGGGTTCGGCCGACGCCGTGATCAAGGCGGCGGCGCAATACGCGGTGGTGTCCCTGACCAGCTACGAACCCAGTCTCGAGGACATCTTCCTTCGCTACTACGAGCGCGATGGCCAGGCGCCGAAGGAGACCGTCGGTGTTTAGGAGCATCTATCTCAAATCGCTGCGTGACTACCGGGTGCCGATTCTCGGTTGGGGCCTTGGCCTGGGCGCGCTGATGGCAACCGTCCTGGTCGCCGTCCCGACCGTTTTTGCGACCGCGGCGGCAAAGGCGGCGGTCGTATCGCTGGGCGCGAGCTACGCGTGGATCGCCGAGCCCATCAAGATCGACACGGCCGGCGGCTACGCCACGTGGAAATACGGCGTCACGATCCTCGTCGTCGTGATCTGGCCGCTCCTCGCCGGCACCGGAATGCTGCGCGGCGAAGAGGAGCGCGGGTCGCTGGACGTCTTGCTCTCCGCTCCTCGCGGTCGGGTGCGGATAGCGCTCGAAAAGCTCGCGGCCTTGGGGTCCGCGCTCCTGATCTTCGGAGTCATCGTCGGCCTGCTCACGTACGCCGGCGGCGCAAAGCTGAACGGCGAGATCACGCTTGGAGCGACGCTCGGATTCGGCATCAACCTGGCGCTGATCTGCGCTGTATTCGGTTCCATCGGGCTCCTCGTATCGCAATTCACCCAGGAGCGCCGCACCGCGTCGGGGCTGACCGCGGCACTGCTGCTGGTGGCCATCGTGGTCGACATGGTCCACCGTGTCGTGGCCAGCACGGTGTGGCTGAGCCAGCTCTCGCCCATTTACTACTACAACCTGAGCAAGCCCCTCGTGCCCGGCTACGGCGTCAACCCTGGCGCGATGGCTTTCCTGGCAGCGCTGGCCGTCGTCTTCGCGGGGGCCGGTGTGTGGTTTTTCGCGCGGCGCGACGTGGGAGGCGTCGTGTTCCAACTGCCTTCGAGGCGCACCACATCAATGCGTGCGCTGCCCACCTCCGACTGGTCGCTGCGCTCCCTCTACGCGCGGAGCCTCGGGATGATCATGACGTCGACACTGTGGTGGACCCTGATCATCGCCCTGCTGGCCGCATGGTTGGTCATCATCGTCAAACAAACGGAAATCCAGCTTCGCTCTCTGTTGCAGGGATCCAACTACTTCGCTCAGATCATCAAGCTCGGAGGCAGCGACACGGCGACCAACGAGGCGATCCTCGGCGCCCTGTTTCTGTTCCTGCCGATCCTGCTGATGGCCTTCGGCGTGACCCAGGCGAACCGGTGGTCCGCCGACGAGGAGGACGGGCTGCTCGAGATCGTCCTCTCCACCCCGCAGCCGCGCTTGCGGCTCTTGCTGGTGCGGTTCGCCGCCTTGGCCACTGCCACGATCTTCATCTCCGTGGTCACGCTGTTCGCGGCCGCGGCCGCTGCTGCCGCCTACGGTGTGAGTCTCGATTACGGCAACCTGGCGGCCGCCGCGCTCTCGATGATCCCGCTTGGCTTGCTGGTGGCCGCGCTCGGGTACCTCTTCTCAGGGTGGCTGCGGGCTGCGTTCGACACGGGATTGCTGAGCTTTCTGCTGGTCATCTGGTTTTTCATCAGCTTCATCGGGCCGAGCCTGAAGCTGCCGGACGTGGTCGAAAAGCTGTCTCCGTTCTTCTACTACGGGACGCCGCTGCTCCATGGAGTGCAGCTCGGAGACCTGCTCGTGGTCGTGGTCGTCGGCGCGGCCGCGCTGGCCCTAGCGTCGTACCGGTTCGCCCGTAAAGACATCGCCGTATAAGCGCGCCCAGGCCCGGGGTCGCCCCTAAAGCGCGCCTGGGATGGTGCCCCCGAAGAAACCCTGAGCCTGGCTGGGAGTCGAGGTGAAGGCCCGAGCGTCGACGATGCTCAAGTCCGAGTTGTCGGCCTTGAGGACGACATGGGTGCTGTCGATCCATCCCATCGGCGTTCCTGAGTACTGGGTGGCAATCCGCGTCCCATCTCGGACTACCAGCGTGACGACCCTCGGGCTGCCCTGGCAGTCGGCGATCATCGAACCGTCCGGAGAGAGGGCGCCACCCCCGCACCCATCATCCGCCGGCGCGGGTCGCGTCGCACCGCTCCAGTCGGATACGACAGAGCCGGAGGTGCTGGTGCAAACCGTTCCCGCAGGCACCGGTGGGTTGGAGGCGCCGTAGCCATCGCAGATGGTCGTCAGCCGCGTCCCGGTGGAAGCGTCGGCGACGTGATAACCGCGATTACCGTAGATAAAACCGTCCCATGCGTTTTGCGGCGCCACGTTCAGTCCGACAGCGACCACGAGGTGGCCCTCGTGCCAACCGACGGGCCACTCGAACACGGTGCCCGACGAGAAGAGGTCGACGTGGTGGCCTCCACCCGACAGGTCCTCAACGTAAAGCCGCGTCTTGACCGGATACGGGTAGGTTATGACCGCGACGGCGATCCGGCTGTCGTCGGGGCTGACTGCGAACACCGCGGCCGAGTTCGAATCCACGGATATGGTCGTCGCCGCGCCGCTGGTGCCGTCCGGCCGCAGGAACATCACGCTCGAGTCGCCGTCCAGGTAGTAGAGGCGCGAGTTGGACGCCGAGATGTTTGGCATCTGGACCAGGATTCCGCCCGGCTGGCTGCGCTTGTGGCCGGCGGCCGTAGCCGCCACATGCCCGTCTAAGCCGACCAGGCTGATCGAGTACGTCGCTCCGCCATCGATGATGAAGTCCTTCACGACGACGCCCAGCGGCAGCCGCACGTTCGGCGTTGGAGAGAGGGACGGCCCGCTGGTGGCGCTGGGTGACGCGCTGGTGGTTGCGGTTGGCGAGGCCGTCGGGCCTGGATTCGATCCGCTCGGCCCAGCTCCACAACCGACGACCAGGACGATCAACGCGGGCGCGGCCCACCGCATATGAGGCAAACGTAGACCACCTGCAGCCGTTACGGCGGACAGTGCCTACGGCCGCGACCCGGCCGGCAGTACCTCGAGGTTGATGGTGCTGCTGATGCGGCTGCCGGAGCTGAAGGACAGCCGGAACGTCCAGCAGCCGGCGGTGGGCACGTCCGTGATGCTGGGGCCACCTGGAATGTTCACGACAGGTTGCGACGCGCCCAGCGGATGACCTTCGACGACCAGGTTGGCTCCCGACGGGCTGTCCTTGGCTTCCCAAAGGACCTTGTTCTGACTGCCGTCCACCCGAGGGCTGCTCCCGGCCACGAGCTGAGTGGCAAACAGGTATGCCACGGTGGTGTCCTTCGTCCCGAAAGCCCACGGCACCGGCCACGGGGTGCCCTTCGCATGACTCCAGCCGCCCTGCGCCCAGAGCGGTGGCTCGGCATCGGTGAGCACCGTCCCCGCGCAACCGCCATTAAAGGTATGAACGGATGCCCTCGGGCTCGGTGGAACCTGCGCTGGTGACGTTGGAGACGCAGTACATCCGGCGGCCAGAATCAGGAGGAGGGCAGCCAGTCGAGCCTTGCCCCACGTGCTCTTGTGATTCACAACGTCAATACACCAGCGAGTCAACGACCGTTCCCTACAGTCGCTGACCCGGCATCGGCGTGCCCGTGAGCTCCTCGCAGGCCGCGAGCAGTGCATCCTGGACGGTCACGTCAGACGCGGCAGGATTGATCCGTTGCGGCTTCTTGTGATAGAAGTACGCGCCGCTCACCATCGCGCCGGCGTCCTCACTGACCGCGAGCCACGCCTGCGTTTCGGAACCGCGATCGAGGTCGTCTGGCGCGCCGCGACCACCCATTTTGGTGGCGACCCAGCCTGGGTCGACCGCGTTGGACCGCACATCCGGCCAGCGCCGCGCCATCGCAAAAGCGAGCACGGCGTCGAAAAACTTGGAATCCGAATAGGCCTGGGACCAGTTCCACCGCCGGCGCTTCCACTGCAGGTCGTTGAAATCGGGGTCGCCGCCGCGATGCATTGCTGAGCTCAGGTAGATCAGACGCTTGGGCAATTCGATAAGCGCGGTGAGCAGGTAAGGGCCCAGCACGTTGATGGCAAAGATGTGCTCGAGACCATCCACGGTCTCGATCCGGCGTTCGCTGCTACCGACTCCGGCGTTGTGAATGACCGCGTCGAACGGCCCCACACGGTTGGCCTGATCGGCCAGCCCGCGAGTCTCCGCGATGCTCGCGAGGTCGCCGACCACCACGCCATGAGCCTGCGGCGCCGCGGCCTGCGCGTCTTGGGCGCGCTTCTGGTTGCGGGCGTGAAGGACCACCTCGTGACCTGTGGCCAGCAATCGCTGGGCGGCCATCAGGCCGAGTCCGTCGGATGAACCGGTGATCAGCACCTTGCTCACTGCCTATTCAAAATAGACACGTGGCACCTCGAGGGATCGACGAATACCTGGCCGCGCTCGGTGAGCCGAAGCGGACGACGCTGCAGAAATTGCGGCAGGCCATCCACGCCGAGATCCCGGACGCCGAGGAATGCATCTCGTACGGCATGCCCGCGTTCCGACTGCAGGGAAAGGTCATCGCCGGGTTCGCCGCCTTCAAGAACCACCTCGCCTACCTGCCTCACAGTGGATCGACATTTGCGGCGCTCAGCGACGATCTGGCCGGCTATGAGAGCACGCCAGGTTCGTTGCACTTCCCGATCGACAAGCCGCTTCCGAAAGCGATCGTCAAGAAGCTCATCGCTACTCGCCTTAAGGAGGTCAGGACCTCTTAGCGATTCGATACTTGACGTGCGTCACCGCGGGCGATGCGACCACTTTCACAGGCTCCAGCACCGGATCGCCGACGTCTTCGAGCAGCCGCTCCCCGGCGCCAAGAACGACGGGGACGATGTGGAGGTATAGCTCGTCGAGGCTGCCGGCGGCAAGATATTGCCGGATGGCGCTCGCGCCGCCCGCGATCGTCACGTCGTGATCGCCCGCAGCAGACTGAGCTTGGTCGAGGGCGGACTTAATCCCGTCGGTGACGAAGATGAACGTGGTGCCACCCAGCATTGGCAGTGGTTGGCGCCGGTGATGGGTGAGCACGAAGACCGGCGTGTGATACGGCGGGTCGTCGCCCCACCAGCCCTTCCATTCCTCATCCCAGGGTCCTGAACCGCCGCCGAACATCTTGCGGCCCATGATGTAAGCGCCGACGCCCTTGAAGACCTCGTCGACGACCTCCGAGTCGGCGCTGTCCGCGCCGCCTTCCCCTCCCTGGTGCCGGCGCCAGCTCGACGTGGCGAACATCCAATCGTGAAGGCGCATCCCGCCCTCGCCGATCGGGTTCTCGAGGCTCTGATTCGGGCCGGCGACGAAGCCGTCGAGCGAGATCGAGATCTGACAGGTGACTTTGCCCATGCACATAGCTTGAGTCTTCGCGGATACCGATTAGTTTTGGGTCGAGGTTCGTCTAAGGAAACATGGTGAAGAAATGAATACGTCGCCGAAGGCCGTCGACGCCATCACGCTGTTCGTTGAGGATTTGGAGCGGTCGAAGCTCTTCTACCGGGAGATCTTTGGCCTCCCGGTGTTCTTCGAAGACGAGAACTCGGCTGTTTTCAAGTTTGCGAACACTCTGATCAACCTGCTCAAGATCGCTGCAGCAGTCGATCTCATCAAGCCGGGAGCCGTCGCCAGCCGCGAGGCCGGGTCGCGATTCCAGTTCACAATCCCGGTGGATGACGTGGATGCAGCGTGTGCCGAGTTGGCAGCCCATGGCGTGGAGCTGCTCAACGGCCCGATGAATCGTCCATGGGGAATCCGCACGGCGAGCTTCACCGATCCAGGTGGCCACATCTGGGAGATCGCGCAGCCGCGGCCTCGAACCGAGGGCTGATAAGGGAATCCGACGTCGGGTACCTTAGGGCCCTCATGGCGGCGCGCCCGCGTTCTCTCAGCGAATCGCTCTTGCGCTCCTACAAGGTTGCGCATGCACGGCTGTTGACGGCGGCCGAGGGGCTGTCTCCTGAGCAATTTGCGATGAGCGCAGGTCCAAGCCTTCATTCCGTCGCCTGGCAGCTCTGGCACGCTGCTCGCTGGGACGACGTCTTTGCCTCCTACCTTCATCGGGCTTTCGCTCGCGACCCGCGTACACAGGCGTGGGACCGGGAATCGCTGGCGGATCGATGGTCCCTGACCTCGGGCTCGTTGGGCCGCCGCGACACTGGCACCGAGATGTCGGACGAGATGGCGGAAGAGATCCGGTTCCCGGATCAGAAGGAAGTCCTCAGCTATGCGAGGCTCGCATTCGCGTACACCGAAGAAGCGCTCGCGCTCGCGCCCGATGATCGGTTGCTCGCGGTTGCGAAGGATGATCCGCATGGCGACTCCCTCCTCGACAACGTCCTTATCTACCTCGAGCACCTGAGCCGGCATCTCGGGATGATCGAGTCGATTAGCGGGCTTAAGGGGTTGGCCGGCTCTACCCGCTGACGCGCCAATCAGAGGTGTTTGGTGTCGTGTCCGGTCAGGAAGGTGTCGCTGTCGGCAACCCGAGAGACGTGGCTGCAGCCAGCAATCGCTCGTCGTATGAAACCACCGCCGCCAGATCATCGCCAAGGCTTGCAGCAGCCGCCAGATGGATCGAGTCCAGCGATCGCAGCTCCATTGGAACGAGGTCGGCTGCACGGTCGAGAAGGGCGTCATCGAGTCGGATCAGGTGGACACCGGCCAATAGCTTTCGGGCTTCTGGAACCAGGCGCGGCAAACCAGCGCGCCGTACGACTCTTACGAGTTCGACTCTCAGCAATGCTGCCGATGCGCGAGCAGGCCGCCGACGAAGCCACCTGCGCAAAGCAGGTGACTCTCGCTCAGTCATCAGGAGCTTCACCGCCGCCGAGGTGTCGAGATAGGCAACGTCAGCGCTCATCTGCCCTCATGTCAGCCAGGATCTCTGATAGAAATGGTTTTCCAGCGATCCGCGGCATCGGCTTGACGTCGAGCAGATCTCCCGTCGCGCGGCTCGCTCGCCCTTCGGTCTGAAGCTGTTCGAGCCAGCTCGCCTCATGCACAGGCACTATCCGCGCCACGGCTCGCCCCCGGTCGGTCACCTCGACGACCTCGCCAGCAGCCACGCGGCGCAACACGGCAGTTGCGTTCTGACGAAGCTCCCGGATTCCTACTTTTTCCATGTAGCACATTGTAGCACTTCTCGACGCCAATGTGCTTCACTGGCAAAGAGCGCAACCCGATGACCCACAGCGTCGCGTGACAATCCTGCCGGTCGAGGTAGTCTTCGCCAGCGGATCGTCAGCATTTGCCAAGGAGGAGCTAGGGTGGATGTCGCTGAAATAGTCACCATCGTGCAAGATCAAGTTGGGGCGTACAACGCCCGGGACATTGACAGCATTGTTGGCTACTACTCCGACGATGCCGTCATAGTGGATGGCATTGGAGCTGCGATGGCGGAAGGGCGCCAGGCGATCAGAGCCCTGTTTGAGCGCGTGTTCGCGAACAACCCCGAGCTGCATGCAGAAGTCCCAACGGCTTTTCGAGTTGGCGATTGGGTCGCGATTCATTCGATAGTCCAAAACTGGAACGGATCCGGGCAGCAAATGCAGTGGATCGAGCTCTATCAGGTGGTGAACGGGAAGATCAAGCGAGTCCAGCTCTTCAAGTGACCTCGGCGCCCCCGTAACGGATTTCCGCTCATAAAGGCGCGGAGCAAATTTGACCATGCCTCCGATCACGGGCTGTGGCGGGTCAAAACGCGAGCAACGGCCGGTCGTAGGCGGGAGGCTTACATGGAGCAGGTGGCTAAAGAGGGAACGGGCGCGTCGTCCATGCGGCGGAGAGTTACGTGGGGAAAGCAAGGCCTGTCTACACACCCGGCATCAGCGCTGAGACGGTGGGCGTCGGTTGGCTGCCTGGAGTTCCTGCATATCTCGAGTGGACTACGGCACAAGCCGGGAGACTATCGAACTGATGGTCGAGTAGCCCAAGCGGGACGCTATTCGAACCCCTGAACCGACTCGGAAAGCTATTGAACGTGAGAGACCTGACGCCGGAGCCTTAGCTGGTAACTGACGCTGCCTCACGAAGGACTGATACAACCGCTGAGTCCACGGGCTTCGAAGCATCCTCCGGCCAGGCTCTGACTTCCTGCTCGGCCCAGGCGGTCCAGCGAGCGAGCGTATCCGCCTGCTCCCACATGAATTTGAAGACCAGGGCATTCACGTGAAGGCGCTCCGGGAATGGTCCCCCGGTACCCGCCAGCTCGGCCGCCAGCGCTGAATGGTGCTCCCGTGTTCGGTCGGCCTCAGCGCGTATGGCCCGGAGCGTCGCAAGCAGCTGATGTTTGGTTCCCTGCTCCGCGAACAGTACCTTGACAAGGCCTTCGAATTCGACGATGGGCGCACGCCCTGGCTCGCCGAGCCAGCGCTTCAATGCACGGCGTCCCTTCACAGTGATTGCATAGATTGTTCGCGGCCGCCGGCCCACAAACTCGCGCTTGGCCGTGGCAAGCCCGTTCTCGACCAGCTTCCTCGGCTCCTCGTAGATGTGACTTTCAGCCCGTGGCCAGTAGTACGGGATGCTTCGCCGCATCTGCTGCGCGAGCTCGTACGTCGACCAGCGTCGCAGCGCGAGCAGGCCTAGGATCAAATGCGACGTCGTGGTCAGTTTGTGACTTGACACGTACTCCCGACGGGAGTATATAACACTCCCGATGGGAGTATTAGGGCAGCGATGAGTGGTTCCAACGCTCAGGCGCTCTGTGGGCTCGTTGTCCGCGAGGCGGGCCTTCATGAGCTAGACGCCATCGCCGCGTTGCTCGCGTTGGCGTACCGCGAATATCGTCCCGAGTTTCCCGCCGATGCATGGGAGCGCTATATCGGCGAGATCGTCGACGTCCGGAGTCGCTTGAAGGACTCGGTCTTGATCGTCGCCGCAAGTGAAAGCGGCCTTGTCGGGACGGTCGGCTTTTACGCCGACGCCGCTCTGTCGACGCTCGAGCGCTGGCCCTCTGGCTGGGCCTCGATCCGGACCCTTGCCGTTAGCAGCAACGCCCGGCGGAGAGGCGTTGGCGAAGCGCTGGGACGCGAGTGCATCCGCCGGGCCAAGACGCAACATGCGCTTGCCATCGGCCTGCACACCGCGTCTTTCATGACCGCCGCGACGCACCTCTACGAGCGGCTCGGCTTTCGCCGTGCGCCCGACTTCGACATCGAGATCGGCGAGATGTTCGCCGGTCGGCCCCTTCCGCCTGACGCGAGCTGGCAGGCGCAGGCATTCCGGCTCGACTTGTGCGGAGGTTCGACATGACCGAGCGATGCAAGCTGATCCGCGGCGGCGACGCGTCGGAGGGCAAGACCGGAGTGAGCTACGCGGCTGGAGTTTCCGCGACGACAGCGGGCGCGCGGGGCCTCTGCCTGGAAGTCGCCACGCTGCCACCAGGCGCCCGGGCCCGGGCACATCTCCACGCCAATCACGAGTCGGCTGCGTACGTCGTGAGCGGTGAGTTCGTGCTCTGGTTCGGCGAGCGGCTCGAAGAGCGCCTGGTTGCTGGGCCGGGCGACTTCCTCTACATCCCCAGCGGCGTGCCGCACCTGCCAGCAAACGCAAGCGTCACCGAGCCCGCCATCGCCGTCCTGGCGCGGACAGATCCGAACGAGAACGAGAGTGCGGTACCGCTGCCCGAACTGGACAGCCTGCTCCATTTGCAGGTGGAGCCAGCGCGATGAGGATCGAGGAAAAACTCGAGCTGATGAAACTTGAACTACCCGCACCGTTCCAACCGCCGCCTGGGATCGAGCTGCCATTCGCCATGGTGCGAGTACGTGGGAACCGCGCGTACGTCTCAGGCCACATCCCGCTGAACCCTGATGGGACCATGGCGGAGCCGCGCGGGAAAGTAGGCGGGGACGTCTCTGTCGAAGAGGGATACCGTGCGGCCCGGCTTGTTGCGCTGGCGCACCTCGCGAGCTTGAAGCGTGCACTTGGAGACCTCGATCGCATTACTGCGTGGTTACGCGTGTTCGCGATGGTCAACGTAGCCCCCGATTTCAACGACACGCCACGTGTTACGAACGGTTACTCGGATCTGATTCTCGAGCTCTACGGAGTCGAGGTCGGAACTCATGCGCGCTCGTCGATTGGAATGATGATTCCTCTCAACGCGCCGGTTAACTGCGAGGCCGAGGTGGAGATTGATGGCGATCGCTGAACAGATGGCCGTCGCATAGATGTCTTTGCGCTTCCTCATTGTTGATGTCGTCTCGAGACCGAAGTCGGTACCGTTCATGTAGACCGGCGCGACCGAAGCCCTAAATGTCAGGGGTCCCGCGGCCTCGTTTGATCTGGTTCGGTAATGCCGAACGGATATTCTGGTAGCCCCGGCGGGATTCCCCGCGATCTCAGCCTTGAGAGGGCTGCGTCCTAGTCCACTAGACGACGGGGCCACGAACCGGTGGTGGGCGGCGTTGGGTTTGAACCAACGACCTCTTGCGTGTGAGGCAAGCGCTCTCCCGCTGAGCTAGCCGCCCCTTGAGTGCGCCCTGCGCGCGCCCGGCGGGAGTGATCATTCTACCCAAGGCCTTACGATCATCCCCGTGGCGTCTGAGACCAAACCCCTCCACGAGCGGCACTGCGTGAAATGCGAGCCGGGCACTCCCCCGCTCTCGAGCCATGAGGTCGGCCAGCTCTTGGAGCGGCTCGACGGCTGGACGGTGGAAGACGCCGACGGCCATATGCGACTCACGAAGCAGTACAAGTTCAAGGGCTTCATGCCGGCCGTCGATTTCGTAAACAAGATCGCCCCGATCGCGGAGGCCGAGGGTCATCATCCCGACCTCCTGGTCAGCTATGGCTCGGTGACCGTCCATCTGTTCACCCACGCCGCCGGTGGCCTGACCGACAACGACTTCATCCTTGCCGCCAAGATTGACCGCCTAGTCACAAAGTCTTAACAGTCTTTCCTTCGCAATGTCGTTGCAGCCGTGTTAGCTTCTTTGGGCTCAATGAGCTACATCATGTGCTGGCTGCTGCACCGTCGCGAGCGAGAGATCCTGCTGCAAGGGATCCTACCCTGGGGCATCGACGCCGTGGTTTTCTGCTGGCGCTGCGATCGCATGCGGGGCCGCGCGGTGCGCGTTCTACAGCTGAACCACACGCACGCCGGCTGGTAGTCGCTCGGGCTCAGCGCCTGAGCACGACAGCGCGGTAGTACGCAGGTAGGACAGTAAGGCGCGGGAACTCCTGAGCCGCGAGGTCGCGCAGGGTCTGGTCGACGTTCCAGCTCACGATGACAACCTCCGAGCACCCGTTCAACTGATCGGCGGTCGTGACCACGGTGAACGCCGTCGTGTACGCATCGAGCACCGACTCGTCCGAATGAATCACGCACGGATTGCCGCCGGCCGCTCGCGCGAGCTCCACAGCGTTGGCCGCCTGGCGCAGGGCGAGGGGGTCCTCCGTGTAACCCGGCACCTGGGCTGCGATCGCGAAGATCGCGCCGGCCACCACGACCGGCGCCAGCACCCACCAACGCTTGATCGCGGCTGCCATCAGGTAGGCGACGCCGGGGATAAGAAAGATGAAGAAGCGCGGGTAGAGGTAGGCGGGCTGCAGGATGAGCCAGAGGATCGCGACCACCGCGGCAACGACGGCGACCGCGGCCCACACCCTGGGCTCACGCCGTGCCGCCCATAGGCCCAGTCCCGCCGTGCTCAGCCACAGGCCGAGGGGCACCAACACCGGTGCTCCGACAAGAAAGAGGACGAGGTACAGGGGGAACGCGGGGCTGAACAGGCTCGGCGGGAAGCCGTGCTGCACGAACTCCATAACCTCGATGTTGGCGTTGGCGGCCACGCCGATCGCCAGGGCCGCGATCCAGGCGGGCGCCAGCCGTCTGATGTCGGGCCACGACCTGCGCAGTGCGATCCAGACAACGTGACCCGCGAGCACCACGATGACAAACACGTGCGTCGCGATCCCCAAGCCCAGCAGGACGGCGTAGGAAACCCGCGCCCCTCTCCCCAACCCCCTCCCCGAAGGGGAGAGGGAGATGGTTGCCAGTAAAGCCAGGAGAGCAGCAAGGCTGTAGCCGCGGAGGTCGCGGCTGTTCTCCACGAACATCGGATTGGTCGCGATGAAGAGCCCTGCGCACGCGCCGGCGAGCAGCCCAAAACGCCTCGCCAGCGCCACGGCCGAGACCCCGACCGTCCCGCCAGCCGCCAGGGCGGGCACGAGCCGGTAGACCACTTCGCTCCGAGATCCCGTCAGCGAATAAATGAAATGGCTCATGAGCGACAGCAAGACATGGTCATTCGACGCGATGCTCTTGAGCGGCATGGTGGGCATCGCCGAATGGACCGCGAAGGCGTCGATGAGGTTGGGAGTGGCGACGAAGTTCCCGAAGGTCGCGGCAGCGTCATATCCGAAGGAGCGTCCGGAGCCGATCAGGTACCCAGCGGCGGTCGCGATGCCGAGAACTGCTCCGACGACGATCGGCGCGCGAGGGTGCGACAAAGCCCGGCGAATCACGGCGGGCAAACTCTACAAGGCGGTTACACCTTCACATTTTCGGGTTCGGGCACGATCTCTTCGCCCGTGTAGGCCGACGCCTGCATCCGGAAGAGGCGAGCGTAGCGGCCGTTCAGCTTCATCAACTCGGTGTGCGTGCCTTCTTCGACCAGGCGGCCATGCTCGAGAAAGACGATGCGGTCAGCGCGCCGCACGGTCGAGAACCGGTGCGATATGTACACGGCGGTGCGTCCGCGCGTGAGCGAACGCAGCCGCTCGAAAAGGTCGTACTCGGCTTGCGCGTCGAGCGCCGACGTGGGCTCGTCGAGCAGCAGGATCTTCGCGTCACGCATGAACGCGCGCGCAAGCGCGACCTTCTGCCACTCGCCTCCGGAAAGATTCACGCCCTGATCGAACCACTTGCCCAGCGCGGTGTCATACCCCTCTGGAAGCCCGGAGATGAGCTCGGCTGCGCCGGCCTGAGCGCCCGCGACCTCGATCCGTTCACGGTCGTTGATATCCTGCACGTTGCCGAGCCCGATGTTCTCCGCTGCCGTCGCTTGGTAGGTCACGTAGTCCTGG
>WNFF01002465.1_pt1 | contig 15144 bp, 15 predicted proteins | sample 5400441 | NCBI WGS metagenome assembly WNFF01 (sample SAMN13153345, study PRJNA577476) | soil metagenome | isolation source: 120 cm saprolite under Douglas fir tree site 2 hole 3 replicate 1 | place: USA:California | collected 2015-04-18 | reverse complement strand
CATGGCGGCCGCATCTGGCTCGACACCAACGCGACCGGTGCTGCCGTTCATTTGACCTTACCTGTTGCCGACTCGACGGAGTCTGGATCGCCCCATGGCTGATCCGATCCATATCGCGTTGATCGACGACGATTCGGCCGTGCTCGATTCCTTGCAGCTCTATTTCGCGCGCCGGAACGTCCAGACCGCGTGCTTTGAGTCGGCAGAGGCGCTGCTTGCGGCACTCGACCGTGGCGCGGAGCCCGACTGCATCGTGTCCGACGTTCGCATGCCGGGGATGTCGGGCCTCGATCTCGTCCGTCGTCTCAACGCGCGCCGGTCTATTGCGCCTGTCATCCTGATCACCGGCCTCGGCGATATCGACATGGCGGTCGCCGCCATCAAGCTCGGCGCGTTCGATTTCATCGAAAAGCCGTTCGACGAGGGCCGCCTTCTCGCCAGCATTCGCAACGCGGTGGCGGTCGGACGCCAGCAGGCAAAAGACGCAGCGGAAATCGAAAGGCTGCGATCGCGCTTCGAGATGCTGTCGGCGCGGCAGCGCCAGGTGATGGAACTTGCCGTCGCCGGGCTGTCGAACAAGGAAATCGGATCGCAGCTTAATATCAGCCCGAAAACCGTAGAAAACCACCGCGCCTGGGTGATGGAGCGCATCGGCGCGAAGAACCTCGCCGAGCTCGTGCGCATCGCCATGCAGATCGATCGGCGGCCGTAGAAGGGACTTTTGAAATGGCGCCGTCATGATCAGGATCGACGGCAAGGCCAGGCTTGCTAAGCCGCGTGCGCCTGCGCATCGAGCCCGATGCCGGCAAGCCTCACTGTCTTCGGCAGGAGATGGGAGCCAGCCTCGTAGTAGCGCCACATCCGGGGACTTACCCCAAGTGCCGACGCGGCTTCAGCCTGCGTCATGTTGTGCGTGGTTCGCCATGCTCGCAGCCACAAACTTCCTTGTTCGAGCGCAAGGCGCCAAAGCGTATCGGAGGAGATTTCCAAGTCGTCGGACCAATGACTGCACCAGCCCCATTCGCCGACTGTCACGTTACGGAACAGGTCATCATCATCCCGCAACGGCTCAAAGACCGCGAAATCCGCGAGAAGCATCGATACGTCAACAAGGCTTTCTGCTCCACCCTTCCAGGTGATCACGAGACGGCGGTCGCCATCGGGGCGAACAGATCTGATATTCGGAGCAGTTTTCTCCATTCTTATGCTCTCCGGTTGAATCGGAGCCATTCGCTGCGCAGCAACTGGACAAAAGCAGGCACCAACCAGCTGTAGACGGGATTAGGTGAAACCGTAATCCGCCGCACCGTCGCGGCGCAATACGCTGACGCTATTGCGCCTCTGCTGGTGAGGTGTCCGGTGCCCAGCCTCCGGAGACGTTTGGCCGCGCTATTTTTCACAGTTGTGTTCAGCGTGCCTTATAAATCTGCGGGTACCTTCTTCCCATCTCCAGCACCCGCTGATTTCATGATGATCGGTGAAGGGGCCGCGATAGCTCAAAATGATCCAAAGGAATACATCCTTATAAACATTCTTAACCGGGACGACATCATCAATTGTTTGAAGTGTGAAATGTTCGTCCGTAGTAAATTGCACGGAATTGGCGGCCACATCCTCCCTTATGCCTCTCCGAACCTCCCCAGCCTGGATGATAGGCGAACCCACTAAGGGATGGTCGTGATCAAATGCCAAGGGACGGTCAGGTCCGGTAGCGATGCGGTAGTCTACGCCGTGGCATATGCCTCTGCCCTGTTCGATTATTGCCGGTGTCTTTCCGTAGTTAGCGACGGAGTAAGTGACGTAGACGACCGGATCATTCAATGGCGACTTGCGGTCAAACTTGAACGAGCCGACATCGGTTATGTAAATTAAGGGCCTCTCTAGCCCTTCGCGAGATTGCTCCGCGGGCGTAGCGTTTTGGGTTGTGGCACCAGCTGCTTCCTTAGGGGCATTGGCCACCTCGCTCAACCGCAGCTGCTTGATCAGCCGCTCCACGTCAGCCTCGAACGTACGGTACTCCACGAACCCCGCCTGCCGATCAACTAGCGCCTTCAAATCATCTGGCAGCCGGTGGATTTCCGGCATTGGTGTGCCGTCTATGAGCACTGGAACTACCGGAATGCCGCGGGCTAGCGCTTCGCCAATTTCGATGCGTGCGAAGTCGCTTGGATTGTCCAGTCGCCGTTGGCCGGTTTTCGGGTCCCTTGCATCGATCCATCCGGGACCAAAACCAGCACAGTGATTTCCTACGAAAGGCGAGGGGGTGGTCCTCATATCGATTGCAAGGGGAAGTGCGACCCGGCTGCACCATGGGTTATTGGCAATGTAAAGGCACGCACGCCGACGTGATGTGCTTTCTTACCTGTACCCCCATACCGCGCCCTCAATGTATCCCCTTCTAACTATTGCGCCCAACGCCCCCGAGCCCCTTCCCCGCTCACAACCCGAACACCCACACCACCGTGGCGTTGCCTTGCGCGCGCAACTCGGGCGTCTGGGCGACACGCGCCCGGGTATTGCGCGGCGGCGCCGCACCCGGACCGGCGCAGCACAGGCCGGACGCGATGGCGATGTACTGCTTGCCGTTCACCGCGTAGGTCATCGGCGGCGCATTGAAGCCGGAGCCGACGTTGATGCGCCACAATTCGTCCAGCGTCTGGTCGTCATAGGCAAGGATGGTGCCGTCGATCAGTGCCGTCACCACGATGCCGCCCGCGGTCGAGAGCACGCCGGCGGAATCCGGATACGACAGGTCGACGCGCTTTTTCAGTTCGCCGCTCGTCGGGTCGAGCATGACCAAGCCACCCGTAATAGGGCCAGCCGCGCCGCCGCGACCGCCGCCGAACCTTCCCTTCACGTGGGCGCTGGTGTCGACCGTGATCTGCGAGCAGCCTTCATGGGTCGGGATGTAGAGGAGGCTGGAGCGGCGGCTGTAGGAGGCGGGCCAGAAATTGGTGCCGCCCGCGATGGCAGGACATACCGAGCGCACCGATTTGTCGACGCCCACATTTTCGGTCTCGGCATAGATCTGAATGTCCTTGGCGGGATCGTACTCAAGCGGCTTGCCGGTCTTCGGATCGATGCCCTTGGTCCAGGTCACGCTCTTGACGTGCTGTGTCGCTTTGAGGAACTGCCCGTTGAGGCGGTCGAACGTGTATTGGAAGCCGTTGCGTCCGGCGTGCGACAGGATCTTTCGGTCCTCGCCGTTGACTTTGGCGTCGATGATGATGTGGCTGCCCGTCTCATCGTAGTCGCGGTCATCGTTCGGCGTGTATTGGTGGTGCCACCTGATCTTGCCGTTGGCCGCGTCGAAGGCGATGGCACTGGAGGTGTAGAGATTGTCGCCGAGCCGGTAGCTCGGATCATAGGCCGGTACGGGATTGCCCGATCCCCAGTAGGTGAGGTTGGTGGCGGGATCGTAGGACCCGGTGACATAGAAAGCGCCGCCGCCGGTCTGCCACGAATTGTTGTTCTTCCAGGTCTCGTTGCCGGGCTCGCCTGGGCCTGGGATCGAATACGTCTTCCACACCATGTCGCCGGTCTTGGCGTCGAGCGAGGCGACCCAGTTGCGCAGGCCGCGATCGCCGCCTGAGCCGCCGATCACGATTACGTCCTTCAAAGCTAGCGGCGCCGCTGTCAGCTCCAGATCGGCCTGGTCGAGCAGATTCTTGTCCCACACGACCTTGCCGGTTTCCTTGTCGGTCGCGATCACCCGCCCCTCGTAACCGGTCACCGAGATGACGAGGTTGTTCCACAACGCGACGCCGCGATTGCGGTCCTGCTTTTCGAGCTTCGGATTCATCTGCCACACGATCGGCCCTGAGGTGCCGGAGCGCACGTCGATCTTCGACACGATGCCCCAGCTGTCGACCATGTACATGAAGCCATCCTCGACCAGCGGCGTCGCTTCCAGGCTCTCGTTGTTCGAGGTGCCGCCGAGCCCGATCGCGAAGGCGAGCTTCAGATTCTTGACGTTGGTCCGGTTGATGGCGTCGAGCGCCGAAAAACGCTGCGCGCTGTAGTCATGATGGACCGTCAGCCAGTTCTGCGATTCCGGATTGACGAGCCGCTCAAAGGTGGTGTCGGCGGCGCGCACCGCCGACGTGCCGGCCAGCAGGGCGCAGGCGAATGCCGCAAATGAGCCGGCGCGTTTGGCCGATTTGCGATCCTCAAATCCGTTCATCATCTCCTCCCAGGTGTGTTCTCGTGTAACTCGCAGCTCGTAGGATGGGTTGAGCGACAGCGAAACCCATCATGGCTTGTCCGCGCGGCGCGGCCGCTGATGGGTTTCGCTGAGTTTATCATCGGGCCGGCCGAAGGTCGGCCCCGGTCGCTATTGCGCCCTATGCCTTCCTACGGCGCTACAGCGTAAACACGAAGATCATCGTGGCGCTGCGGCCGAGATTGCGCTTCTCCGGCGTCGTCGCAAGACGGCCCATGGAGTTGCGGGTGAGGCCGGTGGCGATGGCGATGTATTGCTTGCCGTCGACCGCATAGGTCATGGGCGGCGCGTTGATGCCGGTGCCGACATTGAAGCTCCATAGCTCTTCGAGGCTCTCGTCGTCGAGCGCCATCACGGTGCCTTCGATCAGCGCCGTCACCACGATGCCGCCGGCGGTGGCGAGCGCGCCGCTCGTGTTGGGATACGGCATCGGTTTGCGCTGCTTGAGCTCGCCGGTGGCCGGATCGACCACTGCGATTCCGCTTGAGAGCCGCCCGTCATAGCCGAAGTCGCCGCCGTCGAACTTGCCGGGCACATGACGGGTCTGGTCGCGGGTGATATTGGTGCAGCCTTCGAGTTCCGGGATGTAGATGAGCCTGGTTTTCTGGCTGTAGGCGGCCGACCAGAAATTGTTGCCGCCGGGTACTCCCGGGCATACGCCGGGCGTCTTGGCGCCGGTAAGAATCTTTGCCACCGGGTCGGCGTAGGTTTGCAGCTCCTTGGCAGGGTCGTAGTCGACGGGTTTACCGGTCTTGGGATCGATGCCCTTGGTCCAGGTTACGCTCGACACATATTGGGTGGCTTTCAGGAACTGGCCGTTCAGCCGGTCGAACGAATAATGGAAACCGTTGCGCGCCGCATGGGCAAGGAGCTTGCGATTCTCGTCGTTGACCTTGCCGTCGATCAGGATATGGGTCCCGGTCTCGTCGTAGTCCATGGTGTCGTTCGGCGTGTATTGGTGGAACCACCGGATGCGCCCGGTCGCGGCGTCGATGGCAAGCGCGCTGTTGGTGTAGAGATTGTCGCCAGGCCGGTACGATGAATCGTATTTCGGCGTCGGATTGCCGGCCCCCCAATAGGTGATGTTGGTCGCCGGATCGTAAGAGCCGGTGACATAAAAGGCCCCGCCGCCGGTCTGCCAGGCATTGTTCTTGTCTTTCCAGGTCTCGCTGCCAGGCTCACCCGGCGCCGGGATCGAATAGGTCTTCCACAACACGTTGCCGGTCTTGGCGTCGAGCGAGGTCACCCAGTTGCGCGAACCGCCGTCGCCCCCAGAGGCGCCGATAAGGATCGAGTCCTTGAGCGCCAGCGGCGCCGCGTTGAGCGTCATGGTGGGCTGGTCACGCAGGTTGCGCTCCCACACCATCTTGCCGGTGTCGCGATCGGTCGCGATCACGCGTCCGTCCTGGCTTGTCACCGAGATGACGAGATTGCCCCACAGCGCGACGCCGCGGTTGCGGTCGATCTTCTCCTGGCCCGGATCCATCTTCCACACGATGTCGCCCTGCCGGCCGGAGTGCACGTCGATCTTGTAGACGACGCCCCAGGCGTCGGTGACGTACATGAAGCCGTCGTCAACCAGGGGCGTCGCCGTCAGGTTCTCGTTGCCGCTGGTGCCGCCGAGCGCCACCGCGAAGGCGAGCCGCAGGCCTTTGACGTTTCCTTTGTTGATGGCCGCGAGCGCCGAGTAGCGCTGCGCGGAATAGTCGTGGTGGTTCATGAGCCAGTTGTGCGGCTCCGGATTGACAAGGCGCTCATAGCTGACGTCGGCAGCGCGTGCGGAGGCACCGGCGGCGAGCGCAATGCCGGCCATGAGTGATATCGAGATTGTCTTGTGCATGATAGGCCGTCACCTTCCCGGATGGAGTTCTTTGGAGTTGGGGTGTCGAGGATGCAGCGTCGAATAACCGCTATATTAGCGCATCGAGGAGGGCGATGCGAAGCCGCATAGCGCTGCTCCCTCTCCGCGCTTGCCAGCAGGGCGTAAACGCCCTGATGATAATCGGGGTCAAGGCGCTGCGGCGAGCGGTGGGGCGCTTGCCGGCGGACGCCGGTGTCGGGTCGCCTGCTCGTATGCGTAACCGATCCTGATCAGTGTCGGCTCGCCCCAGGGCCGCCCGAGGATCTGGAGGCCGGCCGGCAAGGTCCCGCGCACGAATCCCATCGGGACGGTGATCGCCGGAAACCCGGTCGGCGGCGAAATCCGCGGGCTGTTGTTTCCGTGCGGCGTGTTGAGATCGCCGATCAATCGCGGCGGGTTGTTCCACGACGGATAGACGAGCGCGTCGAGCCTGGCGTCGTCCATCGCCTTGAGCACGCCTTGCGCGAGGCGCCGCCCGTTGTCGTCCGCCTCCTGGCATCTGGCGTTCTGATCCGGCGGCGGCTCCGCCGCGGCGTCGAGCATCCGCTTTTCGATCGAGGGATGAAACTTCTGCGAGGCGAGAATCTCGTCGAACGTCCTCACCGGCGCCTGCGGACCGAGCCGCGCGAGGTAGGCGTTGATGTCGTGCTTGAAGCGGTTGCAGAAAAGTCTCCCCGGGGGGATTTCAGCGATTTCCGGAACGTCGATCCCTTCGACGATCTCTGCCCCCTGTTGCTTCATGTCGGCGAGCGCCTGCTCGAAGAGTCTCAAGACGTCGGGATCGCTGTCGGGCCCCATGAAGAGCTGTCGGACCGCGGCGACGCGCGCGCCCCTCAGTCCGTTGCGATCGAGGAAAGCCAGGTAGCTGTCGGGCCGCTTCCCAAGGGCTGCCGCGGTGACCGGATCGGCCGGATCGTAGCCAGCAATCACGTCGAAGATGGCCACGGCATCGGCCATGGTCCGCGCCATGGGCCCGCCGATGTCGCGGTTGAGAAACAGCGGGACGATGCCGTCGCGGCTGGTAAGCCCCATGGTTGAGCGGATGCCGACGAGGCTCGTGTGCGACGACGGCCCGCGTATCGAATTGCCGGTATCAGTCCCGAGGCCCACCGCCCCGAAGCTCGCCGCCACTGCCGCCGCAGTGCCACCGCTGGAGCCGGCGGGGACGCGGTCGAGCGCGTAGGGATTGCGGGTGTAGCCGGGTACGAGCGAGTTCACCGTCTCGAACGGCGACCACGCGAATTCCGCCATGTTCGATTTGGCCAGCATGAGCGCGCCGGCCTCGCGCAGCTTGCGCACCTGGAAAGCATCGCGCAGCGGGGTTGATCCCTTCAACGACAGCGATCCGGCCGAGGTCGGCATGTCAACGGTGTCATAATTGTCCTTCACGATCACCGGCACGCAATGCAGCGGACCGGCGAGCCCAGACTGCGCGAATTTGGCATCGAGCGCATCCGCAGTCGCCAAGGCGTCGGGGTTGACCATGACGATGGCGTTGAGCGCCGGCCCCTTGCGGTCATAGGCCTCGATACGATCGAGATACATCTGGACCAGCTGCCGGCACGTCAGCTCCTTCGCCTTGAAGGCGGCGAGGATGTCAGCAATCGTGGCCTCCTGGGTCCAGATCAGCCGGAACGCACCAGCCTCGGCCGGCATCACGGCGAGCAGCAGCAAGAACAGCGCACGTCCGACGAGACGAACGGGCTCTTTGTACATTTTCTTCCCTCAATCGCTCTGTGACACGGGCGAGATGGCGTGCAATCACGCCCCACCGTCGCCGCGGTGGTAAGTCTATCCGGCCGGCACAACGAGGTCACGCACCAACATGATCAGAACGCGTTCTCGCCTTGCAACAGCAGACGACGGGCCTGCGCGATGGTCGCGCGCGCGTATTGCGCGAGCTCATCATCCGAAGCGCTGCTGATCGGGTGGCCGATGACGACGAACCTGTACTCCGGCATGCCGGCGACCCGGCACATGAGCTCGGCTGCGCTGACGAACCGCTCCGTCATCACGGCGATGGCCGGCACACCTTGCCGCTCCGCTGCTATCGAATCATGCAAACTGCACGATGAGCAGCTGCCTCAATCGCCGACCCCGGCGACGACGGCGTCCCATTGCGGGATTTCGTCGATGATGTGGGCGTCGGCCGGCGCGCTGTAGTTCGACTTGGTCCGCCACACGACGTGAGCGACTTCAAGTTCCTCGCGCAGCATGCGTTCGAGTTGCGCGAAATAGCCCTTGGTTCCCTCTTTGCCGTTCGAGATGAAGCCGATGGTCTTGCCCTTCAGCGAAGACGGCCGTGCGGCCGGCCGGCCGCCGGCTCTTCTCATTTCATTCGTGGGATCGAGCACGCGAAGTATCATCTGCCAAACTCCCGCTCGCTCATTAGAGTGCATTCTGATGAAATCGAATCATCTCTCCGCCGTCATGCCCGTCCCCGGACTTGATCCGGGGATTGTCGCGGGCATCCACGCCTTTCTTGCGGCACCTCAGCAAGCAAGACGTAGATGGCCGGGACAAGCCCGGACATGACTCCGGCAAAGTCGTTCGACATGACCAGAATGCGCTCCAAGGTCCTATGGTCGCAACTCCCCTTCAGCCCTTTGGCGGCTCGCAATCGATGCAGGCGCCGATCGCTGCCGTTACCGCCTTGGTCTTGCTGCCCATCCATGGCGGAATGACCGCGCCGAAGCCGCCGGCAGGGCCTCCCGCGGCCACGACCAGGAGATGCTCCGGCGATTCGAGCGCGGCGTGGATACGCTCGCCGCGGTCGCGCACGATCGCGCCCTTCCCCACGCCGGCCCATTCCGCGCGGCGCACACGGGCGCGCTCGTACAAGAAGTCGGCGATGTTACGCTTGGTCCAGCCCGCGCGCTCGATCGGCTCGCGCAGCTGTTTCGGGATCACGATCGCATAATTGCCGCCATAAATCGAGTAATGGCGCTGGTTCGCTCGCATCTCTGCAGCGAACGTCTCCAGAATCTCCCGCGGGTCCGTGGTCCACTCGTTCATGATCTGACGCGGCGCCATCGCCGCCATGACGGTGACGGCGGAGACGCCGTCCGGGACGCCGCGGACGACCGACAGCGGCTGCCATAAGGTGTCCTCCTCGTCCTCGGCAACGCAGTACGAGAACTTGCCAGGATGGCCAAGCGTCGTGCGGTCGATGCCGCCGGGGCGCACGTCGAGCAGATTGATCAGCGCGAGCCGCAGGGCGCGGCCGATGACGGCGGTTGCCCGATCGCTGTTGGCGAGCGCATTGAAGCCTCCGTTTGCTCCGATCTCGAGACGGACAGGCCCGTTGATGATCGCCAGGATGGCGCATCCTCCCGTGCTGGAGGTCACGCCATGCAGAAGAAACTCCTCCTTCATCATGGCCTGCCACGCTGCCGCGACCACGGGAAAGTGCATGGGCAGACAGCCGGCCATGACGGCATTGATGGCGAGCTTCTCGGCTGTGATCGGCTGGGTGCGAACCGGCTCGATCCCGATGAGCTGGTCCGGCGGCATCAACGCCCATTCCAGGCAAGCCTCGACCGCCGCCTGGGCCGGCGGCACCACCGGCAGCCCATCGGTCCAGCCGTTACTGTGATAGAATTCTTGCGCCGCCGCGAAATCGTCGACGTCGTAGGTTTTGGACGTCAGCGCTGCCTTTTTCGTTTGCATTGACCGCCCGGAATTTTCGAGGCCCGGGGAGAGCATAAGTAGGCCAGCCACAATGTCCAGCGATGACAGAAACCGGGTTGAAATGCGGCTTGACGAGCGCCGGGGCGGACTCGTCGCTTTCGTAACCATCAACAATGCGCCGCGGCTCAATGCCATGCATAGCGCGCTGATGGACGAATTCGTCGAGAGGCTCTCGCCGCTGATGGCTGACGCGGAACTGCGCGCGTTAGTGCTCACCGGCGCCGGCGACAAGGCCTTCATCGGCGGCGCCGACATCAGGGAAATGAGCGCCTTGACGAACGCCGAAGACGGCCGCCGGTTCATCACCCGCTTGCATCGCTGCTGCGATGCCATCCGCGCTCTTCCCGTGCCGACGATCGCCCGCATCAACGGCTTGACGTTGGGGGGCGGGCTCGAAATGGCCGCTGCCTGCGACGTGCGCATCGCCGTGGAAAGTGCGGTGTTCGGCATGCCGGAGGTCAAGCTTGGCATTCCGTCGGTCATTGAGGCTGCCCTTCTCCCGATGCTGATCGGATGGGGACGGACCCGCCAGATCCTCCTGTTCGGCGAAAATTTTTCTGCACAGGAAGCGCGTTCGTGGGGATTGGTCAACGAGCTGGTGCGCGACGGCGACTTGGATGACGCGGTCGGACGATGGCTGGACCAGCTGCTTTCGTGTTCGCCGGGCGCCGTTCGCCTGCAAAAGCAATTGATCCGTTCGTGGGAGGACCTGCCACTGCGGGCAGCGATCGAGGCGGGAATCGAAAGCTTTGAGGCGGCCGTTCGCAGCGGCGAGTCCGCGGCCGCAATGCGCGATTTTCTCGAGCGCCGGGAGGCACGCAAGACGATGTCCTGAGGGAGTGCCCTGGGGGATGTGACTTTCGTGCCTCATGCGGGCCCGGTGCCGTCCAGCCGTCGCGGCGCAGTGGAAAGCTGGGATAACCGCCGCGTCCAACTCCGTTTGCAGGGGATTACGGTCGGGTTGGGTTGACAAGAGTTTTCCTTTGGCCGATGCCCCTCACATTGGGGAGTGGGCGATGTTGATGAACCGTCAAGAGTGTCGGGATTCCGACAAACGTGATCGCCTTGGTTCAAGCGGGACGCGACCTGGCACCGAGTTCGACTTGAAGGCGGTGCGCGTCGGCATAGGCGCAGCGATACGCACGATCCATTCTGACGTGCTACGCGAGGAAATCCCAGACAGGATTGCCGAGTTGCTGAGGCAGCTCGATGAGCCAAAGGACGTCGGCGGCGGGTAGCGTCGGTCAAGCCCCTGCGGCAGGCAGGCTGTGGATATCACCGGAATTATACTTGACGGCCTCCCTTGCGCGTCGCCCACTCGCGGCCCGGGCTCTGCGGGGGTAGCAGCATGCCAATCAATTCCTCCATAGAACATCACGCGTTTGAACCTGAGGCAACTGCGGCGATGGGTGAAGCCTTTGAGGCTGCCTGCAAGCAGCTGCTCGACGCCGGCAAGGCCGAAGTGGTGCGTAAACTCCTCGCCGAACGAATTATTGCAGCGGCGAGCAGAGGTGAGCTTGACCCAATTCGCTTACGAACGGCGGCGCTAAGCTGGATTATCAGTCACCCCACCCTCGTCCGCAGCTTCGCGCCTAGCGGATTATAGTCCCCAAGCAGCCAAAGCGGCCTCGCAACGCGCGGGGTCAAAATTGATCCGGTAGACCGTCTGGACCTCAGACCGGTGTCCTTTGCTCAATCGCTCGCCGGGGCGGCACAGCACAGCCTTGCGTGACATCAACGACCTCGTAGAACGTGGCCTTCTTCAGAACGGCGGGAGGCCGACGGAGCACGAGTTATGCTTTTTGCGAGAATTGACTAAAGGCGAAATTGATTGGACATAACCGTGACTCCGGATCGCAAGGGATCGCGTCATGAGGCATTCGGTTGGTTTGCGGCTCATCCGGTTGCTGACGGCTGTGATAACGGCCGCAGCGATCTCGCAGGCTGCGCAGGCGCAGGATCGGGTGGCGCTCGTCGTCGGCAACAGCAAATACGTCAACGCGAACGGTGTACCCAATGCGGTGAATGACGCCCGTGTCATGGCGCGGGCGCTCCGCGAGATCGGATTTGCCGTCGCCGACGGGTACGATCTTTCCCGCGACAGCATGGAGCGCCAGATTCGCGAGTTCCTGCGCAAGTCCGAAAGCGCCCACGTGGCGCTATTTTTCTATGCCGGCCATGGTTTGCAGGTCGATGGCCGCAACTATCTGCTTCCGGTCAATGCCAAGCTGGAGGCCGCGAGCGATCTTGCCTTCGAGACGGTCGGGCTCGACAACATGCTGGAAAGCCTCGATGGCGCGTCGCGGACCAATATCATCATCCTCGATGCCTGCCGCAACAATCCGTTTGCGCAGAACTTGGCGTCTCGATTTGGCGCCGGACGATCCGTCACGGTGCTGTCGGGTCTTGCCGGCTATTCCAACCTCGGCACCGGCACCCTGATTGCGTTTTCGACTGCGCCGGGCGCGGTGGCGCTCGACGGCAACGGCTCTAACAGCCCATTCACCAAGGCTCTGGCCCGGCACGTACGCACGCCTGGGCTCGAGGTACGCCAGATGCTCACCCGCGTTCGTGCCGACGTTGCGGCCGAAACGCGAGGCAAGCAAATCCCCTGGGACAATTCTTCGCTGCTGGGCGAGGTCTATCTGGCGGGGCTCGGCAAGCCGGAGCCGCAACGCGTCGACGTTCCCCCGTCAGTCCCCGCCCCGCCCGCCGACGACATCCTTTGGGAGGCCATCAAGAGTTCCAGCGTCGCTGCCGTGTTCGAGGAGTTTGTGAATAAATTTCCGACCAGTCCGCACGCCAGTGAGGCGCGCGGACGCGCCGACGAGTTGAAGAAAAGCGAAGTTGCCATGCTGCCGCCGGGGAGCGGCGCGCAGATCGGCAAGCTCTTGACCGCGCCCGCCAACGCTCCGATCGCATCGTTCATGCGCCACAATGGCGGCTGGTCGGTGGCGCTCTCGTTCGCGGAGCCCGTCACCGGGATTTCCTGGCGTCTCGGCGAAGCCGGCAATTTTCGCGAGACCGGCTTCATGGATGCGTTCGATCCGCGCACCCGCAGGCGCATGCCGAACCCTGCAATTCAACTCGACGCGGATCAGCCGGCCACCACGATCTACGTGCGCTATGTCGACGCCAACGGCAGCCTTCAGGGGCCATTCCCCATCCGCTTCGAGCCCGTCGGGGCGCTTGAGCGCGAACAGCGCAAGATCCTTGAGATGACGGCAGGGAGTTGGCTCTCTTTCCGCGAATACAACGGCCTGCTTCTCTATTACACGCACCTGATGTCGTATCGCTGCACCATCCGGCAGGTCCGCATCGGACTCAACTCGACGATCCCGGACCGCGCCATCGCGATGCCGCCGTGCAATCAGAAGGATCCAATGGCGATTCCGGCCGACGCGCAGCCCTATCTTAAAGTCCCGCCCGCAACCGGATTAGTGTCTGTAGAGCTCACCTATCGAGACGGCAGCGTATCGGAGGTCAAGACATTCCGGAGATAGTGTTCCGTTCGTGGCGTTTGATTCTCGTTGTTGTCATCGCGCGCGAAAGAGCGTGTGAAGTAATCTCAGCCTCGTCCTGAGGAGCGCGCTCTTGCGCGCGTCTCGAAGGACGGCCGCAAGCGAGATCGAGCCCGCGGCCATCCTTCGAGACGGCCGCGCGAAGAGCGCGGCCTCCTCAGGATGAGGTCCTCGATTTCTTCACACGCTCGAAAGCGGGCGATCCAGTAACCACAAGACTTCGTAGCGATGAGGATTTCCATGCGAACATTTAAGTTGTTACTCGCGATCCCGGCGATCTTGTGCTGTGGGATCGGAATGGTTGCGGCTCAGCCCTCGGGCGCCATCACCCAGGGCAGTCCCGATACGATGATCGGCGGCGAGCCGGCGGCGCGCGTCGGCGACGGCACCGCGAGCGGCGCCCCGGTGGTTGAAGGCTCGCGCGATGTCTTCATCAACGGCCGCCCGGCCGCGATCGCAGGCGGAAGAAACGGATGCGGCGGCGTCGTGGTCGGCGGCGCGTCGAACGTGTTCATCAACGGCCGGCCGGCCGCGCAAGGCGGCAGCCCGACCAGCGACTGCAAAGGGCGCTGATCACGGCCTCGACATGATTATGATTTTATTCCTAAGTTTGGCGTGAGTCAGGTTTCTGGCGTCGGCCCAGCGCCAAGCAAAACGAAATACCCCTAAAAAATAGCGTCGAATCAAGGGATTGTGCGCACCCTAAGATTTCCGGCGCAAAAATCGCGGCAAAATCCGGTGTTATCGCTTTTCACGATGCTCCAATCCCCGCAGATCGGGTGAAGCGAGCCACTACCCAAACCGCTCCCGCGCCAGCCTCGCACCCGCGCCGAGGGCCATGAGCTTCGCGGCGGCGATGTTCCTTCTCATCGGCGCCATGCCGCAATTGGTGCACGGGATGATGCGCTCGCGAGGAACGTAAGGCAGCGCCTTGCCGATCACCGCGGCGACCTCTTCCGGCGTTTCGATCGTTTCGGTCGCGACATCGATGACGCCGATGAGCACGTCCTTGCCGTCGAGCAGCTTCAAGAGTTCGATCGGCACCTTTGAATTGCGGCACTCGAGCGAGATCTGTCCGATCCGGCTTTTCGCCAAAGCGGGGAAAACCCGCTCGTATTGACGCCACGCGGCGCCGAGCGTCGCCTTCCATTCGACATTCGCCGGAATGCCGTAGCCGTAGCAAATATGGATTGCGGTGGTGCAGGTGAGGCCGGCGGTGGCGCGATGAAGCGCCTCGATGCCCCAGTCCGTTGCGGCGTCCATGTAGACGTTGAAGGCCGGCTCGTCGAACTGGATCACATCGACGCCGTCGGCTGCGAGCGCCCGGGCCTCGTGGTTGAGCACGTCCGCGAACCCAAATGCCATCTTGATGCGGTCGCCATAGTAACCGTCTGCGATCGTGTCGACGATGGTCATCGGACCCGGCAAGGTGAACTTGAGTTTCTTCCCCGTATGGGCGCGGGCGAAACGCGCTTCGGCGGCATGCACGCGGCCCTTGAGCGAGAGCGGTCCGGTCACGGTCGGCACTATGGCCTTGTAGCGGTCGTTGCGGATGCCCATTTCGACGCGCTTCGTGAAGTCAATGCCGTTGACGGCTTCCAGAAAGCCGTGGACAAAGTGCTGCCGCGACTGCTCGCCGTCGGTAACGATGTCGATGCCGGCGTCTTCCTGCAGCTTGATCGCCACAAGGGTGGCGTCGAGCTTCGCGGCTTCGAGCTCGGCTCCGGCAGGCCGCCATGCCGCCCACAGCTTGCCGGGCTCGGCAAGCCATGGCGGCTTAGGCAGGCTGCCGGCGATAGTGGTCGGGAACATTTGTCACCTTGCTTTGGCAAACGCGGGCGGTCGTCACG
>WNFF01002463.1_pt1 | contig 15149 bp, 17 predicted proteins | sample 5400441 | NCBI WGS metagenome assembly WNFF01 (sample SAMN13153345, study PRJNA577476) | soil metagenome | isolation source: 120 cm saprolite under Douglas fir tree site 2 hole 3 replicate 1 | place: USA:California | collected 2015-04-18 | reverse complement strand
GCAGTCGGCTTGTCGTGCTGACGCGCCCGATGAGCAGCGCGGACCAGAATGCGCCAATGACGTCCCAATCGCAGGGCGATGTCGGGGGCATCGCCTGGGCTGACGACGGCGTGGGCTACAGTCTGGTCGGCCACGCGGCTCCGGAATCCTTAAGGCCGATTGCGAACGAGGTTCGGAAGCAGGCGCGGGCGATCTGAACGCGGCGATCGTTCCGCCTGACGCTCATCAAGACAAGACCTCGCCATGAACTCAACCGCGACTATGTTCATCCCGGAACTTGGAATGATCGAGCCTCGCCCTTGCCATGAACATTTTCCCATGAAGCCGAGAAGCTGGCAGCTCACCGACGTGACCGCTTGGGGAGCCGACTTTAGGTTCGATCTCGTCGGCGTTGATAGACGCAGTGGCGCGTCCGCACCGGCCGATGGGAGCAGGCGCGGCCGACATCATCGTCATTGTCCTACGCGAGGTCGGTTATGGGTCAAGCCACATAGGAAGGTCTGGTTTTGGCGCAAAGCGGCCGTTCGTACGCAAACAGCATCCCGTGACTAAGGAATAAGTAGAGAATCTATCAGTTTGGAATCAGGCTCGGGGAGGGGCGCTTAGCCGTTCACAGTGGGAAGCCGCGACATCAATGCTTCGGTGGCGTGTGCGAACATCGGGGCGTTCGTCGCAGCCGCTTTCATCCCCTCCGAGCCGAACGCCGCCGTAGCGTCGGCCCACTGCCGCAGATTCTGCGCCATGGCTGGATTATTTTTGGTGAGTTTGTGGTGAGTTTTACTTTAACCGACTTCAGGGGCATTTGACTAAGTAACGATCACGCGCCAGCCACGGCGATGGCGGAAGTACCCCAATAAGCGGTCCTATTTGCCGCGATCAGGATTCTTCTCCTATGGGAACAGAAGTCGACATTAAAGTGTACGTGACGCCGGGATTTGCTCGCTGGGTGGGTTCGCCCGATGAGGTCCTGTTAAGGACTAGACGTCGGATTGGGTTAGAGCCTGTACCCGCCCTGCCTATATTTTTGCCCTCTTGTCGTAGGAACGGCCACTGACAGGATTGGATCGACCGCGTCATGCTCACGAATGCGAAGATGTGATGCTCTCGCTCATCAAGTTCCGGAAGAACTCGTCCATCTGCCGCGGCGGGAGCTTTGCACCGCCGTCCAACCACCAGGTCAGCACGGCCATGTATGCACCTACGATGTGATGCACGATGAACTCGCTAGGGACGACGCCCGTCACGTCTTTGACTTTGGTCCCCGCAAGCTCACCCCGGACGAATTCGCATAGCGTTTGCCGAATCGTATCCAATGCAATGGCGCCTCCTTTGCTTCCTACCAGCGCTCGGTAGAGATGCATGTGGTCGCGTGCATGTTCGAACATCGCCAAACTGAACCCCAAGGGCCGGGCGTTTGCCTGCCCTGAAGCCGAAGCGCTTCGGTGCCGATCGAGAAGCTCCTCGCGGAGATGCCCGAGGCCGCTCCGCTTGAGATCGTCCTTGCTCGTGAAGTGGGCATAGAAAGTCGACCTGCCGACGTCGGCGCGTTGGCAAATATCCTCGACCGAGATCGCCTCGTAGCCCTTTTCCAGGATCAAGGAGAGTAGCGCCCGGTGCAGCATTCCTCGCGTGCGCGCGACACGGCGATCGATCGGCTTTTTCGCCATCTCTTTCCTTTCATGGTGAGATCGCTGCTTTTGTCCGATACGGGACATAACCGTTGGTATCGTCCTGGAAAAGAATTTTGCACTCAACGTTTCTTATCGTACATCATGTCCGGTTTCTCAAGGGCGGGTAGTTGACGTGCGCTCATATCTCGATTCCGACCGCGCAGCAGGCGCGAAATCCGGGAGCGCAATGGCTCGTGAAATGCCCCGCTGGGTAAAAATATTCGCTATCGTTGCCGCCATCATGGTCACCGCCTTCGCCGTCCTTCATGCGGTTGGTGGCATGGGGCATCTGACTCATGGCAACACGGGTGTTCACCCGATGTCCGCCGAACATGGTAACCACGTGCTGTGACGCTGGCGCCCGAGCTCCGAAAATTCGTTTTGACCGTGCATATCATCGCGTCGGTGGGGTGGGTTGGCATCGTCGCCGGCTTCCTTGCCCTGGCCATCGTCGGCCTAGTCAGCCCGGACGTGCAGATCGTGCGCGCGAGCTATGTCGCGATGGACCTTACCTATCGCACGGTCGTGATCCCGTTGGGGCTGGCGTCTCTGATAACAGGCGTCATTTCGTCGTTCGGCACCGACTGGGGATTGTTCCGCCATTACTGGATCGTGGTGAAGCTTCTACTAACCGTGCCGGCCGCATGGCTCATGCTGGTGCATCTCCATCCGGTGGCATACGCGGCACGCGCAGCTTCGGCGATGACATTGTCTGCTGACGATCTTGCGGGGTTGCGGGCGCAACTTATTGTCTATGCAGTCGTCGCGTTGCTGGTTCTGCTGACCAGCACTGGACTATCGACTTACAAGCCGCGCGGAAGAACCTCTTATGGCGCCCGCAAATTGGCAGGGCGTAGTACTTGACAGAGCATTTCCGCGGCAGGCTACCTGACAAACCGTGGGCGCCACCAAGCGCGACGAAGCCCGTATCTCGAAGATCAAGCGAGTTATCATCACAAGATTTAAGGGGCTGAAGTTGATTCGCGCCGGCGACTCGGCGCAGCAATCGCGGTGAGATCGCGCGAAATCGTACAGTGGCGCACCCGACACGATTCGAACATCGCGGCCAACGGCAATAATTTTACCGCTACACCGAACGGCTTGTCCGTCATGTCGTGGCAGCGCGCGATTTCCTTGGCGAGCTTCACCGTCGCAAAACCTGCTGCATCGGCTCGACCACGATCAACCAGCTCGCTCGCGGCACCCAAATCCCCTAGCGTCTGCGGCACGGCCCTACGTTCTTAAGCGCGGTTTCCCTTGGAGGCTTTCGGACGCCGGCCGCCGAACACGCCGCGCCGTCTCTCAAGCAGCCGGCATCCGAAACCCTTGTATGGGGCCACCGTTGTCAAGTAGGAACCAGCGGTATGTTGAGTCATTTTTGATGCGTCACGGAGTAGCATTGGGCATGGCAGAGCCTTTTGCCCGGTTGCGCTGAGCGGTCAAAGCCCCGAAGCCGCGTGCGGCGCGCCGAAGGCGCGGAGCTTGACCGCGAATGCGCAGACCGAGCTACCATAATCGTTGCCGCGACGCGCAAATTTCGTCCGGCCCGTCCATCGACGATGGATTTCTATTTTGTAGAATTTCCTTTCGTCAATATTGAGTGATGGTGTCTCGCAGCCTGAAGATCGAAACGATGGCATCCGAGGGGGAGCTCGCGATCGGGGCGCGGAGATCCGCGCCACAGCCTTGTATTCGGTCGATCCGTGAGGATCGCACCATGATGCAGTCATACGCATCGGCGGCGAAGCTCCGGGGCGGCGGGCCCATCCTTCACAGCGGCCTTGGAAAGCCATGGTTTGCCGTCGGGTCACCACCACCTCGGATTCATCGGCAGACCCCTGGTAGAGGCTGCCAAAACACTTGTTCCTATTGGCCCTCTCTTCCGTGCCGACGCTCACGACGCTGGACGGACGACGCCCTGCGGAATCTCGCCGCCGGTGACGAGGCGCCAGAGGGCGATCAGCAGTTTGCGCGCCAGCGCCACGATCATCGTCTTGCGCGTTCCGCTGCGTCCATCAGCCGTTCGTGCCGCAAACCATTGGGCCAGGCCACTGTTCTTTTGGAACCTGAGAAAACGCCAAGCCAGCTGGATCATGCCACACCTGACGCGGGCGTTGCCGGCGCGCGCAAGACCCCGTTCGCGTCGACGACTGCCGCTCTCGTCGGGCGAGCCGGTAAGGCCGGCGTATCGGGCGACGGCCCTGCGATCGCGCCAGTGGCGTGAGAAGATCTCGTTGACCAGCACGTCCGCCGTTTCGACGCCAACGCCGAGGACCCGCGCAATGAGGCGAACCATCGCGTGCGAGCCTTTGTCCACAGCCGGGGCCGTCGCGAGCTTGCGGAGGCGTTCCTGTTCGACCGCATGGACCTGGTCGCGCACAACGCGCAGCCGGGCAAGATGGCGGCGCAGCTCCGCGCGCGTGTTCTCCGGCAATGGTGTTCCCTCCGCCGTGCGCACAGATTCGAGCCTTTCCTCGACCTTGCGCTCGGTCGGCCGCAAAGTGCGAATGCCGAAGCGTGCAAAAATGGCCTTCACTTGGTTCACGATTCGGGTCTGCTCGGTGACCAGATTCTTCCGCTCACGGTTCGGCCGCCTCGCGTCCTCCTCCTCGATTGTCGGGATCGCCGCCATGCTGCAATGCCGTCTCTCGCCGCGCAACCATCCGAGAAAGGCCCGCATCAGGAGTTCCGTATCGAGGCGATCGGTCTTCGCGCGCCGGTGTTCGCGCGACACCGCAACGCTCGTGGGATGGATGACGTAAGTCTCGACATCGCGCCCCAGTAGCCAGCGCGCGAGCCAGAAGCCGTCGCGGCCAGCCTCATAGGCGACGACGATGCGCTTAATCTCGCGTCCAGCCCGGTTCGCTTCATTCCGCCAACGTTGCAACAGCTTCAGCAGGGCTTCCTTGTCGGCATCGAGCTTCTTAAGAGGCTGGCGTTCGACGCCGGGAACAACCGCGGCGACTAGCCACTTGGTTTGGCTCATCTCGATCACAGCGATGATCGTGCTATCCTGCTCGAGGGTGGTGAGGGATCTGCTCGGGTCAAAACGAAAGTCCTGCGACATGGGGCACTCCGTCGGTGGCCGTTGAAACTGCGCCGAAGGTGCCATGCCCTCGCCGCTCGCCCCATAGCATCTTCACACTGGACTCACGCACTGCAGCCAAACATCTAATCGTGGTCGACCCGTCAGGGCTCGTTATTCCCTTTGGACTTGAACGGGGGCTCCGTGGGTATCGGGAGCGCCGGGAAGGATCACGAGGTAGCGACGCGGGGCCTTGTCCTCGCCTCGTACTAACTGGCGGATTGGTCCGATTGCACTAATAACGGCTGCGCCCGCGGGGTTGGTCATGAAGCCTTGCAGTGGTTCGAGAACGCCAGTGCCCGACGGCTCACTCGCAAGCGCAAGCAGATATTGCTTTCCCGGCTCAAGACCAGTGACTGCGGCCTCCAAAACCTGCACCAACCCCTGGTCAGATAGCGAAACGCTGGTCGGCGCTTTTGCCTCTTTTTTTGCGCCGGGCGGCACGAGCCACAATTCCGCCGACTGACCAGCAATGCCGAGTGGCTGCAGGTTATTGGTTCCAAGACCTTCGGGGACAACCATCATCCTGGTCATTGCCGCGTTGAGGGCGCCGCTCACCGCGGGTACGGCATCGGGCACGTAGACAAGGGCTTGCGGAGCTTGGCCGACCGGACTTGTCGCGATGACTTCGTTCTTTAGTGTATCAATTGCGGCCACTTTGTCCTCATTCTCAAGACCGACATAGACTCGCGTGCCGTCTCCGGACGGCCAGACGCCGTGCGGTAACTTGCCGACCGGAATGGTCGCGACCTGCTCGAAATTGTCGGTGCGAAACACTTTAATCTCGTTGAGCCCGCCGATCGTGACGTACGCAAACATGCCGTTGGCATTACGCACGATATTGACGTGGTTAGTGATCGGACCGGTGTCGAGAGTTTTCAAGAGCGTGAACGGCGGTTGCGCATCGAACACTTGGGTCTTGCCTGTGTCCTTTAGGGTAAACCAGACCTGCTTGCTGTCCGGCGTCACGGCGATGTTGGGACAGAACGGGCTAGCTTGCGGAACCCTGCCGACAATTCTGTGATCGGCGACGGTGATGACCTCGGTCTCCGGTGTAAACGAGGAGCAGACGTAGCCGTATTTGCCGTCGGGCGAGAAAATCGTCATGCCCGGACCGTTGGGAACGATGATCCGCGCCTTCTCCTCGTAAGTCGTTCCGTCGAGTACGGAGACGTAGTTCTCGCCGCGGACGACAACCCACACTTCTTTGCCATCCATCGTATAGAACGCTTCGTGTGGAGAGCGCCCAACATAAGTGATGTGCTTCACACTGTTGGTCGCGGTATCGATGAAGATCACCGCATTCGAACCAATTGCGACAACCGCGATAGTGCGACGATCAGGCGAAAACCCCATGCCGTGCACCAACAACTGGCCCTTGTAGAGCGGACTGAGATTGGCAGGCAACGAATCGCCAAGGCGGATGGCGCCAACGAGCTTATTGTCGACGGGATCGGTGACCGAGACAGTGTTCGAGTACTGTTCAGCGGAGTAGACACGATCTTGATGGCTTATCGGAATATCAGGGTCGGACGCGGCCGCAGGAGCTTGTCCCGCGAAGGCATGGCGGACACCGACAAAACCTGTCGCAACCAACAGAACGGCCAGTATGACGTTGTGTCGCATATCACGGCTCCTTTACCAAGGTTGCATTATCAAGTTTCGAATCTCTCATCGCCGCAGGCGAGGTCTGATCAGACGATGGCACGGATGGTGGTAAGGCTTGACCAAGCGACAACCGCATTGCAGTGATCTCTTGCAGCTGGGTGACGATGATTTCCTGAGCCATACGCCGGAGTGGCTCATTATGTCCGTAGCGCAATTCAGCCTGCGCCATCTCAATGGCACCCTGATGGTGCGGCGCCATCATCGCCACAAAGTCGGCGTCGACATCGCCTGACGGCCTAATACCCATGTCGATCATCATCTTTGTCATCGCGCTTACGTTTTCGGCGAGGTACGGAGCCTCCGCGGCAGGCGCGGAACCAAATGCCTTCGCGCAGATCGCTGAGAAGTAGTCTGCGAGCGATTGCCGGCTGGCTGAATAGACAGTCAGATACGCTGTCGCGGCAACGGCGCCGACCGCTATCGCTGCCACATGCGAGATGATTGATGTGCGAAAGACTGACGACATGACTTCCCCGCGTGCGGTGGTGCGAAACCGGCTAAACAGTCGCGTCGATTTGGCTGCGCGTCAGCGATTTCCGGTCTACCCCTGACAGCTGACATATCGACGACCGCTGGATTTCGTCGGTAAGGGCCAATTCCTGACGTTTCATTCGATCAAGTGCAGCGACGTAACTTGTTGCGTGATCGTCATGTCTGCTTCCGAAGACAGACCAGCCTGACTTTAAAGGTGTGCAGCGTTCGTGGCCGAAAACTGCCGACGGACCAAACTGCACAAGCGTGAAAAAGGCGATGGCCAGCGCAATGAGCTTGCGCATTTTCTTCATCCATTTGTCCGGTCGACTGGCAGATTGCGCTCGCGCAGCTTGTAGATTGGCAGTCTCGATCAGGTTTGTTTGGTGACATCAAGTACCGCCTGCGCGAAGGCGCCAGGGGCTTCTTGAGGCAGATTGTGCCCAATTCCCTCAGTAATGGTTCTGTGCGAATACTTGCCCATGAACATCTTTGCATAAGCTCCGGGCTCAGGATGCGGGGCGCCGTTGGCGTCGCCCTCCATAGTGATGGTCGGCACGGTGATGACTGGGCTTTGTGCGAGCTTCTTTTCCAGCTCGTCATATTTCGCTTCGCCCTCGGCGAGCCCCTGACGCCAGCGATAGGCGTGAATCACGATCGCAACGTGGTCCGGGTTGTCGAACGCTTTGGCGCTGCGGTCGAACCTAGCGTCGTCGAAATTCCACTTCGGGGAAGCGAGCTGCCAGATCAACCTTGAGAACTCACGGCGGTATTTGTCGTACCCCTCGCGGCCACGCTCGGTCGCGAAATAGAATTGATACCACCATTGCAACTCAGCCTCGGGCGGGAGCGGCTTCTTACCCGCCTCCTGGCTGCCGATGAGATAGCCGCTGACAGAGACCATCGCCTTGCATCGCTCAGGCCAGAGCGCCGCCATGATGTTGGCGGTGCGGGCACCCCAATCAAAGCCAGCCAAAGTCGCCTTCTCGATCTTCAGCGCATCCATTAGCGCGATCATATCGGCGGCGACCGCCGACGGCTGCCCGTTGCGGAATGTGTCGCCCGAGAGGAAGCGCGTGGTACCGTAACCACGAATATAAGGCACAATGACGCGATATCCGGCCGACGCCAATAGTGGCGCGGCATCGACAAAGCTATAGATATCGTAGGGCCAACCATGTAGCAGCATGACGGGCTCCCCGTCGGTGGGGCCGTCCTCGGCGAAACCGACATTCAGAAGCCCAGCGTCGATCTGCTTCAGCGACGCGAACGATGTGTTCGTTCCTGACCTGAAGGAGCCCTTATTCTGGATCTTTTGCTCGGCCGTTTGCGCTTTGGCGAAATTGGTAATCCCGAACTGGGCGGCCACCATGGTCATGGCAGCGGCCCCAAAGAAATGGCGGCGGTGCGGATCGATTTCGTCTGACATTTGGTTCTCCCAGTCGGTTTGCTGTGTCGCTACAGGGGCCAAGGCTCCAGTGCGTGAACCGCGCTTCGTCGGCCTTAAGCCACGATGCCCTCTCCTTTGTCCACCATGGACGCGCGAGTTGACGATAGCGCGCCACGGTCGATCAAGATTTCAAATCACCTCAATAGCCACATCGATGTTGCCTCGCGTGGCCTTGGAGTACGGACAAAGCTGCTCGGCGTCCTTGACCAGCTGCTCCGCCACTTCGCGCCCGACGCCCGGCAAGCCGACATTGAGACGGGCGCTGAGGGAGTAATCATCATTGCCGGCGAGATGCAGATCCACCTCGGCGTCGATGACAATTTCGGTCAGGGGAACTTTGCGCTTGCGCGCCGCGAGCCCAATCGCGCTTTCGAAGCAAGCTGACCAGCCGGCCGCGAAAAGCTGTTCCGGATTGGTGCCTATGCGCGGCGACCCGGGCAGCGAATGCTTCACATCGAGTCGGCCGTCAGAGCTGCGCGAGACGCCATTCTCTCGGCCTCCCGTGGTGTGGGTTTTCGCCGTATAGATCACCTTGCCGGGGCTCTCGGTGGTGTGCGCCTTGAGTTGAGTCATGGTTTTTTCCTTTGGAGCATTGCTGGATGCACTGCGTACTTTCCTCGTTTCTGATGGTGTCAGGCTGCGAGATCACCCTCGCGCAAAACCCGGGGAATCGCCCGTTATGGATTGCTAGAGGTTGTTGGGAATTGCGAGCCGCTCAAATTCCCGCACCGTGAGATTGGCGTTACCATTCTCCTTTTCATGTGGCGGGAACCGTTGATTTGACATAAAATGCAAGTAAACTCAGCGCGTTACAGAATAAATAGAAGACGCCGATGACGCCGCTAACAGCGCAAGGCAACGAGATCATATCGTTCGGCCCATTCCGTTTGATCCCGAACGAGCGAATAGTGACGAAGGGCGGCGTGCCTGTCGAACTCAGCGGACGGGCTCACGACATTTTGGTGACGCTGCTGTCGCGTCCTAACGAGGTGGTCAGTAAAGGCGAGCTGATGGCTCAGGTCTGGCCCGGCCTTACTGTCGAAGAAAGCAGCCTGCGTTTTCACGTCGCAAACCTCCGCAAGGCGCTTGGTGACGGAAAGGACGGCGCCCGCTACATCGCGACGGATTCGGGGCGGGGCTATTGCTTTGTGGCGCCGATTTCGCGATCAGCAAAGCAGAGCCTGCCGCCAAAGCTCTCGGAACCAGACTTTCCGCACGGCAACGTGCCTAGTCGCCTCACTGAGATGATCGGCCGAGAGGATGATCTGCAAGAGCTGTCTGGACGCCTACTAACGGAGCGCTTTGTCACGATTGTTGGCTCCGGAGGTGTTGGCAAGACCACCGTTGCAATCGCAATGGGACATCAGCTGATGGACGCTTTCGCCGGCGCCGTGCTCTTTGTCGATCTCAGCATGTTGAGCGATCCCGAGCTGGTGACGGCTACCGTCGCTTCCATGTTGGGATTGTCGGTGCGCTCCGACGACGCGACGCAAAACCTGATCGCCTATCTGCGGGACAAGCGGATCCTGTTGATCCTCGACACCTGCGAGCATCTGATCGAGGCGGTAGCAGCTTTCGCGTCACGCATCTTCAATGGGGCGCCGCGAGTGCACATCTTGGCGACCAGCCGGGAAGCGCTGCAGGTCGACGGTGAGCAAATCTACCGACTGGAGCCGCTAGCCTGCCCACCGGACGACGTGGTGCTAACGGCGGCGATTGCACGGACGTTCCCGGCCACGCAGCTGTTCGTCGAACGAGCGGCGGCGAGCGGCGCCCGTCTGGATTTCGACGATGCAGAAGCCACAATCGTGGTGGGCATCTGCCGCAAGCTGGACGGAGTGGCATTGGCAATCGAGTTGGCAGCCAGGCGCGTCGAGGCCTATGGGCTGCATCAGACCGCGGCTCTACTCGACCAACGTTTGACCTTGCTGTGGCTGGGGTCGCGCACCGCGCCTCCGCGGCAAAAGACCCTGCAGGCAATGTTGGATTGGAGCTACGGGTTGCTTTCCAACGTCGAACGGCTGGTACTTCGCCGGCTGGCCGTGTTCGTTGGACATTTCACGCTGGATGCGGCGCTCGCGGTGGCGACAAGCGCTAACGTCGATCAGGGGGCTGTCTTCAGTGCGATCGACAGCCTCATTGCTAAGTCGATGGTCGCGACCCGCTCCATCGGAGCCATGATGCGCTACCGGCTCCTGGACACGACGCGCGCATACATTCTCGGCATCAGCAGTGACGATCCCGAGATTGCCAACTTGGCCGTCCGCCACGCGACTTACTTCCGGCGATGGCTGGAGCAAAGCGGAAAGGAATGGGCGACGTTGTCAAGTGGGGTGGAACGGGAATCGCACTTTGCCAATCTCAACAATGTTCGGGCGGCATTGGAATGGTGTTTTGGTGAAGACGGCGAGCTGGGAATCGGGATCAAGCTTGCGGCGGCCGCTGCGCCTGTTTTTCTGGCGATGTCGCTGTTGCCGGAATGTTATCGGTGGTCGCAACATGCAATCGTCGCGCTCAACGATACGACCCGTGGCGAATCGGAGGAAATGCAGCTTCAATCAAACCTCGGAGTTGCGTCAATGCACATGTATGGGCCAAGCGACGCGGCGCGTGCGGCCTTGAACAGAAGTCTGGCAATTGCCGAGGCGCGCGGCGACGTCCTCAGCCAAGTTGGAATGCTTGGTACGCTGTCGATGTTCTGCACGCGCGACGGAGAATTCAAGATCTCGCTGGACCACGCCAGGCGCGCCCGAGCGATTGCTGGAACCGCCGAGGAGCCAGACGCCACGGCCCTGGCCCAATCGACTCTGGGCAGGGCGCTCCACTTCATCGGTGATCACAGCGGCGCCCGCTCAGAGCTTGAGGCTGCGTTTCAGCATTGGTCGCATGCCCAGCGGACCTATCTTGGGCTCGATGACCGTATCCTCGTTGGCCTCGGCCTTGCACGAAGCCTGTGGGTGCAGGGCCATCCGGCCCAGGCCGTGGAGCGGGCGCGTGAAACCATCAAAGACGCCGAGCGCAGCACCAACCCCGCATCGCTTGCCGTCGCTCTAGCCTGGGCTCCGGACGTATTCGTATGGACCGGCGATCTCGCAGCCGCCGAAGAGTACGCAGATCGACTGGTGGCTCACGCCCAATCCCATTCCCTAGGCCCCTATCTCCACGTTGGACACGGCTACAAAGGGACCCTGGCCATCCGCCGCGGCAATGCAAAAGGCGGTGTTGATACCCTTCAGGATTGCCTGAAGCAGCTACACGCGGTGCATTATGAGGTGCGCAACACCGAGTTCAAGATTGTTCTCGCGCAAGGCCTCCTTGCAATCGGACAGGTCGACAAAGCCATAACATTGGTCGACGACGCGATCAGTCAGGCCGAGGAGAACGGAGACCTTTTCTTCATGCCAGAGGCGCTACGTGTAAGGGGATGCACTCTCCTCCTAATGCCGAAGTCCCGAGTTGACGATGCGAAGACTTGGTTCATGCGGTCGCTCGAATTGAGCCGCCGGCAAGGCGCGCAAGCGTGGGAGTTGCGTACCGCAATCGACCTAGCCGCGCTGTTGGCCGGTCAAGGACAACCTGACAACGCTTGCAAGCTGTTACAGCCCATATTCGAGCGATTCGTCGAAGGGTTGGAGACAGCAGATCTGAAAGCTGCCAACGGTCTGTTGGCGGACCTTAGAGGCTAATACGCGTTCCACGCGCTCGCGGTGTGGCATTTGCAGACCTATTGCTGCCAACGCGCGCGCCGCCGCCAATCGCCCGGGGCTTCGCCAGGGAGCTTCCTGAACGCCGTTTGCAAGGCGTAGCCAAGCTCCGACACTACCGACACGATCGATGCTTCGGTGTCGCGCAGCATGTTCATGGCCGGCTCGCGCCGGTGCTGGCGCAACCAGGCATGAGGTGAAAGCTTGGTGCTTTCCTGGAAGGCGTGGCAGAAGTGGAAGCGCGACTGCTTACTCGCTCGAATGAGACAGAACTGGAGTTTTGGTTAGGGCGCGCAGATCGCGCTAAAAAAACTGGCGCGCCCGACACGATTCGAACGTGTGACCTTTGCCTTCAGAGGGCATTGATAAATCTGCTGCTCATTCACGTCTTAGCCGTCCAGCGACCCAATGAAAGCAACCCGCTAGGCTTATGTTGCGACATCGTCAAAGCAGTGTTAGGCGGCGTCTTATCGCATCTGGCCACACATCGCGCACCGCATCGACGCAATAGAGCGGACCACCCCTGTGGAGGGCGGTAAACGCCGAAGGCGGCTAGGTCGGCCGCATGCTTAAGCCGCGACTAGGATCTGACCCGAGCAAAGGCGCCGGTGCGCCGGCGATTGACCAGTACGCAGAAGCTGCAACAGGAAATCGCGAGCATTTCCTGAACGAACCGCTTTCAATCGGTGGTAGTAGGAAGCCCGCTGACGTTCTTTAGCCGGATTCATCAATGTATGTTGGATGCTTCGATGAAGTGAAGGCCGATCGCGCGCAAGGCCGGGACAACTATTTGGTTGCCGGCCTCATTATCCCGATGGATCAGATCGGGCCGATCGAACTTCAAATCACCGCTCTCGCGGAAGAGCTATTCGGGTCCCGAGAGCTGGTGCAGGAAACAGAGTTTCACGCCGACCATATCTCTCGAGGTAAGGGAAACTTCAAAGGCAAGAGCATGGCTGATCGAGCGGCCGTTCTTGGCAAGCTCGCAAGATTTGTCGGCGATAACCAGTATGTCTCGAAGGTCTGGGCCGCGATCGACACATCAAAGATTTACAATCCGGATCAGGCACCGGAATTTGCCTTCGCACATTTTGTTGAGCGCGTGCAAATGTGCGTCTGGGACAGGCCGTGTGTCCTCATCTGCGACCAAGACGATGAACAGGCCCGAAACATGGTGAGGGACTTTTTCAAGTATCGGGCCAAAGGCACGCCATGGGCTCACGGCATCGAGCTGAAAACTGTGGTCGATACGGTTCATTTCAGTCGGTCGCACCACTCACGCCTAATCCAGCTCGCCGACGCTTTCGCCTGGCTAACCGTTCAACGCTGCGGACTTAGAAAGGGAGATATGTCGAAGCTGGTCGATGAAGCGATCAACGGTATCAATCTTTTCCCGAACCGATACAAGTATTGGCCTAACACTTAGGGCTTCGGAGCGGCGGGTCTCGAGCGGGACGTCAACAACATCCGGCTCGTTCCTCCACACTGCTGTTTCGGCAATGTGCCGGTCTGCTGCCTTCGCTACGCAATCACCAGCAGGAAAAGATTGTCGAGCATCAAGCATGATTGAAGGTCGCACGGCCTGTCGTTATTCTGTGAGTTTTCGGGCATCCAGGCCGAGCACGGGTTTGTGGGTGCCCAACGTACAGTCCCATCGGTCCTGCGCCGAAGCCGCCCTCGCACGCTTCCTCCAGAAAGCGGAGCGTGAGGAGAGGCTTGGCGCAGAAGGGGAGCGCCTTGTTGCCTAATTGCCGGATGTCCACCAACCTTCATAACCTTATCGCCGGCGTGCTGCAGCCGATGACCCACGCGGAGCTGAGCGAGGCGCCGGTACGAATCGCTGGGCTGGTCGTTCCAACCGGCGAGGGTCTCTCAAAGCGCCAGCGTATCGACCTCGCGCTCGCCAACCTTACCGAGGAGGAGTTGGCGCGGCTGGCCTTAAAGTTTGCGGCTCAGCGCGGAGACATCCCCCTGGACGAGGCCGGCCGCAAGGTGCTGGAGGCCAGCGACCCGACCCGGACTTGCGCCTTGGCGGCGTTCTGTGCAGCCTCGAATACATCGCGTGCGGACGTCGTACCCGCTACATGCTCCGTATCCTCGGCTCCGAGGTCCATCCATCCCGCGTTCACGGCCTCAAACATTTCTTCGGCAGGTCCGGTGTGGCCCTTCGGGATGCCGAACTGCTCGAACGCTTCCGCCCACCCTGCACGCGGGACCGCAAAGGCTTTCACGTCGAGATTCAGGACTTCACCCAATTGCTCCGCGACTTCATCCGCGGTGACCATCGAACCAAGCTCGACGACGCGCTGCCCTGACCAGGCTGGCCCGCTCAAAAGGGTTGCGACCTCCGCGCCGATGTCGTTCGTCGCGACCATGGTCGATTTCCGGTCTGTCGGATTATAGTAGACCGGTAGCGCTCCGCCCTGGGCGACCTGCAAGCCGTAAAGAAAATTTTCGAAAAATCCGCCTGCGCGCACAAATGCGATTGGGGATGTCAGGTCGCGAAAACCTTGCTCCAGAAGCGACAAGGCCGTGATCATCCCGAGCCCGCTGGTTCTGTTCGCACCCATCGACGAAAGCGCAACCACTCGCGGCGGCGCCGCCTTGGTGAGCGCCTCGACATAGTTTGCAATCACGCCCTTTGCTTCTTTGTAATCGGGCGAGGGCGCCCAGACAGCCGGCAACATGACGAACGCGCCTTCGACGCCTTTGAGCGCTTGCTCGATGGCTGCCGAATCATTCCAATCGCCGTCTACCAGTTCCACGCCCTGGTTCGCCCAGTTAGCCGCCTTCTCGCGATTGCGGACGAGCGCGCGTACCTCCTTGCCGTGCGCCAACAGATGTTTTGCCGTTGCGCCGCCAACTTTTCCCGTGATTCCCGTTACTAAGAACATGTGTCTTCTCCTGATCTTGAGGGACAGAGCACTTGCCCTGTTGGTTCAACGGATGAGCGGCAGAATGGCCCGGATACGGGGATCGCGCGCGTAGAGGCCGCCCCATGTCATCGCGCCCAGAAGCAGGGAAATGATTTCCGGCGGCGACCCCAACTCACCAATGCGGACATGGGCGCAGATGGCGCCTCCCAAAAAGCCCGTCACCAG
>WNFF01016651.1_pt1 | contig 15151 bp, 12 predicted proteins | sample 5400441 | NCBI WGS metagenome assembly WNFF01 (sample SAMN13153345, study PRJNA577476) | soil metagenome | isolation source: 120 cm saprolite under Douglas fir tree site 2 hole 3 replicate 1 | place: USA:California | collected 2015-04-18 | reverse complement strand
GCGAGCTTGTAGAGGCGAGCGGCCTCACGATCGTCCTTCGCCAGGCCGCCACGTCCCTGCGCGTAGAAATACCCGAGATTGTTTTGCGCCAAGGCGTTCCCCTGGTCTGCGGCGAGCTTGAAGAGGCGAGCGGCCTCACGATCGTCCTTCTGTAACCCACCACGGCCCTCGGCGTAGAAGAGCCCGAGATTGTTTTGCCCGTATGCGTTTCCCTGGTCTGTGGCGAGCTTGAAGAGGCGAGTGGACTCGCGGTCGTCCTTCTGTAACCCACCACGGCCCTCGGCGTAGAAGAGCCCGAGATTGACCTGAGCGTCTGCGTCTCCCTGGTCTGCGGCGAGCTTGTAGAGGCGAGCGGCCTCACGATCGTCCTTCGCCAGGCCGCCACGTCCCTGCGCGTAGAAATACCCGAGATTGTTTTGCGCCAAGGCGTTCCCCTGGTCTGCGGCGAGCTTGTAGAGGCGAGCGGCCTCACGATCGTCCTTCTGTAACCCACCACGGCCCTCGGTGCGGCGCGACAATCAAGATGAGACGGCAGCGACAATCAGGATGAGACTTTGCCGGGGCTGGCCGGACGGAGCGAGGGCGTAGCCCGAGCGACGGACGGCCAGCCCCGGCGACGCATTTTTCCCTGTGGATTATCGCTGTGGGGGGAGTGCGCGCTGGCGGTCGTGAGTGGCCGGGAGAAGTGTCTGGTTCATCTCGGATTTGAGGAATCAGTCATTGCCCGGCCGTCACATCAACGACCACCAGATGAGGCTCTACATGACTTTTCGACAAACCCACGATGCGACGATTGCGGCCGGCAAGTCCGGCTTCAGCCGGGCCAGCGGCTACCGGATCGAGGATGATCCGCGACTGCCCTCGCAGAAGAAAGCGCCACGCGGCCGACGGCGGCCAGATCCCCTGGTCGCGCTTTGGGACAGCGAGATTGTACCAATTCTGAAGGCGGCACCGGGCATCCGGGCGATTGCCGTGCTCGAAGAAATCCGGCGACGCCATCCCGAGATATCCGCCAACATTCGACGCACGTTGGAACGACGCATGCGCGCCTGGCGAACACTCGCCGGACCCGAGCGGGATGTGATCTTCCGTCAGGAACACGCCCCTGGCCGTCTTGGCCTGTCGGACTTCACCGATACGAGCGTCCTCGGCGTTACGGTTGCGGGTGTTGTGCTGGACCATCGACTCTACCACTTCCGGCTCGCATTCTCTGGCTTTGAGCATGCCCATGTGGTGCTCGGCGGCGAGAGCTATGTGGCGCTGGCTCAGGGGCTGCAGAACGCGCTGTGGGGGCTCGGTGGCGTGCCACGCGAGCATCGCAGCGACAGCCTCTCGGCAGCATTCCGCAACTTGGAGCGCGACGCCCAGGAGGACCTGACGCTGCGCTATCAAGAGCTGATGCGCCATTACGGCATGACACCGACCCGCAACAATTTGGGTGTCGCACACGAGAATGGCTCGATCGAGAGTTCGCATGGCCATCTCAAGAAGGCGCTGGAGGATGCACTGCTCTTGCGTGGTAGCCGGGGCTTCGATGACCTCGATGCCTATCGCGGCTTCGTCGATGAGATTGTTGGGCGTCGCAACGCCAACAATCGCAAACGCATCGAGCTGGAGCGGCCAATGCTCAGCCCGCTTCCCAAACGTCGGACGGCCGATTACGAGGAGAAGATCGTCATCGTCACATCGAGCGGCGGCTTCATGCTCCGCCGCGTCTTCTACACGGCGCCATCGCGGCTCATCGGCCATCGCCTGCGCGTGCATCTCTACGATGATCGCCTCGAGTGCTTCCTCGGTGCAACCCCGATGATGACACTCCGCCGTGGACGGCCGGTGTCGGAGAACAAGGGCGGCCACGTCGTCGATTATCGGCACGTGATCCACGCGCTACGCAAGAAGCCGATGGCACTCAACAACCTGGTCTACCGCGATCAGTTGTTCCCGCGTCCGGCCTTTGCGCGAGCCTTCGAGACATTGAACCAGAGCGTGGGTGACAAGCGCGCGTGCAAGTTGACGGTCGAACTGCTGGCGCTCGCTCATGAGCGCGGCTGTGAAGCTGAGCTGGCAGACGTGATCGACGTAGAACTTGATGCGGGCCGGGCGCCGGATCTGGCGATGCTGCGCGAGCGGTTTGGGCCAAATCCGGCCTGCGTACCGGCAATCAAGGTGACGTTCGTCCCACTGAGCGCCTACGACGAACTCGCGGCCGTTCATGCCGTCGAAACAACCTCCAACCTGGAGGTCGTGGCATGACGACGACCAATACTGTTGACGCCGCCCGCGTTGAACTCATGCTGAGCGAGTTGCGCTTGCCGAGCATCAAACTGAGGTGGGCCAAGCTGGCCGAGCAATCCGACAAGGAAGGCTGGCCGGCAGCCCGCTTCCTGGCGGCGTTGGCCGAGCACGAAGTGGCTGACCGCAGTTGCCGCCGCATGGAGCGGCATCTCGCCGAGGCGCGTCTGCCCGCCGGCAAGACGCTTACCGCGTTCGACTTCGAGGCCGTGCCAATGGTCTCGAAAGCCCAGGTCATGGCGCTGGCGTCGGGCGATGCCTGGTTGGAGAGGGGAGCCAACGTCTTGCTCTTCGGCCCACCGGGCGGCGGCAAGAGCCATCTCTCGGCAGCGCTCGGGCTTGCCCTGGTCGAGAACGGATGGCGCGTGTTGTTCACACGTACGACCGATCTCGTGCAACAGCTCCAGGTCGCGCGTCGCGACCTGACCCTCGAAAGCGCGATTACAAAGCTCGACCGCTACGATCTGCTCATCCTCGATGACCTCGCTTACGTCACCAAGGATCAAGCCGAAACCAGCGTGCTGTTCGAGTTGATTGCCGCGCGTTACGAGCGGCGATCCATGCTGATAACGGCCAACCAGCCGTTCGGCGAATGGGGCAAAATCTTCCCCGACCAGGCCATGACGCTCGCGGCCATCGATCGCCTCGTCCATCACTCCACAATCCTGGAGATGAATGTCGAAAGCTATCGCCGCCGCGAAGCCCTCGACCGAAAGCGCGGACGCGGACGCCCGCCCGCACACGCCACGATCAACAAAATAGAGACCACCAAAAACTGATTGACGCCCCGCGTCAATCAAAGCGCTTGCCAACGAGGCAGCCGGCGTCAATGATCACTTCACACGGCCGCCTCGTCTCACCCAGATTGTCGCGCCGGTCTCATCCAGATTGTCGCGCGACATCGGCGTACGGCTTCTGCCTTCCCGAGCCGGCCCGGCACAAGTCCGGTAGCTCTTGTCTCTCAGTAATCTCCAAGATGTAAGACAGCCTACCTATTAGCCGTGTCTTCTCTTCTTGAGCAAGTTCTTTCCACATTGGAGACCGAAAAGCAGCCTCCATAATGGTGAGACACTCGTCAACTGTATGAACTTCAACGGGGCCTATCTTCATGGATACGTTCTCTAGTAGTCAAGAAAGTATTCTTGTAAGAGCTTCCTTGCTACCCGTCGCTCATCTGGCGTTCCGTTTCTGGACATCTGCTCTAGATCAAGCAAAAGTTGTTCTGCTTCTTTTACACGACGCAATCCCTTTTGAACCGTATCATTCTTTCCTTTGTCCATGTCTGTTACTCCACTACGAAGTAGTCTCCTTTACGAAGATTTTAAACTGTTTGTTGTCATCTATTTCTAAAGCGATAATGTTGCGCCCTTCACTTTCAAGGGAAACGCCCTGACGTTCCTTGATTGCAAAGTCGCGATAATCACCTTCTGCTCTCAGCGCGACAACCACATCTGTTTCTGGATCATATTCTGATAGAGTGTTAAGTACGTCTGCCAGCTTCATAGCCACTTACTCCCTTTATCGTCTACCTATTTCAGCCCATGCATCAGGGACGCTCAGATGTCGGTTATCCCGCAACACTATTACAGGGTCTCTGCTTTCAAACCTCTGGCTATACAAGCCTCAGCTATCGTCTTAAGATTCTCCGCATTCTTGTCTACATAGGCTTTCATCTGGTAATAATTGAAAGGTGGAGTTGCTTGCGTTTGATAAACAATATGCTCAGCGGTTACAGAAAGGATGAATGGTGTGGGGTCATCCATTGCGGTGCCGTATCTTAGGTCGATGACATCATTTCTTCCAGGTCTTGCAGACTTACTGATCAACCCAACCGGCATTGTCTGCCCCTTTGGAGGTTAGACTGAAACAGCTAGGCATGGTGCTTGCTGCCTAAGCCGGAGGCGCGGTCGATTTCTTGATGCCGGTCTCGTCGGCAATGTCCCGGATTGACAAACCGTCTTCGAGCAGGGCGGCGACGCGGACCATGTTCATGTCCTCGATCTCGTTCATCGCCCATAAGCAACCGCCATTAGAAATGACCATGCGCGCCTCGAAGGGCCGGGCGTCGTCACCATGAAAGCCCCTATGCTTTTCAAAGTGGATTTCGAACCTAGCGCCATCGCTCTGCACGCAATCGCCCGGATGCCGCAGCGACATCGATGTATCGAGAACGTCTTCCCTGCGGCTGGTGCCGCGTTGTGCGCCGTCTTTGCCGGCGTGGTGCACGATCAGCACCGAGATCCGGCGACGGCGAAGCCGCAACAGCCATTCCTGGATCGGGGTCCACGACTCGGCATCGTTGTCGCGGATCACGGCCGTCAGGCTCGACAAATTGTCCAAGATCAATAGCTCGATGCCATCAAGCCACGGATCGAGCGCCATTTGCACTTTTGGGTCGGCGAGATTGCCGATGCCGTCGGGCACAACGTCGGCGGACAGAACATTGAACATTCCGGGCGCAGGTTTGCTGCTGCCGCTCGCAACGATCTCGGTCGCAATCGCAAATGCAATTCCAAGTGCCACGCGGGTTTTGCCCACTCCACGGGCCGCATACAGCATGGCGAGGCCCTTTTCCGGGAGGATCGGCGCCAGCAACATTTCGCGCGGAGCGATATTCAATGCCAGAAATTCGGAAAGCTCCAAGGGTTTGAGTTTCGACGATACCGGCCTGCCGTCGATATCCGCTATCTTGCGGTCAAGCTCGGCGTTCTCGGCTTTGAACTCCTCGCCGATTTTGCGGCCTCTGCCGATCGCCGCGGTTCGCTCCTCTGGAGTCAAAACATTATCAAGATCGAGGCCCTCCAGGAGATCGATCCCCGACTGAAAGGCGCCGTCGCTGTATCCAGCAACTATGATGCCACCGTGAAGGAAGGCTTCGCGCAGCGCTGCTTTGTCGCCTGCTTTGATGGCTGCCTTGCAGGTCATAACAATCGGCGTTAGGCCAGAAAAGGATCGGGCGGCCTCGGCCTCTTCGATGTCGAGGAGTGCGGCGACGGAAGATCGAGCGGCGCTCATTTGCGTCGCCCTGTCCCGGACAACGGTCCGAATATCAAACGCCACAACTCGCCTCTAACGGCCGGCTCGATTGCACGAAGCTCTCGCTTGATAATTTCCCGCGGGATCCCCACTGCCTGCAGGTCGCGGCGATAACGTCGCAACTCGGCCGCGAGATAATTCTCGGCGGCGTCGGCAGTGCGTTTCTGCTTCATCGCGTGAGCGATTTTCGCAATGAAAGTAGGCCGCCCTAGCACGATGATGGTCGCCGGCGCGCCGCCGGTGCGTGGCGTGTGTTCGACGATGCGGCCGCCGATGATGCGGTTGCGCGCGATCATGCGACACTCGGCGGCACCGGCGAGTTGACCGACACGGCGCGCATAGCCTCCCGGCGCGTCGGAAACGTGCCGATCCTGACGCGGCCGGCGGGCGTCAGCTGGAACGCGATGATGTGACGGTCTCCGTGGTCCTCGATCTCGCCGATGGCGGCGGTGCCGTCGTAGACCATCAAGCGTTTTGGAGGTCCGTCTGGCGGCGGCGGGTTTCGTGCCGCATAACTGTCCGCGCACCGATTATCAGGCGCCGCGGAAGTTCGGATGTAATTGATTCTATTGGTCGGAGTGGCAGGATTTGAACCTGCGACCCCCTCGTCCCGAACGAGGTGCTCTACCACCTCACGAAATGGGGGAATCGCTGGGTCCGCATGGGGTCCGCGAGCTTTTGTTCGTCGGAATTTTCGGAGGTTGATTTTTTGCTAAAGCTTTGATTTAATTGGTGGGCGCACAAGGACTCGAACCTTGGACCCGCTGATTAAGAGTCAGCTGCTCTACCAACTGAGCTATGCGCCCTGTGCGTCGCAATGCGCAGGTCGCGTCCTGTAGCAAAGGGATGCCGTCCTGTCCAGTAAGCCCACACGGGGTAGTGAGTCGGGCGGTGGTGGGTCAGTTTGAAATATCCGGCGCCAAGGCGGGCAGGCGGGCGGCATAGCCGACCGAGTGGCGACCGCCCGCTGCGGCATCGAGGTCATCAACCCTCCGCATGGGTGATCGCACGATGATCTGGTCTTCCCTGCGTCGCCCATTTTAGGTCTATTCCGCCCTGATGCCCGCCGCCTTGATGATCGGCAGCCACTTCTCGATCTCGGCTTTATGGAACGCGGCGAGCGCCTCCGGCGTCTGCTCCTCGCGCGGCACGATCTGCTGGCCGAGGTCGGCGAGCCGCTGACGCACTCCCGGCTCGGCCAGCGCCTCCACGGCGGCTGCGTTGAGCCTCGCAATGATATCTCGGGGCGTACCTTTCGGCGCAAACAGCGCGTTCCAGACAGAACAGTAGAACCCGGGCAATCCGGCCTCGTCCACCGTCGGAATATCCGGGGCCGCCGCGAGGCGGCTCTTGCCTGTCACCGCAAAGGCCTTGATGTTGCCGCTGCGTGCCTGCGGCAGGGAGGTGGTCTGGTCGGCGAATATCAAGTCGATCTGTCCGGCCACCAGGTCCTGCATTGCGGGCGCGCCGCCGCGGTAGGGCACGAACCGAAAGCGCGTGCCGGTCGCATTCTGGAAGAAGGCGCCATCGACGTGCTGCGGACTGCCGCCGCCGGCGGTCCCGGCCGCGGCGGTGTCCGGGTTGGCCTTCAGCCACGCAATGAGGCCCTTGAGGTCATTGGCCGGCAGGGTTTTCCTGCCGACGATGACCTGCACATTGTTCGACATCTGCAGGATGGGCTCGAAATCATTCAAGACGTCGTAGGCAAGCGTCTGGGTGGCGGCATTCACCACGTGCGTGCCCCAGAATCCCGCGACGAGCGTGTAGCCATCGGGCGCCGCGCGCGCGACCCGGCCGACGCCGATGCTGCCCGCCGCGCCGCTCACGTTTTCGACGACGACCGGTTGACCGAGCGGCGCCCGCATCCGCTCGGCCAAGACGCGCGCCAGGGTATCGATCGGTCCGCCGGCGGCGAACGGCACCACGATGGTGACTGGCCGCGACGGAAAGGTTTGCGCTGGTGCGGGATTTGAACCCACGATGGCTAGCGTTGCGGCGAGGAAGGCGCCGACAATCAGCCGGCGCCGGGTCATCAGCGCAAGCTCGCACGCGACCGTTTCGCCCATCATCATTTCGCTCTTCATCAGGCTGATTGAATCACGATCCCGCCGGCCTCCTCCCTACCCTCCCGGCTAGCGCGGGAGGGGGCCGGCTGCACTCTGTTCCGGGCCGCGCAGCGGACGTTCCTCCATCAAGATCAGTGTCACCAATGACGCCACCAGAAATACCTCGGCCGCCGCGAAGACCCAACGGAACGTGGCGGCAAAATCAAATCCAAGGCTTCCGACGTTCGCCGCCACCGCGCCGGCGCTGCCTCCCCGCTCAAGCGTAACCCCAAGTCCGGCAAGCAGAATAGCCCCCATGACGGCGACCGCAAAAGCGCTTGCCAGCGCACGGAAGAAGTTCATGGCCCCCATGGCCACGCCAACCTGGTGGTTTGGCACCGCGTTCTGGATCGAGACGGTGCACACCGGATACACCGTGCCGACCGCGACGCCGACAATGCTCATGATGACGATCACGCCCCAGAGTTCAAGCGCAGGCTGCCAGATCAGCAATCCGAGCCCCGCGATGCCGACCACGAGGCCCACCTCCGGGACCCATTTGTATCTGCGCATGTGCAACATGGCGCGGCCCGAAAGGATCGAGCCCGGCGTGGTGAGCGCAAGCGGGACGAGCGCCAGCCCGGAATCGCTGGCGGAAAGGTGGTGAACCAGCTCGTAATAGAGCGGCACGAAGATCACGAGACCGATCGACGCGCCCATGGCGAAAGAATTCGCCGCAGTGCCGGTGTACATGATCGGCTCGGCCAGCACCGACAGCGGTAAGAACGGCTCGGGCGCACGAGCGAGCCACCAGGCCAGCGTCAGCGACAGCACGCCGGAGCCTGCAACTAGGGCGATGATGGGCGCCGACAGCCACGGGAACCGCGTGCCTCCCCAGGTCAGCGCGAGAAGCAGCAAAACCGCAGACGCCATCATGAGCCCGGCTCCCAGGATATCGAGCCGGTGCCGGCGCTCGTGGCGCGGCAGTTTCTCAAGGCGCGTGTAGGTCATCATGGCCGCCGCAAGCGCAAGCGGCAAGTTGATCCAGAAGATCAGCGACCAATGGAAATGCTCGGAGAGCACGCCGCCCAGGATCGGACCGCCGACCCCGGAGGTGACCCACACGACCGCCATGTACGCCTGGTAGCGTCCGCGCTCGCGCGGCGCGATCGCGTCGGCCATGATCGCTTGCGCCACCGGCAGGATGCCGCCGCCGCCGATCCCCTGCAGGGCGCGGCCGAAAATGAGCGACAGCATGCCAGGCGCCGCCGCACACGCCGCCGAGCCAACCGCGAAAATTCCGATGCTGGCGAGCATCACGTTGCGCCGTCCGTGGATGTCGCTCAGCTTCCCGTAAAGCGGCGCCACCGCTGTGGAGGTCAGGAGATACGACGTGACGATCCAGGACAGGTTTTCGAAGTCGTTGAAATAGCGACCCATGGTCGGCAGGGCGGTGGCGACGATCGTCTGGTTGAGGGCCGCCAGGAAAACCGCCAGCATGAGGCCGATGAATATTGTGCGCGCCTCGGCGGGGGTCAGCGCGCGCGGCTTTTGCGCCGCCGGCGCGCCGGCAAGCGTTGCACTGCACGCGACATCGCGTACCGGAGAAACAGGCTTTGCTTTGGATTGAGTCAATTTCACGCGCGCCCATCCGCTGCCGTCACCCGCGGGCTTGACCCGCGGGTCCATCCGCTTCGCATAGATTTTTGCGAACGTGATGGATGCGCGGGTCAAGCCCGCGCATGACAACCAGGTGGATCAAATCGACCGGAATCCGCTGTAGGTCGTGATTATCTGAGGTCAGGGTAAAAGACGCAACACCGTGGCCGGCTGGAGACCGACAATGGAAACGGCCCGTCTTCGTCGCCTAAGGTCCGCTATCACAAACCATTTCACGTCAGCGGGGATTCCACCTCCGAGATGGGTGCCTCCGGCCCCGCTCGCTTGTGGATTGCAACCCCGAACATGACGAGAAGCACCCCGATAACGTCGCGTGCGCTCGGGATCTGAGCTAGGACGATGATGCCGATCAGCGTGGCCGTTGCTGGCAGTAGCGCGAGCATGACCGCGAAACTCGCCCGGGGCAGGCGGGACATCGCCAGTTGATCGCACACGTAAGGTATGACGGACGAGCAGGCCCCAACGGCAACACCCGCGAGGACCAGTTCGGCTGCCCCGAAGGCCTTAACGGCCTGGACGAACCCGATCGGTATGATGAAGAGGAACGCGATTGCCATCGCCGCCCCGAGCCGCTCGATGCCGCCGCTCGCGCCGCCCTCGGAGATCTTATGGCCGAGCACGATGTAGCCAACGAACAGCGCGCCGTTTAGAAACGCCCAGAACAGCCCCAGCGGATCGCTCGACCATTTCACGTCGATCAGGAGAAACACGCCGAGCACGGCGGCCATGAGCGCCGCCAGGTTGCGAGCCGTTCGGAGCCCGTAGAGCGCAACGCCGATCGTCCCGACGAACTCCATTGCCGCCACCAGGCTCATCGGCAGCCGGTCGAGCGCCAGATAGAACGACGTGTTCATTACGGCGAGACAGGCGCCGAGGCCGACCAGCAAAAGTCGCGTTCGCGGGTCGGCTTCTTTGATGGTTTTCCATGGCTTGGTCCAAGGCGCAAAGATCGCCGCCGCGGACGCGATCCGCATCCAGGCAACGCCAAGGACGCCGACCGCCGGGAAAAGCAATACGGCGAAGGATGGGCCGAGATAGTGGAATACTGCGCTCACACCGAACCAAACCTGCGGTGGGGCGGAATAAGACACCTTGGTGAACATCGTAGATTGGGACATGCGGCTCTCCGTTCCCTAAGCATGAGAGCCACAGAACCCTTTTTATATAGCCGTTGAAATGCCAGACTGATTATGTCTTCGATGTATCAAAAGAAAATCAGATGAAACACCTTCGATATGAAAACGGCCCGCTGGATGCGATCGACGCCCGAATCCTGAATGCCCTGGTCAACGACGCGCGGATCAGCATCGCCGATCTGGCGCGCTTGGTCGGCCTGTCGCCGCCGAGCGTGTCCGAAAGGATCAGGCGCCTGGAGGAGGCCGGCGTGATCGAAGGCTATACGCTAACGATCAATCCGAAAGCTCTGGGCCTTTCAATCGCAGCTTGGATGCGCATCAGGCCTATGCCCGGACAACTCCAGAAGGTCGCGGATATCTTGCGTGGACTGCCGGAGATCGCGGAGTGCGACCGAATTACCGGCGAAGACTGCTTCATTGCTCGGGCCTTTATCCGATCTATCGACGATCTGGAGAAGCTGATCGACCGGGTGGTCCCCTATGCGATGACCAACACCTCGATCATTCAGTCTTCCCCGGTTAAGAGGCGCCTCCCGCCGATCCCGCAGGGCGACAGGCGGTGATACTTTCCCGCCTTCGCCCATCGGCTTCGATCAACTTGGCAGCTGGACGATGAGCGCGAACCGCACCGACAGTGCCGTTCACCCCAAGCCGATCTTACGAAATGCCCGGCTGATCCACGAGCTATTATTCTCCTGCGGCTCGTAACCCTGGCCTTTCACCATCTGGTAAGCGTCCTTGTACCAGGCGCTGTCGGGGAAATTATGCCCGAGCACGGCGGCGGCGGTCTGGGCTTCCGGGATGATCCCGAGCGTCATGTAACACTCGGTGAGGCGCATCAGGGCTTCCTCCACATGCCGCGTGGTCTGGTAGCGCGTCACCACGACCTTGAACCGGTTGATGGCGCCGATAAAGTTCTTCTTGCTCTCGTAGTAACGGCCGATGGTCATTTCCTTGGCGGCGAGTTGATCGCGCGCGCCTTCGATCTTGCGCCGCGCGTTCGCCGCATATTCGCTGTCGGGGAATTTGCGTATCACCTCTTCGAGCGCTGCGATCGCCTTCTCGGTGCGCCCCTGGTCGCGGTTGACGTCGGGTATCTGGTCGAAGTAGGAGGCGCCGACCAGATACATCGCGTAGGCCGCGTCCGGCGTGCCCGGATGCAACGAAATATAGCGCTTGGCGGACGTAATCGATTCCTCGTAGTTCTTCGCCTCGTAATACGAGTAGGCCGACATCAGCAGCGACTTGCGCGCCCATTCGGAGTAAGGGTGCTGACGGTCGACTTCCTCGAACTTCTTTGCCGCGGCCTTGGCGTCGGTCTTCTCGTTGAGAAGGTAGACACCCTCGTTATAGAGCTTGTCGGCCGGTTCGTCCGCCAGCACCTCTTCCTTCTCGCCGAACCAGTTGCTCCAAGTGCTGCAGCCGGCCACGAAGGCCAGCACCGGCAGCACCAGCACAATCCGCGCGAGCGCAGACGTGGTCCCGCGCCGGAGGGCGCGATGGACATCAGCGGTAACAGGACTGTGCAGCATGACTGATCGATCACTCCTGTGGCCGGCTCCGCTGCCCCCACCCCACCCTCCCCCGCTTGCGCAGGAGGGTGGGGAAGGGGCAGCGCGAAAACCCAATAAACGAAAAGGTTTCGCCCGCGCAATCATTAAGCAGGCATTCGGCCCGCAATGTGGCAAGCCGGTGGTTCCGGCACCCCCTCCCTACCCTCCCGCTGGGAGTAGGGGGTGCTGGTCAAGAAACGTCCGGTCCGAATACCGGAGCCGCAAGGGTGGCCGCGATGTCGGCCTGACCGCGACGGCGGCGATCGACGACCGGATATGCCGCCTGGCCGGCGAATCGGCCGGCATCGACCGTGGTCCAAGCGGTTGGGTCGGCCATCAAAGCGCAAAGCACCGCATGGTTGAGCTTGTGGCCGCCGCGGCTGGACCGGTAGGCCCCGATCAGGGGCAAGCCCGCCAAGGCAAGATCGCCAATCGCATCAAGCGCCTTGTGACGCACGAATTCATCAGCGAAACGCAAACCTTCAGCATTGAGCACCCGGTCTTGCGAAACCACGACCGTGTTCTCGAAGGTGGCGCCGAGCGCATAGCCGGCGCTCCACAACTTAGCGACGTCGCGCATAAAGCCGAAAGTACGGGCACGGGCGACTTCCTTTCGGAACGACGCCGGCGTGACGTCGAACGCCATCGCCTGACGTCCGATCAGCGGGTTGTCGAATGCGATTTCGACTTCAAGCCGAAAGCCCCGCGGATAGGGCCGCAGCTCACCGAAGCAGTCGCCTCTGGCTATTCGAACGGGCTTGAGAATCCGAATGTAACGCCGCGGTGCCGGCAGCGTCGCGATGCCGACTTGTTCGATTGCCGCCACGAAAGGAGCAGCGCTGCCGTCCATGATCGGCACTTCGGGGCCGTCGATTTCAATGACGGCATTGTCGACGCCAAGTCCGGACAGTGCGGCGAGTACGTGCTCCGCGGTCGAACACAACGGCCCTTCGGTGTCCCCCAGCACAGTGGCAAACTCGGTGGCCGTAACAGCACGCACGTCGGCGCGCACTTCGCGGTCCGGACAGCCGTCGATTCCGCTGCGAAGGAATGTAATGCCGCCGTCGATTTCGGCCGGATGGATTGTCAACGTGACCGGCAATCCCGAGTGAACCCCAACGCCCGTCAAGGTTGCACTATCGCGCAGCGTCGTCTGCCTGGCGGCTTTCATGTTCAACCGTTCCAACCCCAAATCCCGGTGTTGCCTCAAACCCCAGTAACCGGAAGCCGACCGCACCTATGGCGAAACCTTTGCCGGCGTTTCGATTGCTGTTCGGATTTGGACAAAAGAACGGATGAGCCGCTTGGCCCTCCGCCCCCCAACGAGATACCCACGTCCCCGATTCTGGGTATCTTAGTCGGCCTCGCGAATGCCACCAACTCACGCTTTTTTACCAATTGTTACTCGGATTCCGCCTGGATTACTCCATCCGCCGGTCACACGCAGCCGCGCGCCCCTGAGAATCCCGACGGAACTAAAATACAACAGGATTTCAAAATGCTTAAGGGAAACACCCTAGAGCATGATCCCGAAAAGTGGGAGCCGGTTTTCGGAAAAGATCATGCTCCCGCTCTAGAGGTTCACCTGGCGGCGCAAAAACGCCGGAATATCCAGTTGGTCGTCCTCGGGCTGGGGATGCTTCGCAGCAGCACGACCGCGCCCGTCCCCCTGCGGCACACTCCGCTTTGCGAACTCAGATGCTAAATCTGAGCCACGCGATTCGGGAGGCTTTCCGGGGCCGCGGAGTGCCGGCCGCTCGGGCCCTGCCGCATGCGTCGACTCCCCGGGGCGAGCAACGGGTTTAAGGTCAAGTTCGTCGTCCCGGCGCCCCAGCCCGACCTGGGCCAAACGCTGCAGCAAGGTGAGGCGGCGCTTTTCCGGGTGCTCGGCTGCGATCGGCCCGCCGTGCCGCGCTCTGTATTCGGCTTGGCCGGGCAGCGGCAGTTCTTCGAATGTCGGCATGCGAGGTGCGCTGCGGTTCATGGGCCGTTCAGGCTGCGGCGGAATAAAGGCTTTAGGCACGGCAGGTTCGGCCACCGGCGCCCCCTGGCTTTCGGACGGCTCAGCGAACAAGCCAGGCTTCGTATGGGGCATCGGCCGGATCGAAACCTCGTCTCCTTGGGGCTCCAAGGCCGCCGCAACAGCGGCGGCAGCGGCTTGATCGAGCGAAGGCCGCAACCCTGCCGTCGGTATTGGCGCGGAGGTGGCGGTTTGGGGCGGCGAGTTCGGCGGGCGGGACGCCTGCTGCCCGGTGCGTTCGATGCGGTCCGCGATTCGCGCATTGTCGGCCTTGAGACGTTGCGCGAGCTCGGCGATGCGCGATTGCTCGGCCGGCTTGATTCCGGCCGCAGCGTTTGGCTGCGGCTGCGAAGGCGATCGCGGTGCCGGCGGCACCCGTGTTTGCGCCGGTGAAACGCTTTGCGTGGCGGGAGCGCGAGGATCGTTGGCGGCGTTGACATCGACACCCGTCGCCACCACGGACACCCGGATGATGCCGTCGAGGCTCTCGTCGAATGTGGCACCGACGATGATGTTGGCGTCCGGATCCACCTCCTCGCGAATCCGCGTCGCAGCTTCGTCGACCTCGTAAAGTGTCAGGTCCTTGCCGCCAGTGATCGAGATCAACACGCCGCGGGCGCCGCGCATCGACACGTCGTCGATGAGCGGATTGGAAATCGCGGCCTCGGCGGACCGCAGCGCGCGCTTTTCCCCGGATGCTTCGCCGGTGCCCATCATCGCCTTGCCCATTTCGCGCATCACGGCGCGGACATCGGCAAAGTCCAGATTGATCAGACCTTCCTTGACCATCAGGTCGGTAATGCACGCGACCCCCGAATAGAGCACCTGGTCGGCCATCGCGAAGGCGTCCGCGAAGGTCGTCTTTTCGTTGGCGACGCGGAACAGGTTCTGGTTCGGAATGATAATCAGCGTATCAACGGTCTTCTGCAGCTCCAGGATGCCGGCCTCGGCGAGCCGCATGCGGCGCTGGCCTTCGAAATGGAATGGCTTGGTGACGACACCCACGGTAAGAATACCGGCATCGCGGGCCGCCTTGGCGACCACCGGCGACGCGCCGGTGCCGGTACCGCCCCCCATCCCGGCCGTGACAAAGACCATGTGGGCTCCGGCGAGGTGATCGCGGATCTCGTCGATCACCTCCTGGGCGGCGGTACAGCCGACATCGGGCTGCGAGCCGGCGCCGAGGCCTTCAGTGGCCTGCACGCCCATCTGAATGATGCGTTCGGCGCGCGAGGTGGTCAGCGCCTGGGCATCGGTGTTGGCGACCACGAAATCGACTCCCTGGAGGCCGGCCGCAATCATGTTGTTGACGGCATTGCCGCCAGCGCCGCCGACGCCAAACACGGTGATTCGCGGCTTCAGCTCACGGATGTCGGGAATTTTCAAGTT
>WNFF01002462.1_pt1 | contig 15156 bp, 13 predicted proteins | sample 5400441 | NCBI WGS metagenome assembly WNFF01 (sample SAMN13153345, study PRJNA577476) | soil metagenome | isolation source: 120 cm saprolite under Douglas fir tree site 2 hole 3 replicate 1 | place: USA:California | collected 2015-04-18 | reverse complement strand
TTTCGCTGATTTTCGCGCTGCGCGAAGCGATGCGGCTGGTGGTGGAAGAAGGCCTGGAGTCGCGCTGGGAGCGGCATCGCGTGAATCAGCTTGCGCTGATCGCGGGCCTCGAGGCCATGGGGCTGGATCTGCTGGTGAAGAATCCGGCGGACCGTTTGCCGACGGTCACGGCGGTGATGGTACCGAGCGGCATTGACGATGGGAAAGTGCGGAATCAGTTGCTCGACGAGTTCAACATCGAAATCGCCGGCGGGTTCGGCGCGGTAAAGGGGAAAATCTGGCGCGTAGGGTTGATGGGCTACTGCAGCCAGAAGCCCAACGTGTTGCTGTTCCTGGCGGCGCTGGAAAAGTGCTTGCTCGATCAGGGCTTTCGCGTGCCGAGCGGCGCGGGAGTGGGAGCGGCGATTCGGAGTTACTCGCAAGTCGAGACGGCCGCCGCGGTCAGCCGGTAAGGAATTGGAAAATGGAAATTTGAAATTGGGAACGAGAGCAGCGAATAAGGGGATTGCGTGACCACACTTCCAGTACTTGCGAATACCGGCGCGATGAGCCAGTTCATCGGCGCCTTTGAAGTGACTTCCAAATTGAGCGGGCAAACGTACCAGTGCCGCTTCTCGCATATGTGGAACGGAATTGCGACGCGCCACGCGGACACGATTGACACGAAGTTTTTTGTGGATGGCCAGGCCCATGTGGTGGGATTGGCGCACACCGCGTTTGTGAAATTCCGCGAAAAGGCCGGCCGCGACTTGACGGACCGCGAGGCGAGCTATGTTGCCGCCGAATATTTACGCGAGCGGCTCGAAGAAGAAGATGTGCGGCCGCTGTATGACGTGGCGCACGACGATGTGCTGCGCCTGATCGCCCAGCTCGGTATCAAGTAGGGTTGTTTGGAGCGCGGGAGCTTGCTCCCGCTTTTCTTTCGTCTCTCCCCCCACTTTTTCCTTCAGACTGGCACGCGATGTAAAGTTTCCGCGATCGCGCTGCTCCGCCAGAGCAGCGGCAAGCCGCCGCACTCCAAAGTCAGTCGCCGGGTTCGGCGTGGAAAGCGGCAAGGGTCGGATGGCAGAGGCCGTCGCGCCGGATGAAGTGGATAACGAGAAGCATGAGCAGCGCGCCGCAAACCATCACGGCGACGGCAATTTGCAAGCCGAGCTGCAAGTCGTGCAGATCAGAAATTTTCCCAACCACATGCGGGCCGAGGCCCCCGACCAATTGCGTGGCGAACATGTAAACGCCCACGGAGGTGGCGTGCGCGCGGCGGGGCATCATGTCGTGAAGCACGGCGGTGACCGGGCCGTGATACCAGGACATGAAAAAGACTGCAACGGAGAGGCCCAGGAGCACGATGGTTTTCTCTTCTGCTTGGATAGCCAACAGCAGAAACGGCGCCGCGAGCAGAAATGCCGCCGCGATGGCCACGATGCGACCATACGCAAGTCTCCGGTGCAGGCGGTCCGCAACGATGCCGCCAATCAAGACGCCCAAGACGGAAGCGACCAGCGCAATCAGCGCCAGCAGCACGGAAGCTTCGCGCAGGGTGAAGTCCTTGTAGCTCTTCGCATAATCGACGCCCCAGGTGAGAAGAGACACAGTGGAAAAGGTGATGCAAATCCCGGCAGAGATCATGGCAAGGAAAGCGGGAACACTGAGCAGCCGCGGAATCGGCACGACTTCCGACCGCGGACCGCGGGGCGGCTCTTCCAATCCGAATAGCGCGAGGCCCGGGAGTGCGCCGGCAAGCGCAACAAGGAAGAGAACGTACTGCCAGCCGTAGCGCGGCCCGATGATTCCACCGAAAGCCTGCCCTGTAGCTCCACCAAGGAGCATGCCGGAAGCAAAAATAGCCTGCGCGAAGGCTCGGCGCTCCACGGGGAACGCGCCGGAAATCATAGATTGCGCGGCAGGGGCGTAAGCAGCCTCTCCCAGACCGACCATTCCTCGAGCGATGAAGAAGAACAGAAAACTGGAGACCAGGCCACCCGCAAACGAAGCCGCGCTCCAGAAGAAGATGCCTAGAGCAATGATCGCTTTGCGGCTGAAACGATCCGCGAGAAAACCAAAGGGTATGCTGCCGGCGGCAAGAACAACGAGGAGAAAAGTCTGCAGCGAGCCGAGTTCGGAGTCCGTGGCGTGGAAATGGTCGCGCAAGAGCGGAATGAGCGGTATCACCGCCTGCCGCGCGGCGAAGTTGACAAAATTGATCAAAGCAAGTACAGCAAGGATACGAATCTGGCAGGAAGTGAGCGGAATGGACTTCATTGACATGCTGAATTGGCTCGGTGACCCGCGCGTGACCTGGTGGAGCGTAGACCGGAGGGTATCAACCCTTGCCCGGCCTATCAACATTATATGACGACTCAGAATGAAGTCCCCACCGCGAACGCGACCACCAGTGACCGTTTAACCACCGTTCTTTCCTACGGCGTGTTGCTGCTGCTCATCTACCTCGTATTCCGCATCTACGAACCTTTCCTTGCGGCGCTGGGATGGGCGGCCATCCTGGTGATTTTTTTCTATCCGATGCACCAGCGGCTGGCGCGCAAATTCTCCGCCAGGAACGCGGCAGTCCTGAGCACGCTGGCGGTGACCATTTTGCTCATCGTGCCCGCCATACTCCTAACCACGCTGTTCGTGCGCGAAGCCGTCTCGATTTCGCGCGGCGTGCAGCATTCGATTGTGGAACAGCACGCGCCGATGGTGGCGAAAAAGTGGGCGTGGATCGCGCAACACGTGCCCGGACTGGACCCCAACGCCAACGTGGCGGAGATGGTCGAGCAGGGCGTTCAGAAAGAAGCGGGTTTTCTCGCGGAGCGGCTGGGTGCCATCCTGAAGAATATCGCGGCTTTTCTATTCGATCTTTTTGTAATGATCTTCGCGATGTTTTATTTTTTCCGCGACGCCAACCAGGTTATCCGTGGAGTCCGCAGCATTCTGCCCTTTGACGAGGAGCATCGCGAGACGATGATGACGCAAATAGGGGAGCTCATCTCCGCGAGCGTGACGACCAGCTTAATACTCGCGGCGTTTCAAGGAGTCATCGGAGGAATCGGTTTTGCGCTGGTGAAGTTGCCGGCGCCGCTATTCTGGGGCGTGGCCATGGCTTTCTTTTCGTTGGTGCCGGTAGTGGGCTCCGGGCTGATCTTTGTGCCGGCGGCGCTGTGGCTGGGGTTCACCGGGCATTGGGGACTGGCCATTCTATTGCTCATGATTTGCGCGGGCGTCTCCGCCATTGTGGACAACGTTTTGCGCCCGCTATTGCTGGGCGGGCGCTCCGAATTGAGCGCGCTGGTGATCTTCATCAGTGTGGTTGGCGGGGTCGGCTTATTTGGAATGCTCGGTCTGGTGCTGGGCCCGGTCCTGGTAGCCACAGCAGCGGGAGTCCTGGCGGTGTACGTCGAGAGGCCGGAAAACCCGCCAATAACCGCTCGTTAACATGCGCCTTGTCTCGCTGTAGGAGCGTGACGCGAGTGTGCTAGAGTAACGCGCTCGAAGGAATTTCATGACCACCATGACTGCCACGAAACCCACGGAGCTTCCCGCGGCGAAATTGAGGTGGAGGTGCGAGCTCTCGCGCATCCCCTTCGAAACCACCGCGCAAGCGGAGCTGCGCGAAGGGTTCATCGGACAAGAGCGCGCGCTGCGCGCACTGAAAATGGGCGCGGAGCTGTCCGCCCCCGGATACAACGTCTTTGTGTGCGGATTGGCGGGCACCAGCCGCGGCGGCACCATCGCGCGCATGATCGAAGAGCTTCACCCGCCGACCAAAGAGTCGCTCGACCGTTGCTACGTAAACAATTTCAAATTGACGGACCGGCCGCGGCTGCTGGCGCTCGCGCGCGGCCAAGCCAACGCCTTCAGGAAAGACATGCAGGCGGGGATCGATTTTCTGCGCCGGCGGATTCCCCAGGTCTTCGAAGGCGAGCCTTTCCAGCGGCAAAAAGGGCGCATCGTCGAGCGCTTTACCGTGCGTGAAAAAGAATTGATGGACGATTTCACGCGCCGCATCGCGCGCGAACAATTTGCGCTGGGCCACATGCAAGTGGGTGCGGTAGCGCTGCCGGAAATTTTCCCCGTGCTCGAAGGCCAGATGGTGCCCATCGAGGACATCTCTAAGATGGTCCACGAGGGCAAGCTCGAAAGCCCCGTGGCCGAAGACATCGAGCGGAAGTATGAACAGTTTCGCCAGGAATTCACCGTCGTGTACCGCAAGACGCTGACGCTCTCGCGCGAACTGGCCAGCGAGTTGAGCTATTTGGAGCAGGAAGCCGCCTCCGTGCTGGTCGACGGCGTCATCGAGGAACTCAAGGAAAAATACGCCGGACCCAATGTCGCCGAATATCTCGAAGAGGTGCGCCACCACCTTCTGGACAACCTCGACCCCTTCAAGGAGCGCGAGGGCGAAGGCGAACACGACGAAGAGACCCCGGACGGGCTGCCCAAGGCGCCCGGAGGCCCGGAGCGCGATCCTTTCCGCGTGTACGGCGTTAACGTCATTCTGGCGCACGACAATGATGACAAGTCACCGGTCATTTTCGAGACCACGCCCACGTACGCCAATTTGTTCGGGACCATCCAGCGCGCCTATGACACGCGCGGCGGATGGACCAGCGACTTCATGGACTTGCGCGGCGGCTCGCTGCTCCGTGCCGATGGCGGCTTCCTGATCATGTATTCACTGGAAGCGCTCTCGGAAACGGGGGTGTGGCGTGCGCTGAAGCGCACGCTCAACCACAACCGCCTGGAGATTCAGCCGCTCGAAATGTTTTATCCCTTCGGCGGAAGCGCGCAGAAGCCGGAAGCCATCGACATCAACGTGAAGGTGATCCTTATCGGCGACCGCTCCTTGTACGAGCTGCTGTATGAGTACGAGGAAGATTTCCGAAAGATTTTCAAGGTGCGCGTGGAATTCGACGAAGAGATGGCCATGAGCGACGGCGTCATCGCCGAATATGCGGGGCGGCTGCGCGCGTTGTCCGAAAAAGAAAATCTGTATCCCTTCGATCGCGGCGCGTTCGCGGCCATGCTCGAGTATGGCGTGCGCCAGGCGGGGCGCAGAAACAAGGTGACGGCGCGCTTCATCGATATCGCCGATCTGGCGCGCGAAGCGCATTACGACGCGGCGGCGGCCGGGGAATCTGTGGTCCGCGCGGCGCACGTTCGCGGCGCTTTATCTTCGAAAATGGAACGCCACAACCTGATCGAGACGCGCATCCGCGAAATGATTCAGGAAGGAACTCTGCTCGTGGATGTGGAAGGTTCGCGCGTCGGCCAGGTGAACGGACTGAGCGTCCTGGAAATCGGCGGATACTCATTCGGCAAGCCGGTGCGCATCACCGCCACGGCGGCTCTTGGGAAAGCGGGATTGATCAACATCGAGCGAGAGTCCAATCTGAGCGGGCGTTTCCACGATAAAGGAATGCACATCATCGCCGGTTACTTGAGAAGCAAATTTGCGCAGGACAAGCCGCTCTCGCTTGCGGCCAGCATCTGCTTCGAGCAATCGTACTCGGGAGTCGATGGCGACAGCGCGAGCTCCACGGAGATTTACGCGCTTGCCTCCGCACTTTCCGGAGTGCCGCTGCGGCAGGACATCGCCGTGACCGGCTCCATCAACCAGCAGGGCGATATTCAAGCCATCGGCGGCGTCAACGAAAAAATCGAAGGATTCTTCGACGTCTGCCGCATCAAAGGCCTCACCGGCACGCAAGGCGTGATGATGCCGGAGTCCAACGTGGAAGATTTGATGCTGCGCGAAGATGTTCTGGAGGCCGTGGCCGCCGGCAAATTTCACGTCTGGCCGATAGCTCAGGTCGAACAAGGTATCGAGCTCCTCACCGGAAGGCCCGCGGGAAAGAAAGGCGGAGACGGAAAATTCGAACGCGGCACCGTGCTAGCCCTGATCGATGAGCGCCTCCACTCGATGGCGAAGACTCTCAAGGAATTCGAATAGCCTCGCCCGAAAATCAAACGACTCGCTACCCTCCGGCGACTCAAACCTCATTTTTCAACGTGCAGCATGTCTGACGAAGTCAAATGGATCGTCTCCCAGGCGGCGGCGCAAGGTACACTTGCCGATGATCCACGCGGTAAGGTGAGCCAGGAACGTTTGCAGCCGGCTTCTGCCCGGCCACCACGCGAACCTCGATGGAGTGAACGAGACCATCGCTATCGGGCGGCGCGAACACCGGGCTGTATTCATAGCGGACGAGTTGCGCGATCTCCGCGTACACGGAATTGAATTCCTATGCGTTCGTGGGAAAAAACATGCGCAGAGAACTGCGGGAAGAGCAGTGCCGCCGGCGGAAGACGAATAGAGCTATCGTTCCGCTATTGAATCCACTGATCCCAATGGACGCCCTTCGCGTCCTTCCATGAGACGCTCGATGAGTAGTGCAGATGCCGGGCTACGACTTGCAGATTCAGTTGCGCAACCCAATCGGCGGCCGTGACCGGCGCGCCGTCCTTTGAAGCGGTCACCGACTTTGCCGCCGAACTCTTCTTCGCTTCCTCGCTCCAGCGATCCTTGACCGCCTGCCAATCGACTTTCTGGAAATCGAAATAGCCCAGACCGTTGAGGTTTTCCGGGAATTGCCGGCGGCCCGCTTGAAACTGCGGCACGCTGGCGAGGCCTGCCGCGGTGGAAGCATGTGCGCGATTCGAAAGCACGTCGCGCAACGTTTCCACCTTGCTCGCTCCGAGAATCATTTCCTGGGTCACCGCGAGGTTGAAAAAATTCCACTGCGCGTCGCCTGCGCTGTTCTGTTTCCCTCCGAGGGAAATCTTCAGGAATGTGACGTCGCCTTCATTGCGCTCCGAAGTAAGCTGCTCGCTGAAGACCGTGCGTATGAGCTTGAGCGTCTCCGCTTTCTTTCGAATGCCAAAAAAATAAACCTGCTTCGCGGCGTCCATCGACGGGCTGGTTTGCATCGAAGCAAATTCTCCGCTGAACAGCGCCAGCGCCTCCGTCACCGGCATTCCCAGCTTCTGCTGTGCGATCGTGTCCATCAAGTCCGCGTTGCCTTGCTGCGCCTGCGGAAACGCCGCCCGTGCCACGCGCTTCACCGTGTCATAGATGCCCTGCAAATTGAATTGTGCCCACGTGTAAGAGTTGGACTCCGCTGGAACGAAAGTAAGTGAGGCCGGCGAAGGCTGCCCGCCGGACCAGATGTCAAACGGCGTTCCGGGAACAGCATCCCCCAGAATCGCGCCTTGCACATGCGTTTTCGCGCCTTCGAACAGGACCCGGCCGCTGACAGAGTGCACCGCGTCGAGCCGCGCCGCGTCCAACAGCGGGCGAACCTGAAAGCTTCCCGCTTTCGAATCGGTCGCGAATTGTTCCAGGTCCGGAACGCGCAGGAAAAATTCCAGCAAGCCGCCGCTGAGGTTTTTCTGCGCTTCCTGATACGCTGCCGATTGCGCCAGCGACGCCCCTCCGGAAACTTTGCCACCGAGGCGGCCAAGAATTTCTTCCATCACTGCTAGTTCACTGGCGCCGACAGCGTACTTGCCGTCCTCCGCCCAATAGTTCACACCGTTTTTGCTTTCCGCCTTGAGCGCTTGCACGCCTCCGACGGTGACTGGCGAGAGCCGCGGCACATCCTTTGCGCTCGCGCGCAAGCGCAGTATCGCTTTCGAAAGCAGCTCTTCCTTGCCTCTTCGGTCATACACAAAAAACATCCCGTTCCACGCCGCCGCTTTCGAATCCGGCGCGCCCTCCGCTGGCGCAACCCTTCGCTTCGCGGGCTCGCTCAAATACCCGATCGTGAACGAATTCTCCAGCAGCCCCGCGAATTCCTGGACCTGCTCGCTCGTCAACTTCGGCTGGTCCGCTTTTTCCCCGGAAGAATGCAGCACCCCCGCCGCCATCGCCGAACGCACCGGCGCAAACTCCGCATCGTCCCACAGCGCCAGCAGCGAGTTGGCCTTTCGAACGTCCCCCGTGGGAACGCCGCGCCAGACCAAATAAAACACCGTGCGCGGCGACATTTGCGCCGGCTCCAGCGGAGCTTGCGCGCGCGCCGCGTGCGGCGCGAACGCGCACAGCAGCGCTAGCATCGGCAACAGTAAGCGAAGGCTCGGTATTTTCATGGGAGTGCTCCAAGACAAATGATCGATGGAAAAACGAACGTTTCCATGCTATCGCGGCGGGCTAAACGACTGAAGCCCCGTCCCGCGCGCGGTTTCCAGAACGCGGGACGGGGCTTCTCAATCCTTGAACGAAACGGAAATCGAAAGCGCCGGCTACGCTAAGCCAACTAGGGTTTCGCGGGAGTGGCCGCGGGCGCCGGTGTCGCCGCGGCGGCCGGAGGCGCAGCGCCGCCACCGTCCTTCGGTGTCGCCAGGTATCCGGTAATCTGATTTTTCCCCACCTCGAAAACGACAATCTCATACGGCGCCATGCGCGCGCTGCCCTTCACGTAAAACTGCACCGGCTCGCCGGAAGTCTTGTCTTTTTTCTCGATGGTCTTGTCGTCGGCCACCACTGTCAGCGTGTACTTCGCTTTTTTCGGGTCCGTTTTGTTCAGCGTCATCTGCACCGGCCCGACGCGCTGCGCATTCTTCGATCTTTGCAGCGTGAACTCGTAGTAATTGCGGTCGCCGCGCCGCCTCAAGTCTTCCAGGTCGTCGCGATTGTGCGCGATCAGCCCGCTCATTACGTTCATGTCGCCCAGGCTGCGCTCCAGCTTGCCTTTCGTCGCTTCCAGGTCGGTCTTGGTGGCTTCGATGTCCTTCTTTGCGCCGCCCACTTCCGTGGCCACCGCCCCGATTTTTTCCTCGTTTTCCTTTTGCGCCTGGCTCAGTTGCGCGGTGAGCTTCTGGTCAGCCGCTTGCTGTTCCTTGACGATCGTTTCCGCGCGGCTCTTGGCCTTGGCGATCTCCGATTGCGTCAAGCCCATTCTCTGCGTGGTGATTTCCACCTGGCTCTTCAAGTCCGCGATGCGCGAATTGGCCTGCTCCAGTTGCGCGGTCAGCACTTTATTCTGTTTCTGCTGATCCGCCAGGTCCTGGCCCATGCGCGACTGCGTGGAATACCCCGCAACGCCAATCACGGCCAGCGCCGCAATCACCACCCCGAACAACACGGAGATCCACCGCGGCGTTCCCGTGGACTCGTAGCGATACGACTCCTCCGGGCTCGGTATGTTTGGAGAAATGCTCATTCCCCCTCCTCTGACTTAGCTGCGACCCCTGTCGACGATGTAGACATGAAATTATCGCCTGCCTTCGCCCGTCTGTCCACCGCGCCAGGGTAGTGCCAGGGTAGTGGGGCGGGGGACGAGTGGGGAGGACAGCCCCGTTCGGCAGGCTCAGGGCAGGCAGGAGTGGTTGTGCCATCACCGGGCGCAGGTGGAAGCGGGCGGGACTAGCCCCGCCCCTACGACGGGATATTGAAGAGCCGGGATGGAGGATTGGTGGCATGGGATGGTCCGGTCAGTCGCGGTTGGGCTCAGGCATATCGATGATGATGCGCCGGGGCCTGTCTTCGGCACCGTTGGTTTCGTGTTCGATGGCGGGGAGGGTGCGGAGGAGGAGGTTGGCGGTGTAAGCCATGACGGCGGCGCGGCGGGGAGTGATTTTGTTACGGGCTTGGAGCTTATAGAGTTCGCCGAGGGAATGGTTGATGTCGGCGGCGGAGCGAAATTCCTGGATGTCGCCGATGAGGGAGGCGGCGAGGTCGGCCTGGTCGAGATCCTTTTGGAGCAGAGCGGCGTGTTTGGCGCAAAGGCCGGAGTCTGGATCCGAGATGGCCATGCGGCAGCGGCGGCCGCTAGGGGTGCGCTGCTGGCAATGGAGCAGAACAGAGGTGGCAGTAATCGTGGAGCTAGAGATTTCGGGATTCATGAGAGTTCCTTTCGGGCATAAGCGGATTGTTCCTGTTCCGACTGGAGCCGGAACGTTCCATTTTGGGAATTGTTGGTACACACCCCGGCAGTTTTCGTAAGAGTGGCAAACAAAGGAGTTACGGGATACGGAACTTGGAAGAAGATACGGAAGATGGGAGATAAGGGGAAATGATGGAGGGAAAGAGTCGGAGAGCTTAACGCAGAGACACAGAGATCGCCGAGAGGGGGATTTCAGGGCGAATCGGCGGGTATGGCGTCGAATCATAACGACCCATGCTAACATAGATTATATTGTTTGTCAAATGATTTTATAGTACTAGTATTCAGGGAATTGGCACATTGGTTCGAACGATTTTGCAAGACGAAGAAAACAAAGGGGTAGAGTTCACTGGGGGCATGGGAAAAAACTAGAAAGTAGAAACTAGAAGGCAGAAATTAGGGGCGAGGGCGAGGGAAAAACTAGAAGGCAGAAACTAGAAAGTAGAAATGGGAGCGGGGAAGGTGAAAATGTTGGAGGGCCGGGGATAAGGGAAGGGAGGTTGACCGTCCCGACAAGGTCGGGATCTGGGATCAGGGGATATGGGATTTCCGCCTTATAGTTCTCTTTGCTCTTCGCTCGCCCCCGCCTGGCGCAGCCGTTCGCGGAAGTACTCCTTCCAACTGTCCGGCAATTCTTTCACTCGCAACGCCCGGCGCACCGCGGTGATCTCCGCCTCTCCAAACCTCTTCGCGACATAGAGACGGGTAATCTCCGAGACGGCAACGGCGTTCGGCTCCCGCGCCATCACCTTCATCTCATCCCCCGCGCCCACCTCGCCCTCCCGCAGGACCGCCACGTAGAAGCCCGTCCTCCCGCTCGCCAGAAATCGCTTCACCATGTCGTCGGACCCGAATCTCACTCCCAGTTTGTAGCAAGGCAGCCGCGGCTGCGTCACCGCCACTTCGGCCGTGCCGACGGAAAACCGGTCGCCCAGATGAACGGAGTCTTCCAATCCTTGCCCGCCGGGGAGGGCCTGCCCGCCCGGGAGGCCCGGGCCGCCGTCATCAATCGTAAAATTTTCTCCAAACATGCCCATCGGCAGTTCCCGCCCAGGCAACTCTTTCCTCCAGTAGTCGTAGTGCGCCAGCGAGTAGCAGTAAACCGCTTTGTGCTTGCCCCCATGCACGGTCAGGTCCGCCTGCCGGTCTCCGTCCAGATTCAGCTTGCGCAACGCCACCCGTCCCCTGGCCGGCTCCTTGAAGATCGCCGTTGTCACCATTCTCCCGTGCCAGCGCACTTCGCGCGGCATTCCCGTGTTCACGGAAACCAGTTTCATTGTCCGTCTATCCTTAGGCCTGCGGGCCTACTCAATATCAAAACTCCCACGCACAATTTCAGTGCATGAGGCACCCATGGTGATGTAGGTTACCCACCGAGGACCCACTGCAGGTCACTCGTCAACAAGAGGACTCCGAATAGTCTCCCGGCCACGGGAGGGCCCGTCGGTCGCCAACTCAGGGAATCCAAAGTCCTGCCAATAGAGTCTAAAGGAGAGGGAAGGAGACGGGTTGTCAATTTGGGCAAGATTTGCAAAACTGTTCTTTCGGCCAGTTCCCCTAGTACGACTAAGTCCTGTATTTTCAGAACCGTGCGCCAGGTGGCCTTTCGACATAGGATTGGTTACACGTATGCAGGCTATACTGGTGTAGTATGCTGCCCACCGGAGTATGCCTCCGGCTGACCCGACGTATGTTCTGATTTAGCGAGCGATACGATTTGCCTGAAAGCAGCCCCATCCCGACGTTACTGGCGTTCCTAATCTGTGAGTCAGTGATAACCGACCTGGAGACTCAAAAGAAAACACTGGTCGGGCTCTTTGATCGTGTTCTGGCGGCGAATACTCCGGTGGGAATGAACCTAGGTATTTACGCGAAATTGGTCGAAGGGCGCGGGCACTATGATTTCAGAATCAGAATGGTTAGCCTGAAGGATGAGGCACTCGTCTTCGAAGTTCCGATCGCCGGAGAATGGACGACGGCCGAGGCCCCATTCGAGATGGGAATCAACATCCGCGGCATGGCAATTCCAGCTTTCGGCAACTACGAATTTCAGCTCTATTCACAAGACGTGTATTTAGGACGCGCAGTCTTTGCTGTTCACAACATGCAGATGCCGCCCGTCGTTGGATGAGGTAAACCATGGAAGCAATGGAAGCTGTGGAGATTCGCAAGCGCACTGATCAACCTGCCCCTGAGCTCGTCTCTCGAGGCGATACGCCGTCCGTACGGGTCGACTGGCGGACTCAGCATATGGTTCTGCCGACCGCGGTATTCCACATCAAGCTGATCGGTCCTACACAAGAGCAGCCACGACCAACGAGCGTCTTGGTTGGCAGCTTGAATGATCGTAGTTTTCGCGTGGCAAAGGCCATACCGGTGAACATCGAAGACTCAAGCGGCGCAGTAATCGCATCATGGAGCGAAATCGACGAGTTCGGAACCGGAGCATCCATGACTTCGGCAATCGCGGATCTCGGGCGTACCGTCGCGGAGTTGTACCGTTCCCTTGACGATGACAAAGATCGACTGGGACCAGATCTTGAGCGCGTGTGGCACTTGCTGCAGCAATATTTGGTTCCTCGAGATGAAAACTCACGAATTTGAGACAATCGTTACAAAGTTAGGGCTCAAAACGCGCGACAGCGGCGACCGCCTCGCTTGGTTCGTGTACGAGGGAAAGACCGTCGTACGCACTAAGCGGTCTCATGGCAATAAGGAACAGCCCGGAGACAAGATCCGCCAGCAGTTGAAAGTCAATGAGGAACAACTTTCAGGTCTAATTAGTTGTTCCATTTCTCATTCGGACTATGTAGGGATTCTGAAATCCAAAGGCATAATCGCCCCGCAGTCTCCGCCGCCCTCACCGCCGCCAGGTAGCACAGCACTCCCGCAGAATCCGACCCGATCAAAGACAAGGAAGTCATAATCATTTTTTTTCGAGACGGAGTGCAGCGGCGGGTGACGGACAGAAGCTCTTCCGGCCGCGGGGTGCGCCATCCCGCCCAACTTGCCTGTAGGGATTCTCTCTTCCCTCTGCATTTTGCAGTTTCACTCTTCTTGAAAGCTGGCCGTGTCCGCGGTCTTTACTGATTCCAAATGGTGAGTGCCATTTTCCAAGAGCCATCGCTCTGCCGCCTCAGCACTCGGACTCCTTTGATGTGCAAACTGACTGGCGGGCTCTCCGGAGACATTGCGAACTTGGCGTCCGTCTCGCCCCACTCGTAGGCCCAGCCGTCCGCGATTTGAATCGCGTTAAACGCGGGCGCATAGCTCAAGACCTTGAAGCCCGGGTACTGGGTGTGCACTTTCTCATTGTTTGCCTGGATCGCCTGCTTCCCGACCACGGGCGGGATTCCCGGCTCGAGTGCTACCCCCTCCTCCGTCCACATGTCGATCAGTCCTTTCGGGTCTTGCGACAGCGTAACTTCAATGTTTCTCTGGTGCAGTTTTTCGATAGCCGCCAAGTCCGCCGCGTGCCTGTCCCTTTGCCGAAGCGTCCCCATAGCACCCCGGGCGAAGTAGCCGACGCCAAGGCCCGCGACAAACACAATTAAGGTAACTAGAGAGCTACGCTTCATACGGCCTCCTGAGCTCCTGCATTTGCCATGTCGGGAGACCGTTTGTCAACAGCCAACAGGCTCCAATAGGCGGGCGCGTCAGGTTTTTGAATTGGGTGGCGCAGGACCAGGAAAAGAGAAACTAGAAATCAGAAATTAGAAAGCAGAAATTGGAAAAAACGGGGCACGATACACGCCCGGAGGCTTTTGACTTGGGTGGCGTATCCTTGTGGCGTTTGCTCATCAGGCAGCTCCTGACACTGATGACGTCTTGGGTCTGGTGTATATGTAACCGATCGCAAGAAACATGAACAGCACAAAAGAGAGAGTTCCGTAACGAAAAGGCACCATGAACGAATCGGTGCTTACCGGGCTAAACAGCTCCCGCGGAATTGAACCTAAATTATTCGATTTCAACGCGTCTATGATCTTACGGATGACCACGACATACGCGACTAGCACAGCGCCAACTGCCTCAACAGCCTTAACCATGCTAGAGGCACTGGTAAATGCGTCGCCCGCAACCCATCCAAGTGCAGCGCCAATCAGCACGGCATCGATGTTATTTAGGAGAAACCGCAGGCTTGGATCCGGCAGGCCATTGATGATTGGCAAAGCCATCACCAGAAAAAGCATAGCCACAGCCCCTATTCTGCTTGGGATCGTTGTTAGTGGGACAGTCCACATACTCGTACCTCTCTTGTTTGTGAAGCGTACCTAACCAACCGCAATACCCGTATGGGTTCGTTCGTCCCAGTGACCCGGCACCCCTCATCTCATGCGGTGTACTTCCTTGCCTGGGAGACTGCGCTTTCGGAGAGACGGGGTGCGGAGGTCGTATCAGGAAGTCTGCCCCCGATCGCCATGGGCGTCAAGAGGGCGCGTAGGCCAGGCTTTTGAATTGGGTGGCGGGAGATAGGGAAAAGAGAAACTAGAAACTAGAAAGCAGAAACTAGAAATCAGAAAGTAGAAATGGAAAAGGCGAACAGAGGCGAAGAGAGATTTCATCGCTAGCGATGAGACCGCAAGCGATGGCGCAGAGTTCTCACGTTCGTTCGGAATGACGGGAGGCGGGTCAGCGCGCGGCGGAGAGCCTCTTGCTTAATTCCGGTTTTCCAGTTTCACTTTTCTAGCGAATCTCGATAATTCGATCGCCACTTTTCAGGCAGGATTCGATATTTGGCCATGAACGCTCAAAAGCCGCCAATAATGGCGCAGTTCGGCAATTGCCCAAGCGGACCCAGATGACTCTGATCTTTGCCTCGCGCTGCTTGGCGAAATAAAAAAAGTCTTCATCCTTGCTGATAATGATGCGCTCATGAAGTTCAGCGTAGCGGCAAATGTCGCTGTCGAGGGCGTCCCCCAGCCGGCCTCCAGCACGTGCTGGCAATCGAATCCGCGTTTGCGCAGGTATTGGGAGAGGGCCGTGGGGAGCTGATTATCGACGAGGAATTTCACGAAGCCGGTAGCACGACGTGGTCAACCTGATGGGCTGCGTAGTCTAGTGTGGCGAGGATGTCTTCGCGCTCAAGGTACGGGTAGTCCGTCAGGATCTCTTCGAAAGAGGCTCCGCCGGCGAGCAGTTCGAGCACATCTGTTACTCGGATGCGTAGCCCGCGAATGCAGGGTCGGCCCCCGCACTTGCCGGCTTCTACTGTGATTCGGTTGAGGCGTTCCAGATTCATCGAATTTCCTGTCATTTCGACGATACG
>WNFF01002461.1_pt1 | contig 15158 bp, 13 predicted proteins | sample 5400441 | NCBI WGS metagenome assembly WNFF01 (sample SAMN13153345, study PRJNA577476) | soil metagenome | isolation source: 120 cm saprolite under Douglas fir tree site 2 hole 3 replicate 1 | place: USA:California | collected 2015-04-18 | reverse complement strand
TGTCGCCCCATGCGGTTTGCGGAGGACAGGTCGTTTCTGGGGAAACGCCGGCAGAACGGCAAGACAACTGGTTCCCAGAAGCTTTTCAAGTTGCGCCCGCGTATGGATCTGGCGGTTCATTTGCTCGCGCGCAAACGCCGCCATAATCCCAAACGCCAATCCGGAAAGGACTGCCAGCGCGAGCGTCAACGTGACCTTCGGCGAACTTGGCGCACGGGGAGGGGCTGCTACCGTCACAATTCGGGCCTCGGTCGAAGGAAACGACTGTTGCTGCACCGATTGAGTAAACCGCGACAGGAATGTCTCGTAAATACCGCGATAGGTATTCGCGGCAGTTTCGAGCTCGCGCAAGCGGACCTGCGACTGTCTCGTCGCGCCGGACTTTTGGAAAACCTCGATCATGCGCTTGTCGATCGACTCTTCCTGGCTTTTCGCGATCTGTAGTTCGCTTTTGTAGCTTTCGGCGATGCGGGAAATTTCATCCCAGATAGCGCGCTGCAGAGCCGCCATTTCCGCCCGGAGATTTCTGGCAGCCGTGTGATCCGGCCCATAGCGGGCGCTCCACTCGGATTCCTTGTTCTGATCGTCGAGGAATTGCTGCCGAAGCTTGGTGATAACGGGATTGCTCAGCGCGTCGGTGACGACCGGATCAGGAATATTAAAGCTGTTCTCCTTGTCCGATCGCTGTTCAAGAACGCGAGATATTCGGTCAAGTTTTGCCCGGGCCTGGCTGGTATCGGCGCGGGCCTTTGCCAGGGCTATCCCGAGCTGATCGAGCTCGACTTCGCTCGCCAGCTTGCCATCCACACCGATAATAATACTGTTCTCGGATTTGAAATCTTGAACTGCCTTATAGGCGTCGCTCGCCTGCTGGCGTAGCTCTCCGATTCGCTGCTCAAGCCATGCGCTGGCGCGACGGGTCGCCTCAAACTTCGCCTGCAGTTGATCTTCGATGTAGGCATCGGCGAAGGCGTTGGCGATCGTGGCGGCCTTGTCCCGATCAAGGGAGGTATATGAGATCTGCTCGATATAGCTGCGTCCCAGGCGCGTAACCCGGAGATTTTCCTTCACAGTGGCAAGGACGCGCTGCATTAGTTCATCGTTGGACGGCTCCTGCTCCGCTCCTGAAGTAATCCGGAATAACGAAAAGATACGGCGCCGGAGACCCGAACCTGCTCCGACGAACTCGGGATCCTCAGTCAAATGCAAGCGACGAACGACCGATTCCGCCACTTTTTCAGATTTGGTGGTCTCTATTTCGCTTTCCACGGACGCATCTTCCACGGTCCGATTTTCAGATGCCATTTCGGTTTGCGTCCAGGTAACCCTCTTGGTGTCGATGATCATGTCGGCTTGCGCGGTATACCTGGACGGCGAAAGTGCGACGTAGGTGGCGCCAAGAACAATCGACAAACCGGTAATCAAAGCGATAAGGCGCCACTCGCGGCCAAGGAAGTCGCGCATCTGAATCATGGACAACGTTCCGGAACTGGGATCGTTATCTATCGCCGGCGTGTAGGGTGGAAATTGCCCGGCAATGTTCATTCACGGTTCCTCAAGCTAACCTTGGCCAATTTTCAACTACGTCGCCTGATCGCTAACGATTTCAACGTGACGGGCTTACCGAACCTGCTGCGCCATTGGTATTGGCGGGGGTGAGGGCTGGCGCTGTAATCTGGACAAGTGCGGAAACCCCGCCGCCGCCGGGGTTTGTGTTCCTGCCTGGCGATGTATTCGGATTGATAACTACCACGCTGCCTACGGAACCGTCTGCAAAAGCGGTCGCAGCAGCCGTGGCGGCGGTCGAGAGATCCCCTGCGACCGCGGCAAACGAAGCCTGGAATTGCCCATCCTGGAAGCTGGCCACGGCCTGCTGGATAGTCTGGCCCGCTTGCTGGTCGACGGTTGAACAAGCTATCGCGGCCTGGGCGAGACCGGCAGCGATCGCCGTCTGAAATCGCGGGCTGGTTCCCTGCGCAACCTTGATGAGGTCGGCGGCAAGGGAAGCGTCTGTTCCCGCAAGATCTCGCGTCGTCGCCTCGATGGTACGAGTATCAGAACCCGGAGCGACCAGACCGTCGGGGTGAGCTCGGAACTGACTAATCACTTGGTCGGAAGCCGGCGGCTTCATGCATCCGGCCCAGCCCTGATTTGCCGAGATGGCAAGCAGCGCCGCAACGCCTAGCGCCTTGAACATGGTTCGGGTACTCATGGAACAGCCCCAACTATTTGTTTCTGATTGAAAATTATTTCTTACGCTACATGAGACTGTAAAGCGTATCAACTGTACCCTGTCGTTAAGGTTGACCGGGTAGCCGAAATTGAGAGGTCCTGCTAATTGACTGAGAACTCTGATCTTTTTAAGGTTCACTTTCGCTCCAACATGATCTGCCCCTAGGGCATCCTCACATTATGTTCAAGAAATGTTTGAGTAAGATGTCAGATCAATTTGCGTAGCCCTCCACTCCACGAGTAAGACCAAGGCAACGCCTGTCGAAAGGCCGGTATCGCCAGCCCTGGATGATGGATTTGATGCGTTGCCCGACCGACGAGTTTAAGATGCGGATCAAATCGATCTTCCACCCCTGTGGAATCCGTTCGGCAATGGCGAGTTGACGAGTGCTGACTGCTCTTCCGGGTCTTGAGGAACTCAGAGTGGGGGGGCGGCGTCCATCGGTGCCGGCAGGTCTGAGGATCTATGCGATCGGCGACATTCACGGTCGGCTCGATTTGCTCAATAAACTGCTCGCTCGGATCGACACCGATATCGCGCTGCGGCCGACGGCGAGACGGATTTACGTTTTCCTGGGTGATTATATCGATCGCGGGTCATCGTCGCGCGAAACGATCGATCGATTGATCGAACATGGGGCCACGCATGAAACCGTATTCCTGAAGGGCAACCACGAACTGATCGCGATCAAATGCTTGAGCGATCGAGGTCTGTTCGATCAATGGCTGCGGTTGGGCGGCCTGGAAACCCTGGTCTCGTACGGTGTGCCCGCCGAAACCCTGGCAAACGGCAAGCAAATCGCCGAGCTGCAATCGGCCTTTCATGGCGCATTGCCGCAAGCGCATTTCCGCTTTTTTCGAGATTTGAAAAACTCGTTCGAGTGCGGTGATTTCTTCTTTGCTCATGCCGGGGTGAAACCCAACGTCGAGCTGTCGCGGCAGAAAGAAAACGACCTACTTTGGATAAGAGGAGAATTTCTGTCGTCCGATGACGACTTCGGCAAGATTGTCGTTCACGGACATACGCCCACCCGTGAAATAGAGGTCCGACCAAACCGGATCAATATCGATACCGGCGCCTTTGCGACCGGTCGCCTGACATGCCTCGTGCTTGAGGACGAATTCGTGTCGGTGATCGACACCGCTCTCGACGCTTGACAAGAGCAACGAGCGTGAAAATTCGATCCGCGCGCGATCAATGCGCGATCGATTTTTCGGCCAGCAAACCATCAATGTGGTTGCGCATCTTTTGAAAGAACTGGTCCCGGCCGAACTGGTTCGCATGTGCCGCGATCTTTTCAGGATCGATTTTGAGACCTGCCAAACTTCTGACCGCCGAGGAGATGGCCTCAACGGATTGTTCGGCAAAGAAAACACCTGACACGCCCGCGGCAACGGTTTCGGTAGCGCCGCCCCGACCAAAGGCGACGACGGGACGGCCGCTCGCCATGGCTTCGACCGGCACCATCCCGAAATCCTCCTCGCCGGGAAAGATCAAGGCGCGGCATCTGGCGTAATGTTGCTTCAGGACATCGAACGGCTGCGACCCCAGGACCGTGACGGTGGGCCCCGCAAGGCGCCGAATTTCATCGAGCATCTCGCCGCCGCCGATCACGACCAGCTTTAGCTTCATTTCGTTGAAGGCCTGCACGGCGAGATCCGGCCGCTTGTAGGATACGAGTTCGCCGGCCATCAAATAATAATCGCCAAGCTCGGACGGGGCTGCGATCGAAAACGCACCGGTATCGACCGGAGGGTGAATGATGACCGAATTCGCGCCGTAATACCGGTGAATGCGCCTCGCAACCGTTGCCGAGTTCGCAACGAAGCTGTCGACCCGCGCGGCTGACGTCACGTCCCACATCCGCAGGTAGTGCGTAAGCGGCGGCATCATCAGCCGCGCCACACGGCCCGCGCTATTGCGGTAGTCGTGATACATGTTCCAGACATAGCGCATCGGCGTGTGGCAATAGCAGACGTGGAGCGCCTTGGAGGGCGCGATGATCCCCTTGGCCGGTCCCGATTCACTGCTGATGACGAGGTCGTAGCCGCGCAGGTCGAGTTGTTCGAGCGCAAGCGGCATCAGGGGAAGATATGTCTTGTACATCTTGCTCGCGCGCGGCAGCGAATTGATGAACGTTGGAATAATGCGGTGCTGCCGAATCCTGCCGGAGACCATCTCCGGCACGTAGACGTGGGTGAAAATGTCGGCCTGCGGATACATCTCGCAAAGCGCCTCGATAACCTTCTCGCCACCCCGCATACCGACGAGCCAGTAGTGAATGATTGCGACCTTCATCAAATGCTTTCGCCTGAATTATTGCCTCGGGGCGTCAATGCGGTGGATCGAAGCTGGAGGAGGCTGCTTTCGACCCGCAACGCCGCTTCGCGGAATTGCAACATAGTGCCAATTCTCTAACAGAAAAGACCGACCTGGAGCGAGCTCAAGCTGGTTAGTGTTAATGCTGATTTAGGCCAGACAACAGGATGCCGCGCAGTTCAGTCGGACCTGAATCTCAAAGAGCGGAGCCAAGGCTAATTCAAGGCTAATTCAATTTGCGAATCTTGATGCCACGAAAGCTCACAAGGCCACCGTGGTCCTGGAGCGCAATATGGCCGCGAAGCAGAGTCGCGAACTTGGGCATCGTTCCGAATTTACTGTTTGCGACGAGCTTTTTACCTTCCGGACTTGCGAGATCGACGTCTACGATCTTGGTGCCGTTTGACCAGTGTCGGATTTTCCAGCCGCGAACGACGATGCGCGCTTTGTTCCACTCGCCGAAAGGTTTCGTGTAGTCCGCATCCGCCGGGACCAGGTCGTAAAGCGCGCCGGCAAAATGGACCGGACTCTCTTGCGTATTGGGGTTATCCAGTAATTGGTATTCCGGTCCCGTTTCGTAAGTCTGCGACTCGCTCATACCCACGCGGTAGATGATTCCACTGTTCACTCCCTTTCCGATTTTCCATTCGAGGTTGAGTTCGAAGTCTCCGAATTCGTCAACCGTCACGAGGTCGCCGGCGCCACCCGTCATCGTTAACTCACCATCCGAGGCCTTCCACCCGTCTCCAGGAGCGTCACTCTTGAACCCGCGCCAGCCTCGGAGCGTCGCGCCGTAAACAGCAGTTTCCAGCCGGCGGACTGCTCGCGCCGTGATAAAATGTTGGGATCGGCGGCCCTGACAGGTCCGACAATCAAGCCGATGATCACCGCGGCGAATACATACAACTTCACGATCGAACTTTCCTTCGATGGTACGAAGCCCCAGCGCCTTTTGATCCGGATCCGAGATCACGGCTCAAGTCGGCCGAACCAGGAACATTGCAAAACCTGTGCCTGCAATATATGTTCCCAACGCCTGCGGATATGGCAGCACCCGATCCGACAGCAGGCCGATCAGACCGTTTCCTATATTTCCAAGTTGCTTGTATTGAGGTGCGGGCGGCGCTCCGCTCATTGTTATATTTCGGGGAGATTTAACGCCCGCACCGACAGAGTGAAACAGGTTTCGAAATGGATTTTTCAGGCCCGCGCGTTCGACGCGTTCTAGACGCAATCAGCGATCCAACGTCGTATCGACTGTTATGGTATAGCCTGACCGGCCGCGTAATGCCGCTGGATCGGATCGAATCCGAGGGTGGGCCGGTGGGGGAATTCGGCATCCCCGATGACGAGCCAGCCGACGACCGGACGCAGATTCCAAGGATCATTTTTCAAACCTGGAAATCACACCATGAAATGCCGGCAAACTACCGATACTGGAGAGGAAGCTTCCTTCTCAATAATCCCGACTTCAGATGCTTCTTGTGGGATGACGCAGACAATCGGCAATTCATAAAGGAGAAGTTCTCGTGGTTTCTCGATCGATATAACAGCTATTCTCGCGAGATATTTCGCGCCGACATAATCAGGCTTTTCTTTTTATATGTCTACGGCGGCTTTTATGCCGATATGGATTCGGAATGTCTAAGGCCGCTGGAGTCAATGCGCGGGATGGGCGATGTCCTGGTTGGGCGCATGGGATACGACAACGACTTTGAACACTCCATCCCAAATGCGATCATGGCGTCAAGGCCGAAGCAGGCGATCTGGCTGCTGGCCGTTGCATTGGCTTCCGAACGATTGGCGGAATTGCAGAAAAACAAGGGCGCCCGAGATTTTCGGCCGGAGTGGCTGACGGGGCCTGTCCTGCTCAAGGATGCCGTCGATTTCTATATTCAACATACCGCGGCAGAGATTTTGGGTCGAATCTCAACGAGCTTGCCAGAATTGCAAGCTCAGGCCGCGAGCAGTGATTTCGGTCGCGTCACCATCCTTCCTCCACCTGTTTGGTATCCGGTGAACTGGAATAACTTCATACAAACGATTTTTAGAAAGAAGATGTTCAAGGAGAACGGCGTAGTCGATAGAAGCAAGGCGCGCTGGCTATTTCCTCAGGCTTATATCGTGACCTATTGGAGTGCTTCCTGGAAATAGCAACGATCATGTTCATCGGCGGTTGCGGGAAATCGGCTCGTATTTGACTGTTCGCAACCTTGCCGATGTCATGCTGCCATCGGTTGCGTTGAGATCTCAGGAGTTATGCCGTTGCGTTGGCCAAAGATTTTTGTGACCGGGGCCGGTGGTTTTATTGGCAGCGGGATAGTTGGCCTTCTTTATCGCGCCGGCGCAACGGACATTCGTGCCGGGGTGATGCGCGGAACGCGCGGCGGCAGCCTCGCGCAATTGCCGATCTAGATCGTGCACTGCGACGTGATGAGGAAGGAATCCCTGGACGCCGCCCTGATCGGCATCGACGTAATCGTCAATTGTGCTCATAGCCGGATCGACGCGGGTCCGACGGTGGAGGGAACGAGACTTCTTCTCGATCGGGGGGCCGCAATGGGGGTCAGAAGGCTGATTCACATGAGCTCGGTTGCCGTCTATGGCGACGCACTCGGTATCGTCACCGAGGAAACGTCTCCGGTGCCTCCGGTGAACCTCTACGGGCAACAGAAGTGGATGGCCGAGCAGTTGTGTCGGTCTCTGCGGCTTCCCCACGGCTTACTGTCGCTGTGTTGCGGCCAACGCTCGTATATGGACCCGAGAGCGAGCTGTGGACCACCCTGTACATCAAACGCATCATGGCAGGTCAATTGACACAACTTGGTGCGGCCGGTGAGGCAACGCCAACTTGATCTATGTCAATGATCTCGTACGTTTCGTTGGCCATCTAGCCGTAACCGAGCATACAACGCCAATGGAGCCGAAATACCGACATTCAACGAATATTTTGCGAGGTTAAGCCGGGCGCTCGAGTATGGTCCGCTTTCACAGCCGTCGGCGTCGTCTGCTTTTCAGCGCGCCTTGAGGCGCCCGATCCGAAGTGTCGGAAGATACCTCATCAGGCGGCATCCACATCTGCTGAAACTCGCCCGAAACAATCGAGTACTTTCTGGGATAATCAATCGCACCGAAGCCGACCTGCGGCTCAGACCCAATGAAGGAGAGCTCCGGATGTATGGCATGAACGTCACCTATTCCGTTTTGCGAGCCAAGGAGATTGGTTTTGAACCGCAGGTTTCATTGAACGAGGGTTTGGCGGCTTCCGTCAAATGGGCCAAAGAGGTCGGCAGGCAATTCAAAATGGCGACGCCCCTTGGGCAAGGCTAATGCAAACCGCTTAGCACTCGATCGAGCGCTCGCCGACCGAATTCATCGGGGGCATGTGGACCCCGGTAGAGGGTTCACGGCGTCGACTTGTTCGGAAGAAATCGCGTCGGTGACTGACACATCACGCTCGGGTGCCGACAGGGGCAGTGAACTCGATACACGATTGGTCTGCGCGGTTGTTTGGCGAAGAATTGCACAACTGCCCACTTGGACGCTGCATCTTTCGCCGACTGGGCAGTTGGCTTGCTGGCTTCAACGATGCTAGATTGCCGCAATTGCCTCACCAACGCGCGATCCGGCGCGAGCCATGTATTATACTACGCAGCACATTCTTGATCCTCCGGTCTGTCCGTTTTTGCGAAGGGAAGTCATATGCTTAATGTTACTATAGCAAATCGCCGCAGCACGGTAGATACTTTTGAAGTCATTATTTTGGGCGCCGGAATCAGCGGACTTGTCTCCGCGTCTGTCCTGCTGAAGGAGGGCTGTCAGAATGTAATCGTTGTTGACGAGTACGCCCATATCGGAGGCAACCATATCGATTGCAGCATTGGAAAATATACGTTCGATATAGGCAGCTTTATATTTCAAGATGACTCACCATTGCTAGCGCACCTGCCTGAGATTCTGCCGCTTTACGTTCCAATCAACCCGAGTTGGGGTCGACTGAACCCGCAGGGCGCGGTTACGCAATATCCTATTTCGATCAAAGATGACCTCATAGCCGCCGGCCCTGTCGAGTGGCTCCGCATCCTGTCGTCTGTTTTGTTTGCGCGCATCTTTCGTCGCCGATTGCGGAATGCGAGGGACTTTGCTCAGTATTGGATTGGCGCCCGGCTGCTACACCGCTCCGGATTAGGAAATTATATGAAGCGCTTTTACGGTCTTCCAGCGGAGAAGATCGATATTAAATTTGCGGAAAAGCGAATGCTTTGGATCAAAGAGCACGCATCTCCACGCGGCGCGTTCTGTCGTTGGGTGATGCCTGCTCCGAAGTCAGCTCCCAATCAGCAGCTTGCTCGCCCGAGGGAAGGCTTTTCCTACCTTTACCAAGGCGCGGTGCAGCGGCTAGAGCGGTGTGGCGTGACGTTCCTCCTCGGAGTGAAAATGCATGGCCTGCAAAAAAAGGATGGCGTATTCTTCCTCGAGGCAGGAGGCCGACGCGTTGCTGCAAGCCGCGTGGTGTCGACCATACCGCTTGAGCGTATTCAGAATTTATGCGGCATGCCCTCTGACAATAGGCTTCCGACGGTAACTCTGATCAGCCTGTTCTTCAGTTTCTCGGGCGATCGAGGCTTCAAAGACTCCGTACTGTACAATTTTTCTCACACCGGCTCGTGGAAGCGCCTGACAGTCTATTCAGATTTTTATGGGAAATCTGATGGTCGGGAGTTCTTTGCGGTCGAGGTTAATGCTGATCATGTTTCCGGTTTGGTTGAAACGGCAGAGCGGGACTTCAGGCGGCACGTGTCAGAGAACGGATTATTCGTCGGAGATCTAAAGCTGGAGGGTAGTCACGTCGTCTCGAACGCTTATCCCGTTTATACCGACAAAGCAGACAAGCAAGCCGCCGCCGCCATCGCAGCGTTACGGGCGCGAGGAATCGAATCATTCGGACGTCAAGGCGGCTTTGACTACCAACCAACGGCACGTGTCTCTACTCTAAAGGCAGAATCCGCACTTCGTCGCAGTTGACGCCAGGAATTTCGCCGAGCATCTTGCTCGGAGTTGCGGGGTCGAGCGTCGATTCTGCCGGGAGCTCGCCTCTGAAGGAAACAGAGGGGTTTTAGGGGCACCTCACGGCTCAGTTCTGGAGCGGAGTTCGCGCCCAATAATCTTCTTCGCGAAGCCGAGTGCCGTTCGATGCCCGGTTTTAAGTCGATAGGCGAGAAGAGCCTTTGCTCTGTCGTTTGGAAGCACCGAGGCGAGAAAGAAGAAAACGGCCATAGCGACCTTGTTCTTTACCGAAAAAGGCTCGCTTAAGACCTTTGAGAGCAGTCCCGGCAGCGTGGTCAGCGGCGGACGCCGTCCGGATGCGATTTCAAGGAAGAACCTCTGCTCGCGGAAATAGAAGCTCTCACGGGGATCGAAGAGTTCTTGGTCCGGCTCAACCCGCCGTATGATCGTGCGCAGATGTTCCATCCTTGCCAGAAAGCGATTGATGTCGCGTTCGAGAGAGCCGGCGTCAGGCAAACGGCCGAGGCCGGAATCGTTGCGGCCGTGGATGCGGTAGCGTCCGAGCTCCTCGGAAATACTGACGACATCGCCGAATAGTGGCGCGGCGAACAGAATAACCCCATCGACCGCACTGTCGTAGTTGGCTTCCCGAAGCAGTTCACACACATCCCGGCGGAACACATTTCCCGAGGTCGGCGGGGATTTGTAGATGCCGCTTTTGAGCACCTGACGAGCGAGGGCATCGCGAACGCGGAACGCCGTGAGTGACGGAAGCGCGCCACTAATGACATTGCCGTCTGCATCGATCCGCGTGAGAGGAAATTGAAGCTTCGCGACACCCAAGTCGAGCCGGTCGATAATCGTGCCGAGGGCGCCGGGCTTTAGCTCATCATCGGCGTCAAGGAACAGCACGAACGGCGCCCGGGTCCGGTCAAGGCCGAATAAGCAAGCGACCCGTTGGCCGCCGTTCTCGATCTTGAAGGCTGTCACGCCGGAGCGGCTGATCACGTCCCATGAACCGTCCGTCGATCCGTCGTCGACGACGACGACCTCGCAGTCATGTCGACCCTGATCGAGGACACTTCGAATGGCGCGTTCGACGAACGACTCGTAATTGTAGCAGGAGATGATTACGGCTAGCTTCGGACCGTCCGGCATGCAAATTTCCGACCGAGGTTTCTGCAAATGGTTTTCGGTGTCAGGTCTGGTCATGTCCGGGCAAATTTGATCCTGACTGCTGATGAAACCTGAGAGTAATTATCGCCTAGCACCATTGGCAAGCCGTGTGTTAACATAGTCAAAACAAATCAAAGGTGCTTATATTGAAGCACAAGCCGCGAGGCAAATTTGGGCGCCAGCGCGCATGCACGATCGGCCGCTCTCGCGGCTGAAGATCCACCAGGATCTAACAGTGGTCACGCGCGGGTACGGTCGGGTTAGACATGCGTCGAGATCATGTCTCGATAACGGCTCGGTCTGCCTTTCAAACGTGCTATGAAGGCTGCCAGTGAACTTTGCAAGAGGCGGCTGGTAAACCCTCCAGAGTCTCTCGGGCGACGCGCTCGATACGTAGTTGTCCGTTAACAAGCGGGATTGAGAGGGTTGATCGGACGATGAAGCCGCGCAGGCTCACGATCAGGGAGAGGCGCAAAAAAAACCTCAGCCGGGATGCGGCGGAAGTTGTAGCCGAAGGCCGCAGATATCGACCTGGACGTAGCCGATCGTCTTGTCTGCGAACCGACAGCGTTTGGAGGCGTTCACTTCGAGTTCCTGGCAGGCGAGAGATACCGTGCCGCACCAGGCATCGGTGGAGGCTGGACCGCGTAAGCTTTGGGATGCCGACCTTCAGGCAGCCAAAAACGTAATCGAGTGGATGCAGCGTGCGCCGGCGGAAGCCGACGATCATCACCTCCTCAATCGGTGTGAGCACTGTGCCCTTGGGGTTGCGGTCCTGTGGGAGCATCCACGGTCGTTGCACGAGACCGCCACTTCGTAGGGGTTGTTCGGCTCGCACCGGCGGGTGAGACTACCGTACCGATCGTCTATTTCGACGCTTGGAGCTCGGATCAAACGTGCGGCGTTGTACGGGCGCCGCCGTGAGGAATGTTTGCCTAGCGCTCCCTCGGACTCGCGTGTCAGGACAGCGCCACGACTCCGGGACCAAACACCTAACGCTTGACGAGTTCGTCTTGCCAAGCCTGGACGAAAACGTCGCCCGCTTCAGGCCTGAAACGCCGACTCCCGAGGCCGTACGGCTTATTGGGATTTAGGGGGGCCAGCAGGGCAGCCTTCCGGTGGTCCTGCATCACGCCCGTAGACGTGCACGTAGTCTACGAGCAGCGTAGAGGGATTTGGGGTTTTATCGATCGGCCATCCACTCCCGAGCGCCAGATTGACAAGTGGGTACATAGGACCCGTCAATTCAGGCGGAGTAGGCTGGCTCCAAACCTTTTTTCCGTCGAAAAAAAACACCACGGCCTGCGGGGACAAATCAACGCCGTAAGTGTGATAACTATCGACCAGGACGCCATTGGGAACCTCGATTTTCTCACCGGTCCCCAGGGTTTGTTTTCCGTCCTGCCAAACATGCAAGTTGGCTCGATAGCCTGATGTGTAATGGCCATAGTACTCGATAACGTCAACCTCAACCCTAGCCTCAGGGGAAGCCGCCGGCTTCAATGACACGAGCCAAAAGGCCGGCCAAGTGCCGGGTCCCGGTGGCATCTTCATACGCGCTTCGAAATATCCATAGCGGGTTCCTGTGCCCGCGCCTGTTGCATCGGCCGCGGCGATCAGGCCTGAAGTCCATCGCCCTTCGAGATCCTTGGAGGCCGTTATTGAGAGGATTCCGCCCTTGATGTTGAACGGGCCACCCGGCCCCGGATCCGCGAACCTCGCGTCACCAAAATCACCGCTCCAAGGCGTGTGGGCGATCCAGCGCGCCGGACCGGTTCGACTTGAGGAGATGCTTTCGATTCGACGGTTGGGGGCGGTTTCCTCGTCGAAGTTCTCGATCATGACAGGACGGAGTTCGCAGGAACTGGAAGTCTCCGCTGAAGCCGCGTGTGCCATTGGAAAATTCAAAGTGACGAGGGCGGCGGCCAAGAAGCCAAGAGGCGAGTTATTCATCTGACAAGTTCCTCGCTGAGATCAATGCGGCGTTCTTCAAGTGTCGACGTGGTTCAACGTTGTGGTGTCAGGTCTGGGCAAGTCGCCCTGGCAAGGCATTCGACATGCGCCGCGCTAGCCCCGATCCGGCCGCCGGAACATCGGCATTTCGTCATAGCCGAATGCGCGCCCGCAGCCCATCTGCTTTGACGTTAACCACAGACACACCGGCCAACAACCCATTTCCATTTCTGCCACCGTGATTCATCAATGCATCTCTGCCTATCGACCCCCGCACCACGCGGGTCGATCGACGGCAATCGAGCGGCCTTGTGGAGGGATCCAGAGCGGAATCCGTGCACGCCACGCCGCTAAACCAGGGATGAATAGACCGTGCAGACGTCGTGTCGTTCCGGTGTGCGAAGTCTGATCCGGACCCGCCCTCATCGATCACTCAACCGCTTCGCGATAACCTTTAAATCGGACCCCAAGCACGAAAAGCGCACCGATGTAGACCACCGCGCCAAAGGCGGCGGTCAGGCTCAATTCGATGAACGCGTTAAGATCTCTTCCGGCTAATTCATGACGCAAGATCAGAACCAAGAAGGCCATTGCGGCGCAAGCCACTCCCACTTTCCACAGATTGCCCAGCTCGGAAGCCACTCTTATACCAATCAGATACCTCGCGCTTAGCAATGACAAAATAAACATGATCACCGACATTGCCACGCGCGCGGCAATTACGCCTATCAGTGAATAAAAATACAACCCCAGCGAAACCAAAACAATTTTGGAGCATACTTCTATGAAGCTCAATCGAAATATGAGGTTCGTTCGGTTGGTCGCAAGTGCAAGAGAGTGCAGAGGTTGATAGTAGGCGTTGAGCACAATCGAGAGAGCGATCCATTGCAAATAGATGGCCGCGTCTGTCCACTTGGCGCCCAATAGCACATTAACAATCATATCCGAAGTCAGCGACATGCCTATGCATGTCGGCGCCGCAAGCATCATCGTAAAGCGCGAGGCCTTCAAGTATGCGTTTCGAAGTCTCTCGCGATTGTCATTGATCCTCGAGAATGCCGCCATAAGTGGCTGCATGGCCGGACCTATCAAACTCTGCGTGGGCAAGACGGCCACATCGCTTGCCATAGTATACTGCCCTAGATCAGCTTTGGTGATATAGTAGCCAAGCAATATCCGGTCAAATTGCCAGCCCAAGGCTACAAATATCTGCGCTGTACTGAACCATCCGAGGAATTTCGAAAATTCCGGAAACCTAGCCAAGGAGAATGCTGGCCTGTACGGCGCAAGAAGATACGAAATGAAGGTTGTTGCAATACTAGAGGATACGCTGCTGACTGCAATGGCCCAATATCCACCTCCCAAGTATACGACCGAGATTGCCAGCATAGAGGCTATTATTTTGCCGAGGAATTCCGCGATAAAATTTTGGCGAAAGCTTATTTGCCGAACGTAGTTTGCCATACCGGGATTATAGAGACTGCGGGCTATTGGCCCGACCGCAAGTGCGGCAACCAGGGGGATGAGTCGATCGTCGTGGTAAATGCGGGAAAACGGCCAAGCCGACAGGAGAACGACAAGGGAGAGTAAAAGACCTCTCAGGGCGCCCAACGTGAAGGCAGTATCCAGGTGAGATTTCGTGACGGACTTCAGGCTTGTCAACGCCAGAATTAACGGAACCTCGAGCACAGTATCCACGATAGCTATCAGGATCGTAGCGATTGCGGTCAGCCCGAAGTCGGCCGGGGTCAGCGCTCTGGCCAGGAAGAGAACCGTAACGAAGTCCACCAAGCGGCCCGCCAGTCGGGAGGAAACCGTCCAACCAGCGCCCAGAATGGTTTTTGTTGTCAGCATTATTGCAACTCCGGACTTCGGCTCAACTGGTCAGCTAGCTCTAGCGTGGTTCAGGCAATAGGATAATCGCGAGTAGTATTGAGGTTAGCATACTCGGCAGGTAAGCGGCTTTCTGTAAGCCGCCCGCGGCCATAGCGACGATCACTGCAGCGTCAGCGCACAAGGCGACAACTTTTCGCTCCCGCTCGGGTCCAAGCATTCATCTGGTTTGTGCGGTTTTGCGACCGCTACCACCGCAAACCGCCCGTGCTTCGATGGCGCTGCTGTCGAGGACGGCTCGCCGGCCGATTGCGGTGGCGCGGCTTCTGCCATGGTGACCTTGCGCAGCACTATGTCTTTGCCGGGGGCCGGATCGCCGCCGCACGCTCCGGTTCAAGACGGCCCCGGAGCACGTCTGCAAATCCTCGGAGATTTCCTCTTAGCCGACCTCTCCGGTCGATGAAGGGCTCTGGCCTCACTGCGCGCGCTACGTTGCTCATGATGTTCCTGAAAAGCTGGCCAGCGACCTGACCAACCGTCATTGTTCCCTTGTGCAGCATATAGATTGGGTTAACGACCTGCGAGTAACCAAGCCGATCACCTGCCACCCGACCGCTCTTAACACCCATATGGACCC
>WNFF01002637.1_pt1 | contig 15159 bp, 13 predicted proteins | sample 5400441 | NCBI WGS metagenome assembly WNFF01 (sample SAMN13153345, study PRJNA577476) | soil metagenome | isolation source: 120 cm saprolite under Douglas fir tree site 2 hole 3 replicate 1 | place: USA:California | collected 2015-04-18 | reverse complement strand
GCGAGGTAGGCATCCCCGGCGAACACCGCGGCGATCGGCTCGCCGACGTAACGCACCCGGTCGCTCGCCAGCACGTGTTGCCGATAGGGCTCGAGCCCCGGAACGCGCGTCAAACGAAAATCGATCGGCGGAATTTTTTCCACGTCCGCGGCGGTCCAGCCCGCATGGACGCCCGGAACCGCGCGCGCAGCGGCAACATCGATCGAGCGAATTTTCGCGTGTGCATACGCCGAGCGCACGACGCGCATGTGCAATTGCTGCGGAAACGATATGTCCGCCGCGAACGCGCCTTTGCCGGTGACAAGCGGCAAATCCTCGAGCCGCCGCACCGAGCGGCCGACGAACGTCGGTTTCATCGGGACGGGCGGCTTTCACCTCTCCCCGCTGGGGAGAGGTCGATCCTCGCCGGAGGCGAGGTTCGGGTGAGGGGATTACGATCTATAACGTCCAACAATGGCCCTATCCCTCTCACCCCATCCCTCTCCACTCAGCACGCCGACGGCCAGCATCAGAAACCCCGGCGTGCAAAAGCCGCACTGCAGGCCGTGGTGCTCCATGAACGCGCGCTGCAGTGGATGCAGCGCCTCGCCGTTGGCGAGACCCTCGACGGTGCGGATTTCCCTGCCGTCGGCCTGAACGGCGAACATCAGGCACGATCGCACCGGCTCGCCGTCGATGAGCACGGTGCAGGCGCCGCATACCCCATGCTCGCAGCCGATGTGCGTGCCGGTCTGGCCGCAATCGTCGCGGATCGCGTCGACCAAAGTACGCCGCGGCTCGACGCGAACGACGTGCCTTACTCCATTGATCAGCAGCGCGATCTCCATCTTTTCGGTCATGCCTTCGCCTCGGCGGCGCGCAGTGCGGCGCGGATGCGCTGCGGGGTAGCGGGAATTTCGTCGATCGAGACCTGGAACGGAGAGAGCGCGTCGTTGATCGCGTTGATGATCGCGGCCGGCGCGCCGATCGCGCCGCCTTCGCCGAGCCCCTTGGCGCCGGTGATGGTCTCCTTGCTCAGCGTCTCGAGATGATGCAGCTCGATCGGCGGGATTTCCCGCAACGTGGGCGGCAGATAATCGGCCAGCGTGGTGGTGAGGATATTCCCGGTTTCGTCGTAGATGATCTCTTCCAGCAGCGCATTGCCGATGCCCTGCGCGACGCCGCCGTGGATCTGGCCGTCGACGATCATCGGATTGATCAGCCGGCCGGCGTCCTCCGCGACCAGGAATCTTTCGATTTCGACCCGGCCGGTTTCGATATCGACTTCGACGATCGCCGCATGGCAGGCGTTCGAGAACGTGCCCGGCGGATCGTATATCGCGGCTTCCATGATGCCGGGCTCGATCTCGCCGTTGAACCGGTGCGACTGGTGGTAGGCGGCGCGCGCCAAACTGGCGATCGGCAGCAGGCGGTCGGTGCCGGCCACCTTGGCATTTCCGGCCTCCAGCACGATGTCGTCGGGCGCCGCTTCCAAGAGATGGCTCGCGAGCTTGATCAGTTTCACCCGCACCTTGCGGGCAGCGATGAGCGCCGCGCCGCCGGCGATCACCAGCGAGCGGCTCGCGAACGTGCCGAACCCGTAGGGCGTACGATCGGTGTCGCCGTGAACGATTGCGATCTGCGCCGGCTCGATCCCGAGCTCGTCGGCGATGATCTGGGCGAGCGTGGTGCGAAGCCCCTGCCCGTGCGGGCTGGCGCCGATGCGCGCTTCGACGAAGCCCGACGGATCCATCGTCAGCTCGACCTTCTCCCAGCCGGGCGTGATCTCCATCCCGCGCGCGGCGAACGCCGGCGTGCCGTAGCCGGTGCGCTCCGAGAAGGTCGCAAAGCCGAGTCCCAGAAACTGCCCCTTTGCCCTCGCTTGGCGCTGGCGCACACGGAACGCGGCGACGTCGAGCGCGGCAGCGGCGATCTCCATCGTCTCCCGGTAGCTCGCCTCGTCGAAGGTGAGACCCGTCACCGACGTGTAGGGAAAGCGATCGATCAAGTTGCGGCGGCGGATCTCGATGGGATCGAGATCGAACGCGGCCGCGGCGCGGTCCATCAGCCGCTCCAGCGCCAGCGTGATCGCCGGACGCGCCACGCCCCGATAAGGCGCCATCGGGCACGTGTGGGTGAGCACGCCGCGCGCCACGCAGGAATAGGCGCGAATGTCGTAGGGCCCCGGCAGCTCGGCCAGGGCCATCAGCGGCTCGACCGCACAGGTCGTGGGAAAGCAGGAATAGGCCCCGACGTTGGCGGAAACATCGGCCGCAAGCGCGACGAGCTTGCCGACGTGATCGAAGCCGCCCTCGATTCGGATTTTTTGGTCGCGGCTGTGGAACGCCGCGATCAGATTTTCGCGCCGGTCCTCCCGCCACGCCACCGAGCTTTTCAGCCTGCGCGCCAGCCACACCAGAAAAACAAACTCGGGCGGCAGCGACATCTTTTGCCCAAACCCGCCGCCGACGTCCGGCGCGATGACGCGCAGCTCCGATTCCGGCATGCCGATCAGATCGGCGATCGCGGTGCGCATCAGATGCGGGGTCTGGGTCGAGCAGGTGAAGAAAATGCGGCCGGAAGCCGGATCGTAGGCGGCATGGCCGCCGCGCGCCTCGAGCGGCATGGCGTTCTGCCGCCGTGAACGGATCTCGATGGAGATGAGCCGGTACGCGGCCTTTCGCGCGGCGTTGAAATCCGGCGTAGCGTGCCGCGCCTCGACGATGACGTTGCCGGGAACGCCGTTGTGAACCAGTACGGCGCCCTCGGCGAGCGCGTCCTCGGCGCGGACCACGGCCATGCTGTCGGCGATCACGACCTCGACGCCATCCGCCAGATCTTCCGCCTCCTCCTCGCTCGCGGCAATCACCGCGGCGATCGGCTCGCCGACGAACCGCACGACATCGGATGCCAGGACCGGCTGGTCGATCGGCACATAGCCGAACTTGTGCAGCATCGGGCGGATCGGCTTGACGCCGGCGAGATCCGCGGCCGTGATCACAACCGCGCCCTGCGGCGCCGTGATGCTCTCGATCCTTCCGGCGGCGACCGGGGAGCGCACGAAGCGCACCCAGTGAGCCGCGGCAAGATCGGCCGTGAACCGGCCCCGGCCGGTCACGAGCGAAAAATCCTCGACCCGGCGGATCGAGCGGCCGACCCAGGTCTCGCGCCGGTCCCTGCCGCTCATGCGGCGGCGCGCTCCAAGGCGCGACGCGCAACCGCGCGGACGAGGTCGCGCCGGTACTCGGCGCTCGCCTGGATGTCTTCGAGCGGATCGACCGCGTCGGCGGCGGCCTCGGCCGCCCGGCGAAAGATCCCGATCTCGGGCGGCTTTCCCGTCAGCACGGCTTCGGCTTCCGGGATCCGCCGCGGGGACGCCTCGACGCCGCCGAGCCCGACGCGCGGGTCCACGATGACGCCCTGTTCGAGCCGGAACGTGGCCAGCGCCATGGCCAAAGCGTAATCGCCGGCGCGCCGGCTGAACTCATAAAAGCCCCAGCGGGTGTCGGCCGCGAGGACCGGCAGACGCGCGTTTTCCAAAAGCTCGTCGTCCGCGAGCGCGGTCGCCATCAGGCCTTGGAAAAAATCTGCGGCCGCGATCTTCCGCGTCCCGCGTGCGCTTTTTGCCGCAATCTCGCCGCCCAGCGTCGCCGCCACCAGGCACCATTCCGAGGCGGGGTCGGCATGGGCGAGGCTGCCGCAAAACGTGCCGCGGGTCCGGATCGGATAATGCGCGATGTGCCGCACCACGAAGGCGAGCAGATCGCCCAGCGGCCCGGCCGCGACCGGCCGGTGGAACGCCGCGTGACGGACGCAGGCGCCGATGACGAGCGCGTCGCTCTCGACCGCGAGCCGGTCTAGCCCCGCGACCTGGTTGATGTCGACGAGATGCGCCGGGCGTGCGAGGCGAAACGCCATGGTCGGCACCAGGCTCTGGCCGCCCGCGAGCACGCGGCCGTCCTCGGGCGCGACTTGGGCGAGAACCGCGACCGCTTGTTCGAGGGTTTTGGGCGCGTGATAGACGAACGGCGCGGGCTTCACCGGCCCCGGCTCCTTGCGGTTTGCGTGGATGCTACCGGGGTTTCCCGCTTGGCGCAAAGGCCCTAGGGCCATCTTGGAAATCGCTGGTAATGTGGGTTTTTAGATGGAGAGCCCAACAATGACTGAGCGAAAAACGCTTTGTGACCTCGGACTGATGAGCGTGGATTTCGGCTGGGCAGACGCAAGAACCCGCGAGCCAAGCAATACATTCCGGTTGACCTTTCGTCATCGTAACGGACAGCAAACGGGCCGCATCGATGTCGATCAGGTCGAAGCCGAGCAGTTTGCCATGGAGCTAACAGCCGTCATGGCTGCCATCGTCGCGCAACTAAAATGGCCTCAGTCATAGCGGCAGCAATATCGCAGTTGGGCTGGATCTACGCCGCCAAATCCGCCGAGGTGATGCGCTTCACGCCAGCCTGCAGCATGTCCGCCCACGCCTTGTCGAGCGAGCCTTGGGTGTCGATGCCGCGGCAGGCGTCCTCGACCACATAGGTCTCGAAGCCGCTGTTGCGCGCGTCGATCGCCGTCCAGGCGACGCAGAAGTCGGTGGCGAGACCGGCGACGAATACCTTTTTGATGCCGCGCTGGGTGAGGTAGCCGCCGAGCCCGGTCGGGGTCTTGTGGTCGGCCTCGAAGAACCCCGAATAGCTGTCCATGTCCTGGTGATAGCCCTTGCGGATGACGAGCTCGGCGTGGGGAATGGCAATGTCCTTGGAGATGTCGGCGCCGGAGGTTCCCTGCACGCAATGGTCGGGCCACAGAATCTGGTCGCCATAGCCGAGCTTGATGACCTCGAACGGCTTCTTGCCCGGATGGGCGGAGGCGAAAGAGACGTGGCCGGGCGTGTGCCAGTCCTGGGTCATCACCACGTTGGCAAAGCTCTTGGCCATGCGGTTGATGACGGGGATCACCTGATCGCCCTCCTTCACCGCGAGGCTGCCGCCGGGAAGGAAGCAGTTCTGCACGTCGACGACGATCAACACGCTTCCATCGTCGATCGCGATTTTGTCCGCCGCGCGCGCCATGCCCGAACATCCGAAAAAGGTTGCGCCGAGGCTGATGCCGCCCAAGCCGCGGACGACCTGGCGCCGATTGCAGGTTACCATGGCTCTCCCCGAAATTTCGACACCGCGGAGATCGACGCGATGCCGCATGGACGCGATCTTGTGCCGCGATCGGGCTCCGCGCAAGCGGTTAGGCGCCTGCGCTCCCGTGCAGCGCCTCCCATACCCGGCGCGGGATCGCCGGCATGTCGATGCTGCTTTTGCCGGATTTGGCATTGAGGGCGTCCACCACGGCGTTGATCACCGCCGGCGGCGCGCCGACCGCGCCGGCTTCGCCCGCGCCCTTGATGCCGAGCGGGTTCGCCGTGCACGGCACGTTGTGGGTCGAGAACGAGAAGAACGGCAGATTGTCGGCGCGCGGCATGGTGTAGTCCTGGAACGAGCCGGACAGTAGTTGCCCGCTGTCCTCGTCATAGACCGTGTGCTCGAACAACGCTTGGCCGATCCCCTGCACCACCCCACCATGGACCTGGCCCTCGAGCAGCAGCGGATTGATCACCGCGCCGAAATCGTCGACGACGGTGTAGCGCTCGATCTTCACGTCGCCGGTATCGGGATCGATCTCGACCTCGGCGATGTGGCAGCCGTTGGGAAACGTTTCGGCGGTAGGCGTCCTTGTATGAGTGGCGTCGAGCCCCGGCTCCATGCCGGGCGGCAGCTTCGATGGATCGCGCGCCGCCGCCGCGACCGTGAACAGATCGACGCGCCGGTCGGTGCCGACGATGCGAAACTCGCCCTCGCCGAACTCGATGTCGGCGGGTGAGGCCTCCAGCAGATTGCCGGCCACCTGCCGGCCCTTCTCGACGATTTCCTTCGAGGCTTCGTGCAGCGCGGTGCCGGCCACAGGGAGCGCGCGCGAGCCGCCGGTGAGCCCGCGCGGCGTGCGGTCGGTGTCGCCCATGATCACGTCGATCTTGTCGGGATCGACGCCCAGGCGATCCGCGACCAGCTGCTTGTAGGAGGTGACGAGCCCGGTGCCGTATTCGACGTTGCCCATCACGAGCTCGATGCGGTGGTCCTTGAACTCGATCGAGGCGGTCTCCGGAAAGCCGCCGCCGCAGCGCTCGGTGTAGGTCGCCATGCCGATGCCGCGCAGTTTCCCGCGCTTCTTGGCCTCGGCGCGCCTCGCCTTGAAGCCGGCCCAATCGGCCTTCTCCATGCCCAAATCCATGACCTGCTCGAACTCGCCGGAATCGAAGGTGATCTGCGTCGCCGACGTATACGGCATCGCCGAGGGTGGAATGAAATTGCGCCGCCGGATCTCGTCGGGCGCGAGCTTGAGCTCCCGCGCGGCGGCATCGACCAGGCGTTCGATCAGATAGGACGCCTCCGGCCGTCCAGCGCCGCGATAGGCACACACCGTCACCGTGTTGGTGCACACGCCCTTCACGTTCACGGCGATCGCCGGCGTCTTGTAGAGCCCCGTGACCAGATCGGTCGAGCGCGTCGGAATGAATGCGCCGAGCGGCGAGAGATAAGCGCCGAGATTGGCGATGACCGAGACCCGCAGGCCGAGGAAATGGCCGCGCCGGTCCATGGCGAGTTCGGCACGGGAGAAATGGTCGCGGCCCTGGTTGTCACTGACGAAGCCCTCGGAGCGATCCGGCTGCCATTTCACCGGGCGCTCGAGCTTGCGCGCAGCCCAGACCGCGAGCGCGTGCTCGGGATAGACGAACGCCTTCATGCCAAAGCCGCCGCCGACGTTGGGCGTGATGGTGCGCAGCTTCGCCTGCGGCAGCTTCAGGACCGCGTCTGCGAGCGTGTCGCGCACGAAGGACGCGCCCTGCGACCCGGTGTAGAGCGTCGAGCGATCGGTCGCCGGATCGTAATCGCCGATGGCGTTGCGCGGCTCCATCGAGTTCGCCACCACGCGATTGTTGACCAGTTCGATGGTGGTGACCCGCGCGGCGCGGGCGAACGCGGCCTCGGTCGCGGCGAAATCGCAGCGATCGTTGTCCCAGTCGAACACGATGTTGCGCGGGATATGGTCGAACAGCTGCGGCGCGCCGGGCTCCATCGCCGCGCGCGCGTCGACCACGGCCGGCAGTGCATCGTATTCGACCTCGATCGCCTCGGCGGCGTCGCGGGCCTGATAGAGCTTCTCGGCCACGACGAGCGCCACCGGCTGTCCCACGTGGCGCACCTTGCCGATCGCGAGCACCGGCCGCGGCGTGTCGTGGCGCGGCGTGCCGTCGCGGTTCTGCAGCGGCGAGACGCATGGCACGTCGCCGAGACCTTCGGCCGCGACATCCTCGCCGGTGAGGAGGAGCAGCACGCCCGGCATGCCGCGGGCCCGCGTGGTGTCCATCCGCGCGATCCTCGCGTGCGCCGCCGGAGAGCGCAGCACGTAGGCATGCACCATGCCGGGCAGGACGATGTCGTCGGTATAGCGGCCCTTACCGGTGATGAGCCGAAGATCTTCGAACCGCCGCAACGGCTGGCCGACCGCGAATTTCATATCACCTCCACGTGTTGATCTCTGCAGGGCGGCTCGCGTGCTTTCCCTCCCCGCAACGGGAAGGTCGCCGCCGAAGGCGGCGGGGTGGGGTGATTCCGTTTCGCCCCACCCGGCTCGCGTCTTGCGACGCGCGCCGGCCTCCCCTCCGGGGAGGCAAAGAGCGGCTCCCGCGCGAAACAGCGGCGCAGCTTGCGACATCGCCGCATCGGTATCAAGCTGCCGGCGTTGAGCTCTGCATCGAGAAGGAGCGTGCCATGCGTCTTGCGGGCAAAATCGCGCTGGTGACCGGCGGCGCCTCGGGTTTCGGGGCCGGGATTGCGCGGACCTTCGCACGTGAAGGCGCCAAGGTCGCGATCCTGGATCTCAACGACGCGGGCGCGAAGGAGGTCGCATCCTCGATCGGAGCGAACGCGCGGGCGATCCAGGGCGACGTCACCGCCGCGCGCGATGTCGCCGCGGCGGTCGAGAACGTGGTCGCGGCCCATGGCCGACTCGACATCGTGGTCAACAACGCCGGTTGGACCCATCGCAACCAGCCGATGCTCAATGTCTCCGAAGCCGAGTTCGACCGCGTGTTCGCCGTCAACGTCAAGTCGATTTTTCACATGGCCCATGCCGCCATCCCGGTGATGCGGCGCCAGGGCGGCGGCACGATCATCAACATCGGCTCGACCGCCGGCATCCGGCCGCGGCCGGGACTTGCCTGGTACAACGCCACCAAGGGCGCCGTGAACCTGCTATCGCGCTCGATGGCGGTCGAGCTCGCACCCGACAAGATTCGCGTCAACTGTGTGGCGCCGGTGGCCGGCGAGACCGGGCTGCTCGCGGCCTTCATGGGCGAGGACACGCCGGAGATGCGGGCGAAATTCGTGGCCACGATCCCGCTGGGAAGGCTGTCGCGGCCTGACGATGTCGCCAACGCCTGCCTCTATCTCGCCTCCGACGAGGCCGCGCTCGTCACCGGCGTGGTGCTGGAGGTCGACGGCGGCCGCACGATTTGAAAGAGAGATTTTGCGCTCGCCGCGTCCACCTCTGCCGGCTCCAGGCAGTTACCTAGCGCGCGGCATACTCCGTCCCCTCTCCCCTTGCGGGAGAGGGTGGCTCGTTGCGAGCGTAAGCAAGCAACGAGCCGGGTGAGGGGTATCGCTTCACTGAGATTAACAAACAACCCGTCACCCGGCTCGCACCTCGCAATGGCTCGGTGCTCACCACCCTCTCCCGCGTCCAAGTCGGATGTTTCCGACTTGGACCAATCATGTAATGGCCAAACCCGGGAACACCCGGGTTTGGCTGGGAGAGGGTTTCCGAGCGTGCCTCACTCCGCCGCCACCCGGTAGGCGCGCGCGTAGCGCAGCAGCGCGTCGTCCTCGACCGCCTCGATCGGCGTGAAGTCCCGGTGCGCGATCCATTCCGGCCGGGTGAACTTGGTGATGTGGTTGGAGACCGCGCACAGCGTCAGATACACGATCTTGCGCGGATAGGGCGTGATGTTCGGCGGCGAGGCGTGCACCAGATTGCCGTGGAACATCAGCACCGAGCCGGGCTTGCCGGTCGGCGCGACGATGCCACCCTCTTTCGCAAGACGAGTCACCGTCTCCTTGTCGAGCGTCCACAGCGGGTAGGACGTGGTCTGCTTGTCGTGGCCGGCGGCGAGCGTGCCGTGCTGGTGGCTCTTCGGAATGAACATCAGCGGGCCGTTGATCGGCATGACCTCGTCGAGGAACACCGCGATGTTCATGGCCCGAGGCTGCGGCATGCCGTCGTCGCGCGCCCAGGTGCCATAATCCTGGTGCCATTGCCACACCTCGCCCTCGAACGCCGCCTTGGCGTTGATCTTGAACTGGTGCATGTAGAGCTTTTCGCCGAACAGCTGCTCGACCGGCTTCACCAGGCGGGGATGCGCGCCGAGAATGCGGAACGCTTCGTTGTAGGTGTGGGCGGCGAACGCGGTGCGCGGCGCGCCGGAGCTCTCGCGCCACACTTCCTTGCGCTCGGTCTTGTAGATGTTCTCGGCTTCCGCGCGCAGGACCGCCATTTCCTCGTCCGAGAAGCAGTCCGGCAGGAACAGATAGCCTTGCTCGTCGAATTCCTTCAGCTGGCGCGACGAGAGTTCCATGGTGCGTTCCTCGCTTGTTTTTGCGTCGTTCCGGGGCGCGGGCCACGGCCACGGGATGATTATACGCCTATCCGGGTTCCAGGAAACGCCCCCGCCGTCCGGCGGATCAGGCTTCTATTGCTCAGCTGACCGGCAGCCCGAGATGGGCGCGGAAGCGATTCTTGAGGAACACGGCGTCCCGCGGCGGCAGCGAGCGGGGCGGATTTTCGGGCTTGACCTTCAGCACAAAAAGGCGCGGCCCCGCGGCCGGGCGATGCAGCTTGTCTCGCAATGCCTCGACCGCGGCCATGTCGGCCGCCACCCCGGTCTCGGCGAAGCCGCAGGCCGAGGCCACCGCGGCGAGATCGAGCCCGCAGCCGGTGTGGCTCCTCTGCATGCCGGTCTCGCCGAAATGCCCATTGTCGACCACGACGATCGACAGATTCTTCGGCTTCGCCACCCCGATGGTCGCGAGGCCGCCCAAGCCCATCAGCTGCTCGCCGTCGCCGGTGATCGCCAGAATTTTCCGGTCCGGCCGGGCCTGGGCGAGCCCGAGGCCGATCAGCGCCGCGCTGCCCATTGCGCCCCAGAGATAAAAATTGGCGCCGCTATCGCCCGCGGCATGGACGTCGTAGGTCGGCGATCCGAGCCCGGAGACGACAAGAAGCTCGCCGCGATCCTCGAGCAAGGCGGCGACCGCCGCGCGTCGGTCGAGAGCCATCGTGCGCCTCACCAGATTTTCCTGCCGATCATGCGCTGGGAGATCAAGACCGCGATCTGCTGGTCCGCCTCATAGGCGAGCGTCGCCGCCGAGCCGGCGATCTCGACGAGATCCTCGGCCGTGTCCGCGCGGAACGTTTGCACCCCGATCGCCTGCAACGCCGGCTCGGTCGCCCGGCCCATCGGCACCTGCCACGGATTGAACTCGGCCCATTCGCCGCGCATCGTCACCAGCATCAGCAGCGGAAACCGCGCGATGGTCATCAGCGAGAGCATGTTGATGCAATTGCCGACCCCGCTCGATTGCAGCAGCAGCACGCTCCTTTTGCCGCCGAGCCAGGCGCCGGCCGCGATCGCGATGCCCTCCTGCTCGCTGGTGAGCACGTTCGACACCACCTCCGGATCGGCGGCGAACAGATCGATCAGCGACGCGTGCCCGGCGTCCGGGACGTAGCTCACGTGAGTCACGCCTGCGGATTTGAACACGCGATGGACGTTCGGCGCCCAAGGTTGCTCGAGGTCCGCCTCGGCGTCCGTCATTACGGTTGGCATTGGCGCGCGTTCCTCGTTCATATCGGCCCCGCCGTTCTACACCGCATGCGCCAGCTTGTACGCCGGCCAGACCGCAGGCGCGGCGCGCGCATAGGGATTGGGCCGCGCGATCTCCGTGCCGAGCCGCGCGGCCGCATGCCAAGGCCGACTGCGGAATATTGGCACATCGGCGAAATCGCGATGCGATTGGGCGCAAGGAGCGACCCGATCTCGACTGGACTGAACAGCAAAGCCATGGAGTCTTTCCCCGTGACGGCCCGTTTGAAGCCGATGCCGGGCGGCAGCGCAAGAGAGGGCATGCTCGGGCCGAGGCAAGCAGAACGAGCGCGGCGCCGCCTACCGGCACCCGGAACCGGCGCGTCATCTCAACGCCCGGCGTCGGCGAACTCGCAGCCCAACCGCTTGAGCGTCTCGTCGACCCAGGCGCGGTCGCTGATCCCGGCTTTGATGGCCGCGGCCTGCTGCACCTCGGATTCCTGCTTGGCCTTGGCGGCGCGGAAGACCGCCTCCACTTCGGCGAACGGCACGCACAGCACGCCGTCGCCATCGCCGAGCACGAGGTCGCCCGGCTCGATCACCATGCCGCCGATGGCGATCGCAACGTTGATCTCGCCGGGGCCGTCCTTGTACGGACCGCGGTGGGTAACGCCGGCGGCGAACACGGGAAAATCGCCGGCGCCGATCGCGGCGGAATCCCGGATCGCGCCGTCGATGACGCAGCCGGCGACGCCGCGTTTCCTCGCATGCGCCACCATCAGCTCACCGATGATGGCGCTGGTGAGATCGCCGCCGGCGTCGACGACGATCACGTCGCCCGGCTCGGCGAGATCGAACGCCTTGTGCACCATCAGATTGTCGCCGGGCCGAGTTTTCACCGTGAGCGCCGGTCCGGCGAGCGCGCCCTTGCCGTGCATCGGCCGCAGCCTCGAGCCGCCCGCCGACATGCGCGACATCACGTCGCTGACATTGGCGAGCGGCAGCGCCTTGAATTTGGCGACGGCGCCGGCGTCCACCTTTCGCACGCGCCGGAGAATCCGAAAACCGATGGTCATGCCCTCACTCCTGGTTCGAGGATTCGTCTTCCCGGGCCCGGGTCTTCACCTCTTCCCGTGGAAGAGGTCGGGTCGCGTAGCGACCCGGGTGAAGGGAAGCAATCAATCAAAATGTCCGTTTCCCCCTCACCCCGCCCTCTCCCCGACGGGGAGAGGGAGCCGCCGCCCGGCACGTGGACCCCTGCCTGAAACATTCATGTCACTGCAGCGGAATCGACGAGACGTGGTCCTTGAATGCCGCCCGCGCCGCGATCGCCGCGTACCAGCGGTCGAAATGCTGGAGCTTGGGCCGCTCCGGCACCAGCTGCCGGAAGCGATAGGCCATGATGCCGACCGTATCATGTGCCAACCGTATTATGTTTTGTTCTCGGGTGCTCAATCAACGAAATCATCGAGCAAAATCAGGGATTTTCGGCGAATCATCGGGAAGGTGTGGTGGCAGGATCGATGGGTGAAATGGGAACGAATGGGAACCAAAAGCACAGGAATGGAACCAAAATCACAGGAAAATCACAGGAACGGTTCTGGTACTGTTCGCGGTCGAACTTGGTACTGTTCCCGGTCGAATAAGAGCCAACCCAAGCCCTTCCCCCAATCGCCCCTACAACCCCTCGCCTGTCCTTCCCAGCCCCCTGTACAGCCCTTTCTCGGGATCGGGGCACACGGCAGGCACCCGACGCGATCCCTCCCAGCAGCGGGAGAAAGCGGGTTTTTCGGCCCATGATCCCCTGACCGTGGCTGGCTGAGATAGGGCGTCGGGTGTACTATTGAACCCCTCGCGCTCAGAAACCAGAGAAGGGGGTCGGATGGATGCGGGCGCGTCTTAAAATCTTTCACACAAGCAGGGAGGACTTCATGAAAAAGCTTCTGCTCTTTGTAGCCCTGATCGCAGTGGCTGGTTCGGCGTTGGCGCAAGATGCCATGAAGGCGACCAGGGTGAAACCTGATGAATTGACATGGAAGGCGAACCCAGCCCTTCCGCCGGGTGCCCAAACCGCCATCTTGGTGGGCGACCCGACGAAAGCTGAGGTGGTCGTCCAGCGCGTCAAATTCCCCGCCAACTACCAAATTCCGCCACACACTCATCCGTATGCAGAGGTAGTCACGGTGCTCAGCGGTACCATCGGCTTCGGCATGGGCGAAAAGTTGGACAAGAGTGGCGAGATGGTCAGTGCGGGCACCTTGAACGTGGTACCGGCAAAGCACGCGCATTTTGGTTGGACCGGGAACGAGGGGGCGACCATACAAGCTCAGTTCACCGGGCCGGCAAGCATCGACTACATCAACCCGGCTGATGATCCGCGCAAGAAGACTCAGTAAAGGTACCAATTCTAGTTTGCTGCCGTGGGAACCTTCCCGCTACTCTTTCGAATTTGGCAGTGTACTAAGAATTGGGCAGTTTCCTAATTTGTGGCCCAGAAACGAACCGGGCCTGACGGCTGGTCAACCCCATCAGGCCCGGCTCACACAATGGAGGCTGGCTCTCCCGGTGCAAACCTGGGGGCTGCCAGGATAGCTGCTGCGGATTTTAGCGTTGCTCAAAAAAAAACAAAGCCCGTAATATGGGCAGGCCGCCTCGGTTGGCCGCCTCATCCTTGCCCTTGTAGATTCAGTCCTTCAGAAGCTGTGCGGAGCCGTTCGATGACTCGGCTTGGCTGTCGAACTCAAGCTCGCCGAGTCTTTCGGCAGGGCAAGGGGATAAAACCCCACTTCCAGCACACTCCCCAATATTTCTCTCCAATTTGCCGTTGCTCAGGCATGTGTAAGACCTCCCTTCTCGACGTGGACACGGTCCTGGTGCCCCTGGTCGGTCGGGCGTGTTGGGGATTGGATAACGTGCCGCCAGGGATTCGACGCAAGAACGACAGACGGACAGCGAGGTTCCCAACCTTGTGCAATGATCGCCGCCATGGAAATCGATTCCTGGTGGCGCACGAGAACCGTTGGGGCTAGGGCTATGCGTTTCTGCGCCTGACCTGTGCTTGCGGCCGGATCACAGACTTCCCGTTCCCCCTGCTTCTCCACCGCAAGGGAGTCAGTCGGGAGAGCTTCATCGGCAATATTCGATTGCGTTGCTAGACCCGCCGGACGCTGACCATCCCACCCAGTAGGCGTTTTTTTCCCGTCTCCGCCCCTGAAACCCCCACTCCGATTTTGGGTGGAGTGCTGGAAGCCGGTTAGGGCATATGTGAGCGCAGAGTGAGGATTTCAGGATCAAAGCGTTCGTATTGAGCAAATGCCTCCTGATGCCGAGAAAGTACTTTCAACGCTTTCAATCTCGCCTCTTCGTCCTCCCAGGTAATCGCACTCACCCAATGCTCCCGTATGCTGGACTCATACATTTCAACCCGAGTGCAACCCGGTTAGCGACTTATCTCGGGCATCACCTCGTTTCGCCATTTCTGCGTGAACTCTTCGATTGGTCTGACGGTACGAACCATCGCCGAAGAACCGTGATCATGGTCGGTAATCCCCCCACAGACTAGCTTATCGAAAATCAGCGGAGACTGGAATGCTGTGGCTACTGGGCGGCTGAAAAAGGCGTTCAGGTCTTGGGCGGTCCCGGTCTTCAGGTTGCCCCCTGCTAAATCGGGACCGTCCTCACGACCTTGTGGGAGTGGGATGCTCAATGGCCGCTCCCTTCCCCAATCCACACGGGAACGGCCGGGAACGAACTGGGTTGAGTCCGAGAGATTCTCCCGAAGCGCAGGAGCCTCCAATGAACCCTGTTGTGCATTTTGAAATCCCGGCAGAAGACAGAAACCGTATGGTTGAGTTCTACACGCGAGTTTTTGGCTGGCAAGCACAGATGCTAGGCCCCGAGATGGGAAACTATGTGGTGGTAACGACAACCGAAGTCGGTGAAAACGGCCGCCCGAAGAAAGCCGGCAGCATCAACGGCGGCTTCTTCCAAAGATCGAACGACAGACCAGATCAATATCCCTCGGTCGTCATTGCGGTGGATGACATTAGGGAACACATGAAAAAAGTAAAACAAGCGGGAGGCGAGCCACTTGATGAACCGATGGAGATACCGGGAGTGGGCTCGTACATATCCTTCCGAGACACCGAAGGGAACAGGGTGGCTATGCTGCAACCACTGCCTCTCATGCAAGTGCGTCCGACATGAAATAGAGTCCGCTGAATTGACCACGAGAAGGTCTAAGTCCATCGAGTGGACCGTTGAATGGCACC
>WNFF01002460.1_pt1 | contig 15159 bp, 14 predicted proteins | sample 5400441 | NCBI WGS metagenome assembly WNFF01 (sample SAMN13153345, study PRJNA577476) | soil metagenome | isolation source: 120 cm saprolite under Douglas fir tree site 2 hole 3 replicate 1 | place: USA:California | collected 2015-04-18 | reverse complement strand
GTCATCGAGCAACAGCACCGGTTGCTCCCCGGTGACCTCCGCCAGGTAGTGCAGCTCGGCCAGCTTCAGGCTCAGCACCGCACTGCGCTGCTGCCCCTGGCTGGCGAAGAGCCGGGCCTCGTGTTCATCGAGCCACACCTCGATATCGTCGCGCTGGGGTCCGACAGCTGTCTGTCCACGCCCGATCTCCTCATCGCGGGCGTCGCGCATCGCGAGCTTGAGTTGCTCGCTCACGAGTTCCAAGGGCGCCTCGCCGATCCGAACGCCGGCGGGGCGGTACCGGAGCTCGAGCCGCTCCCGGTCGTCGCTCAGCTCACGGTGGAACGCGGCGGCAATCGGCTGCAACTCGAGTAGACGGTGCTGGCGCTCGACCATGATGACCGCCCCGGACTCGGCCAGGGCATTGGTCCAGTAGTCCAGCCCATCGACCGGCTGGCGGCCTTCGCGAATCGCGCGCAGCAGGGCGTTGCGTTGTTCCAGTAGGTGACTGTAGCGCGTCAGCTCCCGGGCATGCTCGGGATCGATCTGTGAGAGCAAGGTGTTGAGAAAGCGGCGTCGCCCCTCACCTGGACCTTTGACCAGCTGCAGGTCGTCTGGCCAGAAAAGGACGACGCGCAGGGAGCCCATCATGTCCGTCGAACGCCTGGGGATGCCGTTGACGGTGAACCGGCGGGAGGCCCGCGTGGGCGCGGTCGGACTGACGCTGATCCGCACCTCGAGCTCCTTCGGGCCGGCATCGGCCTGGACGCCGCAGGTCACCCGCGCGGCCGGCTGACCAAAGCGCACCAACTCCGCCGCCTGCTGCGTGCGCGGGGAACGGGTCAGGGCCGAGAGCGCCACCGCCTCGAGAAGATTGGTCTTCCCCTGCGCGTTGCCACCAAAAAAGACGGTGGCCGAACGTTCCAGCGCCAGCTCGAGCTCCGCATAGTTTCGAAAGTCAAAGAGTGAGACGTTAGCCAGGAACACGCGGGTTGGGACGACCGATTACATCGCCACTCTGACCGGCATGATGATGTACAGGTAGTTGTCCTTTCCCACCGGCTTGATCAGGCCAGGATTCAGCGGGCCGGTGAAGCCGAGCTGGACCTCCTCACTGCCAATGATGGCGAGCACGTCGAGGAGATACTTCGAGTTGAAGGCAACCTGAAGATCCTGGCCCTCGATCTTGGCCTCGACCTCGGCCATATTCTGTCCAACCTCGCTGGTATTGGCGGTCAACGTCAGCTTCCCACCTTCCGCCTTGAACTTGATGACGTTGGCGGCGTCCTTGGAGAAGAGCGAGACCATCTTGGTAGTAAAGAGCAACTCCTGGGTCTTGGCAGTGATGGTGGTCGTACTCTGCGCCGGAATGACCTGCTGATAGTTGGGATAAGTGCCTTCGATCAGCCGGCTCATCAGCTCGACGTCCCGGGTTTTGAAGAAGACCTGGTTCTTCTGGGCGCCAACGGTCACTTCGATGCCGTCCTCGCCGCCCTTCAAGATACGGCTGAGCTCGCTCAAGGCTCGGGCGGGAATCACGATCGTGTCGCCCTCGCCCGGATCGGCCTCAACCCCGAGGGTTTTGACCGCCAGCCGATGGCCGTCGGTCGCAGCGAAGGTTGCCTTGCCGCCATTCAAGTGGACATAGACGCCGGTCAGGACCGGCCGCCCTTCGTCGCTGGAGGCGGCGATCACGGTCTGCTCGATCGCATCCTTCAGCTCGGCCGGATCGACTTTGACCTTGCGGCCCTCGAGGCCGGAAGGGACGGGTGGAAAATCGGCCGGGTCGATCCCTCGGATGCTGGCGTCGAATCGATTGCTCTTCAGCGCCAGGGACTGGGTCTTCTTGTCGAGCGTCATGGAGAGCGGCTCGTCTGGATGGGAGGTCACAAAGTCGGTCAGTAGCCGGGCAGGAACGGTGATCCCGCCTTCCTCGGCAACCTCGGCCGGGATGACCTGGCGAATTCCGATCTCAAGGTTGGTCGCCGTCAACTGCAGGCCCGTATCGATGGTCTGTAGTAGGACGTTGTTGAGAATCGGCAATGTGGTTCGCGATGAGACCGCGCGCGAAACGACCTGCAATCCTTGTCCGAGACTTCCGGCGGTAACCGTCACCTTCATGATGCTCCTTGTCTACACGACCCCTTAATGAGAAGGCCTAATTGAGAGAAGAGAAGAAGTCGTAGGGCGGTGCACAACAGGGAAAACCCTCTCCACACGTTCGAATCCGCCCAATTATAGGCTTCACAAACTGTGCGTTCCCGACGACGATATCCCCAGGTAAAGACCATTCCAACAATGTCCACGTCCCTTACGCCAGTCATCCACAGGCTCAATGCGAATAAAGGAGCTCACGAATTTTTCGAAGGTCCGACTGCAGCCGCTGGTCCTCACGGGACTCGGTGTTGATCTTCTCGTAGGAGTGAAGGACTGTCGTGTGGTCTCTTCCTCCGAAGGCCTGGCCGATCGCCGGCAGCGATGAGGCCGTCTCCTCTCGGATCAAGAACATCGCCACCTGTCGCGGGAAGACGATGTGCTTGTCGCGGCGCTTCCCCTTCATCTCCTCCAGGCTGATGTGATAGAAATTTGCGACCGTGCGCGCGATCGTATCGATCGTTAGGGTCCGCGTGTCGGCGGAGGGAATGACATCCTGGAGGAGCTTGGCCGCCATGTCGACGTTGACGGCGCTGCGATTTAGCGACGCATGAGCGATCACCCGAATCAACGCTCCCTCGAGCTCACGGATGTTCTTCTGAATCTTGTGGGCGATGAAGGAGAGCACGTCCTCCGGCACCAACTTGGCATAGGGGCCGACCTTTGATTTGAGGATGGCGACCCGCGTTTCAAAGTCGGCCGGCTGGATGTCGGCGATTAGTCCCCACGAGAAGCGCGAGCGCAACCGATCTTCGAGCGTGGGAATTTCCTTCGGCGGCCGGTCTGACGAAATGACAATCTGCCGGTTGAGCTCGTGGAGCGAATTGAACGTATGGAAGAACTCCTCCTGGGTCCGGTCCTTGCCAGCGAGGAACTGGATGTCGTCAACAAGAAGAACGTCGACCGTCCGGTATCGGGTGCGGAAATCATTCATCCGCCCTTCCTGGATAGAGGTAATCATTTCATTCATAAACTTCTCGCTGGTGACATAGGCGACCCGCTTGCGGTGGTGCTTTTCCAGCACCGCGTGGCCGATGGCATGCATCAGGTGCGTCTTGCCCAAACCGACCCCACCGTAAAGGAACAGCGGGTTGTAAGCCTTGGCGGGCGTCTCCGCCACCGCCCGGCAGGCGGCATGGGCAAAACGCGAGTTGTTGCCGACCACGAAATGCTGGAATTGGAATTTCGGATTGAGCTGAGAGGCCTCGTGGAGGACCGGCCCCTCCTCCTCAACATCCCGCGGCGGCTCCTCGGCAACCGCCACCGCGGCCCGGGTCCCATTGGCCTCCGGCTGTCCCTGCACGACCTCGAAGGCGACGCTGACGTCACCGGAAACGATCGCGGATAGCGTCTCCTTGATCATGGCCGAGTAGCGATCCTCGAGCCAATCTTTGGCAAGCTTGGTGGGCACCCCGATCTTGAAGGCGTTCTTCTCGCGACCCACCAGCGACGCATTTTTCAGCCAGGTCTCGTAGCTAGGCTTGCTGAGCTGGAACCGAAGTTCCTCCTGCGCCGCTTGCCAGATTTGTTCTCCGTTCATACCGTCCTCCAACTAACGCGCGACTGTTTCGTTGGAGAGCAGAGCCGGTACTGCGCGTCAGGCCGCGAAGACGGAAACGAGGCCCATGGACGGCGTTAGCGGGGACGGAGTTTTTGCACAGAATTCCCACAAAGGTGGACAACTCTATCGAGGTCTCCCCAGCCTCGTGTGCATAACTTGTTTAGTGGTTACTTGCCGTAGCTCTCCAGGGCAGCGGAATAATAGCAAACGGATTCTGCGGACGCAATCCGAAATTACGTACGAACGCCGGCGGCCAGCATGATATGGTTAGGCGCCGAAAATGAAGCGCACCCATCAGCCCAAGAAGCGCCAGCGCGTCAAAGTCCACGGCTTCCGTGCCCGCATGTCGTCGACAGGCGGTGTCAAGGTGATCAAGGCTCGCCGCCTCAAGGGCCGTCGCCGCCTGACACCAACCTCGAGCCGGCGGGCGCGGTAGCCCACACGTCCTCGCGCGGGTGAAGCGCCGCGCTCGGCTGCTTCGCTCAGCCGACTTCGACCGGACACTCCGTTCCGGACGCCGGGCCGCCTCCGACTACCTGGCCCTATTCGTAAGCGATAATGAGGTTGGCCGGCCTCGCGTCGGCCTGGCAGTCAGTCGGAAGCTAGGCAACGCCGTGGTCCGGAATAGAATCAAGCGGCGCCTACGGGAGCTGGTCAAGCCGTTGCTAACGCAAACCGAGGGCGGCCGCGACGTTGTAATCGTGGCACGGGCGCGGGCTGTCGATGCAGAATTTACCCGGCTGCGCCAGGAGATGGACATGTTATGGGCGAAGGGGTGGGGGCGATGACAGCGATCTCGCTTGCCTTCATCCGCGTCTACCGGATGACGCTCGGCCCTATCTTCGGGGCAGTGTCCGGCTGCCGTTTCACGCCGACCTGCTCGCAGTACGGCTATGAGGCCATTCAGCGCTATGGCTGGTGGCGCGGCTGGGGCATGGCGCTCGCCCGGATCGCCCGCTGCCACCCATTCCATGCCGGTGGCTGGGACCCGGTGCCATGAGCACCATCGGTCAGCTCTGGCACCCGATCTGGCTGCTGTGGTGGACGATTATCGGCGTCCCGATCCACGCCATCCTGTCATGGCTGCTGTCAAGCCTGAACGGCAACCCGATTGCCGACGCGGTTGGTCCATTCGGCGTCGCCATCATCGTCCTCACCATCGTCATCAAGCTGATCCTGTCCCCGGTTTTCCAGTACCAGCTGACCACCTCGCGCCGCGTCCAGGCGGAGCAGCGCCGGATCGCCCCGCAACTGGCCGCGGCTCGCAAGAAGTACAAAAAGGATCCGCAGCGCCTCAACCAGGAGACGATGGCGCTCTACAAGGAGCACAACATCAACCCGCTCGCGCAGATGAGCGGTTGCCTGCCGGCCCTGCTGCAGTCGCCGATCCTGATCGCGCTCTTCTACGTGATCCGGGATGCTCACAAAACATTGCCCATCCACGACTTCAAGTTCTTGGGGATCTCACTCGATCACACCGCCTTGCAGCCAGGGCAATTCGTGGCGCTCGCCATTCTCCTGCCGCTGCTGGCCGGACTGACGACCTTCGTGCAGACCAAGATGATGACCCCACCCGGCGGGGCGGCGTCCCAGGACGCGACGCAGGCCGCCATGACGCAGAACATGACCCTGATCATGCCGGTGTTCATCGGCTTTATCTCGCTCCAGTTCGCCGCCGCCCTCGCGCTCTACTGGGTGGTCAGCAACCTGTTCAGCATCGGCCAGCAATACTTCATTACCGGTTGGGGGTCGCTCCGCGTGCCGCCGGTCTTGCGTAGGGGGAACGCCGCATGAGCAGCAGCAACAGCGTCGAAATCACGGGAAAGACGGTAGACGAAGCCGTCGAGCAGGCGCTCGAAGACCTGGAGGAGGCACGCGAGAACGTCGAGGTCGAGGTGCTCGAGGAGTCCGCGGCCGAGGCTCGCGTTCGGGTTACCCTGCGCGAGACCTACGCCGTCAAAGCTCGAGAAGTCGTGGCCGAGCTGCTATACAAGATGGGCATCACCGCCCAGGTCACCATCAAGAAGGCCGACGAGCCGGTGATGATCGACGTGGCCGGCGACAACCTGGGTTTGTTGATCGGCTGGCGCGGCGAGACGCTCCGCGCCTTCCAAACGGTCGTCAACCTGATCCTCAATGAAGGCCGCGCCGACCGCCGTCGCCTGGTGGTCGACGTCGAGCACTATCGCAACCGGCGCGAGGAAACCGTGAAGGAGATGGCGCTGCGCCTCGCGGACCGGGTCCGGCGTAGCGGCGAGCGCGTGATGATGGACCCGATGCAGTCGTACGAGCGGCGCATCGTGCACATCACGCTCGAGAAGGAGCCCGGCATTCGTACCGAGAGCCAGGGCGAGGAGCCCAACCGACGGGTCGCCATCCTGCCCGACGGCGTGACCGCCACCACCAGGCGAGCAGCAGAACGCCCGGTTCCGGCTCCGTCACCGCCATTGACGCGCCAGGGCAGCGGGTACGGCGATCGCCCCCGCTACGGCGATCGGCCCCGCTTCGGAGAGCGGCCGCGTTTTGGCGAACCACGGCCCGACTCGCCCGAAGGCGAGCGCGGCGGCGACGCCTGAGGCCCTTTCAAGCAATCGGCCCGCACGCGATAGAGCGCGGCCGCGACCGTTTCCGCCGACATGCCATCGTCGAGCGCGTCCTGGGCACGACGGATACCATCTCTTAGCGCCCCAGCTGGCGCCTTCGACGCCAGCCGCTTGAGGTCCCCGGCGAGCTCCACCGGGAGGCCCGCCCCCGCATCGGAGTCCCCGTAGCTCCAGGCCTCGACGCGCCCGATGAGCAAGTTGAGGCGTTCGACGAATTCAGTTTGGCCCTTCACTCGCCCATCTTTAATACTATCCAGCCACTCACAAGTTGCTTCGGTTTGCCCCCGGAATCCAGGGGTTCGCGAGCAACCCTACGATATACTCTGATCGTGCCCGTGCCTCGGTCCCCCTATCGGCTGTCGACCTTGCCGACCGGGGCCCGGGTGGTGTCGACCGAGTTAGCGGACCGCCCCTCCACCACGATGGCGATCATGTTCAAGGTCGGCTCCCGCTATGAATCGGACCAGCAGGCCGGCATCTCGCATTTTCTCGAACATATGTTCTTCAAAGGGTCCGCCCACTATGGCGGCGCCAAGGAAATCGCGGAGGCGATCGAGGGAGTCGGCGGCGTCCTGAATGCCGGGACCGACAAAGAGCTGACGATGTACTGGGCCCGGGTGCCAAGAAACAAGGCGAAGCTGGCGATCGACGTCCTTGGCGACATGCTGTTCCAGCCGCTGCTCGACCGGACGGAGCTCGAAAAGGAGCGCCTCGTCGTTCTTGAGGAGCTCAAGATGTACCAGGACTCCCCGCAGGAGTATGTCCATAGTCTGTTCGAGCAGATCAGCTGGCCCGACCACCCATTGGGGCGGGACGTGGGCGGCACCGAGGCGTCGGTTCGGGCCCTGACGCGCGACGATATGCTGCGCTATCTCGACGAGCATTATCTGCTGCGTAACCTCGTGGTCACGATTGCGGGCCCGGTCACGCATGAGGAAGCGATCGGGTTGATCGAACCCTATCTGAAGGTCCGAGGCAATGGCGCGGCGCCGCCATCCTTCTTGCCCTCGGTAGGTAATGGTTTGAAGCCCACCGTCCTGCTCAAGTCGAAGAAAACCGAACAAGCCCACATCGTCCTGGGCGTCCACGCCCCGTCGTACATGGACCGCGACCGGCACGTGATCGACATTCTCAACTGTGTGCTTGGTGAGGGGATGAGCTCGCGGCTGTTCCTCGAGGTGCGCGAGAGGCTCGGGCTCGCTTACGACGTCCACTCCTACGTGAACAAGATGTTCGACACCGGCGTCCTTGGGGTTTATGCGGGCACCGAACCGCGGCAGGCCGCGCGCGCGGTTGGCGCGATCGTCGGCCAACTCCGGCGGCTCTGCGAGGAACCGGTAAACGCGTCGGAACTCACCAAGGCGAAGGAGTTCTACAAGGGCCGCCTGCTGCTGCAGATGGAAAGCACCAACTCGGTCGCCACCTGGTACGGCGGACAGGAGGCGCTTATGGGGAAGATCGAGGATGTCGACCAGACGGTCGCCGAGATCGACACCGTGACCGCGGACGACGTGCTGCGGGTCGCCAGGGAGCTCTTCAGCCAGGCGCTGCAGCTGGCGGTGATCGGCCCGTTCCGCAGTGAGGCGCCCTTCCTCAAACAGATCGCCTGAGGCGATTCGGGCGCATGCGAAGAACGGGACGCTAGAATAAGTCGCCCTCGGATGAAGTTGAACAGCTAAAGGATGGCGCAGCCGCATATGGCGCAACCGCCGGCGCCGCAACCACCGCGCCAGAAGTCTTTTCTCAGGGACACGCTCGAGATCGTGTTCCTCGCGCTCGTCCTGTACGTCGTCATCCAGTACGCGGTGCAAACCGTGCACGTACTGGGTTCGAGCATGTACGCCACGTTGCACGACAACGACCTGCTGGTGGCCTCGAAGATTTCCTACAAGCTGCATCAGCCGCAGCGCGGCGACATCATCGTCTTCAAGCCCCCGGATGAGGCCAGCCGCGACTTCATCAAGCGCATCATCGGGCTGCCCGGTGAAAGGATCCACATCACCAACAGCGTCGTCTACATCAATGGCCAGGTGCTTCACGAGCCGTATCTTCCCGAGAAATGGACCTATAACAACAACTGGCCGGCAACCGGGCAGGACCAGCTGATCCCACCGGATCAGTACTTCGTCATGGGCGATAACCGCAATCATTCGAGTGATTCGCGGAGCTTCGGCCCGGTCGACTTAGGCGCGATCCTTGGAAAAGCCGAGATCCGAATCTGGCCGCTTGGTCAGGTCGGTCTACTGGGCGCCAAGCCGACCCTCGCCGCGAGTCAGTAGCCGTGTCCGCACAACGCACGTTGGTCCTGGTCAAGCCGGACGGCGTCCAGCGCGGGCTCGTCGGCGAGATCGTGCGGCGGCTCGAGCGGCGCGGTCTGAAGCTGGTCGGTCTCAAGATGATGCGGATTACGAAAGAGATCGCGGCCACGCATTACGCCGAGCACCAGGGCAAGCCCTTTTACGACGGCTTGCTCGCATTCATCACCTCAGGCCCGTTGGTGGCGATGATCTGGGAGGGCCGCGAGGCGGTTAGCGTGGTACGCAGCCTGATGGGCGCCACCGACCCGCTCAAGGCCGCACCCGGCACGATTCGCGGCGACCTCGCCCTCGACCTCGGCATGAACCTGATCCACGGATCCGATTCGCCGGTCCGCGCCGAGACCGAGATCGCGCTCTTCTTCAGCCGGGGCGAGCTGCACGACTACGAGCGCACCTCCGACCGCTGGATCCGCGAATAGTTGCACGTGTAAGCGTTACTGGGTCAGACGGCGCCTGATCGTCTCGAACTCCTCGTTGCTGTAGAACTCGATCGTCAACCGGCCGCCATTCTTGAGCCGTGTGAGCACAACCTTGGTTCCCAGCGCGCGCCGAAACTCCTCCTCGATCGCCCGGGTCTCGGGATCACCCGCGGTCACCCGCCGCGGACTCCGAGCCCCTGCCTCGGTGGCGCGTGCGCGGGCCCATTCTTCGGTCTGGCGGACGCTCCAGTGCTCGCGGACGATCCGCTCCAGGCCGACCAGTTGCTGGGCGGTGCTCGGCAGGCCGAGGAGAGCAATCCCGTGCCCGGCGCTGATGGTGAGGGACTCGATCGCTTTGACGACCGGTTCTGGTAAGCCCAGCAGCCGCACGCTCTGCGCGATCGTCACGCGGTTCTTGCCCAACCGCTCCCCGAGAGCCTCCTGCGTCAGGCCGAAGTCGCGGAGCAGGCGCTGCATCGCGCGCGCCTCCTCGATAGCGTTCAGATCCGTACGCTGCAGGTTCTCCACCAGCGCCAGCTCGAGCCGCTCCTCGAGGCGTCCGCCACTGCCGGGGTGGACGATGACCGGCACCTCGTTGAGTCCGGCGATCTCGGCGGCGCGAAGCCGGCGTTCACCGGCGATCAACTCGTAGCCCGCCAGGCTCTCGCGGACCAGCAGCGGCTGCAGGATGCCGTGCATCCGAATCGAGTCCGCCAGTTCCTGGAGCGCGGTCGGCTCGAAGGCGCGGCGCGGCTGCTCGGGGTTCGGCTTGATGTCGCCGATCGGGATCTGGAGCGCGTAGCGCCGCCGCGCACCGCTTTCGGTGCCCAACTCCTCGACGTACTCACCGGATGGGATCAGGGCCTCGAGACCCCGCCCTAGTCCTCGCCGTTTGTTCATCGGGCGATCAGCTCCTTCGTGAGTTCCTGGTAGGCGACGCCGCCGCGGGACGTCGGGTCGTACTGTGTGATCGGCATGCCATAACTGGGCGCCTCGCTGAGGCGCACGTTGCGCGGGATCACGGTGCGGAAGGTCTTTTCCGGGAACTGGGCGCGGACTTGCTCGGCGACCTGCAGCGCGAGCGTGGTGCGCGGGTCGAACAGCGTGAGCACGATGCCGCCGATCTTCAGTCGCGGGTTGAGCTCCCGCTGGATCAGCTGCGTCGTGTGGGTCAGGGCGCCGAGTCCCTCCAGCGCGTAGTACTCACATTGGATCGGGATCAGCATGAATTCCGCCGCCACCAGGCAGTTGACCGTGAGCAATCCCAGCGACGGCGGGCAGTCGATGATGATGTAGTCGTAGGCGACGCGCAGCGCATCGAGCGCATACAGGAGCCGCCGCTCGCGGCGCGGCAGGTTGATTAGCTCGATTTCGGCACCCGCGAGCGATCGATGGGAGGGAAGGATGTCGAGGCCGGGGACCGCCGTCGGGCGCACCACTTGATTGATGTCGTGGGCGTCGACGATGACGTCGTAGATGCTATGGCTGAGCTCGCTTCGCACGATGCCGAGCCCACTCGTCGTGTTGCCCTGGGGATCCATGTCGACGATGAGCCCGCTCAAGCCGAGCTCCGGAAGGTTGGCCGCCACGTTGATGGCGGTTGTGGTCTTTCCCACGCCGCCCTTTTGGTTGACGACTGCGTAGACTCTTGGCAATTTTGCTGGCCGGGACGCGGACGGATCCTGCCCGGATTATACGGGCATAACTCGCGAACGCACGTTTGTCAGAGGTGGAAATCGTGTGGATAAGCGCGGCGGCGGCCGACTACTTGGCGATCAGCGAGAGAAAGCCGACCGCGATGTCGTAGCCGGCATGGGTGAGGATGCCCGGGAGCGTGCTGCCGGACTTTACGCGGAGCCATCCCAAGCCCAGGCCGAGGACGAAGACCTCGAGCGTGGCGAAACTCACGGCATACTGGATGTGCAGCGCCGCGAAGAGGATCGCCGTCACGACGATGCCGAATCGAGGGAGCAGCGCGCCTCGGAACAGCGTTTCCTCGACGACGCCGGCCAACACGCCGAGAAAGATGATCGCCGCCGGATTGTTGAAGTGACTGAAGAGGACCGTGGTGACGTCGGTGACCTGCTTCTGCTGGCTCGGCGCCACCACGTTGGCCACCGCCTCGATGCCGAAGGCTACCGTCATGAAGACGCCGATTCCAATAATCGATACCAACCACCATCGTTTCTGTGCGGGCGGCAGTAGGGCAAGGCGATCGATCGTTTCGCGCGGCGAGCGGCGGATGAAGATGCCGACGCCGACAAACGCCAGGATCAGGAGGGGAACGTCCTGCGCCAGCAGCTCGCCGTAGGTCAGTGGAGGCTGCGCCGTGACCTGGGTGCTCAGCTGCTGGGCGACCAGCAATAGTCCGAGGACGACCGTCAGGTAAATGACCGGCGAGCCGGACCGGATCGGCAGGATCCGCGCTACCGCCCGCTGTACCGCAGGCCACAGAAAGAGCAGCCCGAGAAGGCCGGCGGCCGCGAAGGGAAGCAGCGCCTGCTCGGCGGTCCAAAATTTGCTGGCGGACTCCCCGCCCGCGGCGTAGGCCAGCAGGTGGAGCAGCGTGCCGACCAATCCAACCAGGAGCGCGATTCCCGCCAGGGCGCCGCCGGCGATCAGGCTGAGGATGCGCGCCGTCGCAAACCGCTCGCCAAAATTGGCGAGCACGTAGAGCGCGATGATGACGCCGACGAAGGCGACGATGAACAGATCGGTCTGGAAGTCGGCCGGGACGATCAGGCGCGTCAGGTCTTTGCGGGTGGCGTCGACCCCTGGGGTTTTCTTTCCCGGAGGTCGATGAGCTGCTGCACGAGGTCGATCGGAACCGGGAAGACGATGACGGTGTTCCGCTCAACCCCGATCTCGGTCAGGGTCTGAAGGTAGCGGAGCTGGAGCGCGCTGGGCTGGGTGGCGATCACGCCGGCCGCATCCGTGAGCTTCTGGGCGGCTTCGAACTCGCCCTCCGCATGGATGATCTTGGCTCGCTTCTCGCGCTCGGCCTCCGCCTGCTTCGCCATGGCGCGCTGCATGGTGGCGGGTAGCTCGACGTCCTTGATCTCCACCGTCGACACCTTGATGCCCCAGGGCTCCGTCTGCTCGTCGATGATCTGCTGTAGGCGGTTGTTGATCTTCTCTCGGTTTGCCAGCAACTCGTCGAGCGACGACTGGCCGAGCACGCTGCGTAATGTGGTCTGCGCTATTTGTGAGGTTGCATTGATAAAGTTGGCCACCTTGGTGACGGCATGGTTGGGGTCGACGACCAGGAAGTAGATGACGGCGTTGACCTTGATGGTGACGTTGTCGTGGGTGATGACCTCCTGGGGCGGCACCTCGAGGGTGACGGTTCGAAGGTCGATCTTGACCAGACGGTCGATGCCGAAGGGAATGATGAGGCGCAGCCCAGGGCCCTTCAGCGCCATCAAGCGGCCGAGCCGAAAGAGCACGCCACGCTCGTACTCGTTGATGATGCGGATCGCCGAGCTCACTCCGATCAGGACGACGAGAACGATGATGCCGAGAACGATTAGCGCAAAGATGCCCACTGGTTTCTCCTCTTCCTCTAAGTACGATCCATGTTACGGCGCGCTGGTTATGAGGACGCCGCTTGCCGGCCCTCGACCGTCGGGGGCAGCACCGTCGGCGACCCGTCGGATTTGTTTTGCTCCGCCTCGACTTTCAGGTGCAGGCCGTCGACCGCGACCACGCGGACCCGCGTGCCGACCGGCAGCGGGCCGATGTTCGATGTGGCTTGCCAGAGGGCGCCGTTGGTAAAGACCATGCCGCTGGGGTTCAACGGTTCTCGGACTATGCCGGTAGATCCGATCATCGACTCTTCGCCCGCTTGGTAGGGACGCCGCCGGGCATCGATCAGCTTGCGCAAGATGAAGAGGAAGATTCCCGCAATAACGAGCACCGTGATGATGAGGAGTGGGATGTTGACGCCCTCCGCGAGAAAGCTGGTGTTGATCAGCAGCAGGCCGCCGAGCGTCATCGCCACGATGCCGCCCGTGGTCAGCACACCGTGTGTGATGGCCTTCAAATCGATGATGAAGAGGACGACGGCGATCAGGATGAGGAGCACCCCGGCGATGTTGATTGGGAGGTCGAACAGTGAGAGGGCGGCCAGCACGCCGGCGATGACCCCGATCACGCCGGGCAGGAACAATCCGGGATGGGTGACCCAGAAGCCGATGCCGATGATGGCCAGCAGGAAGAGAAGGTAGACGAGGTTCGGATCGGCGACGGCCTGCAGGAACTGGTCGAAGCCGCTCATGTCGTACCGCTCGATGCCGGCGCGGGCGGTTTGCAGCGTATAGGTTTGCCCGCCCTTCGCCACCTGGCGGCCGTCAAGGTCCTGCAGGAGCGTGTCGAGGTCGCGGCTCTCGAGGTCGACGACGCCCAATTTCAGCGCGTCGTCGACGGGCGCGTTGATGCTCTGACGAACGGCCTTCTCGGCCCAGTCCGCGTTGCGGTGATGCAACGTGGCCAGGGCGCGGATATAGGCGGCCGCGTCGTTCTCGATCTTCTGGGACTCGATGTCCGGGGCGGTCGAGGTGGCGCCGCTCGCGCCTGGACTGGCCGCCGGGCTCGCCGCTGGATTGCTGCCGCCGAGGCTCACCGGATGGGCCGACCCGATATTGGTGCCCGGCGCCATCGCGGCGATGTCGGCGGCCTCCGTGATGTATAACCCGGCCGAGGCGGCACGCGCCCCCGAAGGGGATACGAATACCACGACCGGTACCGGTGCGCCCAGGATTTTCTTGATGATGTTCCGCATCGAGGTGTCCAGCCCGCCCGGGGTATCCATCTGGATGATCAGGGCGTTGGCATGGCCGGTGACCGCGCGGTCGACGGCTTTCGAAATGTAGCTATCGGTGATCGGATTGATGACCCCGTTGAGGGTCGCTACCAGGACGTGCGACTCGGCGGCGCGGGCCGAAACGGCTGGCACGAGAGCGGCCAGCGTCACGGCCGCGAGAAAGAGCCGGATGGCCCTCTTCACGCCCTGATCATAGGCGCAGTTCGGGGACTCATCGTTCGTAGAATGAGAACGTGGCCCAACGCAGTGAGGAGCGACCCCCAGGGGACGAGGAGGATGCGATCCGCGCGGAAGTCGCACGCTATCCACAACTGTCGCGCGCAGAGGAGCAACGGCTCCTGGCGACACATGGGGCAGACCGCGATGCGGCGAACCGCGTTCTGATCGAGCACAACCTCCACCTGGTGCTCGAAGCCGCCCTGGCCCGCAAGGGCCCAGGCGTGGCCTTTGGCGACCTCTTCCAGGAAGGGACCGTGGGGCTGATCTCGGCGGTCGAGCACTACAAGCCGGCCGATGGGGCCTTCCACGCCCGCCTGGTTCACGTCATCGCCGTGACCATGGATGACGTGCTCGCCCAGACCGACGAGGCCCAGCGCAACGACGCAGCCTTTGTGATCGCCTGCCGCCTGCTGGAGTCGGCACAGCGCCTGCTTTCGGAACGGCTGGACCGACCGGCCACTCCGGCCGAGCTGGCCAAGCTGTTGCAATGGGACGAGGCGCGCGTCACCGCCATCCTCGCCATGCTGGGCGAAGCGCGCACCACCCATGACCAGGAGCTGCTCGATTATCTCGACCACCTCGACGATGTTGACGACCAAGAGGAATAGGCACGCAGCCGAGGCTTAACGTTTGGTCGTGACGGCCGAGCGGACACCGCTCTACGACGAACACGTCCACCTCGGCGCCCAGATGACCAACTTCGGTGGCTGGGTGATGCCGTTGCAGTACAGCAGCATCCGTGAGGAACATCGCGCGGTGCGCGAAGCCGTGGGCCTGTTCGACCTCTCGCACATGGGTGAGCTGCGCGTCAAGGACGAGAACCTCGCCCAGCGGGTGGTCACACGAGACCTCACGCGCCTGCGGCCCGGCCGCATCCAGTACGCCATGCTCTGCAACGAGGCCGGCGGCATCATCGATGACGTCCTGGTCTACGCGGTCGCGGACGGCGGCTTCCTGATGGTCGTGAATGCCGGCAACCAGGATGGCGACTTCGACTGGATCAAAGCCCAATCCCCCGTCTCCGACGGCACCTTCAACGTCGGACGGGATTGGGCGCTGATCGGCGTGCAGGGGCCGCGTGCGG
>WNFF01002986.1_pt1 | contig 15163 bp, 17 predicted proteins | sample 5400441 | NCBI WGS metagenome assembly WNFF01 (sample SAMN13153345, study PRJNA577476) | soil metagenome | isolation source: 120 cm saprolite under Douglas fir tree site 2 hole 3 replicate 1 | place: USA:California | collected 2015-04-18 | reverse complement strand
CCTGGTGTGCCCACCACCTATTTCGTCGCCAATTGGATAACCGCGAAGGACAAAGGATGCGTTCTTTCGTAGCCGCATCTGCGGCTCGATACGAAGGTATTGTCGATACCTTCGTTCAATTGTTTCCTCCCCGTTCCGCTGGCTTAATCGCGCATGTTCAAGGCGCAGAAGCATCGCCGAGATAAGCGACATCGTTGACACCGTTCTGTATCTGGCTCGCGCACGTCAAGTCACGTGCCCCGTGCTTCACGTCGACGGCGGTGCTCATGGCGGGCGCTGGTAGCGCTGGGAACGAAGAAAGGTAGGGTAGAAGCGATGTGCGTTCTAGAGGTTCAGCCAGGGGTGAGCGCTGCCAGGAGCCTGCTCCCAGCCGCGAGAAAGGAGGACTCATGCGACGAACCTTGGCTCGTCGCGAAGGCCAAGTCAGGACATGAGGACGCTTTCGGAGAACTGTATAAGCGTCACCAACTTAGGACTTATCGCACGGCTCTCCGTATACTTCGCAATCAACAAGATGCGGAAGATGCGGTGCAAAGGGCGTTTCAGCGAGCGCTCGTGAACTTGGAGCGATTCCGCGAAGACTCGACTTTCTCGACCTGGCTAACGCGCATAGCGATCAACGAAGCCTTGATGCTGTTGCGCCAGCGACGCACAAGGGAACCACTTCTTGAGAACCGCGTGGATGCCGATCAAGGGTACGGTGACCTCGACATTGCGGACGGCGGGCCTACGCCTGAAGAAGTCCTTTGCGAAACCGAACGTCGGGCGGCATTGCTTCAGGCAGTTGGTCAACTTCGAGAGAACTTGAGGATCATCGTTCTCCACCGCGATCTGAAAGGTTTGACAAGCGCGGAAACTGCCAAATTCCTGGGTCTTACGGTCAGCACCGTTAAGGCTCGTACATTCCGCGCTAGAAAGTTTCTTCGAAAGCACCTTGAACGGAAGCTAATGGGGGCCGGCTTGCTGGCCAGCCAACAAAAGAGAAAGGCATGACGGGCCACGCAGAGAGTGCTTTTGCTCCGGCAGCATTCTGGCACGATAATTCCAGGATTCACTGGAAGTAGTCTCAGTTGCGATTCGCCGCTTCGGCCGCTTCGGAATGCCGCGTGTCTCCAGCAGGCATCTGTTTTAGGATGTTTCTCGCATGAGCACACTGCTTTTTACAGGAGATTTACAGGAGGTTTTGCCAGGAACGCTTGCAGTCAGGGGCGTACAAGGCGAACGGTGCGCTGTATGCGAAACTTGCAAGGCCCTTGTTTGCAAGGTTTTACGCTAAGTTGTTGATTACACGGCTGGGGACGTAGTTCAGTTGGTTAGAACGCTGCCCTGTCGTTGGTTAGAATCCCACACTGTCACGGCCCGATCGCGCAGAATCCCCACGTTCCCACGATTGTTTTCAAGCACTTGCACGGATCGAGCTGTCTTCTCCAGACTAATCTTGCCCTGACCTGCGCGCGTCCTTATATATATGTGCGTGTATAGACGAGCGCCAGTCGTGCCCGGTTCCCCCGTCCTGTACTAGTCGGACCCAAGAGCTGATGGTCGATCTGCCCCGCAATTACGCGCCGACCGTCAGCTCCGCCGGAATCGGCATCGGGACGAGGAAGTTGCTGGCGAGAACGTAGTTGTATAGGTGACCGACCGGCGACGCAAGACGTAGCAGGTCGGCGGACACCCATCCATTCCTATCGGTCCACTGCCATCCAGTCGCAGAGATGCTTTGTATCGCTTGCTGCAGGTCCCTTGAGCTCATCGGGTAAGCGTAAATGCGGACGTTTTGTGCCAGGAGGTGAGACAAAGCCTCAAGCATGCTGCCGGGGAGTTTGCTGTAGCGGTATTCAAACACGCGAATCAAAAGAGATAGACCTATGACGAAGCGGACGTGGTCCTTGGTGTAGCGGTTGACGAGATCGGTGATGTGATAAAGCTCGCGTTCGCGGAACAACAATACGTCACCACCGCGCGCGAGGAGCGCATCGACACGTTCCAGCAGTTCCGGGATTTCCGGAGCCGGATCGGTTGTCGCGAGCGGCACCGCTGAGAGGCAGAAGAAGCCGATAGGCGCGGGGTCTTCATTACATTCTCCGCGAAGTTGCTGAACACCCGAGGCCAGAAGTCGTTCATGGATTGCCGCGTGAGTGGAGTCCACATGTTCGAAGGATCCTGGCGCGAGGACAACAGCTTTCTTGTGGAGGACTTCGATGGGCGGCGCAGGCGACCCAGTGTGTAGAAAACAGACGGCTTCAGCAAGGCCTGCGTGCACCAAACGGGCGAGGATCGCGCGCTGGTCCCACCCTTCGAAGGCCGGCCCGCGCAGTTCCACATAGTCGATTTCTACTCGTTTCTCGACATCCTGAGCAACATTCTCGAAGAAAGATTCTTTCGTCTCCAACTGATAAAAAGCGGCGTAGATCAGGTTGACGCCCAGGATTCCGATAGCCTCCTGCTGGAGGGGGTTGGAAGAATCCCGCATGTTGATATGCAGCACTATGTCGTTTGGTCGGCCACCGGGCTGCAGTTGGAACCGCAGGCCGACCCAGCCGTGAGGCTCGTTTGTTCCGGCGTAATTCCGGGCAGAGATCGTGTCGACAAAGGAAAAGAAGCAAGTGTGCGATCCATGACTTTTGTTTAATTGGTGGATGAGTTGGGTCCATTCGCTATCTAGCATGGCTTGGAGGCGTTCCTTGGAAACATAACGCGCGCCGGATCCGTATATATCGTCGCTGACTTCCTTGTCATACGCGGAAATGGATTTAGCAACTGTCCCGGAGGCTCCGCCAACAACCAAAAACCATCGCGCGACTTCCTGGCCGGCGCCAATTTCAGCAAAGGAGCCATAGCTGGTCGGATCGAGATTGATGCCGAGGGCTTTCTGATGAGTGTTGAGCTTTTCCTTGGATACCATTGGTCTGGTACTCCTCAACTCTTTGATAATTTTACGCCGTGGAAGCAAACGGCAGGATCCCTGGAGCAAGACGTAGAAATACGCAGCTGAATTTCACGGAGGCCGCAGCCCCATGAACACCGGGGGCGGCGCGAGCTGCCGCGAGTCCGGCACACTGCAGCCAAAGTGTAACTATCACCATCAGAACCGCCGTGCTTACTTCATGAAGAAAGGTTATGGTTCAACGATCATTTTCAATGAACGGCGACGTGGCCGCCCTCGCCGGGCTCGTTTCTCTTGAGCAGAAACGATCCAAGAAACATGACGGCCGCGATTACAGCCAAAAGCCAGTACACTTCGACGTACGAGAGGGCTGAGGCTTGACGTTGAAGCATGCCATATAATCTGCCAAGCGCTTGGCGATGAGCATCGTGCGCGCTGAAACCCGCGTGGCTCAGCCGCGTTGTCATCGCCTCAATTGCCTCCTGGAATCGACCGAAGCGCGTATACTCCGCTAAAGGGGCAGCTCACTTCAACCGAAAACAAGCACCATCGCCTGTACGAGAAGTACTTGAACCGGCCCAAGTCTACAGCGGCCAACTAAGCGAAATTCATCGCAGAGACTGTTTCTGGAGGTCGAGAACCTCCCGGCTCAGGACGCCGAGGTTTCTCAGAATCGCTTCGGGATCCGGCATGAAGTCCGGCTTTCCTTTGTAAGTATCGAGCAGCACGTATTCTGCTCCGATTGACTGCAACTCCTGAAGGTCCTTTTGAATTTGTTCGATGGTGCCTTCTCCGGCAAGCCGCTGCTCTTCCGGCAAAGGTTTCACGGTTATCGTCATCATGATTCTTGGACATAACGCCGGCAACCGGGTCCCTTCCGCTTTCGCCAGCTTTTGCAAGTGCCGTGTCGTTCGCCAAAACTCCGCAAGGCCGTAAATATCGTCCGCGTAACAATGTTACAGGACTCTCCGCATATTAGTCATTCAGACGTCTTTTGGATTTTGGCGAGGGACAGGGGTTCAACGCCTTGGAACTCGACACCAGAACCCGTGTTGGGGTCTGAATAAATGACCCTGCCGCGCGCTTGGAAACCAGCCTTGCCAGCAGAGACTCTGATAGTTATCGAAGCTCCCTGCGGCAGCGGATTCGTCATTTCGATGTAGCAGCCATATAGATTCAAGTCCCTAAGCCGGGCTATGACCATCCGTGAATTTTCATCCGTGATCTCAGCAGTGACAAGAAACGAACATCGAGACGAGCGACGTGGCCAGGCCGCTTGTGTTGTCTGGATTCTTTCGAAGTGTTGGCCGTTCGCGCTTCATGGTCGCATTCATTCTACAGGCGGAATCCGACGTTCAACGATGCCAGATATTCCTGTTGCTCGCGAGTTCCATTCTTCTTCATCCAAATTTGGAACAGCATCGACCCGGCGAAATAATCGATGTCCAGCGCGTGCATCTCCTGGAGGAAATTCCAATCCGATGCTGACCAACTGAAGATTTGGCCGCACTGGTCCTTCTCATCGCGCAGGGTCCACTCCTCGGGTCGGCTTGTACCTGGAAAGAACATGAACTTACGGTGTCCTTCTTACGCATTCGGCAAACTCTTCATCAGACGAGTGATACGAGTGCGGACACGGTCTCAGGCCGCGAAAGAACAGATACTCGTTCATCTGATCCACTGTCCAGTCATCAGGAAATTTTCGCAGGCTCGAATACAGCACCAGTGGCGTGGCGGTGGCTATGGTTCCAGCAAGCTTTAGAAATTCTCGCCGCTTAATCACGCAGCCCTCTGCATGGTGAATACGGCGTATCTCTATCAACACGTTGCTCTTGAAGCCGCGCTTCTCCTACGTCTCCGATGAAGTAGGACCCGTCAGGCTCCGGTTCTGGGTCGCTTGGACGCGAACCATAGAAAAGCCACATCGCCCAGATGAATGCAGCGACGTCAAATGGACACTTTCGAATTTGAATTGCTGCTGGCACTAGTGGATCACCTTTGCATCCGAGTCTTTTTCACACACCCACCGCATCAAGCGCCTCGGAGCACCGTTTAGCCGGAAAAGCGAGAAAATGGAGAAGATGAAGTCTTCGAACTGTCTGGCAAGCACGGTATACAGATTCCTCTGTCCATTAGGAAGAGCCCGCATCAACGAGGATCGTAGGACGATAGCTTCGCCGGATTTTAATTGCTGGTCTTCCGCAGATCATGCTTTAAAGTATCTCCAACGCCGTAGCTGCCACGTTGAAACCCAGTTGGCATGGTTGCGGGAGACTGGTTTTGCCGATTCGGATTGGCATTGGAAGTGGCGTGAATTGGCTTTGCTCGCAGGCACCAGCCCAAAGCGCGTTGATCTGAAGCAATCTCATTGGCGGTCCGAGAGCCAGAGTTGGAGAAGCGTTTGTCCGGCGTTCGGTCATCCGATGAAGAGTTCTCGATTCCGTGTACTCGTCCTTGAACTCTCTGGCCTTCCTAAGATCACAGCGGCGGGGTCGGGTCGATTGCTGTGAAACATTTGGCAAACGAGTTCCGCTGATGCCTGCATAGCGGAACCTGTGATGAAGGCCGATTTGAGGTATAAGCATGGAACCACAGACGCAGCTTAAGCCCGAGAAAATGTTTGACGGATCGTACGTGATTCGCCGCATTGTCGCTGTTGTCGTCATTGTTGCGATTTGCGTTTACATTTTCGCCGTCGTTCTGGGTCGAATCCCGGTACAGCAAAAACTTGGTGTGGCCGACATCGGCGTGATCATCTTGGCTGCCGGAGTCGCCAGTATTTTGCTGCGACCTGAATTGCTAGACCGAATCAGCCACTTTAAGTTTGGAGAACTGGAGCTGGATTGGCTGCAAAAGATCGAGGCGGACCAGAGAAAACAGCGGGATGAATTGGATGCCGTTCGTTTCGTGCTCACTCTTCTACTCCAGGAAAACGAACTGGAGCATCTGAGAAATCTCGAGAATGGCAAGACGCAGTACGAGGGCAACGAGGCGGTTTGTGCCGAACTGCGGAAGCTCCGGACGTTGGGGTTGATTCGAAATCGAAAAGACCACGCGATCGGTGAGACCGCAGCCAAGCGGAACTTCGATTTGAAGGACATTGTCGAACTGACCGAGCGCGGAAGGCAGTATCTGGAGCGACTCGGAGAATACCCGGCGAGCAGATAATTCCCCGTGTGAGCCGGTCGTTCAAACTTAGCGCCCCTTGCGAGTCTCCTAGGATCGCGAGTGGCGCAATTTTGTCACAGTGAGGGAGCTTACCAACGGTGTCCCTCGCCAAAACTCTGGGAGTATTGACCTTCACCCCTTTAACAATGTTACAGACCTCTGCGCAAACTGTTGATTTCAAAGTCTGTCGTCATTTTGGCGAAGGACAGGTCGTAGCGAACCATCTATTGAATCATGCCGTCAATCCAGTACTGTTGCCGCGCATGCGACCATGAATTTACGGTCAGTTGATGCTTGAATCCGCCCTGCGCTTTGTCATAGTCATACACACGATCTATCGCTCGCCTTAATTCAGGCGGGCAACCTCAACCCTCCCGGGAACACGCCGCACCGGTTGCATTCTTCCAAGACGTATTCCGCAAAGCAGGCGTATGCTTGCCCGCCGTCGCAGGAAATCACCATCCCATACCAAGTCACTATCTCACCCAATTGAAACACGACCCACGACCCGGAATCCCCCGGATGAGCTAGTTCCTCACGAACATAAGCCCGAGATGGCAGTTTGATCTCGAAGATGCGGCCGAAGCATCGCACTCCATCAAGAAACTCAACCTGGTCCCACAGGGTTAGCGATCCCATTTTCGCGTCGATGCGTCCCCGTGTTTTCCCCGTGAAGGTTACCCGATCATTCTTTCTCATTGCTACGATCGGCCGCAAATCATTCACAGTTGTGATAGCCCCCATTCCGTGTAACAAATCAGCACCGACACCTAACTCCGCGACCGCCAAGTCGAGTCGAGTTGCATCAGGCACCGCCGGCTCGCTGCACGGGTCGTCGCTTCTTCCGAGGACCGGAATCTTGAAGTAATTGACGGTACCGATCGGCTTTGAATGCTTGCCCTCGAAGGGTCCCGGTTGATAAACATCGGTGCCTGCCGGTCCGAGGACGTGCGCACAAGTAACGAGGTATTTCTTTCGAGCATCGGTCCCGACCAAGATTCCCCCGAGTGTCCCGGCGGTATTCGGGTTAGCCCTGCCGATGCTGGGAGCCCTTTCTGCTCTTCGTTCCTTTAACCAACCAACCGCCTCGGCTAACCGATCCATTAGGTCCGGCGTGGCGATAGCACGATTCGCGGGTCGGTATTCGTAGACGATTGGATGGCCCTCATAATTCGTAGGAAACTCGATTTTGTCAACCGGGCTATTCTCCTTCAGGATAACTCGAATGATCACGGGGTTGGCACTGGGCGGATAACCCATCGCTTGGCAATGTCGGTCCCACCACTGGGGCTTAAAGTGATCCAGATCAGTGCCAAGATCCTTAAAAAACAACTCGGTTTGAAACATCGAACGATAAAGGGATAATTCTTCATGGTTTAAGTATCCGTAGCGAGAGAGAAAAGGACTGCCAATCCGATGGTGTAATTGTGCGCTTTCCCAGTACTCATCGACGTCGAGAAAGACTCCTCGGATCGCGCGGCGGAACGGAGTAAGAAAACCCCGCAAGTTGGACTCGATCTTGTCAGCGATGCCGATCAGTTCGCCCATCATTTCAGTGCACTCCAGCGGCTTTCAAGGCCGAACTGACGATCGTTTGCCAACCCGTCCCAGCGGTGAAGATGACGCAAAGCTGAACAACAATGGGTTTCGTCGCGTCAAGCGATTCTTTGTACACGCCGGGGAACGCTATTACGGCTATTATCAAAGAGGCGAGGATCCAACCCCAGAATCCGGTCGGGCTCCAATGACCCGACGTCATATAACGCAGGAAGTAGGGTTGAACCGCGATTCCAGCAAGCAGCGCCAAATACTGCGGGAACCAATGAAGCTTCACAGTGCCCGCCTCGCCAACTGCGTAAGATCCTCCGGGCCGATACTGCGATGCCAAGTCAAAATAGTTAACTATTGTGTTAATACTCATCATCATCTCCTACAGACTTGTCTCTTGAAATCCCGATGTCCGGGGGTAGGAATGGGCTATATTAGACCGCTAATCAACTAGGTAGGCAAATCTAGAGCCACCCGCATATCTCGCCGGTCCTCTTGCTTTTCGCTCCCCTAGCGCCATGTCGTTTGCCGATCCGTTCAGCGGACGTATTGGAGGTAGTCCATTTGCCTCACGGAATACGGCCGTCGATCGAATCGGACTCAATGAGCTGCTGTCTCAAAATGCGGGGCAGATCAATTGTCCATGTCTGGCACTGGACATGAGAGGACCAGAAATAAGCGCGCCAACGAATGATCGCGTAATCCGCTTGACTTCACTCGGATGCGCCGCAGTTCTACGTTGGAGCAACGCCTGATCTAATGACAGCTCTCAGGTTGGGGTCGCTCTTCAGCTGTTGAATGAGCGGATCCGCTTCAATACTGCCGACCGCAGGAGTGACAAACAATTGCCCCAGACCCAGGCGGATATACGGCTGAATCTTGTGAACTCTTGAAACACCAACGGCACGCAGTACTTCCACAGCTGTAGGCGTTTCTTGTTGAACAGCGATCGCCATGGGCCTATCGTCGCCTGCCAGCGCGATTGGTAGCTTCGTGCGCTGACCTACAACGGTGGAGAAGTCACTCAAAACGACAACACGCGGCCTGATCGGTTGTCCACTTGCACTCGTTAGAAGCGCCGACTCCACGCTTTGCCAGCGCAGCAAATCGCCAGCCCCGACGAGATTCGTTTGTTGTTCAACCACCAGCCGGTAGGCTTCAAGAGCCGATGTCAATCGTTGCGGTTCATTTTCGGCGGCTTTCAGCAAATCGGCGTAAATTTTGAAGCGTTGCCGCTTGAGGAAGGGTTCCGTCAGAATTCCCGAAGGCTGAAATAACCATGGGAGCTTTTCACTACTCATTTGATCCAGGGTGACTTTTTCGGACTCGGCTCGGGCCTTGATTATTCGTTGCAGCCGGCTGACCTCCGGGCCCGCCGAACCAAACGATACTCCTTGATCGAGCGATCGTTGTGATTCCGGTATCGCGTCGGAATCCAAATATGCGATGGCGGCGGAAAGAGAGAGCTTCGCCGCCCCAACCTTGTCCCCTCTCTCAACGAATGCCCTTGCGAGCATACCTTTGATTTCCGGTAGCGGCTGGAAATACCCTTCCGAGTGCTCTCGAAACGTCGCGTCGTCCAACACGGCTTGAAGTTGGTACAAGGCCGACATATAGCTTGGCGTGCCGGGTTTTGAAGTCCAAACTCCTCGCGCGACGTAAATGTAGGCTAAGGTCGTGTGGTACGCTTGCGAAACTGGCCGGCGACCCAGTTCAATTGCCCGCATTTTTCCTTCATAGAGGTGTACCATCATTTCAGAAACTTGCTTGCCATCAGGATCGAGCTCTGGATGGTCGAAATACAGGGACGCGAGTTCTTGACTTACCCGAAGATATCCATTGCTTACTGGACTTGAGTCGGTCAGCGCTCCTGGTGTAACCGAACTCAACGCCCATTGAAAGCACGCTTGCGCCCTCTGAGCCCCGCCACTGCTTGCCCTCAGCTGCAGGCGACCCATGGCGCGTGCGAACTCAAAAGTTGCCCCATCGCGATCGGGACTCCGCTGCCACCAGTTCCAGTGTGGACGTTGCGTAGGAGTTGCTATGTATTCCTTTAGTTCCTGAATACCAGGCGTGTTCCACTCTTGAGGCAGATGTGACAGGCTGTCATCATCTAACCACTCATTACGAGCAAGCAATATGCTCCATTGCACCAGCACGCGATCCGCTTCGTTTGCATACGCACCATCAGATGAATATCGCGACATTAGGAATTCATACGCTGCCCTGGCGCTAGAAGGATCTACCAATTCCCATTCCCTTGCGCGTGCCTCAAGCGGGTCAAGGTCTGAGTTTTTCTGCGTCTGCCGATATGCGGAAACGATCCGTCGCCGCGGAGCCGCCGCAGTCGGGGACGAACGTTCGGCTACGTCATACGCCTTCAAGGCGCCGTCTATATTCTTCAAGCGCAAAAAGTGGTCGCCGAGAAGTAGTGCGTAATGATCCGCCCGCCCGGGGTCTTTGGCGATTGCCGTAGCCCAGAGTTCCTCGGCTCTGCTCGCGTTCCCGGTTGAGTCTTCGACGAGGGCGAGATTGTTCAGTGCCGGACCATTAGCAGGGTCGCTCTTTATGATTCTCGAATAGAGTTCGCGTGCCTCCTGTATGCCAGCTGATCCTTTTTGTTGAGCTAAGTAAGCCTGAGTGAAAGTCAGCAGGAACGAACAGTTTGGGGGCGCCGTTGGCTGCTGGCACTGGGAGAGGGCCTCCCGAAGCGCCTGATCCGCTTCATTTACTTTCCCTTCGGCAGCCAACTGCAACACGCGGTTGCTGACCTTTTCGGGTTGCGGTGTTGGAATCATTTGGGCCTTAGTGGTCACGGCAAGCAGACACAGGCTCGCAGCGAAAACGAATATGGCATGCTTAAATCGATGACTCTCCAGGAGGCTCACAGCTGACCTCCATTGTCGCCTCCGAACGCCGTGGGAGGGATGGCCGCACTGCAACCAGTATCCATGCGCCGATATTGGTACATAAACACTCCCGTTATCTTGATGCGATCTCTGTCTGTAACGGCCGAAAGGGACGCCCAGTTATCCCACTTTCGATCGTGTGGAGGATCGTCGGCCGGAATACCAAATAAATTTCCTCTCTCCTTGTTCCACGTATCATCGGGAGAATTTTCCGGGGGCAGGAAAGGACCCTGTGCATCGACTGGCAATTCGGCCTTCGCTCCAACCGTGAATTCCTGGGGTATCTCGCTTCGCATCATCAACACGCTGTGTTGATCCGCGCACAGGAGTGTCGCGGGCAAGGGAACGGTCATGCCTGCAAGAACCGGTTTGGGGGACCCTGTTCCTTCTGACACCTTCCAAATCAGATGAGCATTGGCAGCGAGTCGAACCCGCGAAAAAATCCGCGCCATCACTTCTGATGCATTGAGCTTTCCAAAGCCGACACGATCGAAGTTCTCAACCTCTTCATTCACGCCTCCAAGGACAACGAAAAAGTCCTGGCGACTGAGATAAACCCACCTGTCGTACGATGTGGGCGGGAAACCAGGCTGTTCGAGAAGCAGACTAAAAATGGTTTCTTTGGGACAGACTGCGTCGTCCAAACCGCACGTTGCACTGGTGGAAGCGTTAGCGAGAGTAATGGTGAGCCTTGTTGGCTGAACGTCGGTTGCAAAGCTGAGGAATGCAAACTTATCTCCCAATGTCTTTGCGAATCTCTTTGCCGCCTGTTGCTCCAATGTAGAGAGGTTGGCCGAAAAATGGCCCTTGTACCGAATGGCCTGAACGCGAAAATCCACTTGGACGGTCGGTTTGCCAGGCCCTTCCTGACCGCTGGAGATCACACCGAAGGTCGAAAGGGCCAGAATAGATGATGCTAGTTTTTGTAGTCCTATTCTTTTGGGCACGAGGGCACCTCTGCAGACGGCAATAACTCGGGCGAAGTCTGAGATACGAGGGCGGCGTCCCTTAACGCTTCACTGCCAAGCTTGGTTCGAACTTTTGCAACGACCGCCCTTCCACCACTCACGACGCGTGCTTCGAGGACGTCACCCGGAGCAAGATCGCGCGCAGGTGCCAGCACCGTGTGACGATACCATGCCAACTTGGTCGCGGATGCGTCCCCCCTACTGTCGTTGACTTGTGAGCCCTTCAACTCCAGATCCCATAATGCGAACCACGTTGCCGGAATTTCGTGTTCGCTCCCAAATAAGTACGAGCTTCGGTTACAGGCAACGCTCAATGAACGTAGAGCGGAACCTTCTACGGCCAAGATCTGGAATTCCCCACCCGATTTTGGGTTGAGTTCCTGAAGGGCGTTCGTGGGAGGACGAAATAAAACCGATGGGGAGACTCGAAGATCTCTTTCCGGTATAACCGTGTGCCCCGCAAGCGGGTAGACCTCGACCACTTGTTCGATATACCCCGGAACTTTCAGACGATAAAGATGCCCCAAAGGGGACGTCGATACCAAGAAGCGTAATGGTTCATCCTTTTTCCCTCGCGCGGAAGCGGAAACATTCTCGCCCGTGTCCGCCCTCACAAGTCGAACGTTGTCCCAGGGGATTGCATTGCTGGTCGAATCGCTAATTACGGTTACCGAGGAACGGACAGCCGCCACAACCCCAAAGACGGTCAGCAAAATTAGGGCAACAGTTACAGGAATCTCTGCGAGAGATATTTTTAGAGACTCGACTTCCTCCTTCGGAAGCAATTTCTCAGCCAGCGTCATGGCCAAGCCCAAACCTGCTGCAATCGAAGTGATCCCCAGCGGATTTTCCAAACCCCATCCGAGGTGGTGCGAAGTCCAAGAGTTAACTGCAAGTATTAACAATGCCCAAAGTAATGCTCTGGCCCAAGCTTTCCGTCTTGGGGTTGGAGCGGCGCTCGATTGATCGGATAGTTTTTGCACTCCGCTTGGAGACTGCTCAATTATGTCGGACCGTCCAGGCATTCGACTCACCCTGAAGGTTCGGAAACCACTTCTGAGGAGGAGGACATTGCTAGGAGGGTAGCCATATCGGACCTCGCAGAACGGAAGTCGAATTGCCCAAGAGCATAGCTACTCCTCGCCGCTAGTCAAGTCAGTAATTCGTAATTGGCGGACGCTGGGCGGTGCCAGGATGGCATGAAACGGAGTCACCTACGGATTCGTCCTTCATTCATCGTTGCCCTTATCGCTCGAACCTGAACCCCGCTATTCAAGCTGGTCAGTCTGGTTTGCGATAACGGTCAAATTCCAAAGTCCCGCTAAGAGTTGAGTCTTGCCTTGTCTGTAGGGGCGCGAGAGGCTTCATGCTCCTTTCAGTGGCTTGTTCATGGCAACACTTCCGAACACCGCACATGCGCGGAGGTCATCGAGTTCCACTTTGTAGAAGAAAACTGCTTCATTCAAGCGTGTACGGTGGGTCGAATTCAGGCACCCCGGCACGGCGTCCGGCAATCCATCGCAACACGTAAACGTTTTTCGGGTCGGTGAGGCTGCCCGTCAAGGCATTCGCAATGACCTCCAGCAAAGCGTGGGCGGCGAGATCCTTGAAGTAGTCAATGTCCGGTTCGACCACCACGCAATCTTTGCCGTCGATGCTTAACGTGTCTTCTTCGTGGAATGTCAGTTGAACGTTTGCTTCGCCGAACTGCACCTGCTTGTAGCTGCTGGTTGCGCCCTTGTGGAACAAGTGGGGATCCATCTCAGAGGCAAATTCACCCTGCTGAGCTGCGAGCTTTGTCTGGTCAACGAGAGCTTTGTCAGCGTATGCGTAAAAGCGGTCCGCTGCCGGCGCGGCGATATTGCGGTCGGGAATGTCTTCCCAGATCAACTGCTTCAAATAGTTCACAGGATTTCCTGACGGCAATTGAATGCCGCTCATCGCTGTCATCAGGTTCCAAACGCACGCCAGCGCGGGCGCATTGTTCTCCATCAAGTCTTCGTACCGTGTTTGCGCGTCCGTCTCGGTCGCGGCTCCGCTCGCAAGGATCGAGTGGATCTCGGGGTAGTTCTGCTGAACGTTTCCCCAGGTCGCATTAGCGAAGCGGAAGGTCCCACGGTTGGGCAGGAGCATGAGGTCAAGCGTTTGCGGGATCGTTCGCGAAACGTTAATAGGAGTGAAGCCTGCTTGCTTTTGGCCATCGGCAGAGGCGATTACCGTGTAGCGGTCGCCGAAATTAGCGGTCGCCGAAATTGTCGTAGAAAGGCACGTGGAAACTAAAACTGGAGCCGGTGCGAAAGTCGCTAAACAACTGTTTCTGATTTCCGTCGATGATACGGATAAGGAGATTCTTGACTCCAGCACCAATTGGTTGCCGCGTGCCATCGAAGATGTTCAACACAATGGTCGCGGTATCTCCAGGACTCATGGATGGTGTTGCCATATTGCTCCTTTCTTTTCTTTTCGATGTCTTCGACACTCTGCACTTCCTTCAACGCACCTCAGAGCAGCGCCTTGTTCACCGATTTCAGGGCTTGCGCCGAAATCGTGAGGCTCGGGTTGGCAGCCAGTGCTCCCGGAATGACGGCTCCATCCACGACGTACAAGCCAGGCAGGACCGCTTTGGAAGCCGCCGGCTTGCTGGCGTCAAACACTCGACCGAATTCATCCACTACTCCGTTTTCATGCGTACTGCCGATGGGGCATCCGCCGAGAGGGTGCACCACTACCAGTTTCTTCTGGCCCAGCAGACCTTGCCACGTGGGCAGGTCGATGAATCTTCCGCCCATCGCTGAGCTGAATTCACGCAGAATCGTCTCGATGTCCGCCCACAGCCGTTGCTGCGCAATGGGTGCTTCCCAGCCCAGATCAATCTGATCGCCATCGATTCCGCCGAGCTCCAGCTTTCCGGTGGCCTCGTCCTGGCCCATGACGTTGAAAAAGAACGTATCCACGAGCATTTCCGCTTCCGTCTGGAAACTGTTGGGATCGACCGTATTGGGAATCTCGAACAAGTGCTCGCCGAGATTCGCTTGCCACGCCGCACCCATTAACTGGAAAAAGTTCGGACTGGCCCCGGCATCGTCGAGCACCTCCAGCCCTTTGCTGACGAACTCCGCGAACAACGAGGGCACCGCGCAATCCTCGATCCGGATGAAGCGTCCATTGAAGTTCAGGCTGACGTGCGAAGTGTTGATCGGCCCGCGCGTGGTGTAGCACGGCAGGACGGTTTTGTCCGGCTTGGTCGTTTTGTACGCGAAACCGCCGAAGTCTCCGTTCGTCGAAAACTTCGTGCCCAGCGCCTGGCTGAGCGGCAGCGTATTTTCCCGTTGGGAGCGCAGCAGGATTTCCGTGGACCCCAGCACTCCGCCGGCAACAAAGACCTTTGGCGCGAAAGCGCTGGTCTCTCCCTTGCCGGTAAACTCATCCTCAAAAACCACGTCGTACCCGCCGGCCTTCTGCTTGATCTGCAGCACCTTGCATTTCGGCATCAAGGTGACTCCCTGTTTTTGCAGGACTTTCTTGAACAGCGTCTTGTTCAGCGTGTGGCGGGCTTGCGGGAGACACCCCAAGATGCATCGGCCCTGGCGTTCGCAATGGGTGTGCGCAGGAACCGAATCGCTGTCTTTGACCCCTCCCGTGTTCTTGTAGCCGTCATACTCGATTAAAGACAGCTCGAGCGG
>WNFF01005327.1_pt1 | contig 15167 bp, 9 predicted proteins | sample 5400441 | NCBI WGS metagenome assembly WNFF01 (sample SAMN13153345, study PRJNA577476) | soil metagenome | isolation source: 120 cm saprolite under Douglas fir tree site 2 hole 3 replicate 1 | place: USA:California | collected 2015-04-18 | reverse complement strand
CTCTATGCCGACATCAGATCCGTCATCGAAACCGCCAGACGACGGACCATCGGTGCCCTCCAAGCCATTCGCCTAACCTTGAATGGCTTGCACTTGCCAGCTGCTCTTCCACCGCGCCCATCGGGGTGAGCAATTACGGTTACACGGTGGTCGTGGGCAGAGTCACCGGAGATGCGCAAGTGTTCTTACAGTGAAGTACTTTCCTTTCCTCTTGTCATGAGCGCTAAAGATGAATAAATGTTAAGATAGGCTTGTTTGTTCCATTTTATCGACCCCTTGTGCTATGAGATTTACTCATCTAGACTTTGTTTTACTTCATCAGCGCGGGTGGATGGACTCATGATCACTTGAGATAAACGGCTAAGCGAACCATTGAACCCCAGTATAGAGCGTGTAGCGTAAGGGCTCAGTTTTGACAGCACAAAAGTCGCGGAAGAATCCCGTAAACCTGTATGAAAACGACAGCCAACGGATAGGGAGGGAGTTCGCAGCAGCGCCGAGCTTTGGCTTTGCGCCGCGCGACTGCAGGTGCCCCATCACTGCCGCTCGATCGACGAGGAGAGGGCGGCCTCTCGGCGGAGTCACCGGATCTCAAGCGCTGCGCATTCTCCTTCTCGGCGCTGTGTTTGTTTTTTCCAATCCCTTGTCAATAAATCAGGGGGAAGCGCACGCGCGAGGGTTCGACTCGACTTCCGCCGCGCCGATGATCGGTGGCTGGTGGCGCACCCTTGTCCGGCCGGATCGGGCCGGGGACACCTCTCGCTCAGCCCCCGGTGTCCAACCGGGTGTCCAAGTCGAAAAGCAGCCGATGTCGCTGCCAGGCGCCGAGGCCCAGCCCTCAGAATCCGAGAAGCCGGCTCAGGACTCCGAGCATCCCGCTCAGGCCACGCCGAGTGCTATTCAGCCCACTCCGAATACGGCTCAGGCGACTCCGAATCCTACCCAGCCTCCTCCGAATGCCGCTGAGGCCGCTCCGAATGCCACTCAGCCCACTCCGAAAGCGGCCCAGGCCACTGCCCCCGGCGCACGGCGTGTCAATGAGATCGATGAATATCTGTGGAGCGTCTATCAGCGTTCGGGGACGAAGCGGGATTCCACCGGCGATTTCACCTGGAAAGACGAGGCAGCGGCGGCGCGCCTGGGCCTCTTGACCAAGGAATATGTCATTGGCGGCATGGACTGGGATTTTAGGGAACTCCTCTATGATCTCGGACATGCGATGGATGCGGACGGCATTAACTGGACGTTCCTGAGCGCCTTTCGCGATGACTATCGACAAGGGATTGCTTCCGGTTTCAAGGCTCACCGCGGTTATTCGTTCCACGGCGGCAGCGTAGCGACCGGCGGATATGGCCACGGCTGTGCGGCCGATCTTGCCGGCAGCGATGGCCCCGACTCCAGCGATGTCGTGTGGAGATGGCTCGACCAGCATGGCGAGCAGTTTCGAATCCACCGCCCGATGCGCCAAAGCGATCCGGCGCACATCCAGCCCTTCGGGGGATGGCATGACGTCGCAGTACAATTGCGGGATAAAAGAGTCGGGTTCAGCCTCGCCGCTCTGCCATCGGGTACACCCAACACCGAGGTTGACGGTCATATCTCTCCGGCGGTTGTGTCCCATTCCGGCGTTTCGGAGGCGCAGTTTGAGTGCGTCCGTTCTCACCGTCACGGGGTGGAACACCTAAGAACGGCGGGGCTGTCGGACCACCTAAAGCGGCATATGGTTCGTGTGTTCGATCGGACTCATCGGCACGGCAGGTGGCGGATGCTCGCCGACATCCGAAGTCCGGAAAAACGCCCGGGCGCAGAGGCTTCGCCGAATACTGATGAGCCTCGTCGGAGCGCCAAGTTGCGCACCGCCGCCGACATTCGAAATCCGGAAAAACGCCGAGGCCCAGATGCTTCGCCGGATACCGATGAGCTTCGTCGGAACGCCAAATGGCACCCGGCCGGCGATATCCGAAATCCGGAAAAACGCCCGGCGGCAGAGCCTTTGCTCAATACTGATGAGACCCGTCGGAATGCCAAGTTGCGGACAGTCGCCGACATCCGGAATCCGCAAAAACATCCTACGGCAGAATCTCTGCTGAATGCCGAACGGACTCATCGCAACGGCAGGTCGCGGTTCGCCGACATGCGCAGTCTGCAAAGACGTCCCGCTGCGGAAGCGTTAAGGCGTCACGCAAGATCGAAGGCCCATATTCATTTTGTGGAGCCGGTCTTCGACTCCGCGCGCAAGCGATCTTAGAGCGGATTTCGCTCACATCTTAATCGCGACTGGCGTCGCCGGGCTTGTCCCGGCGACGCCGCGTTTTTTAACCCGACCGGATTCCGCTCTAAATAACGCGAGCTACACGCCGCGAGAAGCCGCTGGAGCTGCGGCTTGGTGTGTGCCAACTCGCCTGTGAAACGGTTTGCAAAGCTTCGCATTATCGACACGGAGGCGACGAAGTCAGCAACCGCGCTCGCGAATGAGACGAAGCTGATACCCAAGGCCGTTGCGGTTCCAGCATGGTTCCCCAAGCTTGCAAGTCCGAGCCACAGCAGGGAGCGCCGGTCGAACCAACGGCAGCTTTGAATGCAGTCTGCCCGAACGATCTCGGCGCGAGGTGGACCTCGGCGATGCGTCGTGGCGATTTCATGGCGGCATGGGCGATCAGCGACGAAGTTTTGCGCCGCCGCGTCGAAAGCCGCCAGCGCTGCTGGGATTGGCCTCGGCACCTGCAATATGTCTGGCGAGGCGATGCGCTGCGGGACAAGCGGGTGCTGGTGCGCTGCTATCACGGCCTCGGCGATACCATCCAGTTCATTCGCTTCGCCGCGCCGCTTCGCCATTTGGCCCGGCGCACCGTCTTCTGGGTGCAACCGGAACTCCTCGAATTGGCAAAGGCCGCCCCCGGCGTCGACCAGGCGATCCCACTGCACGAAGGTGCCCCGGACGTCGCCTACGACCTCGACATCGAGATCATGGAACTGCCGCACGCGTTGCGGATCACCCCGCAGACGCTTGGCCGCAGTGTCCCTTATCTGTTCGCCGGAGAAGCTGGTATCGCCTCCTCCTGCAAGCGCGTGGGACTGGTTTGGCGAGCCGGCACATGGAATCCATCTCGCTCAATTCCCATTGAATTGGTGATGCGCGCGCGCGAAGCGGCAGGCGTCGATCTCTTCTCACTGCAGCTCGATGCAGACCCCGCCGAAATCGCCGCATTGGGCGCGACGGACTGGCGAAGCGCAGATGTTCATCTGCTTGCGACACGGCTCATGACGCTCGACCTCGTGATTACCGTCGACACGATGGTGGCACACCTTGCCGGCGCGCTCGGGGGGCCTGTATGGACCCTCTTGCCGGTCGACTGCGACTGGCGTTGGATGGAGGGCCGCAGCGACTCCCCGTGGTATCCGTCGATGCGTCTGTTTCGCCAGCGGCAGGCCGGCCGGTGGCAAGACGTGCTCGATGATGTCATTGCCGCGCTCGCGCGCGGGCCGTAACGCCGGTAGGGCACGAGTTTCCGACATCGCTCACCGGGTGATCACGTCACCCCAGGCAGCGCGGCTGCCTTCAAAGCGCAGCGCCCAGGAACAACGCTGCGCAATAATCGTTTGTACCTGGATTGCACGACTTTTTGCTCTGCTGCGGAACGCGGGAGCCGCAAAGGAGAACGCGTCATCGAGAAAGGGCGCTGCCCATGGCTGGCATCTCGAGAATGGATGTTCTGGTGACGGGCGGTGCAGGGTTTATCGGTTCGCACTTGTGCGATCGGCTCATGGCGCGCGGCCACCGGGTCTTTTGCGTCGACAATCTTCTCACCGGCCGCATCGAAAACATTCGCGCCCTGCTCAATCATCCCCGTTTTGAGTTCATCGAACACGACATCATCCACCCGCTCAAAGTCGCAGGTCCGCTGCATCGCATTTACAACCTGGCTTGTCCGGCCTCGCCCGCACACTATCAGCTCAACCCGATTGCAACGATGAGAACATGCGTCGTCGGCGCATACAATGTTCTCGAGATCGCGCGCGAGAAGGGGGCTGTAATTCTGCAGGCCTCCACGAGCGAAATCTATGGCGATCCCGAGATACACCCGCAGCCGGAGTCATACTTCGGAAACGTCAATACAACGGGCCCGCGGGCCTGCTATGATGAGGGCAAGCGTTGCGCCGAGACGCTCTGCTTCGACTACCGGCGCAGTTATCGCCTGCCCATCAAGGTCGCTCGTATCTTCAACACCTACGGGCCGCGCATGCATGAGAATGACGGGCGCGTCATCTCCAACTTCATCGTCCAAGCCTTAAAAGACGAGCCGATAACGCTCTACGGCGACGGACGGCAAACCCGTTCCTTCTGCTACGTTGACGATTTGCTTGACGGGCTCAACCTGCTCATGGAGAGTCCCCCCCAATTCACGGGCCCATGTAATCTTGGCAACCCTCAGGAGGTCACGGTCGGCGATATCGCCAAACTCGTGCTGCGCCAGATCGGCTCGCAATCGCGTATCGAGCGCCGTCCGCTCCCCCAAGATGATCCGAAGCGGCGCAAACCGGCCATCTCGCTTGCACAACGGTCGCTCCAGTGGCAGCCGCGCGTGTCGCTGGAGGAAGGTCTGCGGGCCACCATAGACTACTTCTCATTGAGGCTTTTTGCGCCTGCTCTCGACAACACCCGCTGGCGTGAGCAGGACGCGTTCAACCGCCGAAGAACGCGAAGCGACGTTCTGCGCAGCGGCGTCAAGCCGGCCGTTTCGGTCATATAGAGCCTTTATTCGAACTTCGGAAACACTCTACTAGTGATCGCGCTCCGGCGCTGCTCCGGTCGTTGCCCCTCCGAACTCGATTTCGCTTTCGATATCGGCGAGCAGCTGCAGATGCTCTTTAATCATGCCGCGGGCGAGCTTGGCCGCGTTGATGAAATCACGGTTATTTCGTCCGGAATTGAGATAGGTCTCCTGGATCCGCAGCAATTCCAGGTGTCCAGTCGCTTGGGCTGCCAGGTACTCGCGGTCGAATTCCGTACCGGCCGGCGCGGCACGCATTTTCTCCAACTTTTCGCGGCCGCGCCGGTCAAGATGTTGTTCCACCTCGGCGTCGCTCGGCGGCTTGACGGTTCCGTCAATCGGGCCAGGGTTGTGCAGCGATTTCAGGACATCCGCCAGAGTCTCCTGCTCCGCCACTTCCAATTGCGCAAACTCCTTGAGATCATCGGTCTGAGCCTTCTGTTGCGCCAGCCGACTGACCGCGAGGGAGAGGGAGCCGATCGCAGAGGTCTCCCGGACGTACTGTTCGTCGGGACCGGCGTCGCCGCCCGGCGTTGGGCCCGATTGGCTCTGCGCGAACGATGAATGAGCGGCCGCGGCCGCCAGAGCGACGAGAACTGCACGACGCGGTACCATTGGGGTTCTCCTTGAAGCCCCTCGCTTGCGGGGGAGAGTTAAGAGGAGGCCGGCGCGTTTGCCGTCGGTGACCTACCAACGCTCGCGCCTGTGGGGGGTTCCTGCTCGAGGATGGCCACAATTCTTTAGATGTTGAACCGAACGGCTGCGCCGCTCGACTATCGGGTAATGGTTGGATATCGTCAGCGCGCCAATCGTCTACGGAAGCGACATCGTTATGAGCGGAAGTCTTCTTCAAGCCGACCGACGTGCCGAATTCACCTCGCCGCTCGGCAAGGATGTGCTTGTTTTAACTGATTTTTCGGGATCGGAAGGGCTCGGAGAGCTGTTCGAATATCACATTGAAGCGCTGAGCGATCAGGAGAATGTCGATTTTGATCCGGCCATCGGTCAAGGATGCATGGTCAAGCTCAAGACCGATGACGGCAAGACGCGCATCTACCACGGCATCATGACCGAAGCGCAGTGGATCGGATGGCAAGACGAGTTTTATCGCTACCGCGTGGTGTTGCGCCCATGGCTTTGGCTGCTCGGCCACAAGGCCGATTGCCGGATCTTTCTTGACAAGAATGTTAAGGACATCATCCAGGAAGTTCTCAGCAAAGCGGGATTCACGGATTTTGAGTTCCGGACAACCGCCTCATACGACAAAATTGAATACTGCGTTCAATATCGCGAATCCGATCTGGCGTTCGTCTGCCGTCTCATGGAGCATTGGGGCATCTACTACTTCTTCGAGCCGTCCGATGGCAAACACACCATGGTGCTGGCAGATTCGCGCTCCTCGCATAAGCCCATCTCGGACCTGCCGAAGGTCGCGGTCAACCTCGCTGCCGGAGCGTATCAGGACGAAGAACAGACGCTCAGCGGCTGGGTTTCGCAGCGCCGCTTCCGTACCGGCAAGGTCCATTTCAATGATTATGATTACCTGCAGCCAAAAAAGGATCTGAAGGCACCCAAGGAAGCGGCCGAGAAGTACACGCATGCAAAGCTCGAAGTCTACGACTACCATCACAAATACGACGAAAAAGGAAAGGGCGAGGACCACGCGCAGTTCCGCCTTGAGGCCGAGCAGGCGATCGACCACCGGCGCGCCGGCAGCGGCGATGCGGCCTCGCTCCATCCGGGCGGGCTCGTGACCGTCGAAAAGCACCCGACCTCAAAGGAAAACGCGGAGTACCTGATCGTTCATGCTTCGCATCATTTTACCTCGCAGCATTATCGCAGCGGCGCCGGCGGGGGCCCCCAAGGCTATAACGGCGCTTTCGTATTCCAGCCGAGCGACCGCCCCTTCCGCAGCCTGGCGCTGACGCCGAAGCCACGCATCTATGGCATCCACACCGCGAAGGTGGTCGGCAAGAAGGGCGAGGAGGGCGAAGAGATCTCAACCGACGAACACGGCCGCATCTGGGTCCAATTCCACTGGGATCGCGAGCCGCAGAAATCGTGCCCGATCCGCGTCGCCCAGGTATGGGCCGGCAAGAAATGGGGCGGCATGTTCATCCCGCGCGTCGGCATGGAGGTGGTTGTCGATTTCCTGGAAGGCGACCCCGATCGGCCCCTGGTGACTGGTTGCGTCTACAACGGCGACAACAAGCCCCCCTACGATCTTCCCGACAACAAGACGATGGCCGGCATGAAGTCGGAATCCTCGAAGGGCGGCAACGGCTACAACGAGTTCGTGTTCGACGATAAGGCGAACTCCGAACTCATTCGCATGCATGCCGAAAAAGACCACAAAGTCACGATCTTGAATTCGCAGACGAGGGAGATCGGCGAAAAGTTCATGTCGCCGCAGGGCAGCCCCTCACGCGAGACCACGCTGAAGATGGGCGACGACAAGCTGACGCTCAACATGGGCCATCAAAACGTCAACCTCCAGATGGGCAACCAGAAGATCGACCTCGACCTGGGCATGCAAACCACGAACACGTTGCAGGGAATAACGCTCAACGTATGCTTCGGATTGAGCTCGATTTCGATCACGCCGGCGTCGATCACGCTCCTTTCTCCAACCATCAACCTGACCGCGATGGCCGCCGTCAATATTCAGGCCCCCGCCTTCACGGTCACCTCCGCCGCTACCGCTTTCCTGGGCGGGCCCGTGGGTATCGCGCCGGGTCCCCTCGCCGCCATCGGAGTGGTCGTGCCGCCGGTCTAGTGCATTTTCATTAGGTTGACCTTGCCAGTGTCATTGCCCTGCTTGACCAGGCAATCCAGTGTCCCCGGTCTGTGGTTACTGGATCGCCCGGTCAATCCCCGGATCATGTCCGGGGTGGGCGACGACAGCACGGAGGTAGGGTCAACCTGATCGAAAAATGCCCGAGCAGGCGTCGCCAGCGCACAAGGCCCGAGGCGCCGGTTGATCTTCGGGGCATCGGTTGACGGTTGATTGCCCCGATTTTGCTGCCACCCGAGGTTCGTCCATGTCCCGTGTCCGTTTTGCCACCGCTCGCGCCCTCTACGAGACCTTTCCGGAGGTGTCCGAGCAGATCAAGGTCGCGCCGACCGATCAATTCCCGATTGATTTCCTGAAGGACTTGGTGTCGAAGGACAAGCTGGACGAAGCGGTGGCGTTCTGTGCTTACCTGTTGCCGCGCCGGGAAGCGGTGTGGTGGGCGTGCACTTGCGCGCGGGCGTCATTGGGCGAGATCCCGCAGGACCGCGGTGCGTGCCTTCTGGCTGCCGAGGCGTGGGTTTATGATCCCGATGACGAACACAGGAAAGCAGCGCTGGAGATCGGGACCCAAAGCGACAGCAACGATCCTCTGACGTGGCTCGCACTCGCTGCCGGATGGTCAGGCGGATTGCTCGTGACGTTCCCGGGCCTACCCGTTCCGGTCCCCACATACATGACCGCCCGAGCCGCCCGCATCGCTGTCCTGTTGAGCGTCGCGAAGGCGCGCAAAGACCGCCCGTCCCGCCTGCAGGCCTGCATCGCGGACGGCATAAGGCTTGCAGAAACCGGGCTATGAAGACGGGCCCGTAGCCCGGATGGGTGCTGGGAGCGCGGGCGTCCCGCCCGCTCTTCAGCATCCGCGAGAAAGAGCGGGCGAGACGCCCGCGCTCCCAGGTCCCCTCCATCCGGGCTACGAGCCCTGCGCGGCGAGCGGATTTGCCGAATGCGACGTGGCTTGAACGACAAGGAGCGTTGACCTAAACGTATTCGGGAGCAGCGGGTTCGCGCCAACGCCCGGGCGTACCGTCCGATCTGTAGGATAGGTTGAGCGGTAGCGAAACCCATCGGGGTTTCCGGCGGCGTAGCCGACGGTGGGTTTCCGCTGCGCTCAACCCATCCTACGGATCGACCGCAAAAGAAGCCGCCGATGGGCCTGACGCTTAGAATCGAGAACCAGACGAGCCTGCCTGACGGCGGCCCGCTGAGCGTGTCGATTCAGGGCAAGCGCGGCCTCGACATCGGGCGTGACCAGTACCTTGATTGGACCCTGCCAGACCCCAGTCGCTTCATTTCCGGCAAGCATTGCGAAGTGCGCTGGCACGACGCCGGATATTGGCTGCACGATATCTCAACCAACGGTACGTTTCTCGACGGCGCCGACAGCCGGCTGAAAGAACCGCACCGACTGCGAAATGGCGACCGCTTCGCGATCGGACATTATATCATCGTGGCCGCCATTGACGGCGAAGGCGAGGGCGCCGGCGACGGGTCAGGCACGCCGTCTCCCGATGCGCCGCCAAGCTATGAGGATTTATGGAATCCGGTGGGCGAGGCGGCGCCGCCCATCGACCCCAAACAACTCAAGGCCGCTCGCGACTTGAAGCCGGTGCGTCCCGATTTTCTCAATTGGGCGATCGATGTGCCGAACCCCGATACGCCATCGTCGTCACCGCGGCCGCCATCGCAATCGCGGCGAGCAGACCACGAGCAGGCGCAGTGGGACGCTTCGCCCGCGCCGCCCGCGCCGGCAATCGACGACTGGGCTCAGGGTACGCCCCGGCCGCCGCCGCCCGCGCCCGAAGTGATTCCAGTGCCAAGCCCGCGCCGCCCGGTCTGGGTCTCACATGAGCCGGAAGGCCCTTGGGCGGCAGGGCCGGCAGCGGCAGAGCCGGCAGCCACCCATCCGGCCGCGGCGCCGCCCGCCTCCGCGGAGGCCGCGGCAAACGCCGCCGCGCACGCGTTCGTGGCGATTTCGGGCAGTCCTACCGCGGTCGGCGCCACCCAAAGCGCTGCCATGACGGAATTCGTGCGCCTGTTTGCGCGCGGGGCCGGCCTGCCGGAAGACACCTTGGCGGCGAGAGATCCAGCCGAACTCGCCGAACAGCTCGGCCAGTTGATGCGCCTTGTCGCTGAAAACATGAAGCAACTCCTCGAAGCGCGCCAGATCGCCAAGCGCCTCTCCCGCAGCTCGAGCCAGACCATGGTCCAGGCTCTGAACAACAACCCTCTCAAATTCGCTCCGAGCACCGAGGATGCCTTGCGCGTCATGTTCGGGCCGCCGACCCGGAGCTACTTGGACGCCAGGCGCACGTTGATTCAGAGCTTCGACGACTTGAAGGGCCACCAGGTCAGGACCTTTTCCGCCATGCAGCACGCCTTGCGGCTGCTGCTTGGAGAATTCGACCCCGATGTCATCGAGAATACCACCGCCGGCGACCGCGGCTTTGCTGGCATGGTCGGATCGCGCAAGGCGCGCTTATGGGACATCTACGTGGCGCGCTGGCATGCCCGCACCCAGAGCCGCGCGGACGGCATGCTCAATGCCTTCATGGACTATTTCGCCGAGTGTTACGATCGCGGTGAAAAATGAGGTACGTTGGTGTTGCGCTCGCACCCCGAACGGCGGCGGGCCAGCCTGAACCATTCGGCGGAGATTCCACACTAAGTTGCTGAACACTGCGCAAATCGGATCGAAAATCCAATGGTTAAAACGATAGAGACACTTTAATGTCCTGGTACACCAAGGTGGCGTGGGAGCACCTGCTTGAATCGCGGGTGCGGGCGACCACCCCTTATCCGTGGGGGTTCTCCCATCTGGAAATCGACCGTGACCTTGCTCAGCAAAGCAAATTCGCACTGCGACGCGCCGCCGGCGTCCTGCCCGACGGCACGCCGTTCGATCTTCCGGTAGATAGTCCACTGCCGCCCCCGATCGTGGTGCCGGACACCGCCTCGCAGCAGGTCGCATGGCTGTCGATGCCCGTCGCGGCCGCCAATATGCGCGAAGCGGACGACCGGGAATCCGAGAGCGCTGCGCGTTTCATGATCGGTTCGGAAACTTTCATCGACTCAACCTCGGCGGTGCGCATCGAAGAGGAAGTCGACATCGCATTTCCCCGGCTGGGTTTCGAAATTCGCAAGACCGCCAAGCCCGGATATATCAGCCTCGGCATCGCCCGCGTGCTGGAAGTCCGCGAAAAGCAGATTGTGTTCGACGAAAAATACGTACCGCCCGTGCTTTTGTGCAGCGCCCACCCGGTTGTCGCCGGCTGGATCGACCGCGTGGTCGGCTGGATCGACAACAAGCTGGAAGAATTGGCGCGTTATGCCGCCGACCCGACCGCCGGCGGGGGGCTGCAGAGCGTGGATTATTTCGTTCTGCAGCTCCTGAACCGGCATATTGCGGTGCTCAAGCATTACCGTGCGTCGAGCTACCTGCATCCGGAGCGGCTGTTCGATGAGTTTCTGCGCCTTGTCGGCGAGCTTGCGACGTTCGCCACGCCTGAGCGGCGCGCGCGCGACTATCCGGCCTACGACCAGGATGACTTGGAGAACGTATTCGGGCCGGTGATGCGCGACTTGCAGGATTTCCTCAGCGCTCGGCTCGGCCGCCGCGCGATTCGTCTTGAAATCATCGAGCGCGCCAACAATGCCTTCGTTTCCACGATCCGCGACCGCACCTTATTTCGCAATGCCACCTTCGTGCTTGAGGTGGCGGCGCGCCGCCCGCTCACCGAAATTCAGAGCCATTTTCCGCACCTTTTCAAGGTCGGCCCGAACACGAAGATGAACGAGATCGTGCACGCCCATCTGCCCGGCGTGCCGCTGATCCACTTGCCGACGCCACCGCCGCAGATCCGTGCGATCACGGACCACGTCTACTTCTTCTTCGACCGCAAGTCGCCGCTGTGGCCGGAATTCTCGACGGCGAGCTCCATCGGCATGCATTTTTCCGGCGACTGGCCGGAGCTTGAACTCGAATTGTGGGCCGTATTGGAAGATCGGCGATGAACGACAAGCTTCCACCGCGCAGTCCGTTCGGCATTCCCGGGGAGAAGACCGTCATCCGCCCCAATCCGGGAGGGCGGCGGGCGGTCCCGCCTCCGCCTGCATCCGGCGCGCCGGCCTACAATCCGGTACCACAAGGCGCCGGGCCGCCGCAGCCCGCGGCGCCTGCGGCTACGCCTTATGTACCACCGGCCGCTCCGGGAAATCCCAATGCTGAGGAATGGATCACGACGCAGGCTCAAGCGCCGCAGCCGGTCCTCCAGGTGCGCGTCCCTCAGGTGCGGATCGACGAGCTCGTCGCCCCGAACGAAAATCCGATCTTGCGCTCCGCCGGCCCGCTCTTGCTTATTCTCGGCCGCCTGCGCGTCGCCCTCGCCCGCGCGTCGTTCGCGAGCCTGATGGAGCAGGTCGCCGATGCCATAAAATTTTTCGAGCAGGACATCCGCTCTGCCGGCATCTCCGAGGCCCAGGCAAATTCCGCCAAATACATCATTTGCGCCACCGCCGACGACATCGTCCAGAACATCCCGACCGAGGACCGTCACGTCTGGACGCAATACAGCATGCTGAGCCGTTTCTTCGGCGAACGCATCGGCGGCGTGCGCTTCTTTGACGAACTCACGCGGCTCAAGCAGGACCCGGTCGTCAATTACGACCTCCTCGAGTTGCAACACACCTGCCTGGCGCTGGGATTCCACGGCATCCATCGCACCTCCGCCGGCGGCGTCGCCACGCTGCAGCAGATCCAGCGCGATCTTTACGAAACGCTGCGCCGATTGCGTCCGAAGGTCTACCGCGAGTTGTCGCCGCGCTGGCAGGGACAGCAACTGGCGAGTCAGGCGTCGCGGCTGCGCGTGCCGTGGTGGGGCGTGCTGGGCTGCGTCGGCCTCATGCTGTTTGGCATCTATTTCGTTCTGCTCTATTGGCTCACCGGCGGCGTCGACCCGGCGGCAGCCCAACTGGCCGCGCTCCACGACGTCGGCAAGCTCTCGATCATTCGCACCGTTTCCCTGCCGCCGCCACCGCCGCCACCGCCCGAACCCGATAAGATCACGCAGCTGCAGCGCATCTGCGCCGCCCTTGGGCCCGATGTCGCCGCCGACAACGCCTCGGCCGAGCAGACTGCAAATCAAATCACCGTACGGGTCGGCAACGTCATCCTGTTCGATTCAGGCTCGGCCACCGTGCTCGACCAATTCAAGCCGATCGCGGGCCGTGTCGCCGGCACGCTCGACAAGGAAGAGGGTTTTATAAAAATCATCGGACACACCGACAATACGCCGATCAGTCGCGGGAACGTCCGCTTCCCGGACAACTACCATCTGTCCATCGAGCGCGCCAGGAGCGTCGCAGCCTTGTTCAGGCCCCTCCTGGCCAAGCCGGATCGCCTCCAGACCGACGGCAAGGGCGAGACCGCGCCGATCGCCGACAACAAGACTCCGGAAGGGAAGGCCAAGAACCGCAGAGTCGAGATCCTCATTCCACGAACCGACACCGGCCCGGTGTCCCAGAAGACGTGCGCCCGATGATGAAGGAAATTCAACGCAACGTTTCCGCTAGAGCGCGTTCCGACGTGATCGGACCACCTCTCCGCCGTCATGCCCGCGCTTGTCCCGGCCATCCACGTCTTTCTTGCGGAGCCTCGGCAAGCAAGGCGTGGATGGCCGGGACAAGCCCGGCCATGACTCCGGAGAAATGGTGCGGCCTGACTAGAATCTACCTTGCGCGGACGAGCAAGCCATGATGGGCATTTCCTCCAGAGACATCCTGCGGATCGTCCTTGTCGGGATCGGCCTCACGTCGGTCTGCGCCCTCGTTTATCTCGCCGGACCTTTGATCTCGATCGGCGGCTGGCGCCCGCTTGAAAGCTATATCGCACGTGAAATCACCATCCTGGTGCTGGTGGCCGTCTTCGCCTCGGTGATGGCCGTCAATTGGACCCGTCGCAAGAAAGCCACCGCCAAAATCGCCGAGGGCATCGCGACGCCGGACAAGGTCGAGGACGACGCCGACGTCCTCAAGGACAGGATGAAGGACGCACTCGCCACGTTGAAGACGGCGAGCGGGAGCAAATCCGACTTCCTCTACGATCTGCCCTGGTATGTGCTGATCGGGCCGCCGGGCTCGGGCAAGACCACAGCGCTCGTCAATTCGGGGCTGAAGTTTCCGTTGTCGCGCGGCGCCACGCCGGCCGCGATCGCCGGCGTCGGCGGCACCCGCTATTGCGACTGGTGGTTCACCGAAGAGGCGGTGATGATCGATACCGCCGGCCGCTACACCACGCATGATTCCGACGCCACGGCCGACAAGGCGAGCTGGCTCGCCTTCCTCGATCTCCTCAAGAAGAACCGGCAGCGCCAGCCGATCAACGGCGTCCTTGTCGCCATCAGCCTTGAGGACCTGATGATGCTTCCGCCCGCCGACATCGCGGCCCATGCCAACGCGATCCGGGCGCGGCTGCTGGAGTTGCATGGGCGTCTCAAGGTCGATTTCCCGGTCTATGCGTTGTTCACCAAGGGAGACCTGGTCGCGGGCTTCACCGAGTATTTCGCCAGTCAGTCCGACCAGGGCCGCCGGCAGGTGTGGGGCGCGACCTTCCAGACCGACGACAAGACCCGCAACCTCGTCGGCGACATCCCGAAAGAGTTCGACGACCTTATCGAGCGCCTGAACAGCGACCTCACCGACCGGCTCCAGGAGGAACCGACGCCGAGCAACCGCGTGCTGCTGTATGGTTTTCCGACCCAGATGGCGGCGCTCAAGCGGCCGATCTTCGATTTCCTCAACCAGATTTTCGAGCCGACCCGCTATCATGCCAACGCGACGCTGCGCGGCTTCTACTTCACGTCGGGGACGCAGCATGGCACCCCGATCGACCGGCTGATCGGGGCCTTAGCAAAAAGCTTCGGCGCCGAGCAGGTCGGCGCCCAGGCCTATTCGGGTCTCGGCAAGAGCTTCTTTCTCACCGACCTCATTCTCAAGGTCATCATCGGCGAAGCCGCCTGGGTCTCGACCGATCGCGCCGCAGTTCGCCGCGCCCGGATCATCAAGGCCTGCCTTTACACAACTGTTGCGCTCTTCGCCGTGGCAATGACCGGTCTGTGGTGGGTGAGCTACCGCTACAACAACCAACTGATATCCGCGACCCAATTTGCGGTCGCCGATTACCCCCGGCAGGCGGGGCCCTATGCGCATGAAACGCTCATCGGCGACCGCGACGTGCACAAGGTGCTGCCGCTTCTATTCAGACTGCGCACCCTGCCGACCGGCTACGCCACACGGGAAACCTCGACCCCGCTGCTCGCCACGTTCGGATTGAGCCAGCGCGAGCGCCTTCAGAACTCGGCCGAGCAGGTCTATCACGTCAGCCTCGAACGCATGTTCCGGCCGCGGCTGATGTTCCGCCTCGAGGAAGTCCTCAACGCCAACGTCACCAAGTCAAATGCCGGACAAGTCTACGAGGCGCTCAAGGTCTATCTGATGATCGCCGGCGTCGAGCGGGCGGATCGTGATCTCATCGTCAGCTGGATGCGCAACGACTTCGCCGACCTCTATCCGGGCGCTCCGAACGCCGACGGCCGCAAGGCTCTCGA
>WNFF01003471.1_pt1 | contig 15178 bp, 14 predicted proteins | sample 5400441 | NCBI WGS metagenome assembly WNFF01 (sample SAMN13153345, study PRJNA577476) | soil metagenome | isolation source: 120 cm saprolite under Douglas fir tree site 2 hole 3 replicate 1 | place: USA:California | collected 2015-04-18 | reverse complement strand
AACAACGTCTTTGCGAATCGCGCCAAGATTCAAAATCGGGTAACCCACCAGTTGCCCCGGCCCGTGATAGGTGATGTCTCCCCCGCGGCTCGTCTCGAAAAATTCCACGTTACGCTGCCGCAGCACATGCTCGCTCGCCAGCAGATGTTCCCGCTTCCCGTTCCGGCCTTGCGTGATCACATGTGGATGCTCGCAAATTAATAGCATGTCCTCGATCGCATCCGCTTTGCGCGCCGCGACAATGCGCTTCTGCAGCGCGTACGCCTCCGCGTAACCGATCAATCCCAAATCGATGATGAGGCAATTGTTCAACACGGGTCTATTTTCTTTGCAAAACCTCAAACGTTAATCTGCAAGCCTCTCACGCTCGCAAACGCATCCCCCATCCCTTCCCACACCGTCGGGTGCGCGTGAATCATGCTCATCATGTCATCGATCGTGCCTTCGAGGTGCAACGTCGCTGTGGCTTCCGCCAAAATTTCCGTCGCCAGCGGCCCGATGATGTGAATCCCCAGCACCTCGCCGTACTTCTCATCCGAAACGACCTTGATGAATCCGCCGTGGTTCCCCAAAATCGTCGCTTTGCTGTTCCCCACGAATGGAAACTCTCCCGTCTTCACCGTGTAGCCCGCTTCACGCGCCTGCTTCTCCGTCAATCCAATCGACCCGATCTGCGGCTCGCAATACGTGGCATTGGGAATTCGCGTCTTCACCACCTCTTGCACCGGCTTTCCCGCGATGTGCGTCACCGCCACGATTCCTTCCATCATCGCCGCGTGCGCCAGTTGCGGCAGCCCCGCGACGATGTCCCCAATCGCATACAATCCCTTCTCCGCCGTCTCCATGAACGGCCCCACCTGCACAAATCCTCGCTCCAGCTTGGCCTTGGACTTCTCCAACCCGCAATTTTCCGTCATCGGTTTGCGCCCGACCGCCAGCAGCAATTTCTCCGCTTGCAGCGTCTGCGCTTTTCCATCCTTATCCTTGAACGAAACCGTGACGCCCTTGGCGTCCTTCTTCACCGACTCCACCATGCTGCTCGTGAAAATCTGTATGTTTTTCTTCTTGAAAGCCTTGTCCAGCTCGGCGGAAATCTCTTCGTCCTCCAGTGGCACCACGCGCGGCAGTGCTTCGAGGATCGTCACCTGCGTCCCAAACGAGTTGTAAATCGACGCGAATTCCACTCCCACCGCGCCCGCCCCGACCACGATCAAGCTCTTCGGAATCTCCGGCAGCTCCAGGATCGACCGGTTCGTCACAATCGTTTTGTGATCCGGCTCGATTCCCGGCAACGCGCGCGCCTCCGACCCGCTCACCATCAGAATATTCGACGCTTCAATTTGCGTCTTCTTCCCGTCTTTCTCGACACTCACGCGCCCCGGCCCTTCATAGCGCCCCCAGCCCTGCACCCATTCCACTTTATTTTTCTTGAAGAGAAACTCGATGCCCTTGGCGTGCTTCTTGACGATCTTGTTTTTGCGCTCGAGAATATTGTTCCAGTTGATTTTCAGCCCGCTGACCTCGAACCCCAGCTCCGCCCCGTTCTTGAAATGGTCATAAATTTCCGCGTGGTGCAGCAAAACTTTGGTGGGGATGCATCCCACGTGCAAGCACGTGCCGCCGAGAAACGGATCCTTCTCCACGACCACGGTTTTCAATCCCAGTTCGCCCGCCCGGATCGCCGCCACGTAGCCGCCCGGACCGCTCCCGATAATCGCCACATCGTACTTTGCCACTCGTTGTTCTCCCTTCCGCAGGGGCCAGGACCAGTGGTTCAACCGCGTGCTGCGGTCAAACCCGAAAAAGCTCGAAGGGGTTCGGGCCGGAAAACCGGGTGCCGGACTGAAGCCGCGCCGCCCTCACAGCGCGCGCCGCATTGTTCCGGCAAACCCCAAATTTTAGCAGCCGTCCGCCGCCCCCGCAACCTCACCGGATTCCTTCTTGGCCGCTGCTTCCGCGACGCCGCGATAGTTTGCATTACTTGAACAATGGCGAAAGGAAAGCGCAAGAGAGGTTTCCTCTTCGCTTCGAGAGCATCGCGACACTTGCTTTTCTATTTACTGTTCGATAGAGTCCCTCTCCACTAACTCAGAACCGCGGTCTCAATCGTCTTCTTCACGACCCCAGTCAGCCTGAAGTCAAAGAAGGGACGGGCACCATGAACATGAAATCAGGGGAACATTGGCATTGCACCAATCCTGCCTGCCACCGCGAAATGCTGGTCGAGTCGAGCGGGAAAATCGACGGGGGCAAACTGCGCTGCTCGTGCGGCGGGCAGCCAGCTTCTCGCAAGGACTAGCCCATGCGCGCACAAACACTTGGGCGCAACGCAAGCGTACGCCCTGGAAAATCTCTCGTCGTTCGCGGCGGGCTCGCCAGGACTTTCGGGAGCCTGGTCGGCTTTCTTGCCGTCATCTTTTTGTGTTTTGGCCTTTACTTGCTCGAAGACGCCCTTGTCCATCGGCTTGCCGCGCGAGCTGACGGGGTCATTACCGGCGCTTTCATCATCGCCCTGGCGGTCATCCTTCTCTATTATCTCTTCAAACCTCGGAGAGGTCCGCGGACGCGAGCGCATCATTTCAGGCGCGGGGAATAGCGGAGAAATACCGCTCGTCGAGGATCCGCCGGTGATGCAGCTCGTGCCCCGCGGTGATAAAGGCGAGGGCCCGGACGGTCACTTCATTTTTGTTGGCCACGCCGCGCCGGCTCCAGGCCTCTTTCCCCAATGAGCGGTAAAGCGCGACGCTGGCATTGCGCACATGGCCGAACTCTTCTGCCAGATCGGCGAGCCTGCGCTCGCCAAACCCTCCGCCCCGCACGTAGTCGTCCTGCTCGAAACCCGGCAGCGGCGTCTGATCGCCGCGCGCGATGCGTAACGCCCGGTAGCCAAAAATGCGTTCCGAATCGGTGAGATGCCCCAGCACTTCCTTCACCGTCCACTTGTCCGGCGCATAACGGAAATTACCGTCGCGCTCGCTCCGCCCCGCAAACAGGCGCGCCATCTGCAGGCGCTGCGTCTCCAGTGCGCCTACAACGTCGTTCACAGGAACCAGCGATATATAGCTCTCGTAATAAGCGGCGTACTCGTTCGCTTCGGGCCTCGACATCTTCATCGCGCTCCCCCCGTATCCGCAGTATACCGCGCCTGCCCTCGGTAGGATGCTTCTACGACCGAGCATTGGCGGAACCGCATTGGCAAGGGCACAATGTCAGATGAAATCATGACCCCGTCCGGCACAACACCTATGCGCGTCGCATTCCAGGGCGAGCGCGGCGCTTTCAGCGAGGAGGCTGCTTTCCGGCTTCTCGGCAAGGAAATCAGCACCGTGCCCCGCCCAACCTTCGACGCCGCCTTTCGGGCTATCAAGGAAGGCCTCGCGGACGCGCTCCTGGCCCCGGTCGAAAACTCGCTCGCAGGCTCGGTCGTCCGCGTCTACGACCTTCTCCTCGAAAGCGATCTCGCCATCGTCGCGGAAACGATTCTGCCTATCGAGCATCACCTCATCGGCTGCCCCGGCTCCTCTCTCACCGAGGTTCGCTCCGTGGCTTCGCATCCCATGGCCTTGGCTCAGTGCGAGCGCTTCTTCGCAACGCATCCACACTTGAAGCGTGTGCCTGCCGAAGACACGGCAGGCAGCGTCCGCGAAGCGCTTGCGCGCGGTGACAAAGGCAGCGCGGCCATCGCCGGCCGCCGCGCCGCTGAGCATTACGGTGGCGTCATTCTTGCCGCGAGCATCCAGGACAACGCCGAGAATTTCACCCGTTTCGTCTTGCTGCGCCGCGCAAACCAGGCCAAGCAATTCGCAAGCCCCGACGCCCGCAAAATGTCTCTCGCCATGCGGCTGGCGCACCGTCCAGGCGCGTTGCTCGCTTTCCTCGAGCCCTTCGCCCGCCACAGCGTCAATCTCCTCAAGATCGAAAGCCGTCCGATTCACGGCCGCCCCTGGGAATATCAGTTTTTCATTGACGTGGAAGCGGAAAACTCCGGGCAGCTCGAAGCTGCCCTCGGCGAAGTCCGCAAGGCCGCCAGCGAATTGCGCGTTCTCGGCCGCTACAGGGCCGCAGCAAGCTGAACACGGCTTGTCTCGAGCTTTGTGCAAAAAAAGGAGGCCAGCTCGAGAGCTGGCCTTCTTGTCCTTTACTTCCTAGACTTCCTCTACGTCCTTTACCTAATTCTTCAGCAGTAGCTGCACTCGGCGTCGCCCATCCCGCCTGTCATGTCGTCCTTGATTCGCCGCAAGCGCCGCCCAAGCTTCTCCGCAAGCTGGTGCCGCGCGCGCCACAGCCGCGCCTTTAGCGTGTTCTCCGTGACGCCAAGCTTTTTCGCCGCTTCGCCCGTCGAGTATCCTTCGACTTCGCGCAGCAGGAACGCCGTGCGCAGCAGTGGCGAAAGCTCCTCGAGGTTTTCGCTGACTATCTCCTTTAGTTCCGTCCCGGCATAAACCTGCTCCGGGTTCGGGCCGTTATCAGCGAATCGTTCCGTTGCTGGCAGCTCATCTTCCCGCGGAGTCTCGTCGAGCGAAATCGCAGGCCGCGCCTTCGCGCTGCGGCGCCGCATCAACGCTGCGTTGATCACGATGCGCGTCAGCCAGGTCGAAAATTGCGACCGGCCTTCGAAACGCCTCAGGTTGCGATACGCCGAAAGCATTCCATCCTGCAGAGCGTCTTCCGCGTCTTCCGCATTACCTAGGACGCGCAGCGCCGTCTGAAACAACGGCCGCTGGTAACGGCGAAATAGGGCTTCCACCGCTTGCGAGTCCCCTTGCTGCCCAGCGCGGATTAGCTTCTCCTCATTGATTTGCGTTCCCATCACAGCCACTTGTGTTGCCATTGTTCCCCCCAGTCGTTAATGAAAACTCTTCTCCCCTCAATGCACCGGCGTTCCGCCGGCCGGCACTCTCGGCTTCCTCATCAGCAGCAAAATCGGGATCACGGCGAGAAAGATGACGCCGAGCATCTTGAAATTGTCGACGAACGCGAGCATCGCCGACTGGCGCTGCACGATGTTGTAGACCATGCCCTGGGCCTGCGCTGCCGCGTGCGCCGCACTCGAGCCGTGTGAAATTAGACGCGCCGTCGTGCCGTTCGTCATCGTCGCCAGCGCGGGGTTGAGCCGGTTTACGTGCTCCACCAGATGCGCCTGGTGAAATTGCGTGCGCCGGTCCAGCATCGTCGTCACCGTGGCTATCCCCACGCTCGCGCCGATATTCCGCGCCAAGTTGATGATTCCCGTTCCCATGTTGGTCTTCTCTTTCGCAACATAGGCAAACGCCGACACGTTGATCGGGATGAACAGGAATGCCAGCCCGAAGGTCTGTAACATGCGCGCGCGCACCGCGTGGCCGTAATCCAGTTGCAAGTCCCAGCCCGCCATCACAAACAGCGCGATTGCCGAAACCGTGCACCCAAATGGAATCAGGATCCGCGTGTCCACCCTCGATACCAGGATTCCCACCACCGGCATCATCAGCATGATCACCGCGCCGCCCGGCGAAAGCGCCGACCCGGCAAGCTCCGCGGTGTACCCCATCAATTGCTGCAAAAACTGCGGAATCAGCACCGTGCTCGAATACATCACGAAGCCCAGGAAAAACATCGCCAGCGTCGAGATGGCAAAGTTGCGGTCCTTTAGCATCCGCAAATCCACCACCGGCTCCTTCTGCCGCAGCTCCCAGATAATCCCCGCGATAATTCCGATCAGCATCAGCACAAAAAACACGCGGATAAAGCCCGACGCCAGCCAGTCGTCCCGCTGCCCTTTGTCCAATATGATCTGCATGCTCCCGAGCCCCAGGCTGATCAGCCCGATCCCGATGTAATCGATCCGGAAACCGCTGCTGATCTTCGCGCGCTTCATGTACGGCGGGTCGCTGATCAGCAGCGAGGTCAGCACCAACGAAATGATCCCCACCGGCACGTTGATGTAAAAAATCCATCTCCAGGAAAAATTGTCCGTGATCCATCCGCCCAGCCACGGGCCAATCGTTGGCGCCACAACAACGGCGATTCCGTACACTGCAAATGCCATGCCACGCTTCTCCAGCGAAAACGTGTCGTTCAAAATGGCCTGCTCGCTGGGCTGCAATCCCCCTCCGCCCGCCCCCTGCAATATCCGGAAAATCACCAGCACGCCGAGGCTCGGCGCGAGCCCGCACAAAAATGAGCTCACCGTGAACACTGCCACGCACGCCATATAAAATCTCTTCCGCCCGATCAGCCCCGAAAACCATCCCGAAAGCGGCAGCACGATCGCGTTCGAAACCAGGTACGACGTCAGCACCCACGTCGACTCATCCGCCCCCGCTGAAAGATTCCCCGCAATGTGCGGCAGCGCCACGTTCGCGATCGACGTGTCCAGCACTTCCATGAACGTTGCCAGCGTCACCGTCACCGCGATCACCCACGGGTTAATCGTCCCGTCCGGCATCCTCAGCTTGGCTAGAATCCTGTTCCGCATCGCTCTCCCGTCTTTTCGTTTTGCTTCCTTATTTCAATACGTATTCTTTTATTTCGTAATTACCGTCGCATCCACATTCATTCCTGGCCGCAGCACCCCTTTCTCCGGCGGAATCGGATCCAGCACGATCTTCACCGGAATTCGCTGCACCACTTTCACGTAGTTCCCAGTGGCATTCTCCGGCGGCAGCAGGCTCAGCACCGCGCCCGTCGCTCCCGCGAGCGAATCGACGTGACCGCTGAAGGTCTTTCCGTACGTGTCGACTTTCACTTCCGCCTTCTGACCCGGCTTCATTTTCTTGAGCTGTGTCTCCTTGAAATTTGCCGTGATCCACACGTCCTGGAGCGGCACTACGACCATCAGCCCCTGTCCCGCTTGCACAATCTGTCCCGGTTCCACCTGCTTGTGTGTCGCCACGCCATCCACCGGCGCCACTATTTCCGTGTAGCTCACATTCAATAGCGCGGCCTCCAGCGCTGCCCGCGCTTGCTGGACTTTTGCCAGCTTCGCGTCCGCATCCGCCGATTTCATGCTCACCTGCTTGACGTCCGCTAGCGCCGCGGCCACTCCGGCCTGCGCCTGCGCCACCCGCGCTACCGCCGCGGCAAGCTGGGCTTTGGCCACGTCCACGCTTCGTTCCGCTTGTGCCAGTTTTTGTTCGTCGGCTTTCAGTGCGCTTGCCGTCGCGTCCGCATTCGCTTTTGCCGCGTCGTACTGCTGCTTCGATATCTCGCCCTTCTCCATCAGCGGCTTGTAACGCGCCAAATCCGCCCGCGCCAGTTCTGCATTCGCGCGGCTCTTTTCTATGTTCGCCTGCGCCCATCCCAAATCCGCCGTCCGCGCTTGGTCAAAGGTCGCTTGTGCCCGCGCCAAATCCGCCTGCGCCGCCAGCAGTTGCGCGCCCGCGCTGGAATTCCCGCTCGCCACGTTCTCCCTCGTTCGCGGCACGTCCACTCCTGCCGATCTCGCCTCGCTCTCCGCCAGCGCCACCGCCGCTTTCGCCTGATTCAGCGCGGCCACGTAATCTCCCGATTCGATCTTCACCAGCGTCTGTCCCGCTTTCACCGCTTGGTTGTCGTCTACAAGAACCTTCCCTACCCGCCCGTAAATCTTTGAAGCGATTGGCGTGATGTGCCCGTCCACCTGCGCGTCGTCCGTGCTTTCCCGGTTGCGGTAGTACAGAAAAAGACCGCTTAGCGCCGCCACCAGGACCACGCCTCCCGCCGCCAGCAGCCGCCGCACCTTCGGACTTGCCAGCCCCTTCGGCGCCTCCTCTTGTACGTGCAGCTCGACAAGCGGCTTTACCTTGGCTGCGTTTTCCAGTCCTACTTCCATCTCTACGCTCATCGTCCCCTCACTTCGCGTACACCTTTTCCATTTGCCCCGTGGACCGCGCCAGGTCCGCGCGCGCCTGGTTGAACCGGTACAGCGCCGCAATCTGGTTGTCGTTCGCGCGCGACAGCGAATCCTGAGCCGAAATCACTTCAATGTTGTTCGCCACACCCGCCTTGAAGCGGTCCCGCGCCTGCTCCACTTCTTCTTTGGCCAGTTGCACCCCCAAATTCGCCACCTGCACTTCGTTCCGCGCCGAAGTCAAATTGATCAGCGCCGTCTTCACGTCCAGCGCAATCTGGTTGCGCAAGTCTTCATGCTGCTGCTCCAGCTTTCGAATCTCTAGGTCTGCCCGCACAATCTCCGCGTGAATTCGCCCGGCCGTGAACAGCGGCATGCTCGCCGATACTTGGTATGCGTAGGTCGGTATTCCCGTCGTCGAAGAAATCCCCTGGTATGCCCAGTTCCCATCGAATCGCAGCGACGGAAGCCGCGATGCCAGCGACGCTCTCTTCTCCGATTCCGCCGCCTTGATTTGCGATTCCAGCGATTTCCATTCCTGCCTCTCCACAAGCGCCAACTCGATGCTTGCTTCCACTTCCGGCTGTGGCGTGTCAAAAAAGCTCAATGAATCCGCCAACTCCAGCGGCTGCCGCGGATCCAGGTTCAACAGCCGGCTCAGCGCATACAGCGATGTCTCGCGCTCCGCCTCCGCCTCGATCAATCGTTGCTTCTCGTTCTGGAGCTCCACGTTGGACCGCAGCGTGTCGATTCCCGTCCCTACTCCTTCTTTCTGCAAATCCGCCGCCTGGTCGTACAAAGCCTGCGCCAGTTCCACCCGCGACTGCGAAGCCTGCACGTTGGCCACAGCCCGCAGCGACCCGATGTATTGAGACACCACCAGTAGAATCACCTGCTCGCGCGTCGCTAGGCTGTTTGCTTTGCTCGCATTCAAAGTGTCGCGCGCCGCCTGGTAGCGCCGGAACAATGTCAAATCAAAAATCGGTGTCCCAAAGTTCGTCCCCGCAGTGAAAACTTGGAACGGTCCTGCGTGCTGTGGTATCCCGGGGATGCGTGCTCCAAACCCAGCCTGAATGTTCTGCCGGTGCGCCGCGTCGCTCACTTCCAACTCCCCCTGCGGCAAAAGCGCCGCCCGCGCAATGTTTTTGTCTTGCTCGCTCTGTGCTGCCGTCAATACAGCGATCTGCGCCGTCGGATTCTGCTTCAATGCCAGTCCCACGGCTTGGTCCAGCGTTAGCCGCAAGATCTGATTCGCGGGGTTCTCTGGCAGCCCGCCCTTCTTGCTCGCGTCCTGCGCTTGCGTTGCTCCCGCACTCACCAGCAAACTAAAAAGTACGCCGTAAAAAATGATGTGTGAGCCTTTGCGCCTCTCGCTTCCGTTGGCTTTTTTCCCCTCTCTCTTGTCGCCGATTATTTCTCCGATAACCGCTTGGTTCAGGCAGCCCTCAGCCACTAGCCGCCCGCCCTGCCGGTGAATCTCTTTCAACAGCACTTTCCCAGCGGCATCGATGAAACTCACTCCACACAAATTCACGCTGAACTTTTCCTTCGGCGACCCGGTATGCAGTTCGCGCCAGCACTGCTCCAGTGCCGGCACCCAGGGCCCCGCGATCCGGCCCTCTACATTTAAGGTGACCTTTCCACGCTTTTTTTCTGTCGTAATTCTCAACATGCTATTTTCCTCAGGTGGCTCAAGTAGATGCATGAGACTCACCATTCGAATCGAGTTTTTGAAGAGAGCTAAACAGTTGAAATATAAGTGTTTATCTAATCCACACGCTATCTTGGCCGCTGACTGTGAGACCATATATGGACATGAGGCAATATAAGGTCATTCTTTACATGCCTGTATATGGGCATCATGACACGCTTCGGCGCTAAGACGAAGGATAAAGGTGGGTGGGTGGGAGCGGCGGCGCGTGCGTCCCCGCGAGACGGAGAGAAGCGCGAAGGCGTCATTCGAACAGAACGAAGCGCCGCCCTTGTCTTCTCATTCCCCTCGCGCGGCTAGAAAGTTCCTGCCCTCAGTGCCGCACGGCGATCGCCTGCAACTCGAAATGGCCACCGCGCAGGAGCGAACCTGCCCCGATGAATTCCCGCGCCGGCAAATCCTTGGTCGTGAAATACGTCCTGTAGGCGGCGTTGAATTTGTCGTAGAGTGAGAGATCGGTGCACGCTATCTGCACGTAGACCAGATCGTCCATGCTCATTCCCGCCTGCACCAGCGTAGCCTTCACGCGGTCCAGGAGAAGTTTGATCTCCTCGTCCGCTTCTGCCGGCGCTTTTCCCGTCTTTGGATCCAGGCCTATCCGGCCGGAAAGATAAAGCGTGTTTCCAGCGAGAATCGCGCCACTGAATGGCGCCTGCGCGTTGTCGTCGGGAAGATTTATCGCGCGGCGAGTGGATTGCGGCGCTGCTTTCGAAAAATCCCCGCGCACGGCGAAGATCCCAGCAATGAGAAGTGCGATCAGCAAAAAACTTACTCTTCGATTCACAGCATCCCTCCATTGAATAACGTTCGAGAAATCCGGCCGATGAAATGGCGGCGCGAGTGTAGCCCGCTGCGCCGCCTCCCGCAAGCTGAAGCAGTCTCGGTAGAGCCTTATCTGACGTGAAGTGTCAGGAACATTTCTTAGAACGCGATTACACCGGCGCGAATGAAGTAAAGCGAAGTTAAGCCGACGGCGAACCAGAGGAGCACGCCTTGGAGCATGGGGCGCCAGCCGACCTCCTTGAGAGTTGCGCGCGAAATTCCCGTACCGATGAGGAAGAGCGTTGCGGTCAGGCCGAGACGTCCGAGCGTGAAAAGAGAGTGCGAGAAGTGAGCGATGACAAAAGAATATGTGTTGAGAATCGCGGCGAGACAAAAGAAGAGAATGAACCACGGTAGTTGTACGCGCGACTTGCTGTGCTTGATTGCGGCCGTTGTGAGTGCGAGAGGAACAATCCAGAGAGCGCGGGCAAGTTTCACGGTGGTGCCCACCACCAGGGCTTGCGTGCCGTATTTAGCCGCGGCGCCGACGACGGAGCTGGTGTCGTGAATGGCGAGCGCGGCCCACAGGCCGAATTGCGATTGTGAAAGATGCAGCGCACCGCCGATGGGCGGAAATAAAAAAAGCGCGACGGAGTTCAAAATAAAAATCGTGCCGAGCGATACGGCCATCTCTTCATCGTCGGCGTGAAGAATCGGGCCCACGGCGGCGATGGCGCTGCCGCCGCAAATCGCCGTGCCCGTGGAAATCAGGAACGAGGAATTTCCGCGAACGCGCAAGAGCTTGCCGAGACAAAGTCCCACCATGAGCGTGAATGCAATGCCCAGCGCGGTGTAGACAAAGCCGCTGCGGCCGGCTTTCAACACTTCGTGCAGGTCCATCCCGAAACCCAGCGCGACGACCGAAGCTTGGAGGAGAAACCTTGCGGAATTGCGGGCGAGCGCGGCGTACGGGTGCGCGAAGCTGAGGCCGAAGAGAATTCCGATGGTGAGCGCGACCGGCGGAGAAAAAATTCCAGTGAACGAGAGAACGAGAGCGGCAAAGAAAAGGATTCTCGAGAGCGCGGGCATCGACGGACGAGAGAGTATCAGGGTGAGGGTGTCCAGAGCTAGCACGTGGCGCCTCGCCAGACGCAAGAGGTACACCGGACCGAACCGCGAAGACGGGGCTATTCATAGGGCTTTTCCGGCAGTTGAGAATTCGGACCAGGCGGCGGAGGAGAAGGTGGGGCAGGCGAGGGAGCTGGCAGGGGAGGCTGCAATGGCGCAGTTGGAGAAAGGCCAGTGCCTGGGAGGAGTACGGCGGGCTTGGGTGCGGCGCCGGAGACCTCGGCGATGATTTTTTCGGTGGCGGCTTTGCTGATCAAGCAGCCGGTATCCCAGACGCGGCACTGCGCCAAAGTGTACTTGCAGCCGCAGGTGCAGGGTTCCGCGTTAAAGCGTCGGAGCGCCATTTTTTTCTGCGGGGGAGTGAGCTTTGAGAGGTCGACGCCGGGAAGCTCGGTGGCGCGGTCGGCGTGTTTGAGAAAGATTTCGCCGGTGTCCTCGAAGGTTTCGACTTTGGCGTTGATGGGCAACCCGAGGAGCGCGCGGATTTCGATTTCGTAGAGCCGGGGATCGAATAGGCCGACGTGCTTCTGGACGACCCGGCCTTCAGTGTCGAGCAGAAAAGCGGTTGGCAGCGCGGGGATGCCGCCGTACAGGGCGCGGAGATCGCTGGACGCCATGACGACCGGATAGTTGATGCCGAAGTCGCCGGCGAATTGCTTGATGGCGGCGGGATCCTCGTCGTCGACGTTGAGACCAATGATCACCAGGCGGCTTTTGTATTTGTCTTGCAAGGCGACGAGGTCGGGGACTTCGGCGCGGCAGGGCCCGCACCAGGTGGCCCAGAAGTTGAGGAAGATGACTTTGCCGCGAGAAGCGGCGAGGGTAACGGACTTGCCGTCGAGTGTAGTGAGGTTGAAGTCGATGGCGGGATCGGGGTTGCGGGCGAGCCGGATGGTGAGCTGGTTGTCCTGAGCTGGAGAGACTGGAGAAAACGAGAAGAGAAGTAGTGAAGTCAAGAAGCAGCGAAGGAAGCAGAGGCGGAAAGCGCTTGGCGGAATTGGACGAGTGCGGATCATTGGATTACTTCCGAAAGAGGATAGCGCGGGCTCGGAGTGAATCGAGCGGGAAATTGTAGAGAGATGTCCATTTCTTGGAGGTTTCCCTGGAGGCTGAGTTGCGCTTCGCCTCCCCCGGGTCTCGCCGGCAAAGATAGGTGCCGCGCCTGGTGCGCTCCCCGATTCTTTCTTGCCAGGGCCACGTTTCCCAGCCCTGACGGCGCTGGGGAGAGGGGCTGGTCCTAGCGGAGGGGTGGGGAGAAGTCGGTCAGAGCGAGAAAGGTGGAGTCAACCTTTTCTACCAGTTTTCCATTGGCTTCGGACTTATCACGGACGCTCTGCCATTCCGGATCGTCGCGGAAGGCTTTCCAGTTGGCGGTGGCGGCATCCCGGCTGGGATGCGCGAGGATGTAGAAGAGCGTTTTGCCTTTGAGTGGTTCGTCGAGAGGCGTCCAGTACGCCACGTTTCGGATTCCATGCTTTTCGAAGAGTTGCACGGTGTGTTCCCGAAAACGGCGCAGCAGGTCGTCCAGCTTGCCCTCGAAGGTGTGGTAGACGCGGAGTTCGTAGACTGTTGTTGAGGTTTGGTCGGCGCCGGCTTTTTCTTGTGGTCCCGGATACTCGTGTGAAGGGGTTCCCCAAGCTGCTGCGGGTAGGAGCGTTGCTGCTGGTAGCGATTGAAGCAAGGTGCGTCTGTTCATAGCAGGGATTGTAGCGGAGGTTTTGCAGGATGCACAGGTGCAATCGGCTTGAAAGGCGGGACAGAACTTTCTGCTGGGCATGACCAAAGAACAGTCAAAACCCAGATTAGATTTCGCGGATTAGAATACCCAGCTACGCTGGGCACGGCTGGCTCCCAAGGTGCCGGACTGAAGTCCGGCCGCTACGAAGCGAAGAGTGAGGATGAAGGAGAAGGAAGGCGCTGGTACTTGTAGTACGCCAAATGTTCCCGGGGCTTGGAAGATTTGCGCCTAATTGAGGGCGCGATCAAAGAGAAGCCTTTTATTTTCAATACGTTAAAAAGGCAACGGGTGGAAGAGGCGCTGCCTCCAAATGGGGTGGGAGGTGCTTATGCAACTGACCAAAAGGCACTACCTAATGGTTGTTGGTTCGGCACTGCTTGCCGTGGTGCTGGGGGTTGGCGCTGCTACTCTGCCAGATCGCTCAGACCCGGTGACGGTGCCGGAACAGACCGCGATCCACGTAACTCTGGATCAGGCGCTGGCCAGTAACCAGAGCAGACCGGGAGACCACTTTGAAGCGACGGTCGCAGAACCGGTCATCATAGACGGCAAAACGGTGATCCCTCAGGGCGCACACGCTGAGGGGCTTGTGGTTGACGCAAAGCAGTCGGGCAGGCTGATGGGACGGGCGCGGTTGCAGCTAGCGCTGCAAACCGTGGCCGTAAACGGACAGAGCTATGATGTCCGCACCACTGCCGCCCGTAGAGCTGGCGGAGACCACAAGAAACGCAACTGGGTGTGGATCGGTGGCGGAGCCGGCGGAGGAGCCCTGATTGGGGCACTTGCCGGTGGCGGCACGGGCGCGCTGATCGGCGGGCCCGTGGGCGCAGGAGCCGGAACGACGGTTGCCCTTCTGACAGGAAAGAAGGACATCAGACTCGGCGCCGAGACTCCGCTGACGTTCAAGCTGGCTGAGCCAGTGACGATCGATGTGAAAGGCTGAGCGTTTGCTCTGACCTTTGGCAGAGAAAGTCTAAATGGGCGTCTAAAGGGCGGGCGGTTTTCTCTCGAAGAGAGGGAGCCGCCCGCTCTCTTTTTGTGGAGCGGGGCACAACTCAGAAATCATCGACCACTCTGGGAATGACGGATAAAAGAAGGGGCAGACTCCCCGGTAACGACCACCGGGACGCAAACGACACGAAAGTCCGCCGACCGGGTGAAGGGGATGAATCGTGCGGACATGGGGCGCAGCATGCTGCGCCCCTACGGCCGAAGACGGAGAGGCGGACTATGTCCGCCTCCTACATGGAGTTTTGCCCGGCAAGCTCACGAAAGGCGCCTATTCGAAGCGCAGGGCGACGAGAGGGTCGATGCGCGCGGCGCGGCGCGCGGGAATGTAACAAGCCAATAGAGCGACGCTCATCAGCAAGAAGGTGATGCCGCCGTAAGTGATAGGATCCGCGGCGCTGACGCTATAGAGCAAACCGGAAGCGAGGCGCGCAACCGGAAAGGCGGCTACCAGGCCGACTGCCGCACCGAGCGCGGCCAGGCGCATTCCCTGACTGAGCACGAGGCGGAGGACTTGCGCGGGCTGCGCGCCCATGGCCATGCGAATGCCGATTTCCGCCGTGCGTTGCGCGACGGAGTACGCTAGGACGCCGTAAATCCCGATCGACGCAAGAATCAGAGCGAGAAAACCAAACAAACCGAGTAAAGCGGCGCCCATGCGCGCAGGCCAAAGCCCCTGCGCGAGAAGCTGCTGAACGGTGAGGCCGTTAGTGAGGGCAAGATTCTTGTCCAGTTGCTGAATTTGCGTGCGGACGGCGGCGAGAACGGATTCGGGATTCCCGGTGGTGCGGACGACGAGCGTTGCGAAGGGGGAGTATTGCTGGCGCATGGGGAAATAGGCGACCGGCTGGGGATCCTCCCCGATGCGGATGACGATGGAAGTTGCAACGACGCCGACAACCTGCAGCATCGTTGGAGTCGTCACGATGGAGAAGCGCTTGCCGAGGGCTTCCTGACCGGGCCAGAGAAGATTGGCGGTGGCCTCGTTGATGATGACGACCCGCGTGGTGTTTTCGCGGTC